>Ga0164243_10000239_pt1 | contig 119780 bp, 119 predicted proteins | sample OricompcompostOP_FD_108781 | JGI IMG/M metagenome (GOLD analysis project Ga0164243, IMG submission 108781) | Organic Plus compost microbial communities from Emeryville, California, USA - Original compost - Organic plus compost (OP) | ecosystem: Engineered > Solid waste > Mixed feedstock >...
CCCCTACAGGTGATCATCTCGCCTCGCTGCGTGGTCTTGTTTGCGACTTCCTTTCGGGAAGTCTCACCACTTGCACGGCTCAACCGAACCTGGCCCGGCGGCCAGGGGGAGGCTTGATAGGAACGTGTGCCTTTCGACATGCGCTCCATGGCTTTCACCTCTTCCACCTTTCCCGCACGTTACGGTTCCGATGGAAGCGCCGGCTCCCGCCTGCCCGCGAACGTCTCGCGAAACACTCCGGCGACGGAAGCGAGGCAATTGTAGGCATGGGTTCGGAGGACGGGGATGAAGAAACCCAACCATCATTGATTTTGCGACGGAATTTCCTCTGTTCTTCCACTCATACAGCCAATTCACGACAACCGTATCGCTGCGGGATTCTCGGAGTCTTCTTTGAGTAACCTCCATCATCACCAAGCATTTGGACCATCTTGACGGTGAGTAGTAGTTCGGTCACCTTTCGCGAATAACGGGTGGGGGAATCATGAGCACAGTTGAAGAGAGCCTTCGCGCTATCGCGGAGCGCGTGAAATCACATTCCAGCACGATGGCAACGGAGGAAGCGGTCAAGACGGCCGTCGTTCTCCCATTCCTTCGCTCGCTGGGCTACGATGTCTTTGATCCAACCGAAGTGGTGCCGGAATTCACGGCAGATGCGGTAGGAAAGAAAGGCGAGAAAGTCGATTATGCGATCAAGATCGACAATGACATTCGCATCCTGATCGAGTGCAAGCCCATCTCGGTTGCGCTCGAGAAAAAGCACCTCGATCAACTCTATCGCTATTTCAGCGTTACGAATGCGAAGTTCGCCATTCTGACGAACGGGCGGACGTTCAACTTCTACACCGACCTTGAGGCGCCAAATAAGCTTGATACGCGGCCTTTCCTGGTTTTCGACGTTACCGATTTCAATGCCGGTATCGTCGCGGAACTGCGAAAATTCGAAAAGGGTTCGTTCGACGTGTCCGCCATCTTGGCGACTGCCGAGCGTCTGAAATATACGTCGGGCGTGAAGCAGGTGATCTCGAAGCTCATAGAGGAGCCTTCGGAAGATTTCGTCAGGATGGCGTCTGCGGGTGTCTACGAGGGACGAATGACCTCTCAGGTCCGGGAGATGTTTACCGGTGTAGTCAGGGCGGCGTTCCGGGAAGTCATCATGGATACCGTCAAAAGCCGTCTCTCCAGCGCGCTGGCCGATACTGAGGAAGTCATCGAAAAGATCGACGCGCCGGCAGAGGATGAACCGGATGTCGTCACCACCGAAGAGGAGCGGGAAGGCTATATGATCGTAAAGGCAATTGTCCGCGATACGATCAGCCCGAAACGCATCGTGATGCGGGATCAGAAATCCTATTGCGGCATCCTTGTCGACAACAACAATCGCAAGCCCCTGGCTCGTCTTTGGTTCAATCGGTCGGTGAAGTACATTGGCCTGTTCGACGGCGAAGAGGAAGAACGTCTGATCGTCGACAGCCTCGACAAGATTTATGAATATGCCGATCGCCTTCGTGCTACCGCCAGGAAATACGTGGAAGCAGCATGATCAAAGGGGCTTCACTGAGCTCAGCCACGATTTTGCTTGCGCCACGAAAACTGGAGCATGACACATAAGCTCTTCCAATTCGGCTACTAGCCGATTGAACCAGTTTCGGCCTCTCGACCGGCCGACTGGACGTCATCCGTGTGCGCTGGACCGCTGCTGCAGGGCACATCGCATCATCTATCATGAATCGAGAAAGCTCTATCGGCATATTGGTGTCTTTTCGTCGTTCCCTTTCCTTGGCTAAATCTCCCTTTGGTTCGCTGGGAGTAGCGGCCGGCGGAGATGAGGGAGGATGCCATGGATGACCGGAACGTATCGGTGAAGGAGATTCGCCAGACCGAGAACCGCTTCCTGAGTTCCGACATCTTCGAATCGGGGCAGTATGTTTTCCCTCGTCGCAACGGCGAAGGCGTTCTGCGGGAGGAAGCGCGCGACATCCCCGTCTATCATCGCTGCGACGTGCTGGTCGTCGGCGGCGGGCCGTCCGGAACCGCGGCAGCGCTTGCCGCAGCCAGAACCGGGGCGGAGGTCGTGGTGCTGGAGCGCTACAATCATCTCGGGGGGCTTTCCACCGGAGGCGTGGTGATCTGGATCGACCGGATGACCGACTGGGAAGGCCGGCAGGTCATCCGCGGATTTGCCGAGGAGGTGATCGGCCGTCTTCCGCCGGATGCCATAGCCGGGCCGGACAGGATGCTTTGGGGTGTGCGCGACGCGGAGCTTGCCAAATACTGGCGGCTGCGCACCTCCGCCTTCCACGGCATCGTCACCTGGGCGCCCACCATCGACCCCGAAAGGTTGAAGCTGACCTCGCAGGAAATGCTGATCGAGGCAGGCGTCAGGATCGTCTTCCATTCCTGGGCGGCGATGCCGGTGGTCCGGGACGGCGCCGTCGAGGGCGTCATCTTCGAAAGCAAGGAAGGCCGCCAGGGGATCATGGCCAAGGTCGTGGTCGACTGCACCGGCGACGGCGACATCTTTGCCCGTGCCGGAGCGGATTTCGAGGCCGATATCGAGGAGGGCGACGTTCATCACTCGATGAATACCGGCTTCATGCTCGGCGGTGTGGACATGGAGACATGGCTGACCTTTCGGGCGAAGGAGGAACAGGCATTCGCGGACTTCAACGCGCTGGGGCGCGAAGAGCTCGGCTTCTTCCAGACGCCCTACGTCTCCTGGCGCAACGATATCGCGCTTTTCCTGGGGCCGCGTCAATCGGGCCTGTCGGCGCTCAACGTGGACGACATGACCGAGGTCGAAATCCGCTCGCACCGGTTCATGCAGTCGCATTGCGAATTCTTCCGCAAGCACGCGCCGGGTTTCCGGGATGCCTATATGCTCCTGAGCGCGCCGCAGCTCGGCGTCCGGCACACAAGGCGGCTGGCGGGGGCCGGCCGGATCGAGCGTGGCCAATGGGGGAGCGGCGCGGTCCAGCCGGACGAAGTCGGCGTCAGCCCCTCGGTGTCGCCGAAGTTCCCGGTCCTTTCCGTGCCTTACGGGGCGCTCGTGCCGGCGAGGCTGAACGGGCTGCTCGCCGCCGGCCGTCACATATCCTGCGATGCGAACAGCCACGGTTTCATGCGGGAAATCCCGCAATGCTGGCTGACGGGGCAGGCCGCGGGCGCGGCGGCGGGCATTGCGGCCAATCGCGGTCTGGCGCCGCGGGATATCGATATTGCGGAATTGCAATCGGCCCTGCGGGCTCAGGGCGCCTTTGTCCGGGATGCTGCCGACGGCCAGCCCTCAACGGAAAGAGCCGAAGCGGTGTCGAACGACTAGCGGCTGCCGGGCGAAGTGGCCCGTCACGAGAACCCCGCCACGGCGTGCGGCATGTAGGGCGCTTCGAGCTCGGCCTTTTCCTCCCCCGTCAGCTTCACCGAAAGCGCCGCGACCGCATCTTCCAGATGCTGGAGCTTCGTCGCGCCGACGATCGGGGCGGTGATTTCCGATTTGCCGAGAACCCAGGCGAGCGCCACCTGCGCGCGCGAGACGCCACGTTTTTCCGCGACGCTGGCGACCGCGGCGACGACCTTCTTGTCGGCGTCCGCCGTCTTGGCATAGAGGTTCTTGCCGAACTCGTCGGTTTCGGTGCGGGCGGTCTTTTCGTCCCAGTCGCGGGTGAGCCGGCCGCGGGCGAGCGGGCTCCACGGGATGACGCCGATCCCTTCCGCCTTGCAGAGCGGCAGCATCTCGCGCTCCTCCTCGCGGTAGAGGAGATTGACGTAGTCCTGCATCGAAACGAACGGTGTCCAGCCGTTCGTCTTCGACGTGGCGAGCATCCTGGCGAACTGCCAAGCATACATGGACGAAGCGCCGATATAGCGCGCCTTGCCGGCCTTCACCACGTCGTGCAGCGCTTCGAGCGTCTCCTCGATCGGCGTATTATAGTCGAAGCGATGGATCTGGTAGAGATCGACATAGTCCGTTCCGAGCCGTTTCAGGCTCGCGTCGATCTCCGCGAGGATGGCCTTGCGGGAAAGGCCGGCGCCGTTGGGGCCGGGCCGCATCCGGCCGTGGACCTTGGTGGCGAGAACCACCTCGTCGCGCCTGGCGAAATCCGTGAGCGCCTTGCCGACGATCTCCTCGCTCGATCCGTCCGAATAAACATTGGCCGTGTCGAAGAAATTGATGCCGAGGTCGAGCGCTCGTCTGATGAAGGGGCGGCTCTCGTCCTCCGGCAGCGACCAGGCATGATTGCCGCGGTTGGGATCGCCATAGCTCATGCATCCAAGGCAGAGCCGCGAGACCTCCAGGCCTGTCTTACCCAGACGTACATATTCCATGACCACGTTCCTTCAGGTTTTGGATTTGAAGAGAGGCGAAAGATGGTGAGGAAATCGACCGCCACCGGTGAAATCATAGCCCTGTCGATCTATCGAAGGCATGGGAGAGATGCCCGCGGTAAGTCAACTTTGCGTGTAGCCGGTCGCGGCAATCGCTGCCGCCGGCACGCCTAATCGAAACCTCGACCCCTTTCCAAATGCGATTTGCGACCCAACTACTCCCATAGCGGTCGATCACGATTGCTTTATCGATCGCCTTATCGTCTCGAGAGGGAGGAAATAACCCATGAGCAGAAACGCCGTCATTGGCATCATCGTGGTCATCATCATCATCCTGATTGCGATCTTCCTGTGGCCAGGATCGACCACCAACACGTCCGCACCTGGCGGCACGGAAACCGCGCCGACCACGCCTGCGCCGACGACACCTGCGCCAGCTCCGACGACGCCCGCTCCTTCAAATTAAGCATCTCGGATCATGAACCGGTGGCCCGTCTTCTTTGGCGGACCATCCTTTTTGGGCGATGTCCGGAATGGACCGCTGCAGCGAGCGCCGGGCTTGAGGGAGCTTTGCTCCGATCCGATCCGGCACCCTCGTCTTACGTGGCCTTCTGCAGCTCCGCTGCGCCGGCATCGTCCTTCTCCGTGGCGCGCCGGTAGGCGTCGCGGGCAGTCAGCCGGCCCACATATTGCTCGAAAGCCGGGCGCTTTTCGATCGTTCCGAACTGCAGGCCCCAGCCGATCTGGGCACCGACATAGACGTCCGCCGCGCTGAAGGTATCGCCGGCGATATAGGGGTTCGTCCGCACTGCCTTTTCGAGCGTATCCATCACGTCGGCATAACAGCCATAGCCGATCATCCGCTCTCGGCCGGCCGGCACTTCGAAGCCGAGCGCCCTGTTGCTGACGGAAGCTTCCAGCGGGCCGGCGGCGAAGAAGAGCCAGCGGTAATAATTGCCGCGACGGGCGGGCGGCGGCGCAAGGCCCGCCTGCGAAAAGGCATCGGCCAGATAGGCGCAGATCGCGGCACATTCCGTCACGATGGTCTTGCCGTGCACGACGGTCGGCACCTTCCCCATGGGATTGACCGCCTTGTAATCGTCCCCCTTCATGGTCGTGCCGAAACGCAGGATCTCCGTGCGGTAGGGCACGCCCACTTCCTCCAGCATCCAGCGGGCGATGCGGCCGCGCGACAGGGGATTCGTGTAGAACACCAGCTCTTCGGTCATGATCCTCTCCTCTCGTTCGCTTTATGTTCTAAAGGGCGGACGTTACGGAATCAAGACAGGCGGACATTCTGCCAGACGTTCTGGTTGTCAGAGCGGCTTGCGGTACTGGATGAAGCCGGCATTCTGGGCGACGCGATCGTAGAGCCTTCGCGCGGTGGCATTGCTTTCATGCGTCAGCCAGTAGAGCCGGCCGGCCTTGTGGTTGCGGGCAAGTTCGGCGACGGCATCGATCAGCGACTCGCCGGTACCCTTGCCGCGTTGGGAAAGCTCGACATAGAGATCCTGAAGATAGCAGGTCCAGTCCGGCAGCCAACAGGACCGGTGGAAGATCGCATGCGCGATGCCGACAAGCCGGCCGTTTTCGTCGAAGGCGCCGAGACCGTGCATCGGTTCGGCCGGATCGAGAAGCCGGTCCCAGGTGAGATCGTATTGCTCCTTCGGCAGCACGGTTTCGTAAAAGCGCAGATAGGCTTCGAAGAGCGGCCCCCAGGCGGGGCGGTCGGACGGATCGAGCGGGCGGACGGTGACGGGCATTTCAGGCTCCTCAAAGGAAAACGGCGGAGATTTCTCCCCGCCGCATGATGTCTAGCCGATTTTTTCGGCTCAGGCAGCCATGGCCTTCCGGAGGTTCTCGTCGATCTTGTCGAGGAAAGCGGTGGTGGAGAGCCACGGCTGGTCCGGACCGATGAGGAGAGCAAGGTCCTTGGTCATGAAACCGGCTTCGACCGTGTCGACGCAGACCTTTTCGAGGGTGGAGGCGAACTTCGCGAGTTCGGCATTGTCGTCCAGCTTGGCGCGATGCGCGAGGCCGCGCGTCCAGGCGAAGATCGAGGCGATCGAGTTCGTCGAGGTCTCCTGGCCCTTCTGGTGCTGGCGATAGTGACGGGTGACTGTACCGTGGGCGGCTTCGGCCTCGACCGTCTTGCCGTCCGGGGTGAGCAGGACCGAGGTCATCAGGCCGAGCGAGCCGAACCCCTGGGCAATCGTATCGGACTGGACGTCGCCGTCGTAATTCTTGCAGGCCCATACGTAGCCGCCGGACCACTTGAGCGCGGCTGCGACCATGTCGTCGATCAGGCGGTGTTCGTAGGTGATGCCGATCTCGTCGAACTGCTTCTTGAACTCGGTCTCGTAGACTTCCTGGAAGATGTCCTTGAAGCGGCCGTCATAGGCCTTGAGGATGGTGTTCTTGGTCGACAGGTAGACCGGCCACTTGCGCATCAGGCCGTACATCAGCGAGGCGCGGGCGAATTCGCGGATCGAATCGTCGAGGTTGTACATCGCCATGGTGACGCCGGCGCCCGGCGCGTTGAAGACGTCCTTCTCGATGACGGTGCCGTCCTCGCCGACGAACTTGATCGTCAGCTTGCCCTTGCCCGGGAATTTGAAGTCGGTGGCGCGGTACTGGTCGCCGAAGGCATGGCGGCCGACGACGATCGGCTGGGTCCAGCCCGGAACGAGGCGCGGCACGTTCTTGCAGATGATCGGCTCGCGGAAGATGACGCCGCCCAGGATGTTGCGGATCGTGCCGTTCGGGCTCTTCCACATTTCCTTGAGGTTGAATTCCTTCACGCGGGCTTCGTCCGGCGTGATCGTCGCGCACTTGATGCCGACGCCGTGCTTCTTGATGGCGTTGGCGGCGTCGACCGTCACCTGGTCGTTGGTGGCGTCGCGGTTCTCGACCGAGAGGTCGTAATATTCGATGTCCAGATCGAGATAGGGAAGGATCAGCTTGTCCTTGATGAGCTGCCAGATGATGCGGGTCATCTCGTCGCCGTCGAGATCGACGACAGGGTTTGCTACCTTGATCTTTTGCATGGAATTCCTCTTGGACGTGAGTGGGGCCTTTTCGCGCCCCGACGGGTGGACACCAGTGGGTGCGCTATAGCATCGCCGGGCCGGAACGCAAAGGCATTGCACTGCGATATGTGGCATTTCGGACGAGATTCGGCGCGGCTTGGAACAAGGCGGCCGGATTGCCCTTGCCAAACCACAAACCGGGTTTAATGTCCCGGCAAATCTCTCGAACGACCGGATTCTTGCCATGCGGACCTTGCCGCTCGCCATCGCCTTTTCGCTGATCTCCACCTTCGTTGCGGCGGCGGATGCCACCGATCCCGTCCGGCAAGTGATGAAGGTCACCGAGGACAACTGGAACACCGTCGACAGCCAATGGAAGTATATTTTCGATCCGGACCCGCTGGCGCGCCTCTTCAGCAAGAAGTTCCAGGCAGCCTATGCGGAAGCGGCGAAACATCCAGCCTATGAGACGGAGAACAACCAGCCTGGCGACCCCTTCGGCTATGACGTCGTCACCAGTTCGCAGGACGGCTGCCCGCTGCAGGAAGTCAAGGTGAGCTCGGCGCCGGGCGCCAACGGCACGACCGACGTGACGGTCAGCTTCAAGATGTGGACCTGCATCGACGAGGCGGATGTGAAGGACAGCGTCAACGAGGTGCATTTCGACGTGATCGACGAGGACGGCAAGCCGGTGATCGACGACATCCACCGTGTCGCGGACGGCGAGCGGGATTCGGTGATCGAGGAGATGCAGTCGATCGCCAAGGGCGAGTGACCATTTCCCGCGACAGATGAGCAGGCTCGCCGAATCCGCATCCGGAGATATATTCCATTCCCGTGAGCGGGCATGGGCACCCGCCTGGGGTGGTTGATGAGGGTTTCCGCTAAAATTCGGGACTGGCTGCTGGCCAATGATCCGGCGCTGTCGCGCTTGCGAATGGCCGGCCGCGTGACGCTGACGGTCGTCGCCACGGTCGCTTGCCTGGCGGTGATCCATCTGGCCGGCCTGGCGCTGCCGACGATCGCCTATGGGCTGGCGATCATCCTCTCGATCGAGGGCGGCGTGGCGGTACGCGACCGGCAGTCGGTCGAGCAGTTGAAGACGAGGCTGATCGGCGGCGTCGTGAGCCTTTTATGTGTCGGGCTCGCCGCGGCGCTGGAGGGTTACCGCTACATTTCCGATCCCATGTTTCTGGTGGTGATCCTCTGCGCCACCATCGGCCGCATGTACGGGCCGCGCGGCTTCGCGATCGGCATGTTCGCCTTCACCTCTTATTTCATGGGCGCCTATCTGCGGCCGAGCCTGGCCGATCTGCCGCTTGGCGCGATCGGCCCTGCGATCGCCGTCGTCACCGGCCATGTTGTCAGGACCTACGTTCTGCCGGACGACTGGCGGCGCGACCTGCTGCAATCCCTCGTGGCGATCCAGGGCAGGGTAGGCGACATCCTGATGCGGCTGGCGCTTCTTGCGAGCGCCGGGTCGTCGACCGAGGCGGACCGGCGCGAATTGCGGCAGTTGGAAGAGAGGCTGAAGGATGTCGTGCTGATGGCGGAGGGGTTTCTGCCTCGTCCGCCGGAGGGTGTGATCGAGCCGGAAAACGAGCCGGTCACCGCGCTCGCCATGGCGATCTTCGATGTGCATCTTGCCGCCGAAAGCGCGATCGTGCTGTCGCTCGAAGCGCTGCCGCCCTTCGTGCTCGTCCATGCGTTGATCGAGAACGACCAGGATATGGCGGAAAGGATCGCTGCAAGCCGGGTTGTCGCCGACGACGAGCGCGTATCGGAAAGCGCCCGTGCGCTTGTCTGGCTTCAGAAGGCCAGGACGGCTTTGGCCGAGGCGATCGGGGAGGGACGTGCCACCGGCTTCCGGTCGATCGATGGTGCTGCGCCACCGCCTGCAACCAAGCCGGATTTTTCGCTGAAGAACCCGCAGATCCGCGCAGCGATCCAGATCACGGTGGCCTCGACTGTCGCGATGGGCTTCGGCCTGATGCTGTCGCGCGACCGCTGGTTCTGGGCGGTGCTGACCGCTTTCCTGATCTTCACCAACACCAAGTCGCGCGGCGACGCGGCGATCCGCGCCCTGCAGCGCTCGGTCGGCACGCTCGCCGGCATTGCCAGCGGCCTGGTCATAGCGACGCTGATCGGTCCGCAACCGGCGATCTCGGTGCCGCTCGTGGCGCTCTGCATCTTCCTCGGCTTCTATTTCCTGCAGGTCTCCTACGCGGCGATGACCTTCTTCATTTCGATCGTGCTGTGCCTGATCTACGGGCTGATCGGCTCGCTGACCCTCGACCTGCTGCAGCTGCGTATCGAGGAGACGCTGATCGGCGCGATCGCCGGCACGATCGTCGCTTTCCTGGTTTTCCCGGCGCCGACCCGGTCGAACCTCGACCAGGCGCTCGGCCGCTGGTTCGATGGGCTGCGTCAGCTCCTGAATGCCGTCAAGGAGGGAAAGAGCGGTTTCGAGGTCATCGAACTGTCGCGGAAGCTCGATGCCGCCTATCGCGAGGTGACGGTGGCCGCGCGTCCGCTCGGCGCGTCCTGGTCGGTGGTGACGCGACCGGGCCAGGTGCGCCAGACGCTCGCCATCTTCCTGGGCGCCACCTATTGGGCGCGCATCTTCGGCCGCAACGCCGTGCAGGCGGGCCGCAAGCCGGAAGGCGAGGTGCTGGCCGCGCTTGACGAGACGCTCCGGAATATCGATGCGATCGCCCCGCGCGGTTCGGAATGTTTTGCGGTCGACCGCAATCTCAAGCGCGCCGACGGCCGGCATCTGCCGATCTTCAAGCATGGCGCGCGCGTCGGCGTCGAAATGATCGGCTCCATGCTGAGCAGGCTCTATCCTGCTACGACGTAAAGGCTTGCCGATTGCCGCCAGCGCCGCTATTGCGGCCCGGAATATCGATACGGAAGCGGACATGTCAGGAACGAACAGCGAGCGCGAACTCATCGCCGAGGGACCGGCGATCATTCTGGTGGAACCCCAGCTCGGCGAGAATATCGGCATGGTGGCGCGCGCCATGGCGAATTTCGGATTGGCGGAACTTCGCCTCGTCAACCCGCGCGACGGCTGGCCGAGCGAGAAGGCCCGTTCCGCTGCCTCCAAGGCCGACCACGTGATCGACGGGACCAAGGTCTACGGGACGCTGGAAGAGGCGATCAGGGACCTGAATTTCGTCTATGCCACGACAGCCCGCGAGCGTTACGGCTTCAAGCCGGTGCGTTCGCCGGTCGTCGCGGCTGAGACATTGCGCGCAAAGTTCAGAACCGGAGAGAAGACCGGCATCCTGTTCGGCCGCGAGCGCTGGGGCCTCACCAACGAGGAAGTGGCGCTCGCCGACGAGATCGTCACCTTTCCTGTGAACCCCGCCTTCGCCTCGCTCAACATCGCCCAGGCCGTGCTGCTCATGTCCTATGAATGGATGAAGTCGGGCATGGAGGACCTTTCCGAAACGCTCTTCCAGCCGGTCGAGCAGCGGCCCTCTACCAAGGAACAGGTCTTTGGCCTGTTCGAACATCTGGAGGAGGCGCTCGACGCCCGCAACTATTTTCATCCGCCCGCGAAAAAGCCCAAAATGATCGACAATCTCCGAGCGGTCATCTCGCGGCGGGGTTTCACGGAACAGGAGATCAGCGTGTTCCGGGGCGTCATCAATTCGCTCGACCGCTTTCCGCGGCAGCGGCCGAAACAAAAGACGGGTGGTGATCCCCCAAGGGATACCGAGGGGGATACAGGGGAGAATACGGGGAATGACGCAGACGAATGAGTTGAAGCCGGTGCTGATGTTCGATTCCGGCATCGGCGGGCTGACCGTGCTGCGCGAGGCGCGCGTACTGATGCCGGAACGCGGTTTCATCTATGTCGCCGACGACGCCGGTTTTCCCTATGGCGGCTGGGAGGAGCCGGCGCTCAGGGAACGCATCCTCTCCCTCTTCGAAAAGCTATTGCAGGACTACGATCCGGAAGTCTGCGTCATCGCCTGCAACACGGCTTTCACGCTGGCCGGTGCTGACCTCCGCGAAAAATTTCCGGGCATGACCTTTGTCGGCACGGTGCCCGCGATCAAACCGGCGGCGGAGCGCACCCGTTCCGGCCTCGTCTCGGTGCTCGCGACGCCCGGCACGGTGAAGCGCGCCTATACCCGCGACCTCATCCAGTCTTTCGCAACGCAATGCCATGTACGGCTCGTGGGCTCCGAAAACCTCGCCCGCATGGCGGAAGCCTATATCCGCGGCGAGACGATTTCCGATGAGGCCGTCATGGCCGAAATTGCCCCCTGCTTCATCGAGAAGGACGGGAAAAAGACCGATATCGTCGTGCTCGCCTGCACCCATTACCCCTTCATGGCGAATGTCTTCCGGCGGCTGGCGCCCTGGCCGGTCGACTGGCTCGATCCGGCCGAAGCGATCGCCCGCCAGGCGCGGCGCAAGGTGCCGCTCGTTGATGGAGCCGAGCATCCGGATAATTTTGATTTCGCCATATTCACCTCCGGCAATCCGGATTTCGCGACCCGGCGACTGATGCAGGGTTTCGGGTTAAGGGTATGACCGCCATCGGGTAGTGTTGCCTGCCTGCAACGCTTTCGCCGAGATGTCTGCAATTCGCGATTGTGTCCTTGCCCGACGGCGTGGCTCGTGTATTATCGAAACTGTCCGCAATTCAAACATAGGAGGCGTGCGGTGAAATCGATTCTCGTATCTATGCGCCTTTCTGGCGGAACCACCCTCATCATGCCGACCGCTGGCATGTCCATGCAGGCCGGCATCTGCTTTCAGGCTATCTAAACGCCTGAAATCCGCCATTTGGCATTTCTCAAAATGATCTGACGTGATCGGCTGACGGAGCGATTGTTCGCGTTTTCTCGCGTCCGCCTCCGCGCGTCTTTTCCAGCTTGGAGGACCTGGCTGCCTAGCCGCGCCGGGACGGAAAACCTATGCATAAAATACAATTTTTGGTTGCTGAATCCCTGTCGGCGGCCGTCGATGAACTGTACCGTGAGCATGGGGCCTGGAAGACGATCGGAGCATTGGCTCTGGCCGTCTGGAGGCGCCGCCGAATGAAAAACCAGATATCCGACCTGTCCAATCGGATGCGCCGCGATATCGGTGTTCCCGAAATCGGGGACGCGCCGGGGGAAGCCAGGCATTCCTTTTGGGATGTCCGGCTTTAAGATGGGATGCAGTTAGGCTCCGGCGGCGTGTCCGCCGGAGCCTGCAACAGAAGAGCAGACTATTGAGCATCAAACGCCGAACGATGACGGGCGGTCCGAGTTTGCGTCAACTCGGTCTGGCGGATATGCCAGCCGCAGCCCTTGTCCATCGCACCGCCTTCGACCAGCGTCTGCCTTGGCTCACCGGCCTGCATACGCCGGAGGAGGATCGCGATTACTGGAGTACCCGTCTTTTCGCGACCTGCGAGATTTGGGGCGTGGAACGGGATGGCTCTCTGCTCGGCGTCATCGCGTTCCGCGAGGGCTGGATCGATCAGCTTTATATTCTGCCGGAAGCACAGGGGCAGGGGATCGGCTCGAAGCTGCTGGACATTGCCAAGGCGGCCTATCCCGAGCTTTTCCTCTGGACTTTCCAGCGCAACACGCTTGCCCGCCGCTTCTACGAGGCCCGTGGTTTCGCAGTGGTCAGGCAGACCGACGGCGCCGGCAACGAGGAGAACGAGCCCGATGTGCTCTATCGGTGGGTGCGCGGGAGCTGAACAAAACAACCTCTTGCCAAGCCGGAAATTCGGTGGCTTGCTCACTTCCTTCTCTGGAGGAATTTTAGAAAATGTCGCTGGAACACTGGCTTGCCTTCGTCGCCGCTTCGTCCGTCCTGCTCGCCATTCCGGGGCCGACGATCCTGCTCGTCATTTCCTATGCGCTCAGTCACGGCCGCAAGGTGGCGACCGCCACGGTGGCGGGTACGGCGCTCGGCGATTTTACCGCCATGACGGCGTCCATGCTCGGCCTCGGCGCACTGCTCGCGACCTCGGCGACGCTCTTCACCGTGCTGAAATGGGCGGGCGCCGCCTATCTCATCTATCTCGGCATCAAGCTCTGGCGCGCGCCGGTCTCGGAACGGACCGCCGATGTCGATGAGGCGGAGACGCGGTCGGCAAAGCCGTTGCGCATCTTCCTGCACGCCTATGCGGTGACGGCGCTGAACCCGAAGAGCATCGTCTTCTTCGTGGCCTTCCTGCCGCAATTCCTCGATCTTTCAAAGCCGCTCTTTTCCCAGATGGCGATCTTCGAAATCACCTTCCTGACCCTCGCGACCTTGAACGCGACGCTCTACGGCCTTCTGGCGGCGCTCGCCCGCAACCAGATCCGCAAGCCGAAGGTCCAGAAGATCGTCAACCGCACCGGCGGTTCGCTGATGATCGGCGCCGGCCTGCTGTCGCTCGGTTTCAAGCGCGCCGCGGCCTGAGCATATCTGGGAGGAGTGCCTCATGCTGACCGGACGTTGCCATTGTGGTGAGACCGTTTTCGAGATCGACGGCGAGCTGCCGCAGGCGCTCACCCGCTGCACCTGCACCTTCTGCTCCAGGCGCGGCGCGCTTTACGCCTATTACGAGCCGAAACGGGTGCATGTGAAGGCGGACCCGGCGAGCGACAGGGTCTATCGCTGGAACACGAAACTGGTGGCGCACCATTTCTGCGGCACCTGCGGCTGCACGACCTACAGCGACAGCCCCGATTTCCAGCCGGACGGCACCTGGGACGGCAAGACGCGCCGCTTCGGCGTGAACGCGCGCCTGTTTGACGATTTCGATGCGGAAGAATGGCCGCATACGGTCATCGACGGCCGGCATCTCTGGTAGGAGAGACCTTATGCGCGACGTAACCCTGCTTGCCTTTGTTATCGTCGCCTTCTCGGCCTCGCGCGGCGGGGCGCTTCTTGCTCTGGCGGGTTCGCTGGCGCTCTATCGCAGGGCCGCATCATAAGAGGAGGTTACGATGGCGAGTTCAGTCAAATCCGTCCGGCCGTTCCTGATGTTCCAGGGCAACAGTTGCGAGGAGGCGATCACCTTCTATACGTCGGTGCTGCCGGAGAGCCGGATCGTCGATATCAAGCGCTATGGACCGGGGGAGGTGGGAGCTGAAGGCAGTGTGTTTCGCGCGACCTTCGAGCTTGCCGGCCAGCAGGTGGACTGTATCGACAGTCCAGTCAAGCATGCCTTCGATTTCACGCCATCCTTTTCCTTTTTCGTCGAATGCGGGACGGAGGAGGAACTGGAGCGGCTGGCCGCGGCCCTCAGCGAGGGCGGGACATTCATGATGCCGATCGACAATTACGGTTTCAGCCGGAAATTCTGCTGGCTGGAAGACCGCTTCGGTATCTCCTGGCAGATCAATCTGGAATAGCGCGCAAACCCTGTGCATTTTCGCTCTTGCCCGGCGAAACGAATCCCGATCTCTGTTAGGAGGACAGAGTCGCGGGTCCGGCGAGTCACCGCGAAGAGACGGCATACGAGGTGAGTGGAATTGCAGGTCGGCATCGATATGGGAATTGTGTCCGGGGGCGATCCGGCCAAGCTCGATATCGAGGAGCTTCTGGCCACCCGTCTGCTGGTGCAGGGCAATTCCGGCTCGGGAAAGTCGCATCTTCTCAGGCGCTTGCTGGAGCAGTCGGCGCCCTGGGTGCAGCAGGTGGTGATCGATCCGGAAGGCGATTTCGTCACGCTGTCCGATAGGTTCGGTCATGTGGTCGTCGATGGCGAGCGCACCGAAGCCGAGCTTGCCGGTATCGCCAACCGCATCCGCAAGAATCGCGTCTCCTGCGTGCTGACGCTGGAAGGCCTCGATCTCGAGGAGCAGATGCGCGCCGCCGGCGCCTTCCTGAACGGGCTTTTCGATGCCGATCGCGAATTCTGGTATCCGGTGCTCGTCGTGGTGGACGAGGCGCAGATGTTCGCGCCCTCCGTCGGCGGCGACGTCTCCGAAGATGCCCGCAAGATGTCGCTGGGCGCGATGACCAACCTGATGTGCCGCGGCCGCAAGCGCGGGCTTGCCGGCGTCATCGCCACGCAGCGCCTGGCGAAGCTTGCCAAAAATGTCGCGGCGGAAGCATCCAATTTCCTGATGGGGCGAACCTTCCTCGATATCGACATGGCGCGTGCCGCCGATCTGCTCGGCATGGACCGTCGCCAGGCGGAGATGTTCCGCGATCTGAAGCGCGGCAATTTCGTCGCCCTCGGTCCGGCTTTGTCGCGCCGGCCGCTGCCGATCGTCATCGGCGCGGTGGAGACCTCGGCGCGCTCGTCGAGCCCGAAGCTGATGCCGCTGCCGGATGCGCCGCAGGATGTCGAGGACCTGATCTTCACGCCCGATCCGGAAGAGTTCACCCGGCCGATCGTCCGGCGTGCGCCACCTGCGCCACGGCCGACCACCGATATTCTGGCCGAGCTTTCCCGTTCAGTGCCGGCCGCGGCGCCGGCGCCGCAGGAGCCGCGCGCCGCCCAGCCGGAAATGTCGCCGGAGGAGCGCGAGGAGCGGCTTTCCGCCGTGCTTTCTGAAATCCTCGACGACCCGCAATCGGCCTATCGGACGGATTCGGTGCTTTACCAGGATTTTCTGGTGCGCGCCCGCATGCGCCGGCTGCCAGGACCGCCGTTGTCGCTGTCGGAGTTTCGCCGCCGCACGGCGATCGCCCGGTCAGGCGTCGATGCCGAGACGGCGTCGGGCGAGGCCTGGGCCACGGCGCTTTCGCTGTCGGCCGGCGTTTCGGACGATCTGCAGGGCGTTTTCCTGATGATGGCCAAGGCCGCGATCGGCGGCGAGCCGTGCCCGTCGGATGCAAGGATCGCGCGCGCCTACGGCACCCATTCGGCAAGACGCGCAAGGCGCCTGCTCGGTTATTTCGAGGAACAGGGGCTGATCGTCGTGCATGCAGATTTTTCGGGAAAACGCATTGTGGCCTTCCCCGATCTGCAAGCCGAAACCGCCCCCGGCAATGCTGACGCTGTGGACGAAGGGGAAATGCGCGCGGCGGCAGAGTGAACCTTGCGCCCGTGGCTGTTGACATTTCCATGACATCCGCCTAAAGACCCCGCCAACGCCGGGTCTCTAAGCCCGGTGTTTTTATTGACATGTCCCGTGGTTGTCTCCGATCGCTTTCGTGAGAAACCTGTCAGGGCCTCTGAACCGAGGTCCAGAGGAGGGCGTGTTTCCTTGATCCGGTTTGGCGACAAACCGGGCGTAACCGTTTAAGAAGGAAATGCGATGAGCAAGCGCGAATCGTCCAAGTACAAAATTGACCGCCGTATGGGCGAAAATATCTGGGGCCGTCCGAAGTCCCCGGTCAACCGTCGTGAATACGGCCCGGGCCAGCACGGCCAGCGCCGCAAGGGCAAGCTCTCCGACTTCGGCGTGCAGCTGCGCGCCAAGCAGAAGCTGAAGGGCTATTACGGCGATCTTCGCGAAAAGCAGTTCCGCGCGATCTATGACGAAGCCAATCGCCGCAAGGGCGACACCTCGGAGAACCTGATCGGCCTGCTCGAATCGCGCCTCGACGCGATCGTCTACCGCGCCAAGTTCGTTCCGACCGTCTTCGCCGCCCGCCAGTTCGTCAACCACGGCCATGTGACTGTCAACGGCGTTCGCGTCAACATCGGTTCCTACCGGTGCAAGGCCGGCGACGTGATCGAAGTCCGCCAGAAGTCGAAGCAGCTCGTTTCGGTTCTGGAAGCGGTTCAGCTCGCTGAACGCGACGTTCCGGACTATATCGAAGTCGATCACAACAAGATGGTCGCCACCTTCGCCCGCGTTCCGAGCCTGTCCGACGTGCCTTATGCCGTCGTCATGGAACCGCAGCTGGTCGTCGAATTCTATTCGCGCTAATACAGACGAAAATGGCCCCGGAAGGGGCCATTTTGTTGGAAGATTGGAAAGCCGCCTCATTTCGAGGCGGCTTTTTTCTTGTCCGCCGTAGTCGGCTCGGCCGTCACGGTCGTGGTCGCGCTGTCGCGACCGGCGCTTCCTTCGGAAGTTCGCCCATGCGGTTCCAGGCGTCGAGGCCGGCGATCTTGTAGGCTTCGGCAAGGGTGGGATAGTTGAACGTGTTCTCGACGAAATATTCGACCGTACCCTTGAGGTTCAGCACCGCCTGGCCGATATGGACGAGCTCGGTGGCTCCTTCGCCGACGATATGCACGCCAAGCAGGCGGCGTGTCTTCAGCGAGAAGATCAGTTTCAAAAGGCCGGTGTCGAGGCCCATGATGTGGCCCCGCGAGGTCTCGCGGAAACGGGCGATGCCGCATTCATAGGGAATGCCGCGCTCCTTCATCTCCTCTTCGGTGAGGCCGCAGGTGGAGATTTCCGGCACGGCATAGATGCCGTAGGGGAAATATTTCTGCGGCTCCTTGGCGATCGCACCGACCGCGACACGGGCAGCGATGCGACCCTGTTCCATCGAGGTCGAGGCAAGGCTCGGGAAGCCGACGACGTCGCCGGCGGCGAAGATGCCGGGAACCGAGGTCTCGAAGGTCTCCGGATTGACCTTGAGGCGGCCGCGGCTGTCGGCTTCGAGGCCGGCGGCCGCGAGGTTCAGCGTATCGGTAGCGCCCATGCGGCCCGCGGCGAAGAGCACCATGTCCGTGACGATACGGCGGCCGCTGTCGACCTGGACGGAAACCTTGCCGTCGGGAAGCCGCTCGACCTTCTCGGCCTTCTGGCCGAGAAGGAGCTTCATGTTGCGGTCGCGCAGCTGGTAGGTGAAGTCCTCGACGATCTCCTTGTCGATGAAATCGAGCATGGTCGGCTTCGGATCGATGACGGTGACAGCGGTGTCGAGCGCCGAGAAGATGGTCGCATACTCGATGCCGATGACGCCGGCGCCGATGACGACCATGGAGCGCGGCAATTCGTCGATTTCCAGAAGCTCGTCGCTGTCGAGCACAGTCTTGCCATCGAAGGGAATGTAATCCGGCCGGAAGGGCTTGGTGCCGACGGCAAGCAGGATCGATTTACCGATGACGTGCATCGTATCGCCGTCGTCCTTGACGATCTCCAGCGTGTCGGGCGCCACGAAGCTGGCTTTCCCGCGGATGCTGCTGACCCGGTTGCGGGCGAACTGATGCTCGAGCACCTCGACCTCATGGTCGAGCGTGATGATGAGGCGGCGGCGCAGGTCCTCGGCGCTGATCTCCTGCTTGACCCGATAGGCGCGGCCGTAGAAGCCGCGCTCGCGCCACCCGGAAAGATTGAGGGCGGTCTCGCGCAGCGTCTTCGAGGGGATCGTCCCGGTATGGACGGAGACGCCGCCGACCCTCTTGCCCTGTTCGATGACCAGGACTTTCTTGCCGAGTTTGGCCGCCTGAATGGCGGCCCGACGACCGGCCGGTCCGCTGCCGACGACGATGAGGTCGTATTGGTTCATGGAGTACTCCGCTTCGAAACTGCCCGATGCCGTGTGCGACAATGCTCTCAAGTCCTTTGTAGCGGCCTATTCTAAAGGTTTGATTGCGGCACGTTCAAGCCTCGATTCCGACCCGCCTGCCCAGATTTTGTGCATCGCGAAAAATGCCGAAAATTTGTCTTGACGCCGGCGAGGAAATGCCATCCATTGGAACCAATTAGAAATTGGTCCAGAAAATGGTACAGGGCCAGACAATGGTACAGGGGAAAACAGATCAGGCTCACGACAACTCGAACTATGCGCTCGACCGCCTGAGAGAACGTCTGGGGACGGGAGAGCTTGGTTCGGAAGGACGTCTGCCGACGGAGCGGGCGCTGGCGGAGATGCTTGGGATCAGCCGCCGCGCGGTGCGCCGCGCACTGGAGGTGCTGGAGGCCGAAGGGCTGATCTGGCGTCGCCAGGGTTCCGGCACCTTCGTCGGCGAACGTCCGGACCGGTGGAGCGAGCATGTCGGCGATATCGTTGCCGGCACCGATTTCATGGAGTTGATGGAAGTCCGCTTGCGTGTCGAGCCGCAGCTCGCTCAGCTTGCCGCCATGCGCGCCAAGCCGCGCGACGTGGAGAAGATGCGCGAACTGGCGCAGAAGATCATCGAAAGCAGCGACGCCGACGCCCGCGAACTTTGGGACGGCGCGCTGCACCGGCTGATCGCCCAGAGCGCCGGCAACCAGCTTTTCCTGTCGATCTTCGACGTGATCAATCGCGTGCGGCAGGACGAGGCATGGCGAGCGGTGCGCGAGCGCGCCCGTTCCGGCAAGGATGCGTTTGAAGTCTCCTTCGCGCAGCACAAGGCCATCATCGAGGCGATTGCCGCGCGTGATCCGGTACGCGCCGGGGGAGCGATGCGGGATCATATGCTGACGCTGCAAGAGCGGCTCATCCGGGCGACCTCCATGGAGCACGACCATCTCACCTCCGGTTCCAGCCCGACAGATGGTTCGGAAGAATTTCGGGCGCGGAACGCGACCGCATGAGAAGCCGGCAAACCGGCCGAGACGAAAAGACAGTGTCTGAAAACAAAAAGAGAGAGGAATGATCACAATGAAGCGACTTACCAAGTTGACGACCGCGCTGCTGGCCGGCGCCCTGCTCGCCTTCCCGGCCATGTCCGCCGAGCTTCGCATCGGCCTGCAGGACGATGCCGACGTTCTCGACCCGGCCCAGTCCCGAACCTTTGTCGGCCGTATCGTCTATACGGCCCTGTGCGACAAGCTGGTCGATGTTTCTCCGGACCTGAAGATCGTTCCGCAGCTCGCGACCTCCTGGACCTGGTCGGCCGACGGCAAGGAACTGACGATGAAGATCCGCGAGGGCGTCAAGTTCCATGACGAGACCCCGCTCGATGCGGCAGCGGTCGTCGCGACGATCGAGCGCAACATCAACCTGCCGGAATCCCGCCGCAAGAGCGAACTCACCTCCGTCGCCAAGGTCGAGGCGACCGGTCCGCTGGAAGTCAAGTTCACGCTGAAGGCGCCGGACGTGACGCTGCTCGCCCAGCTTTCCGACCGCGCCGGCATGATCGTCTCGCCGACCGCCGCCAAGGAACTCGGTGCCAATTTCGGCTCCAAGCCGGTTTGCGCCGGTCCGTTCAAGTTCGTCGAGCGCGTCCAGCAGGACCGCATCGTGCTCGAAAAGTTCGCCGATTATTGGGACAAGGACAAGATCTTCGTCGACAAGGTCACCTATCTGCCGATCCCGGACACGACGGTCCGCCTTGCCAACCTGCAGTCCGGCGACCTTGACTTCATCGAGCGCCTGGCGCCGACCGATGTCGCTGCCGTCAAGGGCGATTCCAATCTGAAATATGATGCGACGGTCAACATCGGCTACATGGCGCTCTACGCCAACGTCGGCAACGGTCCGCGCGCCGACAACCCGTTCGGCAAGGACAAGCGCCTGCGCCAGGCCTTCTCGCTTGCGATCGACCGCGATGCGCTGAACCAGATCGTCTACGAGGGCACGGCCGTCGGCGGCAACCAGCCGTTCCCGCCGAACAGCCCGTGGTTCAACAAGGCGCTTCCGGTTCCGGCCCGCGACGTCGAGAAGGCCAAGGCGCTGATCAAGGAAGCAGGCTACGACCGCGTTCCGATCGAGATGCAGATCCCGAACAACCCGGTCGCGCAGCAGATGATGCAGATCGTCCAGTCGATGGTGGCGGAAGCCGGCTTCGACGTCAGCCTGAAATCCACGGAATTCGCGACGCTGCTCGAGGAGCAGACCCGCGGCAACTTCCAGCTCAGCCGTTCCGACTGGTCCGGCCGCGTCGATCCCGACGGCAACATCCACCAGTTCGTCACCTGCAAGGGCGGCATCAACGACGTGAAATACTGCAATCCGGAAGTCGACAAGCTGCTCAACGAAGCGCGCGCCTCGACTGACGATGCGGTCCGCAAGGAGAAATACGACGCCGCTTCGGTGATCCTCAACCAGGATCTGCCGGTCATCTATCTCGGCCACCAGTCGTGGATCTGGGCTTACAAGAAGAACGTCACCGGTTTCGTGCCGAATCCTGACGGCATGATCCGCCTGCAGGGCGTCAAGAAAGGCTGATCTCCCCGTGCCGCATGGAATGTGGAGCCATGCGGCACCTTTTCCACGCACCTATGAGACATGAGGGGCGGTGCCATGCCTGTCTATATTGGAAAACGTCTGCTGGTCGCCATTCCGACCTTGCTGATCATCTCCATCTTCGTTTTCTCGCTGCAGAAGCTGCTGCCGGGCGATCCTATCCTCGCCATGGCCGGCGAGGAGCGCGATCCTGCGGTCATCGAATTTCTGCGCGACAAATACCGGCTGAACGACCCGGTCATCGTGCAGTATTTCTACTGGCTGGGCGGTGTGCTGACGGGTGATTTCGGCATTTCGCTGCGGACCAACCAGCCTGTGCTGGAGCTGATCCTGCAGAAGCTGCCGGTGACGATCCAGCTCGCTGTCATGGCGATGTTCTTCGCCATGCTGATCGGCATCCCGATCGGCATCCTGGCGGCCGTCAAGAAGAACACGGTGATCGACTACATCGCCAATATCGTTGCGCTGTCGGGCCTCTCGATACCGAATTTCTGGCTCGGCATCATGCTGATCCTCCTGATCTCCGTGCAGCTCGGCTGGCTGCCGGCTTCGGGCTACGAGTCGATCTTCGTCGATCCCGTCCGGTCGCTCCAGACCATGATCATGCCTGCCTTCGTGCTCGGCAATGCGCTTGCCGCGACGTTGATGCGCCATACGCGCTCGGCCATGGTCGGCGTCATGAGCGCCGATTATATCCGCACCGCCCGCGCCAAGGGGCTTTCGCCGCGCGAGGTCGTGCTGAGCCACAGCTTCCGCAACGCGCTGCTGCCGGTCGTCACGCTTTCGGCTTTGCTCTTCGGCGAGCTTTTGGCCGGTGCGGTTCTGACCGAGCAGATATTCACCATTCCGGGCTTCGGCAAGCTGATCGTCGATGCCGTCTTCAACCGCGATTATGCGGTGGTGCAGGGCGTGGTGCTGTGCACGGCGGTCGGCTTCATTCTCATGAATCTCATTGCGGACGTGCTCTATGTCCTGCTCAATCCGCGTCTGAGGGCAACCCTATGACCACGATAGACCAAGCAGCACCCGCCGTGGCGGCAAAGCGCGAAGAGAGCCGCGCGTGGCGCAAGATGAAGCGTAACAGGTCGGCACTCGTCGGCGCGGTGATCGTTCTGTTTTTCGCGATCCTCGCGGCCGCAGCGCCGATCCTGCCGATCATCGATCCCGTCGCCACCAGCTGGTCGGCGATCCGCAAGGCGCCGTCCGCCATGCACTGGCTCGGTACCGACGATCTCGGCCGCGACATCCTCTCGCGGATGATCTGGGGGGCGCAGGCCTCGCTGATGGCGGGCGTCTTCTCGGTGGCGATCGCAGTCTGCATCGGAGTGCCCTTCGGCCTCGTTTCCGGTTATTTCGGCGGCTGGGTGGACATGGTGATCTCGCGTATCACCGAGGCGCTGCTTGCCATGCCCTTTCTCATCATGGCGATCGCGCTCGCGGCCTTCCTGGGTCCGAGCCTGATGAACGCGATGATCGCCATCGGTCTTTCGGCCATGCCGATCTTCGTGCGGCTGACGCGCGGCCAGGTTCTTGCGGTGAAGACGGAGGATTATGTCGAGGGGGCGCGCGCGGTCGGCCTCAACCACGTGGAGATCATGGTCCGCTACATCCTGCCGAATGTCATGGCGCCGATCATCGTCCAGGCGACGCTGACGATCGCGACCGCGATCATCGCGGAAGCGAGCCTTTCGTTCCTCGGCCTCGGCCAGCAGCCGCCGGCGCCCTCCTGGGGATCGATGCTGAACGTCGCTAAGAATTTTCTGAGCCAGGCGCCCTGGATGGCGCTGTGGCCCGGTGTGGCGATCTTCCTCGTCGTCATCGGCTTCAATCTTCTGGGCGACGGCCTGCGCGACGCGCTCGACCCGCGCGAAGCATGACGGCCGCGCGAAGCAAAAGTTTCAAAAAGGATTTCCGAGAATGACTGAATTCACCACAAGGCCCGAAATCCTCGGCACGTTCGGGGTCGTCACCTCCACCCATTGGATCGCGTCGGCCGTCGGCATGGCGATCCTCGAAAAGGGCGGCAATGCCTTCGACGCGGCGGTCGCGACAGGTTTCGTGCTGCAGATCGTCGAGCCGCATCTCTGCGGCCCGGGTGGCGACATGCCGGCGGTCTTCTATTCGAAGAAAAAGGACAAGGTCGAAGTCATCTGCGCCCAGGGACCGGCACCGGCCGGCGCGACCATCGAGCATTATACGTCCGAAGGCCTGACGCTGATCCCCGGCGACGGCCTGCTCGCGACCGTCATTCCCGGCGCCTTCGACGGCTGGATGCTGATGCTGCGCGACTACGGCACGATGAGTCTCCGGGACGTGCTGGAACCGGCGATCTATTACGCCGAGAACGGCCATCCGGTGCTCGCCCGCGTTTCCGCCACCATCAAGGGGCTGGCCGGTTTCTTCGAAAAGGAATGGCCGACCTCCTACGCGACCTGGCTGCCGGGCGGTGCCGCGCCCGAACCGCTTTCCAATTTCAAGAACCCGGTTCTCGCCGAAACCTGGAAGCGGATCATCGCAGAAGCCGAGGCGAAGACCGGCCGCGACAACCAGATCGAGGCCGCCCGCGATGCCTTCTATCGTGGCTTCGTGGCGGAGGCGATCGACGCTTACGTCCGCTCTGCCGAGGTCATGGATGCGAGCGGCGCGCGCCACAAAGGCGTGCTGACGGCCGACGACATGGCGAACTGGCAAGCGACCGTCGAGGCGCCGCAGACCTACGATTACCACGACTGGACCGTCGCCAAGACGCCGGCCTGGGGGCAGGGGCCGGTGCTGCTGCAGTCCCTGGCGCTGCTGAAAGGCTTCGACCTTTCTGCCATGGACCCGTCCGGTGCGGATTTCGTGCATGTGGTGGTGGAAGCCATGAAACTCGCCTATGCCGACCGCGAGATCTATTACGGCGATCCGGATTTCGCGCAGATCCCGACCGAATATCTCCTGTCGGAAGGTTATAATGCCGAGCGCCGCAAGCTGATCGGCGGGCAAGCCTCTCTGGAACTGCGCCCCGGCCGCGTGCCGGGTTACGACCACCAGTTCGACCTCACCATGGCGATGCTGGGCGAGGTGAGCGGCAAGGGTGCCGTCTACGAGCCGACCATGTCGCACCTCACCGAAAAGCGCGGCGATACCGTGCATATCGACGTCATCGACCGCTGGGGCAACATGGTGTCGACCACGCCGTCCGGCGGCTGGCTGCAGTCCTCGCCGATCGTGCCGGGGCTCGGTTTCGCGCTGAACTCACGCGCCCAGATGTTCTGGCTGAAGCCAGGCCTGCCGACCTCGCTGGCACCCGGCAAGCGGCCGCGCACGACGCTGACGCCATCGCTGGCGCTGCATCAGGGCCGGCCGACGCTGGTCTTCGGCACGCCGGGCGGCGACCAGCAGGACCAGTGGCAACTACCCTTCTTCCTGCGCTACGTCCACCACAAGAAGAACCTGCAGGCGGCGATCGACATGCCGCTCTTCCACACGACCCATTTCCCGGGATCCTTCTATCCGCGCACCCGCGAGCCGGGCAATATCATGGTGGAAAGCAATGTCGGGCCGGAGGTTCTGGCCGAGCTTCGCAGCCGCGGCCATCAGGTCACCGTCGCCGATCCGTGGAGCGTCGGCCGCCTGACCGCCGCGCGCCGCGATGCGGACGGGCTGATGCGGGCAGCGGCAACGCCGCGCCTGATGCAGGCCTATGCGGTGGGGCGCTAGCCATGACCTGGTCGATCGTCGCACGCGATCCGCAAACCGGCCATTTTGGCATTGCCGTCGCAAGCCGCTTCTTCGCGGTCGGCGCTGCCGTGCCGCATATCAGGGGCAGGGTGGGCGCCGTCGCCACACAGGCTTTCGTGAGCCCCCTCTACGGCACGGACGGCCTGAAACTGCTCGAAGAAGGCAAATCGCCGGAAGAGATCATCGTGACGCTGACCGCCCGGGACGACGGGCGGCGGCAGCGCCAGTTCCACCTGATCGATGCGAAGGGCCGCAACGCTGCCTATACCGGCGAGATCTGCGTCGATTGGGCGGGACATCTGGTGGACGACAACGTCTCGGTTGCCGGCAACATGCTGGCCGGACCGCAGGTGATTGCCGAGACGCTGCGCGTCTACAAGGAGAAGGCCGCTGCCGGTGCGCCGCTCGCCGAACGACTTCTCGACGCCATGGACGCCGGCGAGGCAGCCGGCGGCGACAAGCGCGGCAGGCAGTCCGCCGCCATGGTTCTCTACCGCGATCAGGATTATCCCTGGCTGCGCATCAACGCCGACGACCACGCCGATCCGCTCGGCGAATTGCGCCGGCTTTATGCAGTGGCGCAGGAGCGTTTCCTGCATGTCGCAGAGACCATGCCGACACGCGAGAACCCCCACGGCATGATCGACCGTCGCGTCATCGACGAGAAGATCGCAGCGCTGGAAGCCGCCCGCGAAGCGGAAGGCCGGTCCTCCGCCTCCTTTGCCACCCCCTGGAAGCCTTGAATGAAGGAAGCTGCAATGAGCGAAGCATCCGTCCTTTCCGTCAGGAACCTCACGACCTCCTTCCTGGTCGACGGCGAATGGAAGAGCGTCGTGCGCGACGTCTCCTTCGACGTAGGCCCCGGCGAGACCGTGGCGATCGTCGGCGAGAGCGGCTCGGGCAAGTCGGTCACGTCGCTGTCGATCATGCGGCTTCTGGCGCCGGGCTCCAGCCGTATCGAGGGCAGCATCATGCTTTCCGGAAAGGACCTGCTGGCGCTGTCCGAAAAGGAGATGCGCGGCGTGCGCGGCAATGACGCTTCGATGATCTTCCAGGAGCCGATGACATCGCTCAACCCGATCTTCACGATCGGCAGGCAGATTTCCGAAGTGCTGACGCGCCACAAGGGCCTGTCGAAACAGGAGGCGCGCGCCGAGACGGTGCGGCTTCTGGAAAAGGTGCGGATCCCGAATGCCTCGGCGCGCTTTGACGACTATCCGCATCAGTTCTCCGGCGGCATGCGCCAGCGGGTGATGATCGCCATGGCGCTTGCCTCCAAGCCGAAGCTTTTGATTGCCGACGAGCCGACCACGGCGCTCGATGTCACCATTCAGGGACAGATACTCGATCTCATCAAGGTTCTACAGGAAGAGGAGGGCATGTCGGTTCTCTTCATCACCCATGATATGGGCGTGGTGGCCGAAATCGCCGACCGCACCATTGTCATGTATCGCGGCGAGGCGGTGGAAAGCGGCCCGACCGAAGAGATTTTCCATCACGGCAAGCATCCCTATACGCGGGCGCTGCTGTCGGCCGTGCCGAAACTCGGCTCGATGCAGAACCGCAAATGGCCGACGCGCTTCGCCGTGGTCGACATGAAGACCGGCGAGGCGGCTGACCCGGAAGAAGTCGCCGGCACGGTGGCGACGGGCAAGACGCCGGTGTTGGCGGTGAAGGACCTCGTCACCCGTTTTCCCATCCGTTCCGGCCTCCTTTCCCGCCAGACCGGTGCTGTGCATGCGGTCGAGAATATTTCCTTCGATCTTTTTCAGGGCGAGACATTGTCACTGGTCGGTGAATCCGGCTGCGGCAAGTCGACGACCGGCCGCTCGATCATGCGGTTGGTCGAGCCGACCGGCGGCGAAGTGGCGCTCGATGGCTACGACGTGCTCCGGCTCGATCAGGTCGGATTGCGCAACATGCGCAAGACCATCCAGATGATCTTCCAGGACCCGTTCTCATCGCTTAATCCGCGCATGACGGTGGGCGCGGCGATCTCCGAACCCTTCATCAAGCATAATCTCGGCTCGGCGAAGGACGCCAGGGAAAAGACAGCCGATCTGTTGCGCAAGGTAGGCCTGTCGCCGGATATGGCGAAGCGTTATCCGCACGAGTTCTCCGGCGGCCAGCGGCAGCGCATCGCGATCGCTCGAGCCCTGTCGCTCGATCCGAAGGTGATCGTCGCCGACGAAAGCGTCTCTGCGCTCGACGTGTCGATCAAGGCGCAGGTTTGCAACCTGCTTCTCGACCTGCAGCAGAGCCTGAACCTCGCCTTCCTCTTCATCAGCCACGACATGGCTGTGGTCGAACGTGTCAGCCACCGCGTCGCCGTCATGTATCTCGGCGAGATCGTCGAGATCGGCCCCCGCGCCGCCGTCTTCGACAATCCGCAGCATCCTTATACGAAGAAGCTGATGGCCGCCGTTCCGGTGCCGGATCCGGCGCGCCGCGGCATCCGCCGGGGTATTTCGAACGAGGAGCTGAAGAGCCCGGTCCGACCGATGGACTACCGGCCGCCGAAGCGGGAATACCGCGAGGTTTCGAAGGGGCATCTGGTGCAGGTGGCGTAACGCCGCCGAAACTAGATCAGCCTGAGCCCTTTCAGGCTGAGATGCCCGTCCTTGCCGATGATGATGTGATCGTGCACCGTGATGCCGAGCGGCTTGGCCGTGTCGATGATCGTCTTCGTCATGTCGATATCGGCGCGCGACGGTGTCGGGTCTCCACTTGGGTGATTGTGGACGAGAATAATCGCCGTGGCCGAGAGTTCCAGCGCCCGGCGCATCACTTCGCGCGGATAGACCGGCGTGTGATCGACCGTGCCGCGGCCCTGCACCTCGTCGGCGATCAGGGCATTGCGCTTGTCGAGAAACAGGATACGGAACTGCTCGCGGGATTCGTAGGCCATGGCCGCATGGCAATAATCGATTACCGATGACCACGATCCCAGCACCTGCTTGTTGCGCAACTCGCTTTTCAGCATGCGCTGGCCCGCGGTGCCGACGAGCTTCAGGTCGAGCGCCACGGCCTCACCGACGCCCTTGATCTCCTGTAGCAGAGAAATCGGCGCTCCGAAGACGCCGGCGAGCGTCCCGAAGCGGTCCAGCAGGGCCTTGGCGATCGGCTTGGTGTCGCGGCGTGGGATCAGCCGGAAAAGCAGCAGTTCGAGGATTTCGTAGTCCGCGAGCGCCGTATCGCCATGGTCGCGATATTTCGTGCGCAGCCGGTCGCGATGGCCGTGGTAGTGGGCGGCCGGCTCTTCCTTCGCCTTCTGGATGTCTTTCGGTTTGGAAAGCTGTTCGGCGAAAAAGCCGCGCTCGTCTTCGAGGAGGGACGCCTGGTCGTCCGGAGGAGCCGAGCGGTTCGCCATGGCTACCTCGAAAGCGGCGGCAGGCCAGGCCGGTCGAGCCCGCCGGGCGACAGCGTGAAGACCTCGCAGCCCGTCGCCGTGACGCCGACCGCGTGCTCGTATTGCGCCGAAAGCGAGCGGTCGCGGGTGACGGCAGTCCAGCCGTCGGAAAGCACCTTCACATGCGGCTTGCCGAGATTGATCATCGGCTCGATGGTGAAGATCATGCCTTCCTTCAGTTCCGGGCCTTCGTCGGCGCGGCCGTAATGCAGGATGTTCGGGGAGTCGTGGAAGAGGCGTCCGACCCCGTGACCGCAGAAATCGCGCACCACCGAGCAGCGCTCGGCTTCCGCATAGGTCTGGATCGCTTCGCCGATGGCGCCGGTGCGGGCACCGGGCTTCACCGCTTCGATGCCGCGCAGCAGGCATTCATAGGTCACTTCAAGCAGGCGTTCTGCGGCGCGCTTGATCTGGCCCACCGGATACATGCGGCTTGAATCCCCGTGCCAGCCGTCGAGAATATAGGTCACGTCGATATTGACGATATCGCCTTCGCGGAGCGGCTTATCGTCCGGAATGCCGTGGCAGACGACGTGGTTGATCGAGGTGCAGGTGGATTTCGTATAACCGCGGTAATTAAGCGTCGCGGGCAACGCCCCATGGTCCATGCCGAATTCGAAGACGAAGCGGTCGATGGCATTTGTGGTGATGCCGGGCTTGACGATCGCCGCAAGCTCGTCGAGGCAGCGCGCGGTGAGCAGGCTCGCCTTGCGCATGCCTGCGAAGTCTTCCTGGGTATAAAGCCGGATCGCGCCCGTATTCTTCGGGGGGGCGGAAACCGCCTCGATATAGTTGACCATGGTTCTTCTCTCGCAATTTCTCCGTTCATAAAGCAGGCAGCCCCGGTTCGTCCATCGGGTTCAGCGAATCGTGAGCGGTTTGTGGGAGAGGAATACCGGTTATCGGCACCAGGAGCGGCAAAATCCTAGCCGAGATCATCCACCGGAATGAGCCCCGCAGGGACGATTTCTTCCGGCGAAACGCGGCAGCGGACGGCATAGGCCTCGACGCCGCGGCTCCTTGCCCGCTGGAAGGCCAATGCGTAGAGCGGATCGAGATCGGCACAGATGCGGAAATGCGAGCAGTCATGGCGCTGGACGAGATAGATCATCGCCGCCCGGTGACCGGCTTCGACCATGTCGCCCAGCTCTTCCAAATGCTTAGCGCCGCGCTTGGTGATCGTGTCGGGAAATTCCGCCAGTCCGGTTTCGCGCATGAAATGGACGTTCTTCACCTCGACATAGGCATCCGGCAGGTCGCCGCCGGAGAGCAGGAAATCGATGCGCGAATTGCGGCCGTAGCGCTGCTCGCGCAGGATCGTCGCGTAGCCGGCGAGGCTCGGGATCAATCCGGTGCGGATCGCCTCTTCGGCCAGCTTGTTGGGCAGGCCGGTATTGATGCCGACCATCTCGCCTTCCACCTCGACCATTTCGAACATATGCCGGTATTTTCGCGTCAGGCTGTCGTGCAGCGACACCCAGATCTTCGAGCCGGGTGCGGTGAGCCCGCGCATCGAGCCGGTATTTGGGCAGGAGCCGGTAAAGGACGTGCCGTCCTCCGCGACTGCGTCGAACAGGAAGCGCTTGTAGCGCTGCAGAAGGGTTGCGGGAACGAGCGGCGGATCGAAGCGCATGAGAAATGTTCAGACGCGGGCGAGCACATAGGTGCCGGGCGCATCGGCAATGGCGTTCAGCGCCGAACCGCCGGGTTTGCGGGCCGGCACGCGTTCACCATCCTTCGCCTCGACCCAGGCATGCCAATGCGGCCACCAGGAGCCCTTTGTTTCTTCGGCCTTTTCGATCCAGTCCTCGAACCTGCCCTTGGCCTTGTCGCCGGTCCAATATTGGTACTTCTGCTTGTCGGGCGGGTTGACGACGCCGGCGATATGGCCGGAGCCGGTCAGCACGAAATCCACCGGTCCGCCGAACAGCGACGAGCCGAGGAAGACGGATTTCGGCGGTGCGATATGGTCCTCGCGGGTGGCGAGATTGTAGACGGGGATCTTGATGTCCTTCAGCGAGATCACCTTGCCGCCGAGCTGCATCTCGCCCTTGCTGAGATTGTTGTTGAGATAGCAGTTGCGCAGGTAATAGGCGTGGTTGGCGGCAGCCATGCGCGTACTGTCGGAATTCCAGTAGAGCAGGTCGAATGGCGGCGGTTCCTGGCCTCTGAGATAATTGTTCACGACATAGGGCCAGATGAGCTCCGAGGCGCGCAGCATGTTGAAGGCCGTCGCCATCTTCGTGCCCTCGAGATAACCGATCGCATTCATCTGTTTCTCGATCGCCGCGATCTGCTCCTCGTCGACGAAGACTTTCAGGTCGCCTGCATGGGTGAAATCCACCTGGGTCGTCAGGAAGGTCACCGAGGCGATCCGTTTGTTCTTTTCCTGGGCGTGATAGGCGAGGGTAGCTGCAAGCAGCGTGCCGCCGACGCAATAGCCGATTGCATTGACCTGCTTTTCACCTGTCGCCTTCTCGATCGTTTCCAGCGCGAAGTCGATCCCCTCGCGCATGTAGGATTCCCAATCCTTCTTCGCGTGCCGCTCGTCCGGATTGACCCAGGAGATGACGAAGACCGTATGGCCCTGGTCGACGCACCACTTGATGAAGCTCTTCTGCGGGTTGAGATCGAGGATATAGAACTTGTTGATCCACGGCGGCACGATCATCAGCGGCCGCTTCAGCACCGTCTCGGTCGAGGGCTCGTATTGAAGGACCTCGCAGACGTCGTTCTGGGCGATCACCTTGCCGGGTGTCAGGGCGAGATTGTGGCCGATCGCGAACTTGGTCGCGTCGGTATGGCGCAGGCGCAGCTCACCGCCGCCGCGGGCGATATCCTCGGCAAGCATCCTCATGCCGGCGACCAGGTTGGCGCCGTGAGTTGCGACCGTTTGGCGGTAGACTTCCGGATTGGTGATCGCGAAGTTGACCGGCGAGAGGGCGGCCGTGATCTGTTTTACGTAGAAGGCGGCCTTGTGCTTCGTATGATCGTCAAGCCCTTCGGCATCGTTGACGAGCTTCTCGGCCCAGGAGGCGGTAACGAGATAGACCTGTTTCAGGAAGGCGAAGAACGGGTTCTTCACCCAGTCCTCATCGGCGAAACGTTTGTCCTTCGGCGCTGTCTCCGGCTGGGGGGCAACCGGTTGCCCGGAGAAACGGCTCAGGCTCCGCATCCAGATTTCCATATAGCTGGAGAAGAGCAGCGTCTGTGCTTCCAGCGTTCGCTTCGGATCGGAGATCCAGTATTCGGTGACCTTGGAGAGCGTCTTCACGAGATCGACCACCGGGTCGGCGACCGAATCGGCAATCTCGCCGCGCTCGCGGGGGCCGAGCCATTCGGTCGCCGCGTGACCGAGATTCTCGAGCGCGCGGGCGAAGTTCATGGCCAGCGCCTGCGGATCCTTGACCATGTAGGCCTCGACCGATTTGGGGTCGAAGCCCGGAAATCCTTCCCCGGTCTCTCCCTTGTCCTCGGTCTTTTCCGCCACGCGCGGTCTCCCAGTGAGTTGTCGGTGAACTGTGGTTTGTTTTCGTTTGTACATTGTGCCCGAAAGCGAATACAAGTGCCAGCGATCGGCGCCTTCGGATGGATGCGTCCGAGGGCTGGTAACTGGGCGACGGACATGGAAAAATTGAGGCATCGGACCGCAAGCTTGACGCTTTTCATCGCTCTCGGCGCGCTGCCTTTGCTCTCCGGCTGCAATGGCAATACTTTTGCGCTGGACGACGGCATTCCGAACACGCCGCCGCCGGCTGTCGTCGTGCAGTCGAAGACCGCGCCGCCGCCCGGCCCGCTGACGGTCCGCAACACCGGTACCTATCCGACTTTCGGTCCGACACTGACGGCCGCCGCCGAGCAGATCGAGGATCAGGATTACCAGAAGAGCGAGCCGCGGCTTGCGGCACTCGCCCGCGCCCGTCAGAACGGCTCGATCTCGGAAGCCGAATATCAGCGGCGCGTCGCCGAATACCGCAAGCTTGCCGCCGAGCACGGCACCGACGCCCTGGCCGATATCGCCAGGTGACTTCCGCCCGGTGGCATCTGTAAGGTGGCACCGCCAAATAGCGCTTGCGTTTCGGCACGTTTGGCCGCAAATCACAAATCGCCTAAGATGCGCCACGAAGCAGCGCAATCACGTGTGCTTCGCATCTATTTTTCGAGGGAGCCATGGAAGAGTTTCATAAAGTCCGGCGTCTGCCGCCCTACGTTTTCGAACAGGTCAACCGTTTGAAGGCGAGCGCGCGAGCGGGTGGCGCCGACATTATCGATCTCGGCATGGGCAATCCCGACCTTCCGACGCCGAAGGCGATCGTCGACAAGCTTTGCGAAGTGGTGCAGGACCCGCGCACTCATCGTTATTCTTCGTCGAAGGGCATTCCGGGCCTGCGCCGTGCCCAGGCCGCCTATTACGCCCGCCGGTTCGGCGTGAAGCTCAATCCGGAGACGCAGGTGGTCGCGACCCTCGGCTCCAAGGAAGGTTTCGCCAACATGGCGCAGGCGATCACCGCGCCGGGCGACGTGATCCTCTGCCCGAATCCGACCTATCCGATCCATGCCTTCGGTTTCCTGATGGCGGGCGGCGTGATCCGCTCCATGACAGTCGAGCCGGACGAGAGCTTCTTCCCGCCGCTCGAACGCGCCGTGAAGCACTCGATCCCGAAGCCGCTGGCGCTGATCCTCAACTATCCGTCCAATCCGACGGCGCATGTCGCCTCGCTGGATTTCTACAAGGACGTCGTGGCCTTTGCCCGTAAGCACGACATCATCGTGCTGTCGGACCTTGCCTATTCGGAAATCTATTTCGAAGGCGATCCGCCGCCGTCGGTGCTGCAGGTGCCGGGCGCGATCGACGTCGCCGTCGAATTCACCTCCATGTCGAAGACCTTCTCCATGCCCGGCTGGCGCATGGGCTTCGCCGTCGGCAACGAGCGGCTGATCTCGGCCTTGACGCGCGTGAAGTCCTATCTCGATTACGGCGCCTTCACGCCGATCCAGGTGGCCGCGACCCATGCGCTCAACGGCGATGGTTCCGATATCGCGGAAGTCCGCAACATTTATAAGCGCCGCCGCGACGTGATGGTCGAGAGCTTCGGCAAGGCGGGCTTCGACGTGCCGCCGCCGGCCGCGACCATGTTCGCCTGGGCGAAGATCCCTGAAAAATTCCGTCATCTCGGCTCGCTGGAATTTTCCAAGCTGCTGGTCGAAAAGGCCGACGTCGCGGTAGCACCTGGCATCGGCTTCGGCGAAATGGGCGATGATTACGTGCGTCTGGCGCTCGTCGAGAACGAGCACCGCATCCGCCAGGCGGCCCGCAACATCAAGAAGTTCCTTTCGACGGCCGACGACACGATGCACAACGTCATCTCGCTCAACGCGCATCGCTGATCGGATCGCATTTAGGGCGGCCCGGCCGGGCCGCCGCTTTTCAGAAGACCAGGAAGAATAGCATGGCAGATGCCCTCAAAGTCGGCATTGCGGGTCTCGGCACCGTGGGGGCCTCGCTCGTCCGGATCATCCAGACCCGCGCGAACGAGCTTGCCGTCACCTGCGGCCGGGCGATCGAGATCACGGCGGTGACCGCCCGCGACCGGAAGCGCGACCGCGGCATCGCCATTTCGGGCATCACCTGGTTCGACACGCCGGAGAAGCTGGCGGCGGAAGCCGATATCGACGTATTCGTGGAGCTGATCGGCGGGGCCAATGGCGCCGCCGCCAATTCCGTCCAGGCCGCACTCGCCCGTGGTCTCCATGTGGTGACTGCCAACAAGGCGCTCTTGGCCGCCTCCGGTGTCGAGCTTGCCAAGGCGGCGGAAGAAAAGGGTGTCCTCCTCAACTTCGAGGCCGCGGTCGCTGGCGGCATTCCGGTCATCAAGGCGCTTCGCGAATCCTTGAGCGGCAATACCGTGTCGCGCGTCTACGGCATCATGAACGGCACCTGCAACTACATCCTGACGCGGATGGAGAAGGAGGGCCTTTCCTTTGCCGATTGCCTGAAGGAAGCGCAGCGCCTCGGTTATGCCGAGGCCGATCCGGCCTTCGACATCGAGGGCAACGATACAGCCCACAAGCTCGCGATCCTGACGACGCTTGCTTTCGGTACCGAAATCGCCGCCGACGAGATCTATCTCGAAGGCATCACCAATATCTCGATCGAGGATATCCATGCGGCCGCCGATCTCGGCTACCGCATCAAGCTTCTGGGCGTCGCGCAGAAGACCGAGACAGGCATCGAGCAGCGCGTGCATCCGACCATGGTGCCACATGACTCGGTGATCGCCCAGGTGGACGGCGTCACCAATGCCGTGGCGATCGAATCCGATATCCTCGGCGAGCTCCTGATGGTCGGCCCCGGCGCCGGCGGCAATGCGACCGCATCCGCCGTGCTCGGCGACATTGCCGACATCGCCAAGAGCCGTCCGGGCGCCCAGCGCGTTCCCGTTCTCGGTACTCCGGCCGCGGCATTGGCGCCCTACAGGCGCGCCCGCATGCAGAGCCACGAGGGCGGCTATTTCATCCGCCTGACGGTCGCAGACCGCACCGGCGTCTTCGCCAGCATCGCCGCGCGTATGGCGGAGAACGCGATTTCCCTGGAATCGATCGTGCAACGCGCCAGGCCGGATGGGGGTGACATGGCAAAGACGATCATTCTCGTTACCCATGCGACGGCGGAGCATTCGGTCCGCAAGGCGGTCGACGCGATCAAGGCGGAAAGCTATCTGGTCGGCGAACCGCAGGTGATTCGCATCGAGCGCCCCAAGGCTTTCTAACGGTTGATATGGCCGGCTTCGTCTCCGGCCTCCTGCCTTTGTCCCTCCCGGCCCTGTGGATTCTCTCGAACCGGTGCAAAAAAGGCATCATGAAGTTTTCGTGACTAGCCGTCCGCCGCGGTCCGGCATAGATTGACCGGTGCAATCACCACGGCGAGGGGAGGCGCTTGCGTGATCACCATGAACACTGGGAAAAAGGCCTGTCGGCTGGAAATCGGCGGAGCCGGCGGCAAGCCACTCGGTTCGCGGACCTTGCATCTGGTCCATGCGAACGATCAGGAAGACGGCGACGATTTCGAAGGGCGACGGAACTGGACGTTCATGCTCGTCCTGTTTGCGTCTGCCGTGGCGGGACTGAGCAGTTCTGCGGCCGTCTTGTCTCTTTTCTGAGCTGGTAAGCGACCGTTCCGGAGCGGAATCCACAGGGGATTTCGCGAGGTGGATTCCGGTTTCGATTCGAATCCGTTAAATGTGGTCGATGACCAGAATGATCTCCGCGCTGTCGGCGGCGGAGGCGGTTGATCCCGTCCCGCGCGCATTCCTTGGTGTTGAACGCTCCGCAGGCGATCAGCGCTGGGTCTCGCGCCTCGATCAGGCGGCGCAGAACCGCGCGCTCGCAATCGCACAAGTCCACGGCATTCCTGATCTCGTCGCCCGCGTGCTGGCCGGCCGCGGCGTTTCCCTCGACGATGCTCCAGCCTTCCTCGATCCGACGATCCGCTCGCTGATGCCCGAACCGTTTACACTCACCGATTGCGAGACGGCGGTGAAGCGGCTGGCGGACGCCATCGCCCGGCGCGAGAAAGTGGCGATTTTCGGCGACTACGACGTCGATGGGGCGTCGTCGTCCGCTCTGCTCTACCGCTTCCTCCGGCACTTCGGCGTCGAGGCGGAGATCTATATTCCCGACCGCATATTCGAGGGTTATGGCCCCAATCCGGCTGCCATCCGCCAGCTCATCGCCAACGGGGCCGGCCTGATCGTCACCGTCGACTGCGGTTCCACCAGTTTTGATGCGCTCGCGGCCGCCCGTGAGGAAGGTTGCGACGTGGTGGTCATCGACCATCACCAGCTCGGCCACGAACTGCCGCCATGCCTGGCGCTCGTCAATCCCAATCGCGAGGACGATCTGTCCGGCCAGGGGCATCTCTGCGCCGCCGGTGTCGTCTTCATGGTGCTGGTCGCGGCGGCGCGCCATCTGCGCCAGGCAAGCGATCCGCGAGCCAAATCGCTTGACCTTCTGGCCTGGCTCGACCTTGTGGCGCTCGCCACCGTCTGCGACGTCGTCCCGCTCAAGGGGTTGAACCGCGCCTATGTGGTGAAAGGACTGCTGACAGCCCGCCATATGGGTAATGCGGGTCTGGCGGCACTCTTCCGCAAGGCGGGGCTGGGCGGACCGGTGACGCCCTATCACTTCGGTTTCCTGATCGGCCCGCGCATCAACGCGGGCGGGCGCATCGGCGACGCGGCGCTGGGCAGCCGGCTGCTGACGCTCGATGATCCGGTCGAGGCGGAGGAGATCGCCGGCCGGCTGGACGAGCTCAACCGCGAGCGGCAGGCCATGGAAGCCGCCATGCTCGCCGAAGCGGAGGCCGAGGTGCTGGCCGAATACGGAACGGGTGAGGGTGCTTCAGTCATCGTCACGGCGCGCGACAAATGGCATCCGGGCATCGTCGGATTGATCGCCGCAAGGTTGAAGGAGAAATTCAAGCGGCCCGCCTTCGCGATCGCTTTCGACCCGTCAGGCAAGGGCACCGGTTCCGGCCGCTCGATCAACGGCTTCGACATGGGCCGCATGGTGCGGACCGCCGTCGATGCCGGCCTGCTCGTCAAGGGCGGCGGCCATGCCATGGCGGCCGGCCTGACGGTGGATCGCGCCAATCTCGGGCGCCTCCGGGCCTTCTTCGAGGAAATGGCCGGCGAAAGCGTGCCGAACCTCGTCGCCAATCATGTGCTGAAGATCGACGGCGCCTTGTCGGCGTCCGGTGCGACGCTGGAGCTCTTCGACCAGCTCGAACAGGCCGGTCCTTACGGCTCCGGCCACGCCCAGCCGGTCTTTGCCATCCCCGCCCACCGGCTGAAGGATGCGCGGCTCGTCGGCACGGCGCATATCAAGGTGACCCTGGAGGCGGCCGATGGCTCGCGGCTCGACGGGATCGCCTTCCGCTCCGCCGAGACGCCGCTCGGCGACATGCTGCTCAACTCGCGGGGCGCACAGATCCACGCCGCAGGCTGCCTGAGTGCCGACCACTGGCAGGGAAACCGGCGAATCCAGCTCCGCCTTCTCGACGCTGCGAAGGCTGCATAGGGCGGTCGATTCTTTTTTGAAGTGGGAAATGGCACGCCCAACGGGACTCGAACCCGTGTTACCGCCGTGAGAGGGCGGCGTCCTGACCGCTAGACGATGGGCGCCTGCTGCTGACGATCAGCACCATACTATGAAAAACATGGAATGCAAAAGAGGCTGATTGGCACGCCCTAGGGGAGTCGAACCCCTCTTTCCAGAATGAAAATCTGGCGTCCTAACCGATAGACGAAGGGCGCGTGCGGTGAGCGCCCTTATAGTGAGGGCGATGATTTCCCGCAAGCGCAAAATGCAGATTTTTCCCGTTCGCACACGCAAAAATTCAGGTAACGGAATACATTGGCGACAAGGAGAACAAGAGAACAAAAACAAACCCTTGCGGAGGAGGCGGCACGCTTTGGGAGGTTATGAAATCAATGTGCGTTGCACCGGAGAACCCCTGAAGTCTTTTAGGCATGCTGAAGCGCCTGATCAGACGTCGGCGTGCCCCGGACTGCGGGTGGCTGGCGCGGTTGAGCGGATGCAGGAGAGGATGCGGACGTTTCCGGGTCAGACGCCGGTGGGATGATTCGCCGGACCTCAAGGCTTGGCCGGGGCGCCGCCGATGGGGCGGACGTATTGCTCCAAGGGATCCATTTCCAGGGGGGTCCTGAATTGGGAATGGCAGGTATCGCATTGAACCAAAAGGTCTTCCACGATCGGTAGCGCGTTTGCACGCGATTCCAGCGACGCCTTGAACATGGTGTCCGACGCCTGCTTGGCCATTGCGTTGAAAGTCTCCCAGTCTTTCCACACGGTCGGCAGCGCGAGGCTGGCCCCTGCCGGGTCGGCGGCTTCGGCCTCTGCCGTCCATGGGTTCGGCTTGGCCCGGTACAGGTTGGGAAACGCCGCCATCATCGCGCCCATTGCCTCGAGCCGTGCCTTGAACTCGACTGGGTCCCATTCGAGATAACCGTCGAGCATCTCATGGAGCACGTCGTTGTTGGTACCAATGGTGTCCATCAGCACCCTTCTTGCGGTCAAGGCATCGCTGGTTGGGGTCAGCGCCACCATGTCGGAGGTGGGAGCGGCGGCATCTTGCGCGATAGTCCCACCAACGCCCACCGCCAGAGCGGCGACAGACGCCGCGGCCAGAACGGATTTCCTCATCATGCTCCTCCTCATCATCTGATAGCGAGGATAATGGCGAATATCCCCAATCGGGGCGCCTTTTCCCGCTAGCGAGGTTTTCTAGAACAGGTTTTGGGGGAGTGTAAAATGTCCAAAAGTCGGCTGAAAAAGCACAAAAAGTTATACCGTTGATCGGAGCCCCTGATCTCAATGGCCGAAGCCGAGGGATATTGTGAGCTGGCGACAATCGCCGATTTGCTCCGGGAAAAGCAGGAGGTGAGCGATAATATCGCCCTGATGCACCGGCGAATGAACGGTTGCCGGGCATTGTCAGCAATGCGCTGGATAAGCAATTGATCTTAAAGAAGAATGGCACGCCCTAGGGGAGTCGAACCCCTCTTTCCAGAATGAAAATCTGGCGTCCTAACCGATAGACGAAGGGCGCGTGCGGTGAGCGATCTTATAGAGAGGGGATTTCTTTATCGCAAGCGCCAAAACCATCTTTTTTGCAAAAAAATGACAGGTCTTTTGCGGCCAGGTTTCGGGAGAAAAATCAATCAGAATCAGCAGCTTACAGGATTTCCTCGCGGATCGTTGCCGCAGCCTGCACCCGGCATCGGCTGCTGCGCGCTGTAGACACTGGAGGCCGTGGCGTTGAAATTCCGTCTCGGCAACGTGGCAGGGACCGGGCCGGTGATGGCGGTAGGCTCGGCAGCCGCAGGCGGTGCCGATGAAAAGATGCTGCCGCTGCCGGCGCGGACATTGGTCGGCTGGGTCGCCAGGCCGGCGATGGAAGCGGGTTGTCCCGGGGTTGTCGGAAGAGCGCCCGCCGCGGGCGGAGCGTCGGTGGCCGCTGCCTGTGTCTGCTGTTGCTGCCTGGAGGCTTTGGAAATGACCGGATCGACATAGCCATTGGCGGCGGTGGTCCCGCCCTTGGCGAGGATGCCTTTGGCGCTGGCCGGTGCCGCCGTCTGCGACGGTTGCGCTTCGGCGGCGGCATCCGCCGTTTTCTTCGTCGTGCTGCAGCCGCACAGCATCAGTGCGGAAAGGCAGACGGTCGCCAGCATAGGACACAGGAGGTTCGAAGGAAGGAAAGGCGTTTTCTGCAAGCAATGCCCCCATCGGCTCGCTCGCGGGCGTCATGCCGCGAATCACGCCTGGAAGCATCCCGTGAGAGCACTGCGAGAACAAGTCGGCCAAGCGGAGACGGCCGCTGTCAGGTCAGCCTGGAGCAAGGTTGCGCGACGGCGGATGCGGCGGCCCCGGACGGGACCGCCGCATGAAGATTTACCAGCTGCCGATATTCGGCGCCGAAGCCCAGGGCTCGGCGACGGGCAGGTTCTCGCCCTTCTGGAGCAGTTCGATCGAAATGCCGTCGGGAGACTTGACGAAGGCCATGCGGCCCTCGCGCGGCGGACGGTTGATGGTGATGCCGTTGTCCTGCAGGTGCTTGCAGAAGTCGTAGATGTTGTCGACCTCATAGGCGAGGTGCCCGAAATTGCGCCCGCCCGTATAATCTTCCGTGTCCCAGTTATAGGTGAGCTCGACACAGGGCGCGCCGTCCTGCCTCGCGCCGTCGATGTCTTCCGGCGCGGCTAGGAAGACAAGCGTGAAGCGGCCCTTGTCGTTTTCGGTGCGGCGGATTTCCGTCAGGCCGAAAACGGTTGTGTAGAAATGAAGCGATGCATCCAGATCTTTCACCCGGACCATGGTGTGAAGATAACGCATTGTAGTCTCCCTCCGATGAATACCCTTTCGGATATGGCGCAGACGCCAGCCTGGAGCAAGCTACCCCAGATAGATATGGAGGTGGATAAAGCCAAAGCGGGGACTTGCGCTGGACGGTTACCGGGATGTTAATCTATCCTTTGGGAATCAGTTGAAACCGTCACGTCGTAACGCGTAATCGAGGGGCCAGCAGGATATGGCAGACAGGATGTCATCGAAGGGCGTTGCCAGCTTCGAGGAGCTCTCGGGAGAACCAGTTGAGCTGATTGAGATAACCGGCGTCGTCAAATGGTTCGATGTGGCGAAGGGCTTCGGCTTCATCGTTCCGGATAACGGCATGCAGGACGTTCTTCTACATGTGACCTGCCTGCGCCGCGACGGATATCAGACGATCCTCGAAGGCACGCGCATCGTGGCGGTGATCCAGAAACGGGATCGCGGCTACCAGGCTTTCCGCATCCTTTCCATGGATCAGTCGACCGCCGTCCATCCTTCGCAGCTTCCGCCCGTGCGTACTCACGTACAAGTGACCGCCACCAGCGGTCTGGAACGGGCTCTGGTGAAGTGGTTCAACCGCACCAAGGGTTTCGGCTTCCTGACGCGCGGCGAAGGCACCGAGGATATCTTCGTCCACATGGAGACACTGCGGCGTTTCGGTCTCACCGAACTGCGCCCGGGCCAAGTCGTCCTGGTGCGTTACGGACCAGGCGAGAAGGGGTTGATGGCAGCGGAAATCCATCCCGACAGTCCCAATCCCGTAAGCCGGGCACACTGATGCGCATCTCCTTCTCGACGATGATCAAAAGCGCCATTGCGGCGCTTTTTCTGCTACTGGCAGGCGCCGTGATGGCACAGCAGCAGATGATTTTCCCGCGCGACGAATTGTCGATCAGGACCGCCGGCGGCGAGGTCCATAAGTTCTCGATCGAACTGGCGCTGACCGACGCGCAGCGGCAGCAGGGGCTGATGTATCGCAGGGAGATGGCGCCGGATCACGGCATGTTGTTCGATTTCGGCCAGGCGCGCCGGGTTTCCATGTGGATGGAGAATACCGTGTTGCCCCTCGACATGCTGTTCATTCAGGGGGACGGCACGATTTCCCATATTAAGGAGAATGCCGTCCCATTCTCCCGGGATATCATCGATTCGCAGGGGCCGGTGAAATTCGTGCTGGAACTCAATGCCGGCCGGGCAAGCGCGCTCGGCATCCAGGTGGGCGACAAGGTGATCAGCAAGCGGATCGGCAACCGGTAGTCACCCCGGACTTCTTTTCATGCGGGGCGACAAGGCATCCATTTTGGAGTTGCGACGCCAAAAGGAACCGTGTATCTCGCAACCGACGTAGGAACGGAGTGTAGCGCAGTCTGGTAGCGCATCTGGTTTGGGACCAGAGGGTCGGGAGTTCGAATCTCTCCACTCCGACCACGCTTCCAGAAAGTGTCTGACATTTCTCTCCTATCCCATGGAGCGTTAGGAATGTCCGCCAAGATTTATCGTCCCGCAAAGACCGCCATGCAGTCCGGCAAGGCCAAGACTCATTTGTGGGTGCTGGAGTTCGACCAGGAACAGCCGCGCCGCATCGATCCGATCCTCGGCTACACGTCTTCCGGCGACATGAAACAGCAACTCAGGCTGACTTTCGAGACGCGTGAACAGGCGGAAGCCTATGCCAAGCGCGAGGGCATCGAATACCGCGTAATCGAGCCGAAGGAAGCGGCGCGCCAGGTGGTTTCCTACACGGACAATTTCCGCTTCAACCGCATCCAGCCCTGGACGCATTGAAGAATACGTCGATTTCGCCGTCCGGCGCGTGATCCGCCGGACGTTGCCACAGAGACCGGCCCCTTAGCTCAACTGGATAGAGCAGCTGCCTTCTAAGCAGCAGGTCGCAGGTTCGAGTCCTGCAGGGGTCGCCAGCATCTCGCTGTCGCCATCGGAGATATGGTCAGCAGTTTGTGCCTGATATATGGGCGCAGGAAGCCCCATCAGAAGGAACATCTGATGGGGACATATCCAGCCTGCGGGATTGGTTTATCAGGCCTTCGCAGCGATTGTGGGCTCTTCATCATCACGCTGCCATCCGCCAAGTGCGGCTGCCGCGGATGCGATGAAGGCGCCGACAAGCAGGGAAAGAGCTCCAAGCATTGCGGTCGTCGCTGCGGCCTGTCTTGCATCGTCGGCTTTCTGCTGAGCGGCGTTCTTGGCGTCTTCTGCACGTTGAAGGACGCCATCAACCCGTGCGCGTGCCTCTTCCGGCGGCAAACCCGTCCGAGAGGCCACGATCGTTGCTAGATATGCTCTGTCGTCCTCCGGCACGCCACCTTGCATCGCTCCGTTCATGAGGATCCTGGAGACCTCCGCCGCGGCGGCCGCGTTGTCCGTTTCGGCTTGCGCTCTCAGATCCTGCGGACGAAGCAGGGCGTCGGTGAAATAGCTGGTGCTGAGGTCGGGCGCGGATGTGTCTCCACCACCTGAAGCCGCCGCTCCGGCAACCGTCGCGGTGGAAGCCGCGGATGCAAAGGATTGAACGCCGGCACCAACCAGGGATGTGAAGGCTGAACCCGCGAGACCGGCGACCACGACCGTTGCGAGTGCCCAACTTAAGAAACCGTGCGCCGTATCACGGAAAAAGACCTCATCGGTATGAATGCCGGCCCATTTTGTCCTGAGGCGACCGGTCAGATACCCTCCAAATGCTGATGAGAGCCATTGGACAACGACGAACCAGATGGCGGCCGTCGCACTGACGGTAGTGAAGGATGCGCTCTCTCCGGCCCATGGGGAGACCATCGTCAACCCCACGCCCGAACCCAGCAGAAGCAGGATGAGGCTTATACCTGCCGCCGCCACGGCCCCCCCGATTACAGGCCCCCAGGCCAACGCCGGAACAGGCGATTCAATGCCTACGTCCGAAACACCTGATTGATAAAGTGGCATGTCCCGCTCCTATCGCATGAAGAGAACGAGAAGGATGACAATGGGGAGTGGAACGCCCAGAAGCCAGAGAAGAATACCGCGACCCATATGTGTTTCCTCCGTGATGTTGAGAATGGGTGCGCACTAAACTCAATGGGAATACGGAAGTTCCGAAGGCGACGTAAAGGGATCGGTGGATGGAAGTGTACGACGCACTTCCATCTCCTCTTCGCAGCATGTCCTATCATGAGACTTGTCTGCGACCTCGATAATGGGGGTCGGATATCGATCTCATCCGGCCGGCGCCACCTCGGCCTCGATCAAGTCCTGGAGGAGGGGCGTCCTTCATCCCGAAAAGGATAGGGCAATACGTTGGCCGGACATCTTACTTCACAACAAGGACGGGGATTTTGGACTCCGCAAGCACCTCGGCGGTTTGGCTGCCGAGCATGAGGCGGCTGATGCCCCGCCGGCCATGCGACGAGATCACGATGAGATCGCAGCCCTTCGCTTCTGCGGTGCTGAGGATGGCGGACGCGGGTGATGCATCGGTCGCGCTGACAAATTCAGCCGTAACGCCGGCTTTGGCAGCTCGTTGATGAATATCGGCTTCCAGCGCCGCGACCTCCTGCGCAACGAGCGAACTGTAATCCTCAAGCCCTTCAGCTTGGATGATGCCTTCATAGGCAAACCCGCTAGGCGGCACGACAACGGTGACGACCGTCACGGGAGAGCCGACGGACCTTGCCAGGGCCAAGCCATATTCGAGACCCTTGGCCGCCAGTTCGGAGCCGTCTGTGGGGATGAGGATGCGCTTGTACATTGAAATTCCTATTTGCTTGGATCGATATGAGTATGGACGTTTCTATGGGGCCAAGGCTATAGGCGCATTTCAGGTTTGCAAACCGGGATGTAGGAAGAACGTCTCCCGTTTCCGTTTATTCCGATGACATTCGGCAATTTGGAACGAGGGAGGGGCCGCGCGCCGCCCGCAAAGCGGCGCCTTTCGCCCCACCAACCTTCATCCATTGTTCCAAACTGTTGCTGCATTGCAGCAGAGAACGAGTATCCCACTGCAGTTTCCGCAGGCTTGCCGCATTCCGGCTTCGGATGCGCCGCATTCGTTCATATACTGTTCATGTTCGCTTCGGAACGCATCCGAAGCAGTGATTTGTGCAGCCGCATAAAGCGGGGGCCTGCGCTCTTATACTTAACGTGACTGGCAGCCATGAGGGCTGCATCCCAAGCGTACCAAAAATGTCTATTGGCCTTCGAGCGGGGATTATCGATGAGAATCAGAACTCTAGCCGCGGGTTTTGCGGTGCTGGCGGCTGCGGTTCCGCTGGCTACGCAGCCCGTATTTGCGGATGACAAGCCGCTGATCTGGCAGCCGACCCGGAATTCCGATACCAGCTATTCCGTCAAGCTCGGCCTGAAGCTGCCAACCCGGCTCGAACCGCAGGCCGGCGTCTCCATGGGGGTGAACACCACGAAAAGCGGCACGCCGACCGACACACCCGTCAAATTCTGGAGCAATTTCACGGCCACCAGGATCCAGACGCCGGCCTATGAAGCGAACCGCAATGTCGGATTCGATGTTGACGGCAACAATGGCAGCGCCGCCATCACCATGAACTATTATGAAAAGCACATCGCCACGCCGACGGTCGATATCGAGAGACAGAGCAGTTATCGCATGCATTACGACGGCGCGGCGGGCGAATGGGCCGGCGTCGATACCAGTCAGTCCGTTCGCCTGTCGCATTCGCCGAGCCGCACCGCGGTGATCGCGCGTGCCACGGGAGCCAATAGTTTCAGGGTGGTCGGCGCCGGGGTAGGGGTCGAGAAGAATTTCGGCAGGAACCTTACGATCAGCGGTGCGCTGGACAAGACCTCCGATGCACCCGATCCCATTGCCAGCGTAAAGGCCCGCTATTCCTTCAAATGGTGAAACGAAAACGGGGCGCATCAGCGCCCCGTGATCATTCGGCCGGAATTATAAAGCCGGGGCCGTTCTGCTCAGTGCAGGATCTGGCTGAGGAAGAGCCTGGTGCGCTCGTGCTGCGGATTGTCGAAGAATTCCGCCGGCGAATTCTGCTCGACGATCTGGCCCTGGTCCATGAAGATGACGCGGTGGGCGACCTGCCGGGCAAAGCCCATTTCGTGGGTGACGCAGAGCATGGTCATGCCTTCCTCCGCCAGGCTCACCATCGTATCCAGCACTTCCTTGACCATTTCCGGGTCGAGCGCCGAGGTCGGCTCATCGAACAGCATGATCTTCGGCCGCATGCAGAGCGAGCGGGCGATCGCCACGCGCTGCTGCTGCCCGCCGGAGAGCTGGCCCGGATATTTGTTGGCCTGTTCCGGGATCTTGACGCGCTTCAGGTAGTGCATCGCGAGCTCTTCCGCCTGCTTCTTCGGCATCTTGCGGACCCAGATCGGCGCGAGCGTGCAGTTCTCCAGGATCGTCAGGTGCGGGAAGAGGTTGAAGTGCTGGAACACCATGCCGACTTCGCGGCGCACCTCGTCGATCTTCTTCAGATCGTTGGTGAGCTCGATGCCGTCGACGACGATCGAGCCCGACTGGTGCTCCTCGAGGCGGTTGATGCAGCGGATCATCGTCGACTTGCCGGAGCCGGACGGACCGGCGATGACGATGCGCTCGCCCTTCATCACTTTCAGGTTGATGTCGCGCAGCACGTGGAAATCGCCGTACCACTTGTTCATGCCGACGATCTCGACGGCGACGTCGGTGGCGGAGACCGTCATTTTCTTGGGTTGGGCGTCAGCCATTGTCTTTCCCTTTATCTTTTCGTTTGCGGCGTTACCGCGTGTGGGCCGTGTCGAGATACCGTTCCATGAAGGCGGAATAACGCGACATGCTGAAGCAGAACAGCCAGTATATGAAACCTGCGAAGATGAGGCCGGTGACCGGCGTGACCGGCGTGATCCAGGTCGGGTCGCTGAAGTTCAGGCGGATAATGTTCAGAAGGTCGAACATGCCGATGATCGACACCAGCGACGTATCCTTGAAGAGCCCGATGAACGTGTTGACGATGCCCGGGATGACGAGCTTGATCGCTTGGGGCAAGATGATCAGCCGCATCTTCTGCCAATAGCCGAGGCCGAGCGAATCGGCGCCTTCCGACTGGCCTTTCGGGATCGCCTGCAGACCGCCGCGGATGACTTCCGCCATATAGGCCGAGGCGAAGAGCGCGACGGCCACCAAGGCGCGCAGGAAGTTGTCGATCGTCCAGCCTGTCGGCAGGAAGAGCGGCAGCATGACGTTCGCCATGAACAGGATGGTGATGAGAGGCACGCCGCGGATCACCTCGATGAAGGTGACGCTGAGCGTCTTGATCACCGGCATCTTCGACCGGCGCCCGAGTGCGAGCAGGATGCCGAGGGGAAAGGAGACGGCGATGCCGACGAACGACAGGATCAGCGTCACCATCAGCCCGCCCCAGAGCGGCGTTTCCATCCGCTGGAGCCCGAAGACGTTGCCGTGCAGCAGGAAGAACGCAACGATCGGAAAAACGATGAAAAGCAGGACTGCGTTGAGGCCTTTGCGCGGCACTTTCGGGATCAGCATCGGAACGAGCAGGGCCACGAGAAGCGCGAGGACCAGCAGCGGCCGCCAGCGTTCGTCGAGCGGATAGCGCCCGAAGATGAACTGCACGAAGCGATCCTTGACGAAGGCCCAGCATGCGCCGCCCCAGCCGTCCGGCTGGATGCCGCCCTGGACCACCGTCGCACAGGCCGAGCGGTCGGAGCCGAGCCAGGCCGCCTGGACGAACAGCCAGTTGATCGCCGCCGGAACCGTGGCGACGAGAAGGGCGACGGCCAGGATGGTGAGCACGACGTCCTTGGGTGTTGCCAGAAGGTTGGTCCTGATCCAGCCGGCGACGCTGCGGACCGCGAGAGGCGCGGGTTTCGGCTCCAGCATTTCGGTCCGCACGAAGGAGACATTGCTGTTGGCCATGATCTTACCTCTCCACCAGTGCCATCTTGGCGTTGAACCAGTTCATGAACAGCGAAGTCGCGATACTGATCGACAGATAGACGACGAGCCAGATCGAAATGACTTCGACCGCCTGGCCGGTCTGGTTCATGGTCGTGCCGCCTGTCGAGACCAGTTCCGGAAAGCCGATGGCGACGCCGAGCGAGGAGTTTTTGGTGAGGTTCAGATATTGGCTCGTCAGCGGCGGGATGATGATGCGCATCGCCTGCGGCATGACGACCAGCCGGGTCGTCGAGGACGGCTGGAGGCCGAGTGCGAAGGAGGCTTCCGACTGTCCCTTGGGAACGCCGCGGATACCGGCGCGGATGATTTCCGCGATGAAGGCGGCGGTATAGAAGGACAGCGCCAGATAGAGCGCCACGAATTCCGGCGCGATCACCGAGCCGCCCGACAGGTTGAAGCGGCCGGCGACCGGATAGTCGAAGGAAAGCGGGGCGCCGAGCGCGAGGAAGGTGAGAAGCGGCAGGCCGACGATCAGGCCGACGCCGGCCCAGATCGTATGGAACTGCTTGCCGGTCCGCATCTGGCGCTGCTTTGCCCATCTGGCGATGGCAATGGTCGCAATGACTCCGATGAGGAAGGCGACCGGGATCAGATTTGCGCCTTCACCCCAGATGGGCCTCGGGAATGCCAGGCCGCGATTGTTGAGGAACACGCCGAAAGGCAACTGCAGGGAGTCGCGCACTTGCGGCAGGGAGGAAAGGACGCCCGAATACCAGAAGAAGATGACGAGCAGCGGCGGAATGTTGCGGAATACCTCGACATAGACCGTACAGAGTTTGGCGATCAGCCAATTCTTGGAGAGGCGCCCGATACCGATGAGGAAGCCGATGATTGTCGCGGTCACGATGCCGGTGACTGCGATCAGAATCGTGTTGATCAGCCCGACCAGCAGAGCTCTGCCATAGGTGGAGTCGCTCGAATACGGGATCATCGCGAAGCCGATGTCGAAACCTGAACGGCCGGCGAGGAACCCGTAACCGGAGGCGATATTGGCGCGGGCGAGGTTTACCGAGACATTGTGGCTGATCCACCAGACGGCCAGAACCACGATCGCGGCCGTCAATATCTGGAAGAAGATGCTGCGCACCTTCGGATCATAGAGAGGGGAAACCCGAGGCTCCCCCCTATGAGATGACACACGTATGGCGTGATCTGTCATGCTTGCCTTTCCCCGTGGCCTTTGGCCTTTTTGTTTTTATGCTTTTTCAGCTTTTTGTTCTGATGAGCGGTAAGGCGGCCTTCGCCGCCTTACTCCTGGTTCCGATGCCGGATATCAGCGGACCGGCGGGGCGTATTGCAGGCCGCCCTTGGTCCACAATGCGTTCAGGCCGCGTTCGATCTTGAGCGGGGTGTTCTGGCCAATATTGCGCTCGAAGACTTCGCCGTAATTGCCGACGCCCTTGACGATGTTGTAGGCCCAGTCGTTGGTGAGGCCGAGATCGGTACCGATCTTGGTGTCCTGTTCGACGCCGAGGAAGCGGCGGATGTCGGGATTCGTGTTGCTGGCCTTCATCTCGTCGACATTGGCCTGCGTGATGCCGAATTCCTCGGCCTGGACCATGGCGTAGCCGGCCCAGGTCACGATATCGAACCACTTGTCGTCACCCTGGCGGACGGCCGGGCCAAGCGGCTCCTTGGAGATGATTTCCGGCAGGATCACGTGATCGTTCGGGTTGGAAAGCGACAGGCGCAGCGAATAGAGGCCCGACTGGTCGGTCGTGTAGACGTCGCAGCGGCCGGCCTGGTAGGCGGCGTTGACTTCTTCCAGCTTCTCGAAGACGACCGGTTTGTATTCCAGCTTGTTGGCGCGGAAGAAGTCGGCGAGGTTCAGTTCGGTCGTCGTGCCCGACTGGACGCAGACGGCAGCGCCGGAGAGCTCGAGCGCCGACTTCACGTTCAGGCTCTTCGGAACCATGAAGCCCTGACCGTCATAATAGTTGACGTAACGGAAGTTGAAGCCGAGCGCGGTATCGCGGTTGATCGTCCAGGTCGTGTTGCGGGCGAGCAGATCGATCTCGCCGGACTGCAATGCGGTGAAGCGGCTCTGCGCGGTGGTCGGCGTGTACTTGACCTTGGTCGCATCGCCGAAGATGGCGGCTGCGACGGCCTTGCAGTAATCGACGTCGAACCCGGTCCAGTTGCCGGCGGAATCCGGTGCGGCAAAGCCGGCAAGACCGGTGTTGACGCCGCACTGGACGAAGCCCTTCGCCTTCACATCGTCAAGCGTTGCGGCAGAAGCTGCCGAGGCAAAGCCCAGGACCGCTGCGCCAATAGCAGCTGACAGTAGCGTCTTTTTCATTTTCCCAACCTTATCTCTTGGTTTTGTGTGATTTGATGACAGCGCGCCGTTCCCCTGTTTTCTTCGAATACGGCGGACTGCCCGCAACCCTCCCGGTGCGGGTGCATGCTATCTCATTCGCAAAACAACGAGGGGTCAAGTGTAGCTTTTTCGAATTGCGTCCAAAATGAGGTAAATTCCTCGTCACGGCCTGGAAAATCATCAGATACTTAAAGTTTAGGCAGTTTGTGATCAAAACATCAGCGTTTTCCGCAAGGTAACAGGGTTCCTGATGTTCTTCGGGGGAAGCAGGGCCCGGGGTTGACCAGACCATGTTCCGGCGGCAAAACTCCTGGTATCCACCGCCAATGAAAGCTTTCCCCGCTATGAAGAAGAAGAACGAGTCCCTGTTCACCGACGCCGGCCCGAACACGCGCCTCGCCCATATGGGCCACGATCCGTCCGGCTATCACGGTTTCGTCAATCCGCCGGTCGTGCATGCCTCCACGGTGCTGTTCCCGAATGCCCGCACCATGGAAACCGGTGATCAGAAATATACCTACGGTACGCATGGCACGACGACCACGGATGCGCTTTGCGAGGCGATCGACGAGCTGGAGGGCTCTGCCGGAACGATCCTGCTGCCGTCGGGACTTGCGGCGATCACGGTCCCCTTTCTGACCTATCTTTCCGCCGGCGACCATGCGCTGATCGTCGATTCCGTCTATTTCCCGGCCCGGCGGTTCTGCAACACGATGCTGAAGCGGCTCGGCATCGAGGTCGATTATTACGATCCCGAGATCGGTGCGGGCATAGAGGCGATGATCAAGCCGAACACCAGGCTCGTCCACACTGAGGCACCGGGTTCCAACACGTTCGAAATGCAGGACATAAGAGCGATCGCCGATGCTGCGCACCGGCATGGCTGCGTCGTCACGATGGATAACACGTGGGCGACGCCGCTCTATTTCCGGCCGCTCGATTTCGGCGTCGATGTCTCCATCCATGCCGCTACGAAATACCCGTCCGGCCATTCGGATGTCCTGATGGGCTGGGTCTCGGCCAATGCCGCCCACTGGGAGCAGCTTTCGAGGAGCAACCTGCTGCTCGGCATGTGCGCCGCGCCCGACGACGCCTACCAGATCCTGCGGGGGCTGAGGACGATGGGCGTCAGGCTCGAACATCACCGGAGGAGCGCGCTTGCGGTGGCGGAATGGCTGGAGAGCCGCGACGACGTGGCCCGTGTCCTTTATCCGGCGCTGCCGAGCTCTCCCGGCCACGCGATCTGGAAGCGCGATTTCAAAGGCGCAAGCGGTGTTTTTTCCTTCGTGCTGAAGGCGGATGCGGCGGAGACGTTCAAACCGAAGGCCCATGCCTTCCTGGATGCCCTCGAAATCTTCGGCATCGGCGCATCCTGGGGCGGTTTCGAAAGCCTCGCCGTGTCGGTTAACCTCGTGGACCGCACCATCCGCAAGGCGCCGCCGGAAGGCCCGGTCATCCGCCTGCAGATCGGTCTCGAAGACGTCGCGGACCTGAAAAAGGACCTGGAAGCGGGTTTTGCGGCGGCTGCCGAAATCTGATCACTCGGCCCTGAAACCGTAGAGCCAGTCGAGGTCCGCCGCGAGCGATTGCGGCGGGCGCAGCGACAGCACGAAGTCGCGGCCGAGCCTGAACGGCCCGCGGGCATGATAGGCGAAGCGGTTGAAGAGGCCGCGGGCGCGAACCCGCGCGACCCGTCCGGCCCGATCGGTTTCGAAAGCCGACAGCGCCTCGGCAAGCGGCAGGGGGCCTGCGACCCGATTGGCGAGCACGAAGGCATCCTCGATCGCCATCGACGCGCCCTGGGCCGCGAACGGCATCATCGCATGCGCCGCATCGCCGATCAGCACGCGGTCATGGCCATTGTGCCAGCGGCCGGGACCGACTTCGTAAAGCGGCCAGAAGGTCGGCCGCTCCGCCCTCGCCAGAAGGTCGACGATGCGCCGGTCCCAGCGGTGGAACTGCGAAAGCAGCATGCGCCGCTGCGCTTCGCTCGCTTCCGCGTCCCAGGTCTCGCCGGGATTGATGCCGGAGGCGAGCGCCACGATGTTGAAGCCGCCCACCTCCTTTAGCGGATAGGCGACGAGATGGGTCGAGGGACCGAGAAAGGCTGTCACCTGGGAGGCGACCAGCCAGGATGGCGCAGTGCTTTCGGGGATCGTGAAGCGCCAGGCGACATTGCGCGAAAAATCAGGCTTCGGGCTGTCCGGTATGCCGGCGCGCAGGTTGGACCAGACGCCGTCGGCGCCGACGATCAGCGGATAGATCCTGCCCGCGATCCGGGTGAGGCTGTCACGCACGTCGTCCCGCACTGGCGTGTCGAGGCGGATGGTGCAGAGCGGGTTGTCTTCGACCGCCGAAAGCAGCGCCTTCTGCAGCGTGGCGCGGTGGAGAACGCCGTAAGGCGCGCGCCAGCGTTCACGGGCGAAGCGGCCGGCCGGAACATGGGCGAGGGGCCGTAGCGACATTCCGGAAACCAGCGCGATCCGCTCGGGTTCCGTCCAGACGGCCTCCAGCCGGCCAAGCACGCCGAGCGTCGAAAGCAGGCGCGAGGCATTCGGCGAGACCTGCAATCCTGCGCCGACTTCGACGAGAGCGTCCGCTTCCTCGAAAATGTCACTGGCGATCCCGTGCCGGGCGAAGGACAGCGCGGCCGTCAGCCCCGCCATGCCGGCGCCGATGATCGCTACTCTTTCGACAGGCATCGTATCGGCCGATCAGTGAAAATTGTCACGCGGCCTTGACGTGAAAAACGCAGCCCGGCGGATCGGTCTGTTCGGGCTTCAGCGACGGATTGTAGCGGTAGAGCGTCGAACAGTAGGAGCAGACCTTTTCGTTGTCGTCGCCCATGTCGATGAAGATGTGCGGATGGTCGAAGGGCACGGATGCGCCGGTGCACATGAATTCCTTCACGCCGATCTGGATCGCCGGATGTCCGCCGTCGTTCTGGAAATGAGGAATGCTGTGCCCGGCCATGATGGTCTCCATGCTTCTGATTTGCGGCGGACATTATCGTCCCTCCTTGCGAATGTGTAGTGGCAAAACCGTCGCAAGCTTGCCGATTTCGTATCGCGCCCGGGTTCAAACGGGACGGTGGATCGCCTATGGTCCGCGCAAAAAGGATGCCCCCTCAGGATAAACCGATGAATCTCAATGCGCCCGTTTTTTCTTCCTTCTCCCATGACGGTCTGAACCTTGCCTATTTCGACGAAGGCGACCCGTCCGGCGATCCGGTGCTCATGATCCACGGCTTTGCATCGAGTGCGCTCGTCAACTGGGTGCATCCGGGCTGGCTGAAGACCCTGGGAGACGCCGGCTACCGTGTGATCGCCATCGACAATCGCGGTCATGGCGCGAGCGACAAGCCGCTCGATCCTGAAGCCTACCGGCCCTGGGTGATGGCGGAGGATGCGATCGCTCTTCTCGACCATCTGCGCATTCCGGAAGCTCATCTCTTCGGCTATTCCATGGGGGCCCGCATCTCGGTCTTCGCCGCACTTGCGCATCCGGACCGGGTGCGCTCGCTGGTGCTGGGCGGTTTGGGCATCGGCATGACCGACGGGGTCGGGGACTGGGACCCTATCGCCGACGCATTGCTCGCGACGACGCTGGAGGAGATCACGCATGCGCGCGGAAAAATGTTCCGCGCCTTCGCCGACCAGACGAGGAGCGACAAACAGGCGCTTGCCGCCTGTATCCGCGGCTCCCGCGATCTCGTCTCCCGCGCCGACATGGGCCGCATCGACGCGCCGACGCTGATCGGGGTGGGAACGAAGGACGATATCGCGGGGTCTGCGCAGGAACTCGCCGCCCTCATGCCGCATGCGACCGCTCTCGACATTCCGGGGCGGGACCATATGCTGGCCGTCGGCGACAGGGTGTTCAAGAAGGCGGTTCTCGATTTTTACGGGGAGCTTGCGGCGCGCTAGCGGGAACCGCAGGCAAGGCCGCAGGTTCCTTCATCTTAACGATCAACGGAATGCGATTTCATAGCCGTTGGTCTTGTCGTAAACTTATTCTATATATCCTGCCGTACGGCAAAAGGAGACGGCGATGGCCGCAAGAACTGAAATCCGCCAGGAGGCTTACGTGACGGTCGATCCCATATGGGATACGCTGCGCCAGGAGGCCCGTGCGGCGGCCGAGCAGGATCCGTTGCTCGCCGCATTTCTCTATTCCACGGTGCTGAACCATCGTTCGCTGGAGGAATGCGTCGTGCATCGCATCTGCGAGCGCCTCGACCATGCGGATTTGCAGGCAGTGCTTCTGCGCCAGACTTTCATGGAAATGCTGGCCGACTGGCCGGAATGGGGCGCCATCCTGCGCGTCGACATCCAGGCCGTCTATGACCGCGATCCCGCCTGCCTGCGGTTCCTGGAACCGGTTCTCTATTTCAAGGGGTTCCATGCGATCCAGACGCACCGTCTGGCCCATTGGCTCCTGGGCCGTGGCCGCCGCGACCTGGCCCTCTATCTGCAGAGCCGCTCGTCGAGCATCTTCCAGACGGACATCAACCCGGCAGCCCGCATCGGCAAGGGCATCTTCCTCGATCATGCCACCGGTCTTGTGGTCGGTGAGACGGCGGTCATCGGCGACAACGTCTCGATCCTGCACGGCGTCACCCTCGGCGGCACCGGCAAGGAAGGAGCCGACCGTCACCCGAAGATCGGCAACGGCGTGCTGATCGGCGCAGGCGCGAAGATCCTCGGCAATATCGAGGTCGGCTCCTGCTCCCGTGTCGCCGCCGGCTCCGTGGTGTTGAAGCCTGTTCCGCCGAAATCCACCGTCGCCGGCGTGCCGGCCAAGGTGGTGGGAGAAGCAGGGTGTTCCGAACCGTCCCGGCTGATGGACCAGATACTGGGCGCGGATATCTGAGCCTTTCTCCCGTTCCTTCGAACAGGGGAAAGAGCGGCGGTCGATGCCTGGCGGCTTTACTTTCGCCTTCGTCCCATGTCAAAAGCGCCGCAATTCGGAACCGCTGACGGAGAGAATTGTGAAACCGGACGAAATCAAGAAGCTCGACGCCTATTTCAAACGCGTGATCAATCCGCAGGCGATCGTCAAGGCGCGCCCGCGCAAGGACGATTCCGCGGAAGTCTATCTCGGCGACGAGTTCCTGGGCGTCATCTATCTCGACGACGAGGATGGCGACCGTTCCTACAATTTTTCCATGGCGATCCTCGACGTCGATCTCTGATCGGCCGATCCCCGGAAATTTGCGGGCGGGCCGTCTGGTCCGCTTTCGATTGCGCGACCTTCTGCCGCGAAGAAGGCTTTTTTCTTCCGCTCTGGTTGTGAGGCGCCGGACATATGTCCCGCAAAATCAAAATGCTGATCCGGCCTATGCATTTGCATGGGCACGGATGCAATCATGGGTAGTTTCGCGACGCACAAATCAGCCTTGACTTTTGTCGGGCGGCCCCGTTCTATTCAGAACATCCGAATAGAACAAAGGGACGCGCCATGTTCAATTTCGACGATGCCAGCAGGAAGAGTAAGGAAGCGATGGACGGAATGCTGAAGAGCTATTCCGAGATCGCCAGGGGTTTCCAGGCAATCGCCACGGAAGCCGGCGACTACTCCAAGAAATCCTTTCAAGACATGACGGCCTTCATGGAGGCCCTCACCGCGAGCCGCAGCATAGAGGCGGCTTACGAACTGCAGACCAGCTACGTCAGGTCGGCCTATGAAGGTTTTGTCGCCGAAGCGACGAAGATGAGCGACCTCTATGCCGATCTCGCCAGGTCCGCCTACAAGCCTTATGAGGCGCCGGTTGCCAAATCGACTGCCGTGCCGACCGCAAACGCCGCGTAACGGCGACAACGGTCTCCTCAAACGGCGCCTTCACCATCGAAGGCCGGCGGTGTTCGACGCTGCCGGCCTTTTTGATTCCGGACAATGCGGAAAACCCCGATTTTCCGCAGGTTCGTCGGGCTCTTTAGCGGAATAGTGATTGCGTGGGCGGAAAGGGGGCTTAAAATCCCGCTCCAATGAACTAAGTTAGGAAGACTGAAGTCCGGGCGGCCGGCCATTCGGCAAAACGGTCACCGGACGACTGGGGAATGAATGAAGATGATCGCACTGCCGATCTTGATGCAACGCGAAAAGAGTGGCGACGGAGACAACGCGGGCCGCGGAACTTCGGTCATCACTCGCACGAAACCGAAGACCAAGCGGCCCAATCTCTATCGCGTACTCCTCTTGAATGACGACTACACCCCCATGGAATTCGTCATCCACATTCTGGAGCGTTTCTTTCAGAAGGACCGGGAGGCCGCGACGCGCATCATGCTCCACGTTCACAATCACGGCGTGGGGGAGTGCGGAATATTTACCTACGAGGTAGCGGAAACCAAGGTGTCCCAGGTCATGGACTTCGCCCGGCAGCACCAGCATCCGCTGCAATGTGTCATGGAAAAGAAGTGAGGAACCCGACGTGCCAACTTTTTCGCCTAGTCTTGAAAAGGCGCTGCATCAGGCACTGACCTTCGCAAACGAGCGGCATCACGAATATGCCACGCTCGAGCACCTGCTTCTGGCGTTGATCGACGACGCCGATGCAGCGGCGGTCATGGGCGCTTGTAACGTCAATTTGGAATCCCTGCGCAAGACCGTCACCGATTATGTCGACAATGAGCTTGCCAATCTCGTCACCGGTTACGACGAGGATTCGAAGCCGACCTCCGGCTTCCAGCGTGTCATCCAGCGCGCAGTCATCCACGTCCAATCTTCCGGCCGTGAGGAAGTGACCGGCGCGAACGTTCTCGTTGCGATTTTTGCGGAACGGGAAAGCCATGCGGCCTTCTTCCTGCAGGAGCAGGAAATGACCCGCTATGATGCGGTCAACTACATCTCTCACGGCATCGGCAAGCGTCCGGGTTCCTCCCAGACCCGCACGCCGCGCGGCGCCGAGGAAGCGGATTCCGACGCCAAGCCGTCGGCACGCGACCAGGAAGAGGGGTCGGCCAAGAAGCCGCAGGACGCCCTCAAGGCCTATTGCGTCAACCTGAACGAAAAGGCCCGCGAAGGCCGCATCGACCCGCTGATCGGCCGCAATGCCGAAGTCAACCGGACGATCCAGGTCCTGTGCCGCCGCTCCAAGAACAACCCGCTCTACGTGGGGGATCCGGGCGTCGGCAAGACGGCGATCGCCGAAGGTCTCGCCAAGCGGATCGTCGAAGGCAAGGTGCCGGAGGCGCTCGCCGACGCCACCATCTTCTCGCTCGACATGGGCACGCTGCTGGCCGGCACCCGCTATCGCGGCGACTTCGAGGAGCGCCTGAAGCAGGTCGTCAAGGAGCTTGAGGAATATCCCGGCGCGGTTCTCTTCATCGACGAGATCCACACGGTGATCGGCGCCGGCGCCACGTCCGGCGGCGCGATGGACGCTTCGAACCTGTTGAAGCCGGCGCTCTCCTCGGGAGCGATCCGCTGCATCGGCTCGACCACCTACAAGGAATACCGCCAGTTCTTCGAGAAGGATCGGGCGCTGGTCCGCCGGTTCCAGAAGATCGACGTCAACGAGCCGTCGATCGACGATGCGATCGAGATCATGAAGGGACTGAAGCCCTATTTCGAGGAGTATCACAAGCTGCGTTACACCAACGATGCCATCAAGTCGGCGGTGGAACTTTCGGCCCGCTACATCTCCGACCGGAAGCTGCCGGACAAGGCGATCGACGTGATCGACGAGACCGGTGCGGCGCAGATGCTGCTGCCAGCCTCGAAGCGCCGCAAGCTGATCACCGAGAAGGAGATCGAGGCGACGATCGCCACCATGGCCCGCATTCCGCCGAAGACCGTTTCCAAGGACGACGAGATGGTTCTCGCCAACCTGGAAAAGGAACTGCGCTCGGTGGTCTATGGCCAGGACAAGGCGATCGATGCTCTGGCGACGTCGATCAAGCTTGCCCGTGCGGGCCTGCGCGAGCCGAACAAGCCGATCGGCGCTTACGTCTTCTCCGGCCCGACCGGCGTCGGCAAGACGGAAGTGGCCAAACAGCTTGCCGCATCGCTTGGTGTCGAGCTGCTGCGCTTCGACATGTCGGAATATATGGAACGCCACACGGTCTCGCGGCTGCTCGGCGCTCCTCCCGGCTATGTCGGCTTCGACCAGGGCGGCCTGCTGACCGACAGCGTCGACCAGCATCCGCACAGCGTGGTCCTGCTCGATGAGATCGAGAAGGCGCATCCGGATATCTACAATATCCTGCTGCAGGTCATGGACCACGGCTCGCTGACAGACCACAACGGCAAGAAGATCGACTTCCGTAACGTCATCCTGATCATGACGACCAATGCGGGCGCGTCGGAAATGGCCAAGGCCGCCATCGGCTTCGGTTCGTCCCGGCGCACCGGCGAGGACGAGGAGGCGCTGAACCGCCTGTTCACGCCGGAATTCCGCAACCGCCTCGATGCGGTGATCCCGTTCGCCCCGCTGCCGACGGAAGTCATCCACCAGGTCGTGCAGAAGTTCGTCATGCAGCTCGAGACGCAGCTCTCGGAACGCAACGTCACCTTCGACCTGCACGAGGATGCGATCGCCTGGCTGGCCGACAAGGGTTACGACGAGAGAATGGGTGCCCGCCCGCTCTCGCGCGTCATCCAGGAGCACATCAAGAAGCCGCTGGCGAACGAGATCCTGTTCGGCAAGCTCAGGAAGGGCGGCGTGGTCCGCGTCACCGTCGGCAAGGACGAGGACGGCAAGGACAAGCTGATCCTCGACGCCATCCCCGAGGCGACGCCCGTCAAGCCGAAACCGGAAGCCGAGGTGGAAGAGGCTGCCGAGGAGGCCGAAGCCAAGGCATCGAAGCCGAAGGCGTCGAAAAAGTCCGGGTCGAAGGACAAGGACAGCGGCGGTCCGGCCCGCGCTCGTGCCATGGTCGATGCGGACGTGGCCGCATCCGACGATGCCCCCAAGGCGGCGCCTCGCAAAGGCACCACGGTGCCGCGCGTGCCGAAGAGCAAATAAGGGTTATACGAAAGAGCCATTGCGATGCCGGGTCCGTCCCGGCATCGTCGTTTTTGAGAGCATGATTCCCGCCGATTGGTCCGCTCGCCAAGATTTCAGCCAGTGATTTCACGAATGACCGATGTCCCCAGACAGTGACGACCGCAGCGCCTTATCCTGGTTCTTCACCGGCATGCGGGGCCTCGTGTCGCTGCCGGCCCTCATTCTCCTGACCTCTATCGTCGGCTTCAGCGCCTTTGCCCTCGAATCCGGCTTGACGCGGGCGGAAGCCGTCTTCATGTCGCTGGCGATCTGGGCGCTGCCGGCGCAGGTCATCCTGGTTGGCACCATGGCGAGCGGCGCGAATATAGCGGCCTGTTTCCTGGCGGTCACGTTGTCCTCCATCCGCATGACGCCGATGGTCGCCTCGGTTATCCCGGAAATGCGCACGAGGCGCACGCCGATCTGGCTGCTGCTGATCCTGTCGCATTTCATCGCCATCACCTCCTGGGTCTTCGCCATCACCACGCTGCGTTCTGTGCCGCGCGAGCACCGGGCGATCTATTTCGCCGGTTTCGGCGTGACGCTGACATTCACCGGCACGCTGGTCGTGGCGATCTTCTACGGTCTCGCCTCAAGCTTCCCGCCGGTCGTGGCGGGCACGCTCTTCTTCCTGACGCCGGTCTATTTCAACGCTTCGATCTGGGCGAGCGCCCGCCAGTCCGTCGTAAAACTTGCCTTTGTCATGGGCGTCGTGCTCGGTCCGCTCCTGGCGCTGGTAACACCGGAATTCGACGTGCTTTACGCCGGCATCGGCGGCGGCACGGTTGCTTATCTCATCGACCGCGTGCGGCGGAGGAAGAAGCGCACGGCGAGGGGAGGTGCACGATGATCGCGGAATACTGGACCTTCATCGTGATCGCCGTCGCGGGCTTCCTGGCGACCGATATCTGGCGCTGGCTGGGCGTGGTGGCCGGCAACCGGCTGAATGAGGATTCCGAGGCGCTCCATTGGGTGAGGGCGGTGGCGACCGCGCTCGTCATGGCGGTCACCGCCAAGCTGATCGTTTTCCCGAACGGCATGCTGGCCGATACGCCGCTCTGGCTCAGGCTTGGCGCGGCCGGCATCGGCTTTGCCGTCTTTCTGGTCACCGGCCGCAGGGTCGCGATCGGTGTCGGCGTGCCGATGGCGATCCTGATCGCCGGCCTCTGGTGGATTGGTTTTTAGCTCCGTTAGTTCCCCAGAACGCCGATCAGCTTTTCGGCATTGGCTGCGAGCACGTTATTATCTTCCATCTGCCCCGAATGCGGCTTGAGCGCCAGGCCCTCGTATCGGGGGATGACGTGGAAATGCAGGTGATAGACGGTTTGGCCGGAAGCCGGCTCGTTGAACTGGATGACCGTGATGCCGTCCGCCTCGAAGGCTTCCTTGGCGGCCTTGGCGAGCTTCTGGATGACCGGGATCAGCTTAGAGAGAACAGCCGGATCGGCGTCGAGGATGTTGCGTGACGGCGTCTTCGGGATGATGAGCAGATGGCCGGGCGATTGCGGCATGACGTCCATGAAGGCCAGCGTATCGGCATCCTCGTAGACCCGGTGGCAGGGGATTTCGCCGCGCAGGATTTTTCCGAAGATATTGTTGGGGTCGTAAGCCTGGCCGCTCATCGCGATGTCCTCTCCTCAAATTTCTGATCAGTCTTCCTGCTGCCGCTCGCCCTTGCGGAACGGGCTGTGCTCGGAAAGATATTCGTTCATATATTCCACGTCTTCCCGCTCGCGTTCCAGATAGTCGGCGACCGCACGGCGAAGTCCCGGATGGGCGATATAGTGCATGGAATGCGTGGTGACAGGCAGATAGCCGCGCGCCAGCTTGTGTTCGCCCTGCGCGCCGGCCTCGACCCGCTTCAGGCCCTTCGCCAGTGCGAAGTCGATCGCCTGGTGATAGCAGACCTCGAAATGCAGGAACGGGTGGTCCTCGATACAGCCCCAGTGCCGGCCGAAGAGCGCGTCTCCGCCGATGAAGTTGATCGCGCCCGCGATATATTTGCCGTCGCGCTTCGCCATGACGAGCAGGATGTCTTCGGGCATCCGCTCGCCGATCAGCGAGTAGAATGTGCGGGTGAGATAGGGACGGCCCCATTTGCGGCTGCCGGTATCCATGTAGAAGGCGAAGAACTGGTCCCAGATATCTTCCGTCAGGTCGCTGCCCGTCAGCCAGTCGATCGTGATGCCGTGCTCGACCGCCGCGCGGCGTTCCTTCTTCAGCGCCTTGCGCTTGCGCGACGCGAGAGTTTCAAGAAAGGCATCGTGGTTCGCATAGCCGTCGTTGATGAAGTGGAACTGCTTGTCTGTGCGATGCAGATAGTCGGCCTCCTCGAAGGCCGCGAGCTGGTCCTCGGCGATGAAGGTCACATGCGCCGAAGAGACGCCGAGCTGGCGTGTCACCTCCTGGAGACCTGCCGCGAGCGTCAGCTCGGTCGAATCCTTGTCGTAACCGGAGGAGACCAGCAGCCGCGGCCCCGTCGCCGGCGTGAAGGGGATCGAGCATTGCAGCTTCGGATAATAACGCCCGCCGGCGCGCTCGAACGCGTCCGCCCAGCCGTGGTCGAAGACATATTCGCCCTGGCTGTGGCTCTTCAGATAGCCGGGAACGGCGCCGACCAGCGCGCCCTCACTGTTCTCCAGCAGAAGATGATGGCCGAGCCAGCCGGTCTTGGCGGTCGCCGAGCCGGATTCCTCCAGCGACGAGAGGAAGGCATGCGAGAGAAAGGGATTGTAGGGCACCTCCGTGGAGGAAGCCTTGGAGATGCCCGAAAGGCGCGACCAGCTTGCATGGCTGATCGCGCAGAAGGATTTTTCGATGCGGATCGTGAGATTGCCGGTCATGCTCTGCTTTACGGGGACGGGGAGGAGGCCTCCCGTGGATCGAAACCTTCGAAGGTCATCTGGTCTGCGTATTTATAGGTATGTTCGACGCCGTTTGCATCCCTCACGGTCCATGTAATGACCGGAATCCCGGCCGCTCGCTGAGCTGTGATGAAGCTGTTCGGCAGGTGAGGGTAATGATAGGAGATGAAATCGAGGCCAAGTTGCATGGCTTCGTCATGCTTGAAGAATTCCTCCGGCTTGTCGCCCATGGCGGTCAGGCCGAGCGGATAGGGCGCGCCGGCCCGCTTCAGGTCGCGCAGGATATGGTGGTCAAAGCTCATCAGCGCCACCTTGCCCCGATAGTCTTCCAGTATGTCGAGCACGGTTTCGGCAAAGCCGTCGTCCTCGCCCTCGTTCCGTCCCTTGATCTCGATGACGAGCGGTACCTTGCCGGCGACGAGATCGAGCATCTGCTTCAGCGTCGGTACCTTGTCCTTCGTACCGCCGACGGCGAGCAGGCCGAGTTCAGCTGCGGTCTTTTCGCGCACGTCGCCCTTGATGCCGCAAAGCCGTTCGAGGTCATGGTCGTGGAAGATCACCGGCACGCTGTCGGCGGAAAGCTGCACGTCGCATTCGATCGCGAAGCCTGCCTCGACCGCGCGGGAAAAGGCCGAGAGCGTGTTCTCCCACACCCGATGGTTCATGTCGTGATAGCCGCGATGGGCGACGGGAAGGTCCTTGATCCAGGATGCGGATGTCATGTTTCGATCTCGATGATGGCTTCGATTTCCACGGAGGCGTTGAGCGGCAGTGCGGCCATGCCGACGGCGGCGCGCGCATGCTTGCCGGCATCCCCCAGAACGTTGGCGATCAGGTTGGAGGCGCCGTTGGTGACGATATGCTGCTCGGTAAAGCCGGGTGCCGAGGCGACGAAGCTCGAAAGCTTCACGACGCGCTTGATCCGGCCGAGATCGCCGTTAAGCGCCGCTTTCGCCTGGGCGAGAATGTTGATGGCGCAGAGTTCGGCAGCGCGGCTTGCGGCCGGCACGTCGACGGCGGAGCCGACGAGGCCGGTCACTGCCACCTTGCCGTTCTCGTTCGGCAACTGGCCGGAGATGAACAGCAGATTGCCGGTAATCACATAGGGAACGTAATTGGCGGCGGGCGCTGCGGCTACGGGAAGGACGATCCCCAGTTCCTTCAGTCGGCCGTCGATGGCTTCGGTCATTTTCGACTCCCATTTGTTGTAAATTCTTCAAAAATCCTGCATCAAGGCCTTAGCTTGGTCAGATGGCGTTCTTATAACATCGCCGACTGAGTCCAACAGGAGAATGTGAATGTTGCGCATGAGTCTCGGGGTGATCCTCGCCGGCGGTACGAGCCTCATGGCCGCCACATCCGCGGACGCGAACGTCGACAGCGCCGCGCGCGCCCTTGTGCCACACCGCGCCATTTACGACCTGAAGCTCAAGGATGCCTCCGAGCGCTCCGGTATCGAAGGCATGTTCGGCCGCATGGTCTATGAGTTCACCGGCTCGGCCTGCACGGGTTTCTCCACCAATTTCCGCCTTGTGACCAAGATCAACACGGGCGAGGAGACGCGCCTCAGCGATCAGCAGACGAACACGTTCGAGGATATGTCTGCCCGGCAGTTCCATTTCGAGACGAAATCCTTCACCGACGAGCAGCTCGACCGGCAGGTGAGCGGCGACGCGAGCAAGGCGGAGAGCAGCGTCAAGGTGGAGATCACCCAGCCGGACGGACGCGAGATCGATCTGCCGGTCAGCGAATTCCCGACCGGTCATATGCTGGACGTGATCAAGAACGCCAAGGAAGGCAAGCATTTCTTCGAGGCGCGTGTCTTCGACGGTTCCGAGAACGGCGATCAGGCGCTGCTGACGACGACGGTCATCGGCAAGCAGCAGGAGCCGCAGAAGGACGATGCGGACGCCGACAAGGCCGGCGAGTTTTCCAGGACGCCGTTCTGGCCGGTGACGATCGCCTATTTCAACGAGGCCGCGCAGGGCGATCCGATGCCGGTCTACAACATGTCCTTCAAGCTCTATGAAAACGGCATCACCCGTGATCTGACCATGGACTACGGGGATTTCACGCTGACGGGAACCCTCTCCAAGCTCGAAATGCTCGGCAAGCCGGAAGACTGCAAATAGCGGCTTTTCCGCTGAATCTTTGCGACGCCCTTGCTTTTGCGCTCAATCGAATGTATGGGCAGCCGCATTCCACACGTAAGGCATGGGATCGTCCGGGAGAAATCCGGGCTTTTCCGCCGGTGGCATCTTCAAAGAAGATGCTGTTCGCCTTGCGGAGGTTCAACCGGAAAAGGAGAAAAAGGCATGGCATTGCCTGATTTCAGCATGCGCCAGCTTCTGGAAGCTGGTGTTCACTTCGGCCACCAGACCCACCGCTGGAACCCGAAGATGAAGCCGTACATCTTCGGCGACCGCAACAATATCCACATCATCGACCTGGCTCAGACCGTTCCGATGCTGTCGCGCGCCCTGCAGGTCGTGTCCGACACCGTCTCCCGCGGCGGCCGCGTTCTCTTCGTCGGCACCAAGCGGCAGGCTTCCGAGCTGATCGCTGACTCCGCCAAGCGTTCCGCCCAGTACTACGTCAACTCCCGCTGGCTCGGCGGCATGATGACGAACTGGAAGACGATCTCGAACTCGATCCAGCGCCTGCGCAAGCTCGACGAGATCCTTGGTTCGGAAGCTTCGGGCTTCACCAAGAAGGAACGCCTGAACCTCGAGCGCGAGCGCGAGAAGCTGGAAAAGGCTCTCGGCGGTATTCGCGACATGGGCGGCGTGCCGGACCTGATGTTCATCATCGACACGAACAAGGAAAAGATCGCCATCGATGAAGCCAAGCGCCTGGGCATTCCGGTCGTCGCCATCATCGACTCGAACTGCGATCCGGACCAGATCGACTACCCGATCCCGGGCAATGACGACGCCTCGCGCGCCATCGCGCTCTATTGCGACCTCATCGCACGTGCCGCCATCGACGGCATCGCCCGTCAGCAGGGCGCTTCGGGCCGCGATATCGGCGCTTCCGCCGAAGCTCCGGTCGAGCCGGCGCTCGAAGGCGAAGCAGAAGCCTAAGCGGTAACGGGAGCGGTTCGCCGCTCCTCTTTGCCGAGGAACCCGATCGAGGCCAGAGATACCGCTATCCCTGGCCTTGGTCGTTTAAGGCGATCCGCCGCGGCCCGGTCAGGCCGGGCGTCGGGACGATCGCTTCCGTGATGGCTTCATCACGCTGTCATACTTCCGGGTACATTCGTCCCCAAATTTCCGAGTCCGCCGATGTTCTTCCGGCGGCACGCAACTGAACCGACAAGAGGCACGAAAATGGCTGAAATCACCGCTGCAATGGTGAAGGAACTGCGCGAAAAGACCGGCGCGGGCATGATGGACTGCAAGAAGGCGCTTGCTGAAACCAATGGCGACATGGAAGCGGCGATCGACTGGCTGCGGGCCAAGGGCATTGCCAAGGCCGACAAGAAGTCCGGCCGCACCGCTGCCGAAGGCTTGATCGGTATCGCCAGCGCCGGCACCAGCGCCGTTGCCGTCGAAATCAATTCCGAAACCGACTTCGTCGCCCGCAACGACGCCTTCCAGGGCCTCGTCCGTGGCGTTGCCGAAGTCGCCCTTTCGACCGACGGTTCCGTCGAGGCGGTCGGCGCCGCCACCTATCCGGCCTCCGGCAAGTCGGTTTCCGACACGATCAAGGACGCGGTTGCGACCATCGGCGAGAACATGAACCTCCGCCGCGCAGCCCTCCTTTCCGTCGAGGACGGCGTCGTCGCGACCTATGTCCACAACGCGGTTGCCGACAATCTCGGCAAGCTCGGCGTTCTCGTCGCACTGAAGTCGACCGGCAACAAGGAGGCGCTGAACGCCATTGGCAAGCAGGTCGCCATGCATATCGCCGCGACCGCGCCGCTTGCGATCCGCGCCGAGGAAGTCGATGCCGCCGTGGCAGAGCGTGAGCGCAACGTCTTCATCGAACAGTCCCGCGCTTCCGGCAAGCCGGACGCCATCATCGAGAAGATGGTCGAAGGCCGCATGCGCAAGTTCTTCGAGGAAGTCGCCCTTCTCTCGCAGGCTTTCGTCATCAATCCGGACCTGACCGTCGGCGCCGCCATCAAGGCCGCCGAAAAGGACGTCGGCGCGCCGATCGAAGTGACCGGTATGGCGCGCCTCCTGCTGGGCGAAGGCGTCGAGAAGGAAGAAACGGATTTCGCGGCGGAAGTCGCCGCTGCCGCCAAGGGCTAATACAGCGCGTTAGCAAAAGCCGACAAAACCGAAGGGCACCGGGTGACAAGCCGGTGCCCTTCGTGTATCCGCAAGCCGTTTGACTTGTCCGTTGGCAGTTTTTGATTTCAAGGAGCCCTCATGTCGCCTCAGCCCCTCTACAAGCGTGTCTTGCTCAAGGCCTCCGGCGAAGCCCTGATGGGCAGCCAGGGCTTCGGCATCGACGTTACCGTTGCCGACCGGATCGCGGCCGATATCGCCGAGGCGCGCGCCATGGGCGTCGAGGTTGGCGTGGTGATCGGAGGCGGCAACATCTTCCGGGGTGTGGCGGTGGCCTCCAAGGGCGGCGACCGGGTGACCGGCGACCACATGGGTATGCTGGGCACCGTGATCAACGCATTGGCGCTCGCCACGTCGCTGCGCAAGCTCAATGTCGATACGGTGGTGCTTTCGGCGATCTCCATGCCGGAAATCTGCGAAAGCTTCACGCAGCTGCGCACGCTGCATCATCTGGGCCAGGGCAGGGTGGTGATCTTCGCCGGCGGTACTGGCAACCCTTTCTTCACGACGGACTCTGCCGCAGCGCTGCGCGCCGCCGAGATCGGCGCCGAAGCGATCTTCAAGGGCACGCAGGTCGACGGCATCTATTCCGCCGACCCGAAGAAGGACCCGGCGGCGACCCGTTTCGAGACGTTGACCCACAGCGAAGTGCTCGACAGGGGGCTTGCGGTGATGGATGTGGCGGCGGTGGCGCTTGCCCGCGAGAACGACATCCCGATCATCGTCTTCTCGATTCACGAGAAGGGCGGCTTCGCGCAAATCTTGACCGGCGGCGGTCGCAAGACCATCGTAGCGGATAACTGATGGGCGCCGCTCGGCCGCCCAGATAACAATAAGGGAGTATATGGAGATGAGTGGAGCTATCGATCTCAACGACATCAGGCGCCGCATGGACGGTGCCATCACCGCTTTCAAGAGCGATATCGCATCGCTGCGCACCGGCCGCGCCTCGGCCAACATTCTCGATCCGGTGACGGTGGAAGCCTATGGTTCGCGCATGCCGCTGAACCAGGTCGCCAATATTACAGTGCCGGAACCGCGCATGCTCTCCGTCTCCGTCTGGGACAAGTCGATGGTCGGTGCCGTCGATCGCGCCATCCGCGAATCGCATCTCGGCCTGAACCCGATCGTCGATGGCCAGAATTTGCGCATCCCGCTTCCCGAGCTCAACGAGGAGCGCCGCAAGTCGCTGGTCAAGGTCGCCCATGACTATGCCGAGAAGGCCAAGGTTGCGGTCCGCCATGTCCGCCGCGATGGCATGGATGGTCTGAAAAAAGCCGAAAAGGATGGCGTAATCGGTCAGGACGACAGCCGCGCGCAATCCGAGAAGGTGCAGAAGATGACGGATGATACGATTTCCGAAGTCGACCGCTTGCTTGCGGACAAAGAAAAGGAAATCATGCAGGTCTAACGGACGTTTTATTGCGTCTGATCTTGGCCGCCAAAGGAACCGCGCAGAATATGGCGAATCCCGAACTTGCGATCATCCCTCGACACGTTGCCATCATCATGGATGGCAACGGACGGTGGGCCAACAAGCGCGGGCTTCCCCGCACCGTCGGACACAGCAAAGGGGTCGAAGCGGTTCGGGAAACGGTCCACGCGGCCGGCGAGGTGGGTATCAAATATCTGACGCTCTTCGCCTTTTCCTCGGAAAACTGGACCCGTCCCGAAGCCGAGGTGAACGATCTCCTTGGCCTTCTGCGCCGTTTCATCCGCCGTGACCTGGCAGAGCTTCACCGTGAGAACGTCCGTATCCGGGTGATCGGCGAGCGGGAAAACCTGCGCGGCGATATCCTGCCGTTGCTGCTCGAGGCGGAAGATACGACCCGCCTGAATACCGGTCTGACGCTGGTGATCGCCTTCAACTACGGCTCGCGGGACGAGATCACCCGCGCGGTGGCAAAGCTTGCCCGCGATGTCGAGGCGGGCCTTCTGAAGGCGTCCGATATCGATGCCGGGAAGATCAGCCAGTCTCTCGATACCGTCGGCATTCCCGATCCCGATCTCATCATCCGCACCAGCGGCGAGGAGCGGCTCTCCAATTTCCTTCTATGGCAGGCCGCCTATTCGGAGCTCGTCTTCCTGCCGGACTACTGGCCGGATTTCGACCGCAATCTCTTCTTCGATGCGCTGAAGATCTTTGCCTCGCGTGACCGGCGTTTCGGGGGCCTGTCGAGCAAGACCGCCGCGGTGGGCGGGTGATGAGCCCCGAGCTCAAGCGTCGGATTGCATCGGGCCTGGTTCTGGCGGCGGTCGTGCTTGCCGCCACCTGGTATGGCGGCTTCTCCTTCCGCATCGTCGCGGCGGTCATCGCCGTCCTGATATATTACGAATGGTCGACGATAACCCGGCTTGCCGAGCGGGATTTCCGGGCGAATGCCTTCGGTTGGGTCGCCATCCTGCTGATCGCCTACAATACCGTCTTCGGGGACCCGGATCTGGCCGTGCCTCTTCTCGGTGGTTCGGCCATCACGGCCATTCTCCTCGTTCTCTGGCGCAAGGGAAGCTGGTGGCTGCCGGGCGGCCTCGTCTATGCGGGATTGAGCGGGATCTCGCTTGCGGAGATCCGCGGCGAGGATCAGGCCGGTTTCGTCGCCACCCTCTTCGTCTTCGCGGTCGTCTGGGCAACCGATATCCTCGCTTATTTCGTCGGCCGTGCGCTGCAGGGGCCGAAGCTCGCACCCAGGATCTCCCCGGGCAAGACCTGGTCCGGCGCGATCGGCGGGACCGTTTCCGGCGTCATCGCCAGTTCCGCGCTGACGCTTGTCGTCTTCTCGCGGCTGTCCTTCTGGACGGTGACGATCGCCTTCGTGCTGTCCGTTGCGAGCCAGGTCGGCGATCTTTTCGAATCCTTCATCAAGCGCCGCTTCGGTGCGAAGGATTCGAGCCATCTCATTCCGGGACACGGCGGCGTCATGGATCGCGTTGACGGCCTCGTTTTCGCCTGTTTCGCGGCGTTCCTGTTGACTCTTGTTTACTCGGCCTTCACAGGCCATCTAGATACGTCGGTGGCAGGTTTTCTCTTCGGGTTTTGAGGCTGCCGCGGCCGATGTCTTGTTGAAACGGAAAATTTGATGGCCATCCTCAGCTTCTTCACGGGCTACATCATACCCTTCGTCCTGGTCCTCTCGCTGCTCGTCTTCGTGCACGAGATGGGGCACTATCTCGTCGGGCGCTGGTGCGGCATCCGGGTCACCGCCTTCTCGGTGGGGTTCGGTCCGGAACTTGTCGGCTTCACCGACGGTCACGGCACGCGCTGGAAGATCTCGGCGATCCCGCTCGGCGGCTACGTGAAATTCTTCGGTGACGAGGACGCGGCGAGCCTGCCGGATGCGAGCGGGCTGCAGGGCATGAGCGAGGAAGAGAAGGCCGAGACGCTCGCCGGCGCCAGATTGTGGAAGCGGGCCGCGACGGTGGCGGCGGGTCCGATCGCCAATTTCATTCTCGCGATCGCGATCTTCGCGGTCCTGTTCAGCGTCTACGGCAAGGTCATCGCCGATCCCGTGGTTGCCGAGGTGCAGGCAGGGAGTGCGGCCGAGGCTGCGGGCGTGCAGCCCGGCGACCGGCTTGTGGCTCTCGACGGCTCCCGCATCGCGACCTTCGACGACGTGCGGCGCTATGTCAGCGTCCGGCCGGAGACGCCGATCGTCGTGACCGTCGAACGCGACGGCCAGGACATCGACCTGCCGATGGTCCCAAGACGCAGCGAGATCACCGACCAGTTCGGCAACAAGGTCGAGCTCGGCCTGATCGGCATCGTCACCAACGAGCAGAGAGGCAATTTCCGGGTCGAGACCTTCACGCCGCTGCAGGCGGTGGCCGAGGGCGTTACGGAAACCGGCCATATCGTCACCGGCACCTTCCGCTATATCGGCAATCTGGTCACTGGCCGCATGAAGGCCGATCAGCTCGGCGGGCCGGTGCGCGTGGCGCAAGCTTCGGGTCAGATGGCGACGTTAGGTTTCGCGGCGGTGGTGCAGCTCGCCGCCGTTCTCTCGGTCTCGATCGGGCTCTTGAACCTGATGCCGGTGCCGGTTCTGGACGGCGGGCATCTCGTCTTCTATGCGATCGAAGCCGTGCGCGGCAGGCCGCTGGGAGCCGGTGCGCAGGAGATCGCCTTCCGTATTGGGCTTGCCATGGTCCTGAGCCTGATGGTATTCGCAACCTTCAACGACATCAGCAACCTGATCGGTTGATGTCCTTCAAATTACGAAAGAAACTGTTTATTCACCATATTCTCAACAGTTGCGTGGCCATTGGGTCACGCCTGAGAAGGAAGTAAACAGAAATTAACGCGATAGCTTGCTTGTAGGGCAAAAGAAGGTAAAACGACACACGTGGCCGGAGTCGGGCTCCACCCGGTGAGGGACAACGGGAAAAGGTAAGAATTGAAAATGAAGGCTGGTTCAAAGTTTTTGAACGCAGTGTCGGCGTTTGCGCTGTCTGCTAGTGTTGTTGCATCGGGCGCAGGTGTACTGGTACTTGCTTCTGCACCTTCTGCCGAAGCGGCGGTGATCCGGAATATACAGGTTCGGGGCGCTCAGAGGGCTGGCGAAGAAGCCGTTCGTTCCAATCTGACCATTCGTCCGGGTGCCAATTTCTCCAACGACGATATCGATGAATCCGTCCGTCGGCTCTATTCGACGGGTTATTTCTCCGATGTCCGCATCGGTGTTTCCGGCAGCACGCTGGTCGTGACGGTGAGCGAAAATCAGCTCGTCAACCAGGTCGTGTTCAACGGCAACCGCAAGATCACCGACGACAAGCTGGCTGCCGTGGTGCAGACCCAGCCGCTCGGCCCCTACAGCCAGAACCTGGTTAATGCGGATATCGAGCGCCTGCGCCAGGCCTATGCCGCGATCGGCCGCAGCGACGTGGAGATCACCACCCAGACCGCTCCGGTCGGCGAGGGCCGTGTCAACCTGGCCTTCGTGATCAACGAAGGCGATCGCACCAAGATCGCCGACATCAATTTTGTCGGCAACCAGGCCTATGGCGACGGTCGCCTGAAGTCCGTGATCCTCACCAAGGAATCCGGCCCGCTGTCCTTCCTGACCCGCAAGGATATCTACAGCGAGGACAAGCTGCGCGCCGACGAGGATGCGCTGCGCCAGTTCTATTACAGCCACGGCTATCCGGATTTCCGCGTGATCTCCTCCGATGCTACGCTGGACGAGTCGACCAACAAGTACAACATCACCTTCACCGTCGAGGAAGGCCAGCGTTACCAGTATGGTAACATCGGGGTCGAATCCACCGTGGAAGGCGTCAGCAGCGAGGACCTTCAGGGCCTCGTCGAGACCCGTGCCGGCAATACCTATGATGCCCGCGAGATCCAGAAGACGATGGAGGCGATCTCCAGGCGCGTCGCAGCCGCGGGCTATCCGTTTGCCCGCGTCACGCCGCGCGGCGACCGCAACATGGAAAGCCACACGATCGGCGTTTCCTATCTCGTCGATCAGGGCGAGCGCGCCTATGTGGAGCGCATCGAGATCCGCGGCAACACCCGCACGCGCGACTACGTCATCCGCCGCGAGTTTGATTTCAGCGAAGGCGACGCCTTCAACCAGGAAATGATCTCGCGCGCCAAGCGTCGTCTTGAGGCGCTCGGATACTTCACCACGGTCAACATTTCGACCAGCCAGGGCAGTGCTCCGGACCGCGTCGTCGTGGTGGTCGATGTGGAAGACCAGCCGACCGGTTCGTTCGGTATCGGTGCCGGTTATTCCGCCGGCGGCGACGGCTTCATTCTTGAAGCCTCGATCGAAGAGAAGAACTTCCTGGGCCGCGGCCAGTTCATCCGCGTCGCGGTCGGCGGCGGTCTGGACGACGCCCGCACCTACAACATCTCGTTCACCGAGCCCTATTTCCTCGGTTATCGCCTGGCGGCCGGTTTCGACCTCTTCAAGAGCTCGACCGGTTCCAACGATTACTACGATTACGAGGAGCAGGGCGTCACGTTGCGCGTGACGGCGCCGATCACCGAGGATCTGGCGACCACCTTCCGGTACACCTATAAAGAGATCAACTACGACAACGATGGCGCCTTCGGTTCGGATGGCCTGCCGTTTACCGCTGATGACAACGTTTCTCAGCCGTATGCTGCGCTGATCGACGAAGGCAAGTTCATCCAGTCGTCGGTTTCTCAGACGCTCACCTACAACACGCTCGACAGTCAGACCCTGCCGCGCGAAGGCATCTACGCGACGATCACGCATGAATATGCGGGTCTCGGCGGCGACTCCGACTTCTACAAGATTTCCGGTCGCGCCCGTTACTTCCAGACGCTCTCGACCGAAGCGGATCTGATCGGCTCGGTCGCCGTCGGCGCCGGCCATGTCGTGTCCACCGGCGATGGTCTGAACGTCTTCGACCAGTTCACCATCGGCGGCCGCCAGATTCGCGGCTTCGAGAACGACGGTATCGGTCCGCGGACGGTCGAGCACGGCGATGCGCTCGGCGGTACGACCTACTTCACGGCGTCCGCAGAAGTCTCTCTGCCGATGCCGGCTTTCCCGGAAGATTTCGGTCTGCGCGCCGCATTCTTCGCCGATGCCGGCACGCTTTACGGCAACGACGTCGATCCGCGCGGTGCCGCAATCGAGGGTACGGGCATGTCGTGGCGCGCCTCCGTTGGTGCGGGCATCATGTGGGCATCGCCGTTCGGCAATATCCGCTTCGACTACGCTCATCCGGTCGTCAAGGAAGACTTCGACGAGACCCAGGAATTCCGGTTCAGCATGGCGAACCAGTTCTGACCGTTTCTGCCCGCGACGGCGGGCGGAAATCTGTTCTGGAGTTCGGGCTTTATGGACCCCAATGAATTCTTTCCGCCCCACGATGGCGTGAGCTTGCGCGAGCTGGCCGGTCGTCTTGGGGCAGAACTGCTTGACGAGAGCGCGGGGGATCGGCTGATCCGCTCCGTGGCGCCAGTGGCGCGTGCCGGCGAAGGGCAGATCTGCTATATTCTTTCCCGCAAGAGCCGCCAGGAGCTGGAAAGCTGCAGGGCGTCGGCCATTCTCTGCGATGCAGCGATCCGGCCGATCGTTCCGGGGCATATACCGGTCCTCCTGACGAAGACACCGCACACCGCCTTTGCGCAGGCTGGAGCGATCCTCCACCCGGCTGCCTTGCGGCCGGCGCCTGTCACGTCGTTGTCTGCGGGCATTTCGCCGGTGGCTTTCGTGGATCCGACGGCGAAGCTCGAACCGGGCGTTGAGATCGAACCCATGGCGGTGATCGGCGCGCGTGCGGAGATCGGCAGCGGCACCCGCATCGGCGCGGGCAGCGTCATCGGCGCTGATGTCAAGATCGGCCGTGACTGTACGATTGCCGCGGGCGCGAGCATTCTTGCCGCGCTCATCGGCAACGGCGTCATCATTCACAACGGCGTCCGTATCGGCCAGGACGGGTTCGGCTTCGCGCCGGGTCCGAAGGGCATGCTGAAGATCGTGCAGGTCGGCCGCGTCATCATCCAGGACAATGTGGAGATCGGCGCCAATACGACGGTGGACCGCGGCGCCATGGACGATACGGTGATCGGCGAAGGGACCAAGATCGACAATCAGGTCCAGGTCGCACACAATGTCCATATCGGGCGCCATTGCGGCATTGCCAGCGGTGCGGGAATTGCAGGCTCCACGCGCATCGGCAACGGCGTATTGATCGGTGGCGCCTCCGGCATCAATGGACACATTTCCATCGGTGACGGCGTGCAGATCGCAGCCATGAGCGGGGTGATTGCGGATGTCCCGGCGGGCGCTATCTATGGAGGCATTCCGGCTCGGCCCATGAAGGATTTCCTGCGCGACATGGCCGAGATCATGGCACGGTCCGACGAGCGGGCGAAGCGCAAAGGAGAGAAGAAAAATGACTGATGAGACCAAGCCGGAGCTCGGCGCGGCCGATATTCAGGAAATCATGAAGCTGTTGCCGCACCGCTATCCCTTCCTGCTGGTCGACAGGATCATCGAGATCGACGGCGACAATTCGGCGATCGGCATCAAGAACGTGACGGCCAGCGAGCCGCATTTCACCGGCCATTTTCCGGACCGGCCGATCATGCCGGGCGTGCTCCTGGTCGAGGGCATGGCCCAGACCGCAGGTGCCATCTGCGCGCGCAAGGAAGGCGAGGGCGGCCATCTCGTCTATTTCATGACCATCGACAACGCTCGTTTCCGCAAGCCCGTCGTTCCGGGCGATCGGGTCGAATATCACGTCGTCAAGCTGAAGCAGCGCGGCAATATCTGGAAGTTCCATTGCGACGCCAAGGTGGACGGCGCGCTGGTTGCTGAAGCGGATATCGGCGCGATGATGCGCAAGGGTAGCGAATGAGCAGGATCGCAGCCAGCGCACGCATCCACCCCCTTGCGGTGATCGAGGATGGCGCCGTCATCGGCGAGAACGTCGTTGTCGGACCGTTTTCGCATGTCGGCCCGCATGTCGTGCTGAAGGACGGCGTAGAACTGATCTCGCACGCCGTGGTGAGCGGCAACACGGAGATCGGCAGCAACTCCAGGATCTTCCCGATGGCGGTGGTCGGCGGCGTCTCCCAGAGCCTGCACGAGGCAGGCGAGGGCTCCTCGCTGACCGTCGGCGACAATTGCACCATCCGCGAAGGCGTCACGATGAATTGTGGCACGGTCGGCGGCGGCGGCAAGACCGTTGTCGGCAGCAACTGCCTGTTCCTCGCCAATTCCCACGTCGCGCATGATTGCCAGCTCGGCAACGACATCATCATGTCGAACAATGTCATGCTGGCCGGCCACGTGCATGTCGCGGATCGGGCGATATTGGGCGGCGGCTGCGCCGTGCACCAATTCACCCGCATCGGTCGCCAGGCCTTCATCGGCGGGCTTTCGGCGGTCAACTACGACGTCATCCCTTATGGCATGCTGAACGGCAATCCGGGCATCCTGGGCGGGTTGAACGTGGTCGGCATGACCCGCGCCGGCATCGAACGCTCGACGATCCACACGGTACGCCGCGCCTTCAAGCAGATTTTCGAAGGCGAGGGGAATGTCCGCACCAATGCGGCGGCGATCCGCGACGAATATGCCGATTGCAAGGAAGTGATGGAGATCCTCGATTTCATTGCGGCCGACAGCGATCGGGCGCTCTCTTCGCCGTTCCGCGGCAAGGGCTGATTTGCCATGCCGGGCCTCCCGAGCTTCGCGCCGAAGGGCCGGTTGGCGATCATCGCCGGAAACGGATTTCTGCCGGTCCATCTGGCGGAAGCCGCACGCGCGGCTGGCGAGAACCCGTTCATCATCCCGCTCCGCAACGAATCCGACCAGCGCTTCGAAGGCTTCGAGACCGCGCCGGCCAGTATCGCCGATATCGCCGGTTTCAACCGGCTTTTCCGGGAAAAGAATATCGATCGGGTTGTGCTTTCGGGCGGCGTGACCCGGAGACCGGACTGGCGCGATATCCGCCCGAACTGGAGGGTGCTGCGCAAGCTGCCCCTGCTGGTCCGCACGCTCGTCTCCGGCGGCGACGATGCATTGCTTCAGGTGGCGATCGGCCTCATCGAGGCCCAGGGCTGCCGTGTGATCGGCGCGCATGAAATCGCGCCGGGCCTGCTGGCGAAGACGGGGCCGCTCGGCGCACACTCCCCGTCGGATGAGGACCGCCGCGATATCGGAAAGGCGTCCGAAGCCGCAAGGCGTCTCGGCGAACTCGATATCGGCCAGGGGGCGGTGAGCGTCGGCGGCCGGATCGTCGCGCTCGAAGGCGTTGAAGGCACCGATCGCATGCTGGAGCGTGTCGCGGTCTTGCGTTCCGAAGGCCGCATCTCGGCGCGCCGCAAGGGTGTGCTGGTCAAACTCTGCAAACCGCAGCAGGATATGCGCGCGGACCTTCCGACGATCGGCCCTTCGACGGTCGAGAATGCCGTGAAGGCCGGGCTTGCCGGCATCGCGGTCGAGGCTGGCCGCGCGCTGCTGCTGGAGGAGGAAAAGATGGTTGCCGCTGCGGACGCCGCGGGCATCTTCGTCTTCGGCATCGATCTAGGGTTGCCCCGGGGAGGCCGGTTAAACGGAGGCCAGTCGAGCGGAGAATTGCCATGAGCAGGACTTTGAAGGTAGGCGTCATCGCCGGCGAGGTCTCCGGCGACCTTTTGGGCGGCGATCTGATCGCCGCACTGAGGGCTGCGCATGACGGGCCGGTCGAGCTGACCGGCGTCGGCGGCGATGCCTTGATGGCGCAAGGCCTGTCGTCCCTTTTCGATTTCTCGGAACTTTCCATCATGGGTCTCACGCAGGTGCTCGCCCGCCTGCCGAATCTGATCCGGCGGATCAGCCAGACGGCCGCCGCGATCGTCGCCGCCAAGCCGGACGTGCTCATCATCATCGACAGTCCGGATTTCACCCATCGCGTCGCGAAGAAGGTGAGGGCGGCGCTGCCCGGTCTGCCGATCGTCGATTATGTCTGCCCGAGCGTATGGGCCTGGAAGGAGTACCGCGCCAAAGCGATGCTTGCCTATGTCGATCACGTGCTGGCCGTGCTCCCCTTCGAACCGGAAGCGATGAAGCGGCTGGGCGGACCCGAGACCACGTTCGTCGGTCACCGGCTGACGGACGATCCGGCGCTTCTGAAGGTCCGCCGCATCCGCGCCGAGCGGCCGGTGAAGATGAAAAACGAGGAAAAGGCCATCCTGCTCCTGCCGGGCTCGCGATCGGCGGAGATCAAGGCGCTCCTGCCGGTCTTCGGCGAGGCGGCGCGGGAATTCGTGGCGCGCAACGGCCCCACCCGTTTCCTGCTGCCGACCGTGCCGCGCCAGGAGAGGCTGGTGCGGGAAATGGCGGCCAGCCTTCCGGTCCGGCTGGAAATCACCGCGGAAACGGAGAGCAAATGGGAGGCCTTCGCCGAGGCCGACGCGGCTATCGCCGCCTCCGGCACGGTCATCCTCGAACTTGGCCTTGCAAACGTGCCGGTCGTTTCCGCCTACAAGGCGGATTGGCTGATCACGTTGATGTCGAAGCGCATCAAGATCTGGTCCGGCGCATTGCCGAACCTGATCGCCGATTACCCGGTCGTGCCGGAATACATCAACGAAGTGGTGCGCGCGGGCAGTCTCTGCCGCTGGGCCGAGCGGCTATCCAACAACACCGCGCAGCGGCGTGCCATGCTGGAAGGGTTCGACCTCGCCTGGCAACGGCTGCAGGTGCCGGTGCCACCGGGCGAGGCGGCGGCCGGTGTCGTTCTCGATGTACTGGAGAAGTCCCGTCGGCACTGAGGGGGACCTGGTTTCGAGGCGGCGATGTTCATACCGTCGCCGCCGCTCTTTTGGTCGTCGTGAATGCGCCTTCGCGTCACTGGACGACGGTCTTGCCCGACCTGCCGAGGCTGGTCGCGATTGCAAGCCCCGCTGCCGCGGCGGCGGCACCCGCCAGGAACACGCCGTCATAGCCGGCCCTGTCGGCCAGGTAGCCCGCCAGAGGCCCGGTCAGGCCGTAGGCGAGATCCTGAAACGCCGAGAATCCGCCGAGTGCCGTGCCGCGAAGATGCGGGGCGACAAGCCGTACGACCTCGCGTCCCAGGGCCGGAAAGATCATCGAGCAACCGAGCCCGGTCAGAAACGCACCGGCGAGGGCAAGGATCGGATGAGACGCGCTCCAGATCAGGATCTGCCCGATCGTCTCGAGGACAAGCGATCCGATCGCCACGGGAAGGCCGCCGATGCGGTCCGGCAGGTGGCCGAACAGCACGCGCACCAGGACGAAGCCGCCGCCAAAGGCTGTCAGGCCGAGCCCGGCATAACTCCAGCCCTGGTCGAGGAAGTAGAGGCTGAAGAACGAGCCGATCGCGGCAAATCCGACGCCCTGCAGGCAGACGATGACGCCGTGCTGCCAGACTTTGCCGACCACGCTCCAGAAGGGCGGACGTACGGCGTCGGGATGGGCGGCGACGCCTGGGACACGCCAGATGGCCAGCAGTCCGATGACGGGCAGCACGCTGCCGATGGCCATGGTGCCGGCAAAACCGACACGGTCGAGCAGGACGAGGCCGATTGGAGCGCCGAGGGCGAGCGCCCCATAGATGGCTGCGCCGATCAGGGCCAGAACCCGGCCCGAACGGGCAGGCCCGACGATGCCGATCCCCCAGGCGATGATGCCGACGGCGACGAGGCTCTCGCCGAGACCCAGCAAGAGGCGGCCTGCCAGCAGCACGGTGAAGGCGACGACCGGCGCCGCCGTCGCAATGCCGGCAATCAGGGACGTGACCGCCCCGGCTATATAGAAGACAAGTCCGCGTGCGACCGCGCGCTTCGCGCCGCGGCGGTCCGAGAGGCTGCCGGCATGGCCCCGGCTGGCGATCGTCGCGAGAAAGGCGATGCCTACGGCGAGGCCCGCCCAGACATTGCCGAGCCCCAGCCGTCCGGCGACGAAGACCGGCACGACCGGCAGCGACATGGCGACGCAAAGATAGGAAATGAAGAGAATGACGGTCAGCAGCAGAAGGCGGCTCTCTGCCGGCTCCCGTATCGATTGGAAGGCCATGGTGTTCTCCAGGGCTATTCCTCGATCGATCGGCGCATGAAAAAACGCACTCCGACCGACGAGGATCGTTGAGTGCGTTGCTTGACGTCAAACGCTTACGGCCAGCGGACTGGCTGACGCTGCCATTAGGCGGTTCCGGGATCGGTGTCAAGGCAGGCGTGCTGCCACGGCGAAACGAGCGGCCTTGGACTGCGGGCATGAAAAACGGCCAGCGTCACCGCCGGCCGTTCTTTCGTATCGGGAGGCGTCTCGATCAGCGCTTGGAGATCGGCAGGTAGTCGCGCTTCGGTTCGCCGGTATAGAGCTGGCGCGGACGGCCGATGCGCTGTTCCGGGTCCTCGATCATTTCGGCCCACTGGGCGATCCAGCCGACGGTGCGGGCGAGAGCGAAGAGCACGGTGAACATGGTGGTGGGGAAGCCCATCGCCTTCAGCGTGATGCCCGAATAGAAGTCGATGTTCGGGTAGAGCTTCTTTTCGATGAAATACTCGTCGGTGAGCGCGATGCGCTCCAGCTCCATGGCGACCTGCAGCAGCGGATCGTCCTTGTGGCCGAGCTCGCCGAGAACTTCATGCGTGGTCTTCTGCATGATCTTGGCGCGCGGGTCGTAGTTCTTGTAGACTCGGTGGCCGAAGCCCATCAGGCGGAACGGATCGTTCTTGTCCTTGGCGCGGGCGATATATTCCGGAATGCGGTCGACCGTGCCGATCTCGGTCAGCATGTTGAGGGCCGCTTCGTTGGCGCCGCCGTGAGCCGGGCCCCAGAGGCAGGCGATGCCGGCCGCGATGCAGGCGAACGGGTTGGCGCCAGACGAGCCGGCGAGGCGAACGGTCGAGGTCGAGGCGTTCTGCTCGTGGTCGGCATGCAGGATGAAGATGCGGTCCATGGCGCGGGCCAGAACCGGGTTCACCACATATTCCTCGCAGGGGACGGCAAAGCACATGCGCAGGAAGTTCGACGCATAGTCGAGGTCGTTCTTCGGATAAACGAAGGGCTGGCCGATATGGTACTTGTAGGCCATGGCGGCGATCGTCGGCATCTTGGCGATCATGCGCAGCGAAGCGACCATGCGCTGGTGCGGATCGGTGATGTCGGTCGAGTCATGGTAGAAGGCCGAGAGCGCGCCGACGGTGCCGACCATGACGGCCATCGGGTGTGCGTCGCGGCGGAAGCCGGTGAAGAAGCGGCTCATCTGCTCGTGCACCATCGTGTGATGGGTGACGCGATAGTCGAAGTCCTTCTTCTGGGCGGCGGTCGGCAATTCGCCGTAGAGCAGCAGGTAGCAGGTTTCCAGGAAGTCGCCGTGTTCGGCGAGCTGCTCGATCGGGTAGCCGCGGTGCAGCAGGATGCCTTCGTCACCGTCGATATAGGTGATCTTGGATTCGCAAGACGCCGTCGAGGTGAAGCCGGGATCGTAGGTGAAGGCACCGGTCTGCTTGTAGAGAGAGCCGATATCGATGACGTCAGGACCGATGGAGCCTGACTTGATCGTCAGATCGACCTTCTTGTCACCGATTGCCAGATTTGCGCTTTTATCCGTCATGCTGATCCTCCAACCTTTTGGCGGCGTGACGCCCAAAAAGCGCCACAAGAATTAAGCGTCCCACGCCTTGCTATATGATCCGAAAGCTGATGCCAAGCTGTCCTGGCGGCATTTTGTGCAGCGCGAAAACATATTGGGCAGCCGCTTTTGCCTGGATGTCCAACTTGGTGTTGCAAGCCGCTTCAGGCCGTTCGGATTGCCGAGATTTCCCGGGCAGTTGACGGCATGGCCGGAAGCGCGCAGGTTGCATTGTCGCGTGTTCGGCGACAGGGGCGGGCTTGCGTTTCATGTCGGAAGACACTGCGTTTCCGAAACTGATCACGGTTGGGAAGCGAGCCTCGCCACCGGCGGGTTTGCTGCCAGGCGGAGGGGCATCCGACTCGGGCGAACCTGGTGAGCTTGCTCCGGCCGGCGCGAGACGCGCGACGGTCCATACGCAGGGAAGTTTCTGGCGCCGGGTGCTCGGTCGCCTGCGCCGTCTGCGGCGCAACGCTCCCGCCATGCTCGCGGAGGAGATCGCGCATGGGCACGGCTTCCTCTTTGTTCCGGTCGTCATCGGTGCCGGTGCGGTTTGCTGGTTTGTGCTGCCGGAAAGCCCGGCCTTCCGGCCGTTCTTCCTGGCTTTCTGCGCCTTGACCGCACTTGCGACCGTCACGCGTCATCGTGCCGGCGGCGTCGGCCTCCTGCTGCCCGGCGCCGCGCTTTTTCTCGGCGGCATGATGCTGGCGGAGCTGGAAGCGTGGCGAAGAGACACGATCATCCTCGATTCCCCTGTGACGACCGAGCTGACCGGCGCGGTCGAGCGGCGCGAGGTCGATGCGGACGGGCGCTGGCGCTACATCGTCCGCGTCGAGCGGACGGCAAATCCCGAGGTTCGGCGCCCGCCCGAGCGGGTATCGTTGCTTGCGAGAGCACGCCACGAACCGGTCGGGACCGGTGAGACGATCGGCGGCCGGGTGCGCATCTCGCCGCCTTCGGGACCGGCACTGCCGGGGCTCAACGATTTCGCCTTCTCCTCCTATTTCGATGGGATCGGGGCTGTCGGGTTCTTCTACGGCGTGCCGAAGAAGGAGGCCGGTCAGGCGCCATCGCCGGGTTTTGCCGCGGAACTCGAAAGCCGGCTTTTTGCTCTGCGCAGCGCCATCGCGAGCCGCATCCGTGAGGCGGTGCCGGGCGATGCCGGCGCTTTCGCGGCAGCGATCGTGACGGACGAGCGCCGCGCGATCTCCAAGGAGACGACCGAGGCGCTGCGCCTTTCGGGGCTTGCCCATATCGTCGCGATCTCGGGGCTCAACATGGCGCTTGCCGCCGGCATCTTCTTCGTCGGGGTCCGCACCGCGCTTTCGTTCTTCACCGGCTTCGCCCAGGCCTATGCGATCAAGAAGATCGCCGCCTTCGGCGCGCTTGCCATGGCTACCGCCTATTATCTGATTTCCGGCTTCGGCGTCTCGGCGGAGCGGGCCTATATCATGATGGCGGTGATGCTCACCGCGGTCTTCTTCGACCGGCCGTCGATCAGCCTGCGCAACGTGGCGCTTTCTGCCCTCATCATCATCGCCATCTCGCCCTCGGAGATATTGGGCCCGAGCTTCCAGATGTCCTTTGCCGCGACGGTGGCGCTGGTCGCCGGCTACGCGCTCTGGAAACATCGGGCGGACAAGCGCGATCCGGAGCCGCTGCCTTTCCGTCACCCTGTGGTAACCCCTGTCCTGGCCTCCTGGAATTTCGCCGCCGGCGTCTTCGTCACCTCGCTGATCGGCGGCATCTCGACGGCGATCTTTTCCGTCGAGCATTTTCACCGCCTGGCGACTTACGGTCTGGCCGCCAATCTCGCCGCTATGCCGGTCATCTCCTTCCTGGTCATGCCGGCGGGGCTGGTCGGCATGCTGCTCATGCCCTTCGGCCTCGATGCGCCGTTCCTTAAGCTCATGGGGCTGGGACTGGAGGCGGTGATCGCGATTGCCAGGCATGTAGCAGCCTGGGGCGGCGATGTCGGCATCGGCCGCCAGCATCCCTGGTTTCTTGTCGTGGCGACCGCAGGCTTCCTGCTGCTGACGCTCTTGAGGACCAGGCTCCGGCTCGTCGGCATTCCGCTTCTGGCTGTAGCCCTGCTGCTTTCCTGGGAGGAACGAGCAAAACCCCTCCCGGATCTGCTGGTTTCCGAGGATGGCACGATAGTCGCACTGGTGAATGGAGAGACTGTCGCGACGAACCGCACCCGCCCATCGGATTTCACCTATGATCAATGGAAGCGGGCGCTTCTCGTCAGCGATCCGATAAAGCCGGAAATGTCACCATCCAGCGATAAGGCTTCCGACAAATTACCCGCCAAACCGCCGGATAGGCCGCCACCAGCCAAGCCGCGCGCCGGAAACGCATCGGCTCAGAAAACCGGCGAGCGCGCCGAACTGACCTCTGAGGAAACCGAAGCCGCCCGTGCCGGTATCAAGAAAGCCCCCGTCGGCCGCTTCATCTGCACCCCCCGCGCCTGGTGCGCAGCCAGAACTGAAGAAGGTGTTGTCGTCGCCGCCGTGGAGGACGGCCGTTATGCCGGCGCGGCTTGCGACGTCGCTACCATCGTCATTGCCCCGCGCGCCCGCTTCGACCGTTGCCGTTCCGGCGCGCTGATGGTGGATGGCAAGACGTTGCGCAAGACCGGCGCCCTGGAAGTCTCTCTCAATGGCGCCAAGAGCATCCAACACTGGCAAATCCACGCCGCCATGGCTGGCCAGGATCGCCCCTGGACCCGGCACCGCCATTATGACTGGCGGAACCGGACATTCGATATGTCTCTGCCGGAACCGCTCCGGTCGTTGATCAGTGATAGCGGCGGATAAGGCCGACCAGCTTGCCCTGCACCTTCACCCGATCCGGCGGAAAGATGCGTGTCTCGTAGGCAGGGTTTGCGGCTTCTAGCGCGATCGAGGCACCGCGGCGGCGGAAGCGCTTCAGCGTCGCTTCCTCGTCGTCCACCAGGGCCACGACGATATCGCCGGGATTGGCCGTCGCACCGTTGCGGATGATCACCGTGTCGCCATCGAAGATGCCGGCCTCGATCATCGAATCGCCCTTGACCTCCAGTGCGTAATGCTCGCCGGAACCGAGCATCTCGGCCGGCACCGCGATGTCATGCGTATTGTTCTGGATCGCCGAGATCGGCACGCCCGCGGCGATCCGGCCCATGACGGGCACCGTCGCGGCGTTGGATACATCGTCGTTGGCTGCCGGCTTGACCGGCACGGTGGCGACCGGCTGGGGCTTGCCGAGGCTGCCTTCGATGACGCTCGGCGAAAAGCCGCGGCGCGGCTGCAGGCTCGGTTGATAGGCTTCCGGCAGCTTGATGACTTCGAGCGCACGTGCCCGGTTGGGCAGGCGGCGGATGAAGCCACGTTCCTCGAGTGCCGTTATCAGCCGGTGGATGCCCGACTTCGATGCGAGATCGAGCGCATCCTTCATCTCGTCGAAGGATGGCGGTACGCCGGATTCCTTCATGCGTTCGTGAATGAACAGAAGCAATTCCTGCTGTTTGCGCGTGAGCATGTGTTGGCACCTTGAGAGTCGGAAACAAATCCAGAACGGACACTATATGTTCCATATGTGTTCCGCAAGTCCCTAAATTTTAGTGAAGTATGATCATTTTTTCTTCATGACGGTTCGCGGCATATCTCTTCCGGCACCACTTGCCCGAAGCAAATCCGCTGCCAATGTAATTTTGCGATTTTCGGATTCTGGGGGCCCTCGTGTGAATGCAAGACCGATCGATCATCTCGTTCTGCCGGTGGCGGACCTTGTTGTCGCGCGTACGCGGCTTTCGGAACTCGGTTTCACGGTTGCGCCGGACGCCCTTCATCCGTTCGGCACGGCCAATGCCTGCGTGTTCTTGTCCGACGGCACCTATCTGGAGCCGCTGGCGGTTGCCAACCGGCGCCACGCATCTGCCGCCGCCAAACGCGGCAATGTGTTCACGGGTCGCGAACTTGCCTTCCGCGCGTCGCGCCGCAGGCAGGGTTTTTCCGCGCTCGTGGTGGCGACCGACGACGCTGTCGCCGATCATGCGCGTTTCAGGACCAAGGGGATTTCGGCCGGCGACATGCTGGAATTTTCCCGCGGGGTGAAGATGCCGGACGGTTCCGAGACGCAAGCGAGCTTCCGGCTGGCCTTTGCGGGCGACGCCCGTGCGCCGGATTTTTTCCTCTTCTCCTGCGAGCGGGTCAATCCGCTTCCCGCCGGTCGTGGCGAGCTGGAACGCCATGCCAATGCGGTCACGGGTTTGAGCGAGATCGTTCTTTCAGCCTCGGCGCCCTCCGAATTCTCGCCGCTGCTTGAGGAGGTGTTGGGGGTAGAGGCCGAGATCGAGCCGACCGTGTTGCGGCTTGCTGCCGAAAATGCCCGCATCCGGGTGGCGCAGGACCGGGACCTCGAAACGGAATTCGCGCTCGCACCGCCTGCGGATGCCGAGGGTCTTTGTGGCCGCGCGATCATTTTCAAGACGGCCGATCTTGCCGTGACAGAGATCACCCTTGCTGCTAATGACGTCGCATTCGTCCGCCGGGAGGGCCGTGTTCTGGTCCAGGCGGCGCCCGGCCAGGGTGTTTTGTTCGGTTTCGAGGAATAGTCTCATGGAAGTCTCCGCCAATCCGCGTGTTTCCGTCGGCGAAGGGGAGGGCAAGGTTCTGTTCGCGCAGGATGCCCGCCTGTCGCTGATCGCCGGCCCCTGCCAGATGGAAAGCCGAGACCATGCCTTCATGATGGCGGGTGTCTTGAAGGAGCTTTGCGGCAAGCTCGGCATCGGGCTGGTCTACAAGTCCTCCTTCGACAAGGCGAACCGCACGTCGATTGCCGGCAAGCGTGGCATCGGTCTCGAACAGTCGATGGAAATTTTTGCCGACCTCAAGAAGGAATTCGGCTTTCCGGTGCTGACCGATATCCACACCGAAGAGCAGTGCGCGATCGTCGCCAAGACGGTCGATGTGCTGCAGATCCCGGCCTTCCTCTCGCGTCAGACGGACCTGCTCGTCGCTGCCGCAAAGACCGGCCGCGTCATCAACGTCAAGAAGGGCCAGTTCCTCGCCCCCTGGGATATGAAGAACGTGCTCGCTAAGCTGACCCAGAGCGGCAATCCGAATGTGCTTCTGTGCGAGCGTGGCGCCTCCTTCGGCTACAACACGCTGGTCTCCGACATGCGCTCGCTGCCGATCATGGCCGCCATGGGTGCGCCGGTGATCTTCGACGCCACCCATTCCGTGCAGCAGCCGGGCGGGCAGGGTGCGTCCACGGGCGGTGATCGCACCATGGTGCCGGTCCTCGCGCGGGCGGCTGTCGCCGTAGGCGTTGCGGGCGTCTTCATCGAGACCCATCAGGACCCGGACAACGCGCCCTCCGACGGTCCGAACATGGTCTACCTCAAGGACATGCCGCGGCTTCTCGAAAAGCTGCTGGCCCTCGATGCCATCGCCAAGGCTGCTTAACGCGCCCGCCTGAAAAAACCGCGGAAAGCGGCTGCATTGTAATTTTCGTGTCACTGTCTATGAGACATTTTCAGTGACTTCGTGACGTCCAACCCCCAGGCAAGCTAGGGAGAGTCCTTTGACCGCCATCACCGATATCATCGCCCGCGAAATCCTCGACAGCCGTGGCAACCCCACCGTCGAAGTGGATGTCTATCTGGAAGACGGTTCCTTCGGCCGGGCAGCCGTTCCGTCCGGCGCGTCGACCGGCGCGCATGAGGCGGTCGAGCTGCGCGATGGCGGCAAGCGTTATCTCGGCAAGGGGGTCGAAAAGGCGGTCGAGGCGGTCAATACCGAGGTCTTCGACGCGATCGGCGGTTTCGACGCCGAGAACCAGATCCAGATCGACCGCACGATGATCTCGCTCGACGGCACGCCGAACAAGTCGCGCCTCGGCGCCAACGCCATCCTCGGCGTCTCGCTCGCCGTCGCCAAGGCTGCCGCCGACTCCGCCGGCCTGCCTCTCTATCGTTACGTCGGTGGTGCGGCCGCCCATATCCTTCCCGTTCCGATGATGAACATCATCAACGGCGGGGCGCATGCCGACAATCCGATCGACTTCCAGGAATTCATGATCCTGCCGGTCGGTGCCGATACGCTGCGCGATGCGGTGCGCATGGGTTCGGAAATCTTCCACACGCTGAAGAAGGAACTGCATGCCGGCGGTCACAACACCAATGTCGGCGACGAAGGCGGTTTCGCGCCGAACCTCAACAGCGCGTCGGCAGCCCTCGACTTCATCATGAAGTCGGTCGAGAAGGCCGGTTACAAGCCGGGCGACGACGTCTGCCTCGGGCTCGACTGCGCCTCGACGGAATTCTTCAAGGACGGCAAATATGTGATGGAAGGCGAGGGCCGTACGCTGGAATCGGGCGCCATGGCCGATTATCTGGCCGAGCTCGTCGCCAGGTACCCGATCATCTCGATCGAGGACGGCATGGCCGAGGACGATTGGGATGGCTGGAAGGCGCTGACCGACAAGATCGGCTCGAAGTGCCAGCTCGTCGGCGACGACCTCTTCGTCACCAATTCGGCGCGCCTGCGCGACGGCATCCGGATGGGCGTCGCAAACTCCATCCTCGTCAAGGTCAACCAGATCGGTTCGCTGACGGAAACGCTCGACGCGGTGGAAACGGCCCACAAGGCGGCCTACACCGCCGTCATGTCGCACCGCTCGGGGGAGACGGAAGATTCGACGATCTCCGACCTTGCGGTCGCCACCAATTGCGGACAGATCAAGACCGGCTCTCTGTCGCGTTCCGACCGGCTTGCCAAGTACAACCAGCTCATCCGCATCGAGGAAATGCTTGGCCCGCAGGCCGCTTACGCCGGCCGTTCGATCCTGAAGGCCTAATCTTCAAAGCTCTCCCCACTCCCCATTCAGACGGGGAGTGGGGGACCTGCCCCGCCATCGAAGTCCGCATGGACTCGATTCTAGTTAGCGATTGCTTAATCAAGTTCTGCGAACTTGAAATTCTTCCGGATCGATTTGTCGATCCCCGTAGAGGCGTGGTTAGGCGTTGAATTGGCATGTGGACCAAGCATCATAAAAAAAGAAAATTCGGCCGTTTCGTCCTTCCCGCCATCACCGTCGCCTTCCTTTCATACTTCGGCTATCATTCCGTGCATGGTGATCTCGGCCTGATCGCAACGGAAGAATTCGAACGTCAGCGGCAGGCGCGGGCGGAAGAACTCGCCAGGCTGACTGCCCGGCGGGAGGCTCTGGAGCGGCAGGTGCAGCTTATGAGTGACGGGTCGCTGGAAAAGGACATGCTGGACGAGATCGCCCGTTACCAGCTGAACGTCTCGCGTCAGGACGAGGTTGTTATCTTCAACAACTATTTCTGAATTAACCGAAATCCGGTTAACTTAACATTCCGCAAGTATTTTCAATATGTTGTGCGGAATGTGAGCCATGCATTTATGGCATTGCTGGGGCATGGTTTCTTGCCTATTGTACGCCCGAAACCGGAGCGGGTTTCTGGCGCGAATTAAGCCGGGGCATTCTGCCGCTCTCAACGCAGCATACAGGGAGGGATGAATGGCGCCGACCAAGACCGCGTCTGTATCCGGCCGCAAATCCGCGGCAAAGTCTGCTACCAGGACGGCATCCAAGCCGGTCAAGAAGGATTTCAACGGCGGCACCTTCGCCGAGTTCAGCAAGGAACAGGAGCTCAAGGCGCTCCGCGACATGCTGCTGATCCGCCGCTTCGAGGAAAAGGCCGGCCAGCTTTACGGCATGGGCTTTATCGGCGGCTTCTGTCATCTCTATATCGGCCAGGAAGCTGTCGTCATCGGCATGCAGATGGCGTTGAAGGAAGGCGATCAGGTCATCACCGGCTATCGCGATCACGGTCATATGCTGGCGACCGGCATGAGCGCCCGCGGGGTCATGGCGGAACTGACAGGGCGTCAGGGCGGCTATTCCCGAGGGAAGGGCGGCTCGATGCACATGTTCTCCAAGGAAAAGAATTTCTACGGCGGTCACGGCATCGTCGGCGCCCAGGTGTCGCTCGGCACGGGCCTCGCCTTCGCCAACAAGTACCGCGGCAACAATGCCGTCAGCACCGCTTATTTCGGTGACGGCGCCGCCAACCAGGGCCAGGTCTACGAAAGCTTCAACATGGCGCAGCTCTGGAAGCTGCCGGTCGTCTACGTGATCGAGAACAACCGCTATGCCATGGGCACGTCGACCGCGCGCGCCACGGCGCAGGCCGATTTCTCGCAGCGCGGCGCCTCCTTCGGCATTCCGGGCTATCAGGTCGACGGCATGGACGTGCGCGCCGTCAAGGCCGCCGCCGACGAGGCGCTCGAATGGTGCCGCTCCGGCAAGGGTCCGATCATCCTCGAAATGCTGACTTATCGTTATCGCGGCCACTCCATGTCCGACCCGGCGAAATACCGCTCCAAGGACGAAGTGCAGAAGATGCGTTCCGAGCACGACCCGATCGAGCAGGTCCGCGCCCGCCTTCTCGAAAAGGGCTGGGCCACCGAGGACGAGCTGAAGGCGATCGACAAGGACGTCCGCGACATCGTCGCCGACAGTGCCGATTTCGCGCAGGCTGATCCGGAGCCGGATGCTTCCGAGCTCTACACCGACATTCTGCTCTGATTGGGGGAGGGAAACCTATGCCTATCGATATCCTGATGCCCGCCCTTTCACCGACCATGGAGGAAGGCACGCTCAGCAAATGGCTGAAAAAAGAAGGTGACAAGGTCGCCTCCGGCGACGTGATCGCCGAGATCGAGACCGACAAGGCGACCATGGAAGTGGAAGCCGTCGACGAGGGTGTCATCGGCAAGCTGCTCGTTCCGGCCGGCACCGAGAACGTCAAGGTCAACACCAAGATCGCCGTGCTCCTGCAGGAAGGCGAAAGCGCCGATGCGGTGAGCGAGGCAAAGCCCGTCGAGGCGCCGAAGGCCGCCCCGCAGGTCGAACAGGAAGAAAAGCCGACCGCCACCGGTTCCGCTTCCGCCCCCGTTCCGGCCCAGCCGATCGCGCCGACCGCCTCCGATCCGGATATCCCGGCTGGCACCGAAATGGTGACGATGACGGTTCGCGAAGCGCTGCGCGACGCCATGGCGGAAGAAATGCGCCGCGACGAGGACGTCTTCGTCATGGGCGAGGAAGTCGCCGAATACCAGGGCGCCTACAAGATCACCCAAGGCCTGCTGCAGGAATTCGGTCCGCGCCGCGTGGTCGACACCCCGATCACCGAGCACGGCTTTGCCGGCGTCGGCGTCGGCGCCGCCATGGCGGGTCTGAAGCCCATCGTCGAGTTCATGACCTTCAACTTCGCCATGCAGGCGATCGACCAGATCATCAACTCCGCCGCCAAGACGCTCTACATGTCCGGCGGCCAGATGGGCGCCCCGATGGTGTTCCGCGGCCCGAACGGTGCCGCCGCCCGCGTCGCCGCCCAGCACAGCCAGGATTACAGCGCCTGGTATTCGAGCATTCCGGGCCTCAAGGTCGTCGTGCCGTACACGGCTGCCGACGCCAAGGGCCTGCTCAAGGCCGCCATCCGCGATCCGAACCCGGTGATCTTCCTGGAAAACGAAATCCTCTACGGTCACCAGTTCGAAGTGCCGAAGCTCGACGATTTCGTCCTGCCGATCGGCAAGGCCCGCATCCACAAGCAGGGCAAGGACGCCACGATCGTCTCCTTCGGCATCGGCATGACCTATGCGACGAAGGCGGTCGAGGAACTCGCCAAGGAAGGCATCGATGTCGAGCTGATCGATCTGCGCACCCTGCGCCCGATGGACCTGCCGACCGTCATCGAGTCGGTCAAGAAGACCGGTCGCCTCGTCACCGTCGAGGAAGGTTACCCGCAGAACTCGGTCGGCACGGAAATCGCTACCCGCGTCATGCAGCAGGCCTTCGATTATCTCGATGCGCCGATCCTGACGATCGCCGGCAAGGACGTGCCCATGCCTTACGCGGCAAACCTCGAAAAGCTGGCTCTGCCGAATGTCGGCGAAGTCGTCCAGGCCGTCAAAACCGTCTGCTACAAATAAGGGGAGGGTGTTTCGATGCCGATCAACATCACCATGCCTGCCCTTTCGCCGACCATGGAAGAGGGCAACCTTTCGAAATGGCTTGTCAAGGAAGGCGACAAGGTCAAGTCCGGCGATGTGATCGCCGAGATCGAAACCGACAAGGCGACCATGGAAGTGGAAGCCGTCGATGAAGGCACCGTAGCGAAGATCGTCGTGCCCGCCGGCACGGAAAGCGTCAAGGTCAATGCCCTGATCGCCGTCCTCGCCGCCGACGGTGAGGACGTTTCCGCCGCTGCCGCCTCTGGCGGTGCCGCTGCTCCGAAGGCGGAAGCCGCACCGGCGCCCAAGGCCTCCGAGCCTGCTCCGGCTCCTGCGGCTGCTGCCCCGGCTGCCGCAGCCCCGGCACAGGCAGCTGCCCCGGCGGCGGCAAATGGCGCACGCACCTTTTCCTCGCCGCTCGCCCGTCGCCTCGCGAAGGAAGCCGGCCTCGACATCTCCGCTGTCAACGGCTCCGGCCCGCATGGCCGCGTCGTCAAGGCGGATATCGAAAAGGCCGTCACCTCGGGCACCGGCAAGGCTGCTCCGGCCGCCACTCCGCAGGCCGCCGGCGCTCCGGCACCGGCGCTCGCCAAGGGACCCTCAGACGATGCCGTCCTGAAGCTCTTCCCCGAAGGCTCCTACGAGCTTCTGCCGCATGACGGCATGCGCAAGACGATCTCCTTGCGCCTGACCGAGTCGAGCCAGACCGTACCGTCCTACTTCATCTCCATGGATTGCGAACTCGACGCGCTGATGAAGCTGCGTGCCGAGATCAATGCATCGGCTCCGGTGAAGAAGACGGAAAAGGGTGATGTGCCGGCCTTCAAGCTGTCGGTCAACGATTTCATCATCAAGGCGATGGCGCTTGCCCTGCGCGATGTCCCGATGGCGAATGCCTCCTGGACCTCGTCCGCCCGCGTCCTGCACAAGAACGCGGATGTCGGCGTCGCCGTTTCGATCCCGGACGGACTGATCACCCCGATCGTCCGCAAGGCGGAAACGAAAACCCTGTCCGTCATCTCCAACGAGGTGAAGGATCTGGCAAAGCGCGCCCGCGACAAGAAGCTGAAGCCCGAGGAATACCAGGGCGGCACGACATCCGTGTCCAACCTCGGCATGTTCGGCGTCTCGAACTTCACCTCGATCATCAACCTGCCGCAGGCATCGATCGTTTCGATCGGCGCGGGCGTCGAGAAGCCGGTCGTCAGGAACGGCGAGATCAAGGTGGGCACGGTGATGACCGCGACCTTCGCCTTCGACCACCGCGTCATCGACGGCGCGCTGGGCGCCGAGCTTGCCTCGGCCTTCAAGCGCTACATCGAAAATCCGATGGCAATGCTGGTGTGAGCCGCAGTTTCCCTCCCCCTTGCGGGGAGGGTGTCCGCGTCAGCGGACGGGTGGGGGTGGAGCAACGCGCGGAAACGCTGATGGCCTGGAACCCAGAAAAATCAAATCCGCCCAGCGCTGCGGCCGAACGCAACGCCCCGCACCTGCGCAAATCGATGACGGATGCGGAGCGTCGTCTTTGGACTGCTCTCCGCAAGGAGCTGCCGGAAGTAGATGGCTCGCACTTTCGTCGTCAAATGGCCATTGGCCCCTATGTGGTGGATTTTGTTTGTCTCGGACGTCGCCTCATTCTCGAAGTGGACGGAAAAATTCATGATGATCGGGAGCAGAGGCAGCGAGATCTGGAACGTGAGCTTTATCTTCGCGAGCAGAATTTTCGTGTGATGCGGATTTCGAACAGGGATGTGATGCTGAATATGCAATCCGTGCTGAGACGAATTGCCGTGGCCCTTGCCACCCCCACCCCTAACCCCTCCCCGCAAGGGGGAGGGGAACTGGAGCGACGTCCATGAAAACCATTCTCTGCTTCGGCGACTCGCTCACCTGGGGGTATGATCCGGAAGGACCCGGCCGGCACGCCTACGAGGATCGCTGGTCGAGTGTCCTGGGGGCGGCGCTCGGTCAGGACGTGACGGTGATCGCCGAGGGTCTGAACGGCCGCACCACCGGTTATGACGATCACCTTGCCGATTGCGACCGCAATGGCGTGACGAACCTGCCGACCGTGCTGCATACCCATATGCCGCTCGATCTGGTCATCATCATGCTCGGCACCAACGACATGAAGCCCGTGGTCGCGGGTACTGCGCATGCGGCCCGCAGCGGCATACAGCGGCTGGTCAGCCTGATCCGCCGGCACGACTATTCCTTCGGATACGACGCGCCGGACATCCTGATCGTCTCGCCGCCGCCGCTCTGCGAGACGGCCGATCCGGTCTTTTCGGCGATCTTCAGGGGCGGCATCGAGCAGTCGGCCATGCTCGCCTCGCTCTATCGCGATCTCGCCGACGATCTGGGCTGCGGCTTTTTCGATGCCGGGTCCGTCGCCAGGACGACCCCCATCGACGGCGTTCATCTCACGGCGGAAGATACCAGGGCCATCGGACGCGGCCTGGAGCCGATCGTCCGGATGATGCTGGGGATGTGAGGAATGCGGAAAGGATTGACGAGCGTCAAGGAATAGCGGGAAGAGGCGGCTACCTTCTCCATGTACCCAAGCATGGAGAGCCGGGAAAATGTCGAGCACGCCACACCATCTCGCGGAAGAGTTTCCGGAATATCTCGTCCAGATGCGCCACCTGCGCGAAACGGACGGGCATTTCCACCGCATATGCAGTGAATACGAGGATGTGAACCACGAAATCCACAAGGCGGAAACCGATATCGAGCCGTGCAGCGACGAGCGCATGGTCGAACTGCGCAAGCGGCGGCTGGCCTTGAAGGACGAGATATACGGGATGCTGACGCGCGTCGAACCGGCTGCCGAAGAGGGCGGCGAATAGGTTCGAAGGCGCTTCGCTCCCGAAAAGGACAGGGCAGGCGGCTTCAAAGGTCGCGCCCGCTTGAAACCTAAGGAGTGAAGCGCCTATGGCCAATGCTTACGACGTCATCGTTATCGGTTCCGGTCCGGGCGGTTATATCGCCGCCATCCGCGCCGCCCAGCTCGGTATGACGGTCGCGGTGGTCGAACGCGAGCATCTTGCCGGCATCTGCTCCAATTGGGGCTGCATTCCGACCAAGGCGCTGCTGCGCTCAGCCGACGTCATGCATACAGCGACCCATGCGAAGGATTACGGCCTGACGCTGGAGGGCACCATCAAGCCGGACGTCAAGGCGATCGTCGACCGCTCGCGCGGCATCGCGCACCGCATGAACAACGGCGTCGGTTTCCTGTTCAAGAAGAACAAGGTCGATATCATCTGGGGCGAGGCGAAGCTCACCAAGCCCGGCGAGATCGTCGTGTCCAAGACGACGAAGAAGCCGGTCGAGCCTGTCGGCCCGATCCCGAAGAATACGCTCGGCGAAGGCACTTACACCGCCAAGCACATTATCGTCGCGACCGGCGCCCGCCCGCGCGCGCTGCCGGGCATCGAGCCGGATGGCAAGCTGATCTGGACCTATTTCGAGGCGATGAAGCCGGAGGAAATGCCGAAGTCCCTGCTCGTCATGGGCTCCGGTGCGATCGGCATCGAATTCGCGAGCTTCTACCGCACCATGGGCGTCGACGTCACCGTCGTCGAGATCATGAGCCAGGTCATGCCGGTCGAGGATGCGGAAATCTCCGCGCTTGCCAGGAAGCAGTTCGAACGGCAGGGCATGAAGATCCATCTGGAGGCGAAGGTCGCCAAGGTGGAGAAGGGCGAAAACTCGATCACCGCGACGATCGAGAAGAAGGACGGCTCGTCGGAAAAGATCACCGCCGACCGGATGATCTCAGCCGTCGGCGTGCAGGCCAATATCGAGAACATCGGCCTTGAGGCGCTCGGCGTGAAGACCGACCGCGGCTTCATCGTCATCGACGGCTACGGCAAGACCACTGTGCCGGGCATCTACGCGATCGGTGATGTCGCCGGCCCGCCGCTGCTTGCCCACAAGGCCGAGCACGAGGCGGTGATCTGCGTCGAAAAGATCGCCGGCCTGCCGAACGTCCACCCGATGGACAAGCTGAAGATCCCTGGCTGCACCTATTGCCACCCGCAGGTCGCTTCTGTCGGCCTGACGGAAGCGAAGGCGAAGGCTGAGGGCCGCGACATCCGCGTCGGCCGGTTCCCCTTCGTGGCGAACGGTAAGGCGATCGCGCTCGGCGAGGATCAGGGCCTCGTTAAGACGGTCTTCGATAAAAAGACCGGCGAGCTTCTGGGCGCCCACATGGTCGGCGCCGAGGTGACGGAACTCATCCAGGGCTTCGTCGTCGCCATGAACCTGGAGACGACGGAGGAGGAACTGATGCACACGATCTTCCCGCATCCGACCATTTCGGAAACGATGAAGGAAAGCGTGCTCGATGCTTACGGCCGGGCTCTGAACGCTTGATAATTTCCCCTCTCGCTCTCTATCTCAGGGTAGAAAAAGCGAAAGGAAATCATCATGTCTATGAGTGGTCAGGCATTGCTGGTGTTTCTGCTTATCGGCCTCGTGGCGGGCGTGCTCGCGAGGCTGGTCGTGGGCGGCGGCGGATTGATCAGCTCTCTTCTGAGCGGCGTCATCGGCGCTTTCGTGGGCGGTTACCTGTTCCAGGCGCTCGGGATTTCGCTGGGCATCGAGAATGCATTGCTGGTGCAGATCATCCACGCGACGGTCGGCGCCATCATCGTGGTCCTGGTCGCAAGGGCGATAGCGTAACGGTTTTAAGGCTTAGGCAAGGGGAATGACATGGGTGTGGGTTGGATTGCAGCGATCATCATCGGCGGTCTGGCAGGCTGGCTCGCCGGCATCCTGATGGGCCTCCGCTTCGGCGTCTTCATGAATATCGTGATCGGCATTGTCGGGGCGGTTCTCGCCAATGCCGTCTTCGAAAGCGCCGATATCCATGTCGCCAGCGGATGGCTGGGTTTCCTGGTGCAGGGTTTCGTGGGCTCCTGCATATTGTTATTGATAGCGAAGATCGTCAGGAATTGACGGAGACCCGTGGAGTTCCACGGTTGAAAGCAGGTTTTTATGGTCACCATTCTCGATACGATCGGGTCCAGCGAAGAAAAGCGCGTCCGCCATCCGGAAAAGGCGCACCGTCCCGATACGGAGGTCATGCGCAAGCCCGAATGGATCCGCGTGCGCGCGCCGGTTTCCAAGGGCTATATGGAAACCCGTTCGATCGTGAAGGAAAACAAGCTGGTGACGGTCTGCGAGGAAGCGGGCTGCCCCAATATCGGCGAGTGCTGGGACAAGAAGCACGCCACCTTCATGATCATGGGCGAGATCTGCACCCGCGCCTGCGCCTTCTGCAACGTGGCGACCGGCCGGCCGAACGCGCTCGACATGGACGAGCCGGAAAACGTCGCCAGGGCCGTCAGGCAGATGGGCCTTGAGCATGTCGTCATCACCTCCGTCGACCGTGACGATCTGGAAGACGGGGGTGCGGAACATTTCGAAAAGGTGATCTGGGCGATCCGTGCCGCATCTCCGAAGACGACGATCGAGATCCTGACGCCCGACTTCCTGAAGAAGCCTGGTGCGCTGGAGCGCGTCGTGGCGGCCAAGCCCGACGTCTTCAACCACAACATGGAAACCGTCGCCGGCAATTATCTGACGGTGCGCCCCGGCGCCCGTTATTTCCACTCCATCCGGCTGCTGCAGCGGGTGAAGGAGCTGGACCCGACCATGTTCACCAAGTCGGGCATCATGGTGGGGCTTGGCGAGGAGCGCAACGAAGTGCTGCAACTGATGGACGACCTGCGCACGGCGGATGTCGATTTCCTGACGATCGGCCAGTACCTGCAGCCCACCCGCAAGCATCACAAGGTCGAAAAGTTCGTGACGCCCGAGGAGTTCAAGTCCTACGAGACGGTGGCCTATACCAAGGGTTTCCTGATGGTGTCGTCGAGCCCGCTGACCCGGTCCTCGCATCATGCCGGCGACGATTTCGCCCGCCTCAGGGCTGCCCGCGAGAAGAAGTTGCTGGCTGCCGCCGAATAAGCGGCAGCCTCGTCTGGCTGCCTATTCGGCCGCCTCGACCTTTTCGTGCTTGTCCTGACCGCGTCTGCGCTCACGCAGCGTGAACCGGTGGCCGCGCGCCTCGGCCTTTGCCATTTCGATGAGATAGACAAGCATGGGGAGGCTGTTCATGTCGGCAAGCTGCTTTGCGGATTCGAGCAGCTTTATCATCTGCGAAAAATCGTCCATGGATGCTTCTTTCCGGTACGCCGGTCTGCGGATGGTTGAACTTTGCCATCATACGCCTGCTTGCGCCAATGGATCATTACAACCGGGTGAACCCTACATTAAATCTTATTAATCTGAATGCCATCCGACATCGGCAAATCGCCGGCTGCGGCGGCTGCCATTCGAATGTTCCGTCGTGACGCATTCGGCGGACCTCTATAATACCGTCGGGGCAAGATTGAAATCCTCCTGTCATCATCAGCGGCTACGGCCGGTGGCGGCAGATCGCAGCCTGATTCTCGGGGAGATCACGATGGACATGAAATCCGGCTCGAATGCGATCCGCTACGTAGGAATTCAGGAAGCCGCCGACAAGCTCCGGCATGCCGACCGGATCATGGTCATAGGCTGTTCGGGTGGCGGAAAGTCGACGCTGTCCCAGAAGATCGCCCGCCGTTTCGGGCTGGTCTACATCTCGATCGACCGCGATATCCTGTGGCTGCCGGGCTGGGCGCAAAGAGGGAAGGACGAGCAGCTCGAACGCATCAGGGCGATGATCGCGGAAGACCGGTGGATCATGGACGGCACGAACACCTCGACGTTCGATATCCGCGTGCCGCGCACCGACGTGATTATCTGGGTTCGCATGCCGCGGTTCGTGAATGTCTGGGGCATCCTCAGCCGTTGGGGAAAACATCTCGGCCGCACGAGGCCGGAAATGGCGCCCGGCTGCCCGGAACGGGTGTCCTGGGAATTCTTCCGTTTCGTCTGGACCTGGGAGAAGGTCTATGGACCGCGCGTCGTTGCCGCGCTGGAGCAACATGCCGGCGACAGGCCGGTTCTGGTGTTGAAATCGCGCCGCGAGATGCGCGATCTCCTTGATCTTGTCGGAGCGGACGCTTAACTCGGGATCATGCCGAAGTTCGAAATCCGCCGCCCCGTCAAGCACAGCGCCGAAGAGATGTACGCGCTGGTCGCCGACGTCGAGAAATATCCGCAATTCCTGCCGCTCTGCGAGGCGCTGGCGATCCGTTCACAGAAGGAACGCGACGGCAAGACGCTGCTCGTCGCCGACATGACGGTGGGCTACAAGGCGATCCGCGAGACCTTCACCACCCAGGTCCTGCTCAATCCGGCCGAACAGGCGATCGACGTGAAATATATCGAAGGCCCGTTCAAATATCTCGAAAACCGCTGGCGTTTCGAGCCGTCGGCGGATGGCTCGCCGGAAGCCTGCGTGGTGCATTTCTTCATCGACTACGAGTTCAAGAGCATGATCCTCGGCGCCCTGATGGGCTCGATGTTCGATCGCGCCTTCCGCATGTTCGCCGAAGCCTTCGAGGCGCGGGCCGACAAGGTCTACGCCTGACCTGCGGCCTCGATCAGCATGTCGAGCGCCGTCCGCACGGTCGCCAGCCTGATTTCGGTCCGGCCGATGTCGCCGTAGCGCATTTCCCGATGCAGGATGATGCCCGTGCGGCTCTGCGCCACTAGATGCACCAGCCCGACCGGCTTTCCCGCCGAGCCGCCGCCGGGGCCGGCAACGCCGGTGACGGCGATGGAGACCGCCGCGCGGGAGCGGAAGAGGGCGCCATGAGCCATCTGCAGCGCCGTTTCCCTCGACACCGCGCCATAGGCGATCAATGTCGCCCGGGTGACGCCAATCATCTCCATCTTCGCCTCGTTCGTATAGGTGACGAAGCCGCGATCGACGACCGCAGAGGAGCCGGAGATTTCCGTCAGCGCGCCGGCGATCAGCCCGCCGGTGCAGGATTCGGCGGTCGCGACCATCAGTCCGCGCGCCGTGAAATCCGTGACGATGCGTTGCGCCTGCGCCATGATGTCGTCGGGAAAGAGCGTCATGCCGCATCTCCGCGATAGACGACGGTGGCTGTGGCGATCGCCGCAATGCCCTCGCGGCGGCCGATAAAGCCGATCTTCTCGTTGGTGGTCGCCTTCACCGAACAGCGGTCGATGGAGATGCCGAGGATCTCGGCGAGGTTCTCCCGCATTTTCTGCCGGTGCGGCGCGATCTTCGGCGCTTCGGCGATCAGCGAGATATCGGCATTCATGATCGTGCCGCCGCGTTCGCGCACCACCTTTGCCGCATGGTCGAGGAATATCTTCGAGGGAGCGCCCCGCCACTGCATATCCGACGGCGGAAAATGGTCGCCGATATCGCCCGCGCCGCAGGTGGCGAGCAGCGCGTCGGTCAGCGCATGCAGAGCGACATCCGCGTCCGAATGACCGCTGAGCTTCTGGTCGTGCGCAATGAACACGCCGCAGAGCGTCACGCCGTCGCCGGGCTCCAGTTGATGCACGTCGTAGCCGTTGCCGGTGCGCACGTCCGGCAGCATGTTTTGCGAGAGTTTTTCGTCTGCCATGGCGATATCCCGCTTGACGGTGAGCTTGACGTTGTCGACCGAGCCTTCGACCAGCGTGACGGCGAGACCGGCCCATTCGGCGATCGAGGCGTCGTCGGTGAAATCCTCGCGGCGCAGCGCCGCCGCCTTTTCATGCGCGGTTCGGATCGAGGAGAGCACGAAGCTTTGCGGCGTCTGGGCCGCATAGAGCCCGGCGCGCGGCACGGTCTCGTGCACCAGGCCGTCGGACCCGCCGCGCTTCAGCGTGTCGGTGACGGATATCGCGGGCAGCACGCCGTCCTGTCCCTCGTCGAGTGCCGTGGCGATGCGGTCGAGTATCCCGTGATCGACGAAAGGCCGCGCCGCGTCGTGGATCATCACATGAGTCGCGTCGGTCGCCGAGAGAGCCCTGAGACCTTCATAGACCGAGCGCTGGCGCGTATCGCCGCCGAACGTGGTGACGACCCGGTCGATGCCGGCAAGCGCGCCGGTCGCTGCGGCAAACAGCGCCTCGTCGTCCGGATGGATGACGACCACGATCGGCCCGCTGCGCGACCATGCTAGGAACCGTTCGAGCGTGTGTGCGATGACCGGCCTGCCGCCGATCCGCCGGAACTGTTTCGGGCCGTCTTCCGGCGATCCGGCCCGTTCGCCGCGGCCGGCGGCGACGATGACGATACCGATTGTCATGGTTCTGTCGTCCATGCACCATACCCGTTGATAAGCGTGCGACCGAAAGGATTGACAGGCGGAGAACTATAGAATGAAAAGCATGATTTCCAGCAGGTCGCTCAAAAATAACGCAGTTCCGGAATTGCTCTTGGCAAATGCCCGAGAACTGAATAAAAATAGTGCAACTACCCCACGTGCCCGAAAGATCACCATTTGCATTTCCAGGATCTTGCCAAGCCTTTCCAGATCGGGCCGGTCGCCATCAGAAATCGCGTCGTCCTGGCGCCGATGTCCGGCGTGACCGATCTGCCGTTCAGACAGATTGCCTGGCGTTTCGGCGCCGGGCTTGTCGTGACGGAAATGGTCGCAAGCCGCGAGCTCGTCATGAATCGCGGCGAATCATGGGCGCGGCTGAAGGGCGCGGGCATTTCGCCGCACGTGGTCCAGCTTGCCGGCCGCGAGGCTTGTTGGATGGCGGAGGCCGCGAGGATCGCCGAAGGTAACGGTGCCGATATTATCGACATCAACATGGGCTGCCCGGCCAAGAAGGTGACGGGCGGTTATTCCGGTTCGGCGCTGATGCGCGATCCCGATCACGCGCTGTCGCTGATCGAGGCGACGGTCAATGCAGTCTCCGTCCCCGTGACGCTCAAGATGCGGCTCGGCTGGGACGGCAATTCCATCAACGCGCCGGAGATCGCCCGCCGTGCCGAAGAGGCCGGCATCCGGCTCGTCACCATCCACGGCCGCACCCGCATGCAGTTCTACGAGGGCAGGGCGGACTGGGATGCGATCCGCCGTGTGCGCGATGCCGTTTCCATCCCGCTGGTCGCCAATGGCGACGTCGATTCGCCGGAGGATGCCGCCGAAATCCTGAAGCGCTCCGGCGCCGATGCGGTCATGGTCGGTCGGGCCGCGCAGGGCCGGCCCTGGCATGTCGGCTGGCTCGCCGGCCACGCTGCGCCGTCGCAGTCTGAGGTCGCCGGCCTCGTCGTGGAACATTACGAGGCGATGCTGGCGCTTTACGGCCGCGAGGCCGGGCTGCGGCATGCCAGAAAACATCTCGGCTGGTATCTCGACCGCTTCGCGGCGGGCCTGCCCGTGGAAGAAAAGGCCGCCATCATGATTTCCAAAGACCCGGCCGACGTTTCGCGCCGGATGACGGACGCGCTGACCGGAGAAGCAGCCGTCGATCGCAGGGAGGCCGCATGACCAAGTCACCCGTGCAGGAGGCCGCGAGCGGCAATGCGCTCGCCATGGCCGTTCTCAATTCGGTGCAGAACCCGGTGATCCTCGTCGATGCGGCGGGCAAGGTCGCCTTCGCCAACTGGGAGGCGGAAGCCTTTTTCGGCGCCAGCGCCGCCCATCTCGCCAAGCAGAGGATATCGACCTTGATCCCCTTCGGCAGCCCGCTCCTGGCGCTGATCGATCAGGTGCGCGAGCGCAAGGCGCCCGTCAACGAATACCGCGTCGATCTTTCCTCGCCGCGCCTCGGGCAGGAAAAGCTGGTCGACCTTTATGTCGCGCCCGTCGTCAGCGAGCCCGGCTCGGTCGTGATCGTCTTCCAGGAGCGCTCCATGGCGGACAAGATCGACCGCCAGCTCACCCATCGCGCCGCCGCCCGCTCCGTCACGGGGCTTGCCTCCATGCTGGCGCACGAGATCAAGAACCCGCTTTCCGGCATCCGCGGCGCCGCGCAGCTCCTCGAAACCTCGGTGCAGGACGAGGATCGGGCGCTCACCCGCCTGATCTGCGACGAGACCGACCGCATCGTCTCGCTGGTCGACCGCATGGAGGTCTTTTCCGACGAGCGCCCGGTCGATCGCACCGCCCTCAACATCCATTCCGTGCTCGATCATGTGAAGGCGGTCGCCAAGGCGGGCTTTGCCCGCAACATTAAGGTGTCGGAACTCTACGACCCGTCGCTGCCGCCGGTCTATGCCAATCGCGACCAGCTTGTGCAGGTCTTCCTGAACCTCGTGAAGAACGCGGCCGAAGCGGTCGGCGACCAGCCGGATGGCGAGATCATGCTGACGACGGCCTATCGTCCGGGCATCAAGCTTTCCGTCTCCGGCACGCGCGAAAAGATCTCGCTGCCGCTCGAATTCTGCGTCATCGACAACGGCCCCGGCGTCCCGGCCGATCTCCTGCCGCATCTTTTCGATCCCTTCATCACCACCAAGACGAACGGCTCGGGGCTCGGCCTTGCGCTTGTCGCCAAGATCATCGGCGCCCACGGCGGCATCGTCGAATGCGACAGCCAGGCGCGCCGCACCACGTTCCGGGTTCTGATGCCCGTACATAAGGAAGAGGCCGGAGACGGCCGGACTTTCAACGCCACAGGAAGTGAAAAATGACTGCCACGATCCTTGTCGCCGACGACGACGCGGCCATCCGCACCGTATTGAACCAGGCTTTGACCAGGGCGGGCTATGAAGTGCGTATCACCTCCAACGCCGCGACCCTCTGGCGCTGGATTTCGGCCGGCGAGGGGGATCTCGTCGTCACCGACGTGGTGATGCCCGACGAGAACGCCTTCGACCTTCTGCCGCGCATCAAGAAGGCGCGGCCGGAGCTTCCGGTCCTCGTCATGAGCGCCCAGAACACGTTCATGACGGCGATCAAGGCCTCCGAGAAAGGCGCCTACGATTACCTTCCGAAGCCGTTCGACCTGACAGAGCTCATCGCCATCATCGGCCGCGCGCTCGCCGAGCCGAAGCGCAAGCCCGCCCGTCTGGACGACGACATGCAGGACGGCATGCCGCTGGTCGGCCGCTCCGCCGCCATGCAGGAAATCTACCGCGTGCTGGCCCGCCTCATGCAGACGGATCTGACGCTGATGATCACCGGCGAGTCGGGCACGGGCAAGGAGCTCGTCGCCCGCGCGCTGCATGATTACGGCAAGCGCCGCAACGGCCCGTTCGTGGCGATCAACATGGCCGCCATCCCGCGCGACCTGATCGAATCGGAACTTTTCGGCCACGAGAAGGGCGCCTTCACCGGTGCGCAGAACCGTTCGACCGGCCGTTTCGAGCAGGCCGAAGGCGGCACGCTGTTCCTCGACGAGATCGGCGACATGCCGATGGACGCGCAGACCCGCCTTTTGCGCGTCCTGCAGCAGGGCGAATACACCACCGTCGGCGGCCGCACGCCGATCCGCACGGATGTCCGCATCGTCGCGGCCACCAACAAGGACCTGAAGCATCTCATCAACCAGGGCCTGTTCCGCGAGGACCTCTATTACCGCCTGAACGTCGTGCCGCTGCGCCTGCCGCCGCTGCGCGACCGCGCCGAGGATATTCCCGATCTCGTCCGCCATTTCATGCAGATGGCCGAGAAGGAAGGGCTCGATGCCAAGCGCTTCGACAACGAGGCGCTGGACCTCATGAAGGCCTATGCCTGGCCCGGCAACGTGCGCGAGCTGGAAAACCTCGTCCGCCGTCTGATGGCCCTTTACCCGCAGGACGTCATCACCCGCGAGATCATCGAGGCGGAACTGCGCTCCGACGTGCCGGACAGCCCGATCGACAAGATGGGCGCCCGTGCGGGTTCGCTCACCATCGCGCAGGCCGTGGAAGAGAACATGCGGACCTATTTCGCGAGCTTCGGCGACAATCTGCCGCCGCCCGGCCTTTACGACCGCGTGCTGACCGAGATGGAATATCCGCTGATTCTCGCGGCGCTGACCGCCACCCGCGGCAATCAGATCAAGGCCGCCGATCTCCTAGGTCTCAACCGCAATACGCTGCGCAAGAAGATCCGTGAGCTCGGTGTTTCCGTCTATCGCAGCTCCCGCAGTGCATAACTTCTGATCAGGAGTCGGACTTCGTTCCCGACTTCTTGACACCTCCCATGCATCGTTGCATTTTCGCCACAATGCGTTGCTTAAAGGTCACGCGGAGCCTGGCGATACTCGGCGGATGGCGGCTGTCGAGAGCGTGAGCCGGGTCTTTTTCCGGGAAGTTGCTGTCGCTTCGCTCGGCCCGGCCGGGTTGAATCGATCTCCCGCGAGGAATTTGGGGATCGGAGTGAATTCGATGACGGAAGGCGAGACAGCGCCGGCGACCGGGGACGAGCCGCCCGTAGGCGAGCCCGCAGGGTCGGTACAGGACCGGCGCGCGTCCTTCGCGCTTCCCGGGCTTCTGCTCGCCGGCGGCGCGCTGATCTGCGCCACGCTGACGCTTTTCATCCTGCTCGGCCTGACGCCGGTCAATCCCACGACGAATGTCGTAATCGCTTCCGCCGTCGTCAACTCGCTCTTCATCCTGGGCCTGATGTATCTGATCGGCCGCGAGGTCGTCCGGCTCCTGAAGGCCCGCAATCGCGGCCGGGCCGCGGCCCGCCTGCATGTCCGCATCGTCGTGCTTTTCTCGATCGTGGCGATCACGCCCGCGGTCCTGGTGGCGATCTTCGCGAGCCTGACGCTGAATGTCGGTCTGGACCGCTGGTTCTCGCTGCGCACCCAGTCGATCGTGCAGTCCTCGCAGGACGTCGCCCGCGCCTACATGCTGGAGAACGCGAGCTATCTCCAGGGTCAGACGGTGTCGATGGCGAACGACCTCGAACGGAACCGGCCGATGTTCTATCTCGACCGTACCGGCTTCGTGGAGCTGATGACCCGCCAGGCAAGGGGCCGTGGCATGCTGGGCGCCTTCCTGGTGCGCGAGGACGGCCAGGCGATCGTGCAGGCCGATATCAAGACGGAAAAGCCGCTGCCGGCCATTCCCGAAGATGCCTTGAAGACGGCGGCTGCCGGCCAGCCGACGCTCATCCCGCCCGGCGTGACCAATCTTGTCGGCGCCGTCATCAAGCTCGATGCCATTCCCGGCTCCTTCCTCTATACGATCCGCGCGGTCGACCCGAAGGTCATCTCCGCCATGCATCTGATGGAGGAGAACACCGCCGAATATCAGGCGATGGAAGCCGGCCGCACCTCCCTGCAGATCGCGTTTGCGGTGCTCTATCTCGGCTTTGCGCTGATCGTGCTCTTGACGGCGATCTGGACGGCGATCGCGGTCGCCGACCGCATCGTCCGGCCGATCCGGTTGCTCATCGGCGCGGCCGACAGCGTCGCGACCGGCAATCTCAACGTCGTGGTGCCCGTGCGCGCGGCCGATGGCGACGTCGGCAACCTGTCGCGCACCTTCAACAAGATGATTTCGGAGATCCGCAGCCAGCGCGACGAGATCCTTGAGGCGAAGGACGAGGTGGATGATCGCCGCCGCTTCATCGAGGCGGTGCTTTCGGGCGTCACCGCGGCGGTGATCGGCGTCGAGGAAGACCGCCGCATCACCATCGCCAACCCGTCCGCCGAGGAGTTCCTTGGTCTTTCCGCCGAAAAGCTGATCGGCGAGAAGCTGCATGATGTCGTCCCGGAAATTGACCAGGTGCTGACGGAAGCGAAGACGCGTGCCCGCGGCGATTTCCGCAAGCAGGTGAACCTGATGCGCGGCGGCAAGGAGCGGACGCTGTCGGTCCAGGTCACGCGCGAGGAACAGCGGGCCGCGCAGGAATCCTACGTCGTCACGCTCGACGACATTACCGATCTCGTCATCGCCCAGCGCTCGACCGCCTGGGCGGATGTGGCCCGCCGCATCGCCCACGAGATCAAGAACCCGCTGACGCCGATCCAGCTTTCGGCCGAACGCCTGAAGCGGCGCTACGGCAAGCAGATCGCGGAAGACGACCGCGCCGTCTTCGACCAGTGCACCGATACGATCGTGCGGCAGGTCGGCGATATCGGCCGCATGGTCGACGAGTTCTCCTCTTTCGCCCGCATGCCGAAGCCCACCAAGGAGGAGGCGGACCTGCGCGATATCCTGCGCGATGCGGTCTTCCTGCGCGAGATGGGGGCGCCGCATGTCGAATTCATCCGCGAGCTTGGCGACGAGCCGCTCATCGGCATGTTCGATGCGCGCATGCTGGGCCAGGCTTTCGGCAACCTCATCAAGAACGCGGTCGAGGCGATCGAGGCGGTGCCGGGCGATGAGGAGCGCGACGGCCGCAAGATCAAGGTTCGCTCCGTCTTCGATGCGGTGCGCGACACTTATGTCGTCGACGTCATCGACAACGGCAGCGGCCTGCCGACCGAGAACCGTCACCGCATTCTCGAGCCCTACATGACGATGCGCGAAAAGGGCACGGGTCTGGGCTTGGCGATCGTCAAGAAAATCATCGAGGAACACGGCGGGCAGCTCGAACTGCACGATGCGCCCGCTGATTTCGATCATGGCAAGGGCGCCATGATCAGGGTCCTGCTGCCGCATGTGCAGAAGGCGGCAGCGCCCGGAACCGACAATAACAAGGAACTTGCTTATGGCGTCTGATATTCTGGTCGTGGATGACGAGGCGGATATCCGTGAAATCGTTTCGGGTATTCTGTCCGACGAAGGGCATGAGACCCGTACCGCGCATGACAGCGACAGCGCGCTCGCGGCGATTTCCGACCGCGCGCCCCGGCTCGTTTTCCTGGATATCTGGATGCAGGGCTCGAAGCTCGACGGCCTGGCGCTGCTCGACGAGATCAAGAGCCGCCATCCCGAGCTGCCGGTGGTGATGATCTCCGGCCACGGCAATATCGAGACGGCCGTTTCCGCCATCAAGCGCGGCGCCTTCGATTTCATCGAAAAGCCCTTCAAGGCAGACCGGCTTATCCTGATCGCCGAACGCGCGCTTGAGAATTCCAAGCTGAAGCGCGAGGTGTCCGAGCTCAAGAAACGCGCCGGCGATGCCGCCGAACTGGTCGGCACGTCCGTCGCCGTCTCGCAGCTTCGCCAGAACATCGAGAAGGTGGCCCCTACCAACAGCCGCATCATGATCCTCGGCCCCTCTGGCTCCGGCAAGGAACTGGTGGCGCGCATGATCCACAAGAAGTCGGCCCGTTCCGGCGGGCCTTTCGTGGCGCTGAACGCCGCGACGATCACGCCGGACCGCATGGAGGTGGCGCTCTTCGGCACCGAAGGCGGTCCCGGTCAGCAGCGCAAGATCGGCGCGCTGGAAGAGGCCCATCGCGGCATCCTCTATCTCGACGAGGTCGGCGAGATGCCGCGCGAGACGCAGAACAAGATCCTGCGCGTGCTGGTCGATCAGCAGTTCGAGCGCGTCGGCGGTTCGAAGCGCGTCAAGGTGGACGTCCGCATCATCTCGTCGACGGCCTACAATCTCGAAAACCTGATTTCCGACGGTTCCTTCCGCGAGGATCTCTATCACCGCCTGGCGGTCGTGCCGGTCAAGGTGCCGGCGCTTGCCGAGCGCCGCGAGGATATCCCTTTTCTCGTCGACATGTTCATGCGGCAGATTTCCGAGCAGGCCGGCATCCGTCCGCGCCGCATCGGCGAGGACGCCATGGCGGTCCTGCAGGCGCATGACTGGCCGGGCAATATCCGCCAGCTCCGCAACAATATCGAGCGGCTGATGATCCTCGCCCGTTCCGACGGTCCGGAAACGCCTATCTCCGCCGACATGCTGCCGACCGATCTCGGCGAGATGCTGCCGAAGGTCTCGTCCAAGGGCGATTACCACATCATGACGCTGCCGCTGCGTGAGGCGCGCGAGATGTTCGAGCGCGACTATCTGATCGCCCAGATCAACCGGTTCGGCGGCAACATTTCCCGCACGGCGGAGTTCGTCGGCATGGAGCGGTCGGCGCTGCATCGCAAGCTGAAGTCGCTCGGCGTCTGATCGGACGTTCCCGGATCCATGAAAGCTGACCGATGAAAGTCATCATTTGCGGCGCGGGGCAGGTGGGCTACGGCATCGCCGAGCGGCTGTCGCAGGAGGACAACGACGTTTCCGTCATCGATACCTCCGCCACGCTGATCGCGGCGATCACCGAGACCCTCGACGTGAAGGGCTATGTCGGCCATGGCGCCCATCCGGACGTCCTGGAAAAGGCCGGCGCCGAAGACGCCGACATGATCATCGCCGTGACGCTCTACGACGAGGTCAATATCGTCGCCTGCGAAGTGGCCCACGCGCTCTTCTCTGTGCCCACCAAGATCGCCCGCATTCGCGCCCAGAATTATCTGCAGCCGGAATATGCCGATCTCTTCAGCCGTCAGAACATGTCGATCGACGTGACGATCTCGCCGGAGATCGAGGTCGGCAAGATGGTGCTGAGACGCATATCCTTTCCGGGCGCCACGGATGTCGTGCGTTTTGCGGATGACAACATCGCCATGGTGGCGATCGAATGCATGGAGGACTGCCCGGTCGTCGCGACGCCGTTGCACCAGCTCTCCGATCTCTTTCCGGATCTGATGGCGACGGTGGTCGGCATCGTCAGGAACGGCGTTCTGACGGTCGCCCGCTCCGCCGATGAGCTCGAAGTCGGCGATCTCGCCTATGTCGTCTGCAAGTGCGATCATATCCGCCGCACGCTCGGCCTTTTCGGTCACGAGGAAGAGGAGGCGCGCCGCATCGTCATCGCCGGCGGCGGCAATATCGGCTACTATGTCGCCCGCGAGATCGAGGAGAATCAGCCGAGGACGCGGCTGAAGATCATCGAAAGCGACCGCGAAAAGGCCGTGGCGGTCTCGGAAAAGCTGCGTCATACCATCGTGCTGCACGGCTCGGCGCTCGAGCAGAACATCCTGACCCAGGCGGACATTCAGGAAGCCGACCTGATCGTGACGCTGACCAACAGCGACCAGATCAACATCCTGGGCGCCGTGCTTGCCAAATCGCTCGGCTGCAAGTCGAACCTCGTGCTGATCAACTCGACATCGCTCCGCCAGGTGACCGATACGATCGGCATCGACGCCGAGATCAATCCGCGCGCCGTCACCATTTCCCGCGTGCTGCAGCATGTCCGCAAGGGACGCATCCGCTCCGTCTATGCGGTGCAGCATGGCGCGGCGGAGGTGATCGAGGCGGAAGCGCTCGAAACCTCGCCGCTGGTCGGCCGGCCGTTCCGCGAGCTCGACCTGCCGGAAGGCATCCGCATCGGCGCGATCTATCGCGGCGACGCCGTCATCCGGCCGGACGGTGACACGAAGATCAAGGCGCGCGACCGGGTCGTGCTCTTCGCCACGGCCGAAGCCGTCCGCGACGTGGAGCAGCTTTTCCGCGTTTCCATCCAGTATTTTTGAAAGCCAGGGGACATCGATGTCGAGAATTGCCTATGTGAACGGACGATACATTCCTCATTCCGGCGCCGCCGTGCATGTGGAGGATCGCGGTTTCCAGTTCGCCGACGGTGTCTACGAGGTCTGCGAGGTGCGTCACGGCATGATCGTCGACCTGACCCGGCACCTGAACCGCCTCGACCGTTCTCTGAGCGAATTGAGGATGGCGTCGCCGATGAGCCGCGCCGCCTTGACCTTCGTCATCCGCGAGGTGCTCCGCCGCAACCGGGTGAGGAACGGCATCTTCTATCTGCAGGTGACGCGCGGTGCCGCCCGCCGCGACCATTACTTCCCGTCGGACGACACGCCGCCGACGCTGACGATCACCGCCCGCAGCACCGATCCGTCCGTCGCCGCAAAGAAATATGCGAACGGCATCAAGGTCATCACGCTGCCCGAGTCCCGCTGGGACCGAGTCGACATCAAGACCGTCGGCCTTCTGCCGAACGTGCTCGCCAAGCAGCAGGCGAAGGAGCAGGGCGCCCAGGATGCGATCTTCGTGGACCGGAACGGCATCGTCATGGAAGGCGCGTCCTCCAACGTCTGGATCGTCACGCCGAAGGGCGAACTGGTCACCCGCCCGGCCGAACATGGCATCCTCAAGGGAATCACCCGCACGACGCTGATCGACGTGGCTGCAAGGCTCGGCCTGAAGGTTGTTGAACGGGAATTCAAGACGGACGAGATGATGGCGGCCCGCGAGGTCTTCTTTACGTCGGCCACCGGCATATGCGTGCCGATCGTCGAAATCGATGGAAAACCAATCGCCAACGGCCATCCGGGCACGACCTCGGCCAGCATCCGTGACGCCTTTTTCGACATTGCGGAAAAGACGGCGATTTGATAACCAGACATTTACAAGGGGAAGGGGAAGCACGAGGGCGTTTCCCGATCGTCTCTGAAGCTTGGTCATCTCCCGGCATTGTCCGGCAAAAAAGAAAGAAGCGGCGCTATGGCGGAACGTTCTCAAAATCTGCAGGATTTATTTCTCAATACCGTTCGCAAGCAGAAGATTTCCCTGACGATATTCTTGATCAACGGGGTAAAGCTGACGGGTGTTGTCACGTCCTTTGACAATTTCTGCGTCCTTCTGCGTCGTGACGGCCACTCCCAGCTCGTGTATAAGCACGCGATCTCGACCATCATGCCGGGCCAGCCCATGCAGATGTTCGAAAGCGAAGAGAGCGCTGCTTAAGGACGAACGGAAATAACCACGCGAGATACCTCGAACGAATCCCTTGTCCCGGAAACCGACAAGCTCCGGGACGATACGCGTGCGGCCGTCGTCGTGCCGGTCCTGAAGCAGTCGAAGTCCCAAGGGGGGCACAGGACCGGGCAGGGTGAGTCGCCGGCGGTCCCCGCGCCGCAGCGCTCCAACGAAGCCCGACTCGCAGAGGCGGTCGGCCTTGCAAAGGCGATCGACCTGACGATCGTCGAGGGCCTGATCGTGTCCGTCGGCCAGCCGCGTCCGGCGACCCTGATCGGCACCGGCAAGATCGAGGAGATCAAGGCGCTGCTCGACGAGAAGGATGCCGGTCTCGTCATCGTCGACCATCCGCTGACCCCGGTGCAGCAGCGCAATCTCGAAAAGGAATGGAACGCCAAGGTCATCGACCGGACGGGCCTCATCCTCGAAATCTTCGGCCGCCGCGCCTCCACCAAGGAGGGTACGCTGCAGGTCGATCTTGCGCATCTGAACTACCAGAAGGGCCGGCTGGTCCGCAGCTGGACCCACCTCGAACGCCAGCGCGGCGGCGCGGGTTTCATGGGCGGCCCGGGCGAAACCCAGATCGAAGCCGACCGCCGGCTCCTGCAGGAGCGCATCGTCCGGCTGGAACGCGAGCTCGAACAGGTCGTGCGCACCCGGCAATTGCATCGCGCCAAGCGCCGCAAGGTACCGCACCCGATCGTGGCGCTGGTCGGTTATACGAACGCCGGCAAGTCGACGCTCTTCAACCGCATCACCGGTGCGGGCGTGCTGGCCGAGGACATGCTGTTCGCCACGCTCGACCCGACGCTGCGCCGCATGAAGCTGCCGCATGGCCGCACCGTCATCCTGTCCGATACGGTCGGCTTCATCTCCGACCTGCCGACCCATCTCGTCGCCGCCTTCCGCGCCACGCTGGAAGAGGTGCTGGAGGCCGACCTCATCCTGCATGTGCGCGACATGTCCGATCCGGACAACGCCGCCCAGTCGGCCGACGTGCTGCGTATTTTGGCCGAGCTCGGCATCGGCGAGAAGGAGGGTGCCGAGCGCATCATCGAGGTCTGGAACAAGATCGACCGGCTCGATCCCGAAGCCCATGACGCCATGGCCGAACGCGCCGCCGGCCGTGAGAACGTCATGGCGGTCTCGGCGGTCACCGGCGAGGGCATCGATGCACTCATGGACGAGATCGCCAGACGCCTTTCCGGCGTGCTGACCGAGACCACGATCACCATCCCGCCCGCAAAACTCGCGCTCGTCTCCTGGGTCTACGGCAATGCCGTGGTCGACGAGCGGAAGGACAACGAGGACGGTTCGGTGACGCTCGACGTGCGCCTCACCGAACGCCAGGCCGCCGAACTGGAACGCCGCCTCGGCAACGGCCCGAAACCGGTCAGGGAAGACTGGGAGCGGTAGGCAATATCCGAATGATACTGTTTGCGGATGTGCATTTCAGAAATTTGAACACCACACACGCTCTGGAAAGCATTTCCAAATTCTAGTTTATCCTTGCAGTGACGAAATTCGACGCGATGGGGTCGGTATAGCTCAGGCTCGGAAGCTGATTGGGAAAAGCCATCATGCCCGCGCAACGCTGGAGTCTGTTTCGGATCGCTTTAAGAGCTGACACATCGCGTTCCGAGAGACTGAATTGATATTTTAAATCCTGCATCTGATCGTTGACGCGAAAAACGATGGACATCGCGAACTTGCCTGACGACCAGAAAAAGACACTGTCGAAATATTCCTGCAGAGAGCCGAGGACCTCTTGGCCGAGGCCGTGGCCCATCATGCATCCGTCCAGCCAGCTTGATCCGAAATCCCTTTGAAGCTCCTGCAGCTTGGTGAATAGGCGATTTCCGTCGGGAGAAAACATGAGCACGATGTCCGACTGCGCCTCGTCTTCGTCGATTACATATCTCCCGGTGAAGGGAGTTACAAAACCATTTCTCTGCAGCATGACTGGGTAGTATGTTTTTCTGAGCCCGTTGGGATCATCCAAGATGATCTGAAGGTCAGTGAGCCGGAGGCGGCCCGTAAATTGATCCTTTACTCTGAAGGAATAAAGCAACAGGGGATCGCCAACATTTTGGCTCACCGAAATATAATCCTTTATATCCACATAGTCCGAAATCTTAACCTGCTTCGGCGTCATGACTATGGGCGTAAAATCGGGTTTCGGACCCGGCACGTCCACTGTATTCGGGTCGTAACCGGCCACGCGTACGATGAATTTGTAGTCTTTCCGCTGAAGTGTATATGGAACCGGTATCTGGAATAAGCCATTCTGATTTGTGGCGGTTGTTCCAACGCCAGGGATGTCTACCACTGCGAAGGGTATGGGTGAGCTTGCGTTGTCGCGGACATCACCCTTGAATACGGCTTCGGAAAACCAAAACAATTGAGCAATATAGGTTCCTGTCCCCAGCAGGCCAAAACAAAGAATAAGCCAGAATACCTGCTTGTTTCCCTGGCGTCCCTGGCTTCTTAACTGATATACGGCCCCCAGGATAATAACAGCAAGGGCAGCAAGCGCGAGGGGCGTCGTTACCACCTGAATGATTGGACCAATCGCGTCGAAATTCGTTTCCGCCGGATGCTCCATGTACGTAAAAACCTCGTTGGGCTGATAATTAGCGTACTTAGATAGGTATACTTTGATACATATATCACCGGTGGTGCCTCCGGTAAATTTACCTTTCGGTGACTAAGACGATTGATGAAGAATATTTCGTAGTAGTAGATTTCTGCTGTTGGCGGCGCTGGCGTCAACCTTATTGAACTTCGTCAGATATCTCTCACCCGATCTGCCGTTCGATCGCCTTCGCCGCCTGCCAGAGCTCTTCCATGCGCTCCAGCGTGGCGGCCTCCAGCGTTTCATCTGATTTCTGAAGTTCCGTCTCTATATGATTGAACCGACGCCGGAATTTCGTGTTCGTGCCACGCAGCGCCTCTTCCGGATCGGCCTTCACGTGCCGGCCGATATTGACGAGCGCGAACATCAGGTCGCCAAGCTCGTCGGCCACCTTGTCTCGCTTTCCGTCCCGCAGCGCCTCGCGCAGTTCGCCGATTTCCTCCTCGATCTTGTCCAGGATCGGCTCGGCCTCCGACCAGTCGAAACCGACCTTGGCGGCACGCTGCTGCAGTTTCAGCGCCTCGGTCAGCGCCGGCTGTGCACGATGCACCGTACCGAGATAGCCGAGCTTGAAGTCTTCCGTGATCCCGCGGCGCGCTCGGCGCTCGGCCCGTTCCCGTTTTTCCTCCGCCTTGATCTCATCCCACTGCACCTTCACCGCATCCGGCGTATCGGCGTCGGAGCGGGTCCCGGGGGGCACAAACACATGCGGATGCCGGCGGATCATCTTTTTCGTGATCGCCTCGACCACGTCGCCGAAGGAGAACTCGCCGGCTTCTTCCGCCATGCGGGCGTGAAAAACCACCTGCAGCAGCAGATCGCCCAGCTCCTCGCAGAGGTCGTCCATGTCGTGGCGCTCGATCGCGTCGGCCACCTCATAGGCCTCCTCGATCGTATAGGGCTTGATGGTCGAAAAATTCTGTTCGAGGTCCCAGGGGCAGCCGGTGACGGGGGTGCGCAGCGCCGCCATGATCTCGATCAGCCGCGAAATATCCTTCGATGGTTGCATGGATGTGTCCCTGCGGCTCAGTTGAGTGGAATGCTGTTCTGCTTCTTGCCGGACTGGTAGCTGTCCGAAAGCCGCTGGTAGGCGGCTTTTATGCGCGCGGTCTGGGCCTTGAGTTCGGCGCGCCGCGGCTCGTCCTCGCTCTCCACCAGATCGGCGATGAAGTAGGAATTCCAGAAGGCGTTCTGGCGCCGGTAACCGCCTGGCTCCAGCCCGAAAACCTCCTTGAGGATTTTCAGGTCGTGCGGAATGGCGAAGGCGTCGCGCGAATCCTCATGGCTGAAGAAGGAGTAGAAATTGTCGAAACCGGCCCAGGTGATCGCCGACATGCACATGGTGCAGGGTTCGTGGGTCGACAGGAAAATCAGCTCCTTGGCGGGAAGGTTCAGGGCTTTCTCATAAAAGCGCTTCAGCGTGTGGACCTCGCCATGCCAGAGCGGATTTTCGAGTTCGTTATTGGTTTCGGCGGTCACCAGCGACAGGTCGGATTTCTTGAGGATCGCCGCGCCGAATACCTTGTTGCCGGCGGCGACGCCCTTTTGCGTGAGTGGCAGGATGTCGTGTTCGATGACGTCGAGAAGGCGGGCGGCAATGGTCATGGGTGAAGCTTCTTTTGAACGTTCAAGGCAGTTTATGGCGTTAGATGGAAGGTCGGAAGCAAAAAGGCGCAAGTCCCGGGAAAAATTGGGGAAAGATCGTTCGCGGTGGCTTTTGCTCAAGAAGGGGCGGATCGCGGAACAGAAATACCGCCATGCAACACTCTTCGAATATCCATTCCTTCAACTTTTCTCGCCTATTGCGGATACTCCCCGGATATGATTCAGGATAATCGCATGTCCAGCGATAGGGAACGCTTGTCGGTCTTTCCGGCCTTCTTCCGCGTCAGCGGAAGGAGCGTTCTTGTATTTGGCAATGGCGGCGAAGCCTTTGCCAAGGCCCGGCTGCTCGCCAATACCGATGCCCGCATCGTCGCCCATGCGCCGGCGCCGCAGCAGGATTACGCCGCCTGGCTTGCCGCACAAGATATCGAGACCGTCCGCACCGGATTTTCTCCCGAGCAGGTGAGGGGCGCTGCCCTGGTTTTCGCCGCGACCGGCGATGCCGCTGAGGATCGGGCCATCGTGGCGGCCGCCCGTGCCGAAAAAGTCCCCGCCAATGCGGTCGATCAGCCGGAATTCTGCGATTTCTACACGCCGGCCATCGTCAACCGCGCGCCGGTCGCCGTGGCGATCGGGACCGAGGGCGCCGGCCCGGTTCTCGCCCAGATGATCCGCGCCCGCGTCGACCAGATGCTGTCGCCGTCGCTCGGCCGGCTCGCAAGCCTTGCCGCCGAATATCGCGATGCCGCCGAGCGTTTCGTGCCGCGCGGTACCTCCCGCCGCATCTTCTGGCGCCGCTTCTTCTCCGGCGACGTCGCCGATGCGGTTGCTGCGAACGATGGCGCTTCTGCCCGCCGTTCGGCCAATGCCTTGCTCTCCGCGACTGGCCGCGCGGAAGGCCATATCTGGCTCGTCGGCGCCGGGCCGGGCGCCGAGGACCTTTTGACGCTGCGTGCCCAGCGGGTGCTGATGGAGGCCGATGCGATCGTCTACGACGCGCTCGTGCCGCAGGCGATCGTCGACATGGGCCGCCGCGATGCCGAGCGTCTGCCGGTCGGCAAGCGCAAGAACTGCCATTCGAAATCCCAGGAGGAGATCAACCGGCTGCTGGTCGATCTCGGCCGCCAGGGCAAGCGCGTCGTGCGCCTGAAATCCGGCGATCCGCTCGTCTACGGCCGCGCCGGCGAGGAAATGGCGGCGCTTCGCGAAGCCGGCATCTCCTACGAGATCGTTCCCGGCATCACGTCCGCCTTTGCCGCCGCCGCCGACTTCGACCTGCCGCTGACGCTGCGTGGCGTCGCCTCGTCGCTGATCTTCACCACCGGCCATGATCTCACCGGCGATGTGCTGCCCGACTGGGCGAGCCTTGCCGTCTCGGGCGCGACGATCGCCGTCTATATGGGCAGCACGGTCGCCGCCTCCGTCGCCGGACGGCTGATGGGTGCAGGCCTTGCGCCGGAAACCACCGTCGCCGTGATCGAGAATGCCAGCCGCGTCGACCGCCGGCTCTTCCATGGGGTTCTCGAGGAACTGCCGGATCTGGAAGCTCGCGACGACCTTTCCGGCCCTGTCATGGTGATCATAGGCGAAGCCGTCGCCGGTGCGAATTTCGAAAAGTCCGAGCCGCTTTCGGCCTTCAAGGTTGCGGCTCGCGAAGAAATGGGACTCTGAAGAATGACCGACAAGGTTCTGACCGCCAATCGCCTGACCGACGGCATCGCCGTCTGGCTCGATGCGAACGGCCAGTGGGTGGAAAACCTGCAGGATGCAATCGTCGCGCGCCATGCGGAGGCCGTCGCTTCGCTGGAGGCGATCGGCAAGCGCGATTTCGCCGAGAACAGGGTTGTCGACGTCGCGGTGATCGACGTAGAGGAGCAGGATGGCAAGCTCTGGCCGATCCGGCTGCGCGAGCGCATCCGCGCCCAGGGCCCGACCATGGAATATGCTGCCGGCTATCGCCCTGCCGATCCGAAGTTTATCGCAGTCTGAGGAAATCATGTACCGTTACGACGAATTCGACCACGCTTTTGTCACGAGCCGCGTGGAGCAGTTTCGCGATCAGGTCGCACGCCGCCTCTCCGGCGAACTGGCGGAGGACGCCTTCAAGCCGCTGCGCCTGATGAACGGCGTCTACCTGCAGCTTCACGCCTATATGCTGCGCATTGCGATCCCCTACGGCACGCTGAATTCGCGGCAGATGCGCATGCTCGCCCATATCGCCCGCAAGTACGACCGCGGCTACGGCCATTTCACCACCCGCCAGAACATCCAGTTCAACTGGCCGAAACTGTCCGACACGCCGGATATCCTGGCCGAGCTCGCGACCGTCGAGATGCATGCGCTGCAGACCTCCGGCAACTGCATCCGCAATGTCACGGCCGACCATTTCGCCGGTGCCGCCGCCGACGAGGTCGCCGACCCGCGGCCTTACGCGGAAATCCTGCGCCAGTGGTCCTCGGTCCATCCGGAATTCTCCTTCCTGCCCAGAAAATTCAAGATCGCCGTCACCGGCGCCGAGCGCGACCGCGCCGCGATCCAGGTGCATGACATCGGCCTGCACCTGAAGCGCAACGAAGCGGGCGATCTGGGCTTTGCCGTCTATGTCGGCGGCGGGCAGGGCCGCACGCCGCTGATCGCCAAGAAGATCCGCGACTTCCTCCCCGAAGAGGATCTTCTGTCCTACGTGACGGCGATCGTGCGCGTGTACAACCTGCATGGCCGCCGCGACAACAAGTACAAGGCGCGCATCAAGATCCTCGTCCATGAAACGGGCGTCGAGGAGCTGACCCGCCAGGTGGAAGAGGAATTTTCCCACCTGCAGGGGACGGAACTGAAGCTGCCGGAAGCCGACATCGAGGCGATCTCCGGCTATTTCGCGCCGCCTGCCTTGCCGGATCGCGCCGAAGGCTGGGCCCAGCTTGCCGGCTGGAAGAAGACGGACGAGAGTTTCGCCCGCTGGGTTCAGCAGAATGTCCAGCCGCACAAGCATCCCGACTACGGCATGGTGACGATTTCGCTGAAGCCGATCGGAGGCATTCCGGGCGACGCCTCCGACGTGCAGATGGACGCGATCGCCGACCTGGCGGAAGAATTCGCCTTCGACGAGATCCGCATCAGCCACGAGCAGAACGTCATCCTGCCGCATGTGGCGCTGGCCGACCTCGAACCGCTCTACCGCGCGCTGGTGGCGCAGGGGCTTGCCACCGCCAATGCAGGCCTGATCACCGACATGATCGTCTGTCCGGGGCTGGACTATTGCGCGCTGGCCAACGCCCGGTCGATCCCCGTGGCGCAGGAGATTTCGGCGCGCTTCGGTTCGCCGGAGCGCCAAGCGGAAATCGGTGAGCTCAAGATAAAAATCTCCGGCTGCATCAACGCCTGCGGCCATCACCATGTCGGCCATATCGGTCTTCTGGGCGTCGAGAAGAAGGGCGCCGAACTCTATCAGATCACGCTCGGCGGTTCGGCCGACGAGAACACCTCGATCGGCGAGATCATCGGCCGCGGCTTCGAGCCGAGCAAGGTGACCGACGCCGTGGAGACGATCGTCAACACCTATCTCGGCCTTCGCCTTTCGAAGGAGGAGACCTTCCTGGAGGCCTATCGCCGCGTCGGGCCGCAGCCGTTCAAGGATGCGCTCTATGGCGATGCCAAGGCGGAAGCGGCGTAAGGGGAGAGACGGATGACCAGAATCTGGAGAGAGACCGGCTTCGTCGAGAACGATCCCTGGGTGATCGAGACGGAAGAGGTGAAGGCGGCCGAGGAGCAGAAGGTCCTGCTGCCGCTGGACGCGCTGATCGAGAAGGCGGAGGCCAGCAACGATGTCGGCCTCGGCGTGCTGATCAGGCCCGGCGACGACGTCAGGCGGCTGGAGCCCTATCTTTATCGCCTCGAGATCGTCGCGGTGGAGTTCCCGGCCTTCAGCGACGGCCGCGCTTTCAGCCACGCTTCGCTCTTGCGCGACCGGCTGGCCTACAGGAACGAGCTGCGCGCCGTCGGCGACGTGTTGATCGACCAGATCCCGCTGATGCTCCGCTGCGGCATCGACAGTTTCGCGGTGAAGAACGCCACCGCGCTGAAGCGGCTGGAAGAGGGGCTTCTGCCCGGTATCGCGGTCCACTATCAGCCGACGGCCAGGCACGCGGAGAAAGGCACCGGCTTCAGCTGGCGCCGCCGCACGGTGGCCTGAGCGGTTTAGCCGATGCGCTGCAAAAGGTGACTTCCCCGGACATATTTTTCGTGAAGCTCCGCGACAAAGGTTCGCGGATGCCTTCAAAACGGCGGCCGGATGGTATATTTCGCTTCTGCGAAAAAGGACGAGACTGAGACGAAGATGAACGCTCCAGCCAAGACAGAGGAATTTGCGGCAAAAATCCCGGACGGCGTCTATGCCGAAACCGTGCTTGACGTCGAGCATTACACCGACCGCCTGTTCCGCTTCCGCATGACACGGCCGGCCGGTTTCCGCTTCCGCTCGGGTGAGTTCGCGATGATCGGCCTGATGGTCGGCGACAAGCCGGTCTACCGCGCCTATTCGGTCGCCAGTCCCGCCTGGGACGAGGAACTGGAATTCTTCTCGATCAAGGTGCCCGACGGGCCGCTCACCTCGCACCTGCAAAAGATCCAGCCGGGTGACACGGTGCTGATGCGCAAGAAGCCGACCGGCACGCTGGTGCTCGATGCGCTGACGCCGGGCAAGCGGCTCTACATGTTCTCGACCGGCACGGGCATCGCCCCCTTCGCCAGCCTCATCCGCGATCCGGAGACCTACGAGAAGTTCGACGAGGTGATCCTGACGCATACCTGCCGCGAGGTGGCCGAGCTGAAATACGGTTTGGACCTGATCGAGGAGATCAGGAATCACGAGTTCCTGGCGGAGATCGTCGGGGACAAGCTGAAGCATTACCCGACCGTCACCCGCGAGGAATTCTCGCACACGGGCCGCATCACCGACCTGATCGAAAACGGCAAGCTCTTCACCGATCTCGGCGTGCCGCCGCTCACCCCCGAGACCGACCGCGGCATGATCTGCGGCTCGGCCGACATGCTGAAGGACACCAAGGCGCTGCTCGAAAAGGCCGGGCTGGAGGAAGGTTCGAACAGCAAGCCCGGCGAGTTCGTCATCGAACGGGCGTTTGTGGGGTGAGGAACGGTCGGGCGAAGCCCGAGCAATCGATCCAGTGAATCGATTGCAGTGACGAACGCCCTGAGCCTAAGGCGAAGGGCCGGGGGGCGGCGACGGCCGAAGGCCGGCAAAACGATCCAGTGAATCGTTTTGAGTGTCGAACGCCGCGAGCCGAAAGCGAGCGGCCGGGACGCCGGTGCGGCATACGCGCCCCATGTGCCCCCCACATCCTCGGCATCCATTCCTCACCCGTCCCTCGCCAGCGCATCTTCCTCATCCGGAACACGCTCACCAAACCTCTCGAATTGATGCGCGATGCTTCGCGGAGGCGGGGCGGCGGGCGGAAGGCGGAGACGGCGCAGCCAGCCGCGCAGGGCGGGACGGTTGGCGGGTTCCTCGGCGAGCGCCGCGACGGCGGTGCAAACGTTCTGCCTCAATATGAAGGCCTCTTCTTTGTTTTCCGCCGATGGCAGGAGCTCTCGTTCGGAAAACCGCACAGCGCAGAGACCGGCGAGTTTTCTCTGCGAGGCGAACAGATTGCGATGCCTCTTCTGCAGCACGCCGACGCATTCGGGTTCGCCTTCGGCGGAGACAGGTGCCGCGCAGCGGCCAGTGCGGCGGCAGGCGCGGCGTGGACAAAGTCGCGGCATGCCGAGGGTTTCGGCGGTACGGCGGCTGACACGGGTTTCGAGGGGCGGAAGATGCTCGGGGGACATGAGGTTCCTTTCGTGCTGGAGGCGGGACATGGGTCATCGTTCACGCGATCCGTCTGATCCGTGGTTTGAAACTGTTCGGACGGGGCGCTGAAAGCTGCCTCGTAAAATTTAGTTTTAGGTGACACCTCTCAGCGCCCCGTTCGGCGGTTTATGCCCGCGATTCCGGTCCCTCTGCGATGACGGGGTTTGTGGGAACGGTGGCGCGCCCCTCCTTGTGAGGAAGGCGTCATGCACGCCCTTGTACTTACAATGCCGCAGGCCATGACTACCCCAGGCACGTCTTC
>Ga0164243_10000240_pt1 | contig 119403 bp, 107 predicted proteins | sample OricompcompostOP_FD_108781 | JGI IMG/M metagenome (GOLD analysis project Ga0164243, IMG submission 108781) | Organic Plus compost microbial communities from Emeryville, California, USA - Original compost - Organic plus compost (OP) | ecosystem: Engineered > Solid waste > Mixed feedstock >...
CACGCCACTGGCCCACAAGGGTAAACATGTACTCTCTACGCTCTTTCATAACCTTATTATTTTGGGCGTAAAGCTAACGACGATCAATTAATCCGAAAATATGCAGTTGGTCGGGCGGATACCAAAGGACGAATGGAGTAAGCTTATCACAATTTGTGATAAGCTGCCCCATGGTGTCAAATATAGCCTTGCTACGCCTAAGATGAATGCTTGTAGACAACACCGAGCTGCGGCTGGAAATTTCGGAAATAAAACATGTAGTAGAGAGAAGACATAGGGTAGATGAAACTTTATTTAAACTATTTTCGGATCATACGTAATTCTTGGGGGATAGTACATTTTAACTCTTCTATTCTACGACTGATATTTCTACTCGCCGATTTTGTTCCCTCCCGCTTTCTGTATCGTTGGATGCAACCGGCTTGGAAGCACCAAATCCTCTGGCACTAAGATTTCCAGATGGCACTCCAGCGTTGATGATATAGAGCATGACCGCATTGGCCCTGTCTTCAGATAGCGATTGGTTGTATTCGGCCGTACCCTCGATGGATGAATGACCATCGATGGTAAAATTGACCGACGTATCTTTCAGCATTTCTCGGACGATATTGTCCAACACGGTATAGGACCCTGTTTTGAGTACACTAGAATTAAATTCAAACAGGACGTTCTTGAAAGTGAAACTCGGTTTTTCGACCACCGGTTCAGGGTCCTTGCGAGGTTTTTCCTGAGCAATGACAGATTCTTCCACTCTCTCTACGGGTTCTTCCCGAACGGGCGTCTGTTCAATCTGGCTACCTGGTTTAATTACGATTTTTTTGGACTTGCAAGCTGACAGGCTTAAGACCAATAGAGCGCAACTTGTTGCTAAAAGGCTTATACGCTTCATAGTATGTTCATTTATTAATGTGTATACCCCCAAAGGTACTATATATTCTCTTATCCTCCCTAGCAAAACGTATGATTTGGCTTGCGCCATACCTCGGTCTTATACGCCTATAGCTTTACGTAGCTGACAGGAAATTACAGTACTTCTCTTCCCGCTGAAGCTGTATCGTGTGGAGACGAAAGTCCTAAAACAAGCTGTACGTAGAAATATCGATAGATTACCGAAAGATTTCATGTTCGAGCTAGATGAAAATGAATTCAAGTCTTTGAGGTCGTGGTGGAAGCCGATATGTGCCTATGATGTTTACGGAGGATTTTTTTCATAATTGTGGGTAATATAAGAATTAGCGAAATCAAATTTTGCCAATCCACCGCAGTTCGTTTGATACTTGAAAAAAGATAAATTAGTCCAGTTCCCAAAAATTTTGGAACCCCAATTTTATTCATATCTTAGTTAAAAAAACAGATAGAGTATGAGAGTAAAGATACTGACTTTATTTACCGCATTTATGATGGTAGTTGCAATTAACCAGAAAGGAAATGCGCAAGTTAAAATTCCACCGGCAAGTAGTTCCCAGACAATTAGCCAGGGCCTGGGAATCAGTACTGTTACGCTTGTTTATAGCAGACCTAATATGAATGGGCGTAAAATATTTGGCGGCTTGGAGCCTTATGGAAAAGTTTGGCGGACCGGCGCCAACCAAATACCGACAATAACTTTTGAACGTGAAGTTACGGTAGCAGGAAATAAGGTTGCGCCAGGCACTTATGGAATACTAACCATCCCCAATAAAGATAAATGGACAATTATCTTCACTAAAAATAATAACCAATGGGGGTCTTACACCTACAATCAAGCGGAAGATTTATTTAGATTCCCTGTAACTCCCCAATTATTGGATAAGCCGGTTGAGACTTTTACGATTTCATTTTCGGAAGTTACCCCAAGTAGTGCAAAAATGAATCTTAGTTGGGAAAATACGCTAGTTACCTATGACCTAACCGTGGATGAAGATGCAGAGATAATGGCGTCAATCCAAGAGGCTATGAAGGGAGATAAGAAGCCTTATTTTGTATCGGCCCAATATTATTATAAGAATAACAAAGATATTAACCAAGCACTCGACTGGGTCAATAAGGCTGAACAGGAAGCACCCAAGGCTACTTATATTAAATATTGGAAAGCTTTGATCCAGATTAAAGCTGGCGACAAAGCCGGTGCCAGGTTAACCGCACAAAAGGGAATTGAAATTGCCAAAGAGGAAAACAACGGCGAGTATATAAGATTAAACGAACAGGCATTAGAACAAGCAAAGAAATAACGGTCAATTTTAAAGACATTAGCGGGCTAAAGGGAGTTTAATCTGGTAATGATTTCATTGGCAGTAAGAGGCACCGATTGCTTTTATCGTCCTTAATATTCTCCTTTTATGACAAAGAATGAGCCACGAATAGTTCCCGCTAATTTAGATTTTTGTCTGGCAAACTTAAATTTTTCTAACGCTTTTGGAATTTCCATTCCTTCAGAAAGTTTAAATCCTACAGCTCTTTTTTTCGGATTATCAAGTGGGTACAAAACATTAATTCCAAGGCCGTCTTCGTAAAAAACGAACACCCATTTTATGTTTTCAACCTGCAATGTTGCTGTTTCTAAGGGTTTCGACGCTATCACTATGCCTCGCTCTTCCTTTAATATGTTATGGACCCAAGTGATTGTGTCAATGCTTTCACTGGCTGGTGTAACACTAAATTCAGTGTTGTATTTATTAAAAAAATATCGTGCTTCGTTTGCTCGCAAACCGGCAAGGGTTTCTGCGACAGGAGAAGATTCTAAGCCTTTTGTGGTCACGTTTTTAAAATCTATTGTCAGGGTCATATGTTATTATTTATCTGTTATTAGGAATAGTTTTCTGTCTGAAGGCCTGAAATACCAAGAAATAGTAATCAGAACAAGATATAGTAAAGAAGGAATTATCAATCTAAAAGTATCGCCCGATGCAATGTGTGAATATAATGCTCCAGTTATCGTGAAGAATATTCCTGCATAAGCCCATTCTTTCAGTAATGGAAACTTTGGAATGAGAAATGCAACAACACCCAGTATTTTCCATATTCCGAGCAGGGTAAGAATGTAAGCTGGATAACCTAAATGTATTAGGTTTTCTTCGGTACCCGGTCCACCAGCCTGTACTCTAAATAGCTGTATAACAGCAGTAGATACCATACCCAAACATAACCAGATTGTTGCTATCCAATAAATTATTTTGTTTCTTTTTGTCATTTTGCATTATTCTATATTGGTTAATATTTCTTGCAGTCTGTCGTGTGCCATATTTAGCCCGGTAGCAAAAGGTAGTTTTAGTTGTTCTGCTCTGTGCTGCTCCGATTTATAAATTATTTGAATAGTCAGTTTGCTTGTACTGTCTGTTATCTTTTCAAATTCCAAAAATTCAAGCTGAACTCCAATAGGTGCATTTTCCATTTCAAACGTTCTAATGATTTTTTGGTTGGGAATAAATTCGTGGATTGTTCCATTTGCCTTAAATACAACATTGCCATTGTATGAAGTTTCAAACTGGTAACTTCCGTGGTTTCTACTTTCAAGTTTTATCACTTTTGTTCCCATCCACTGTTCAACAAGTTCAGGTTCTTGATAGGCTTTAAAAAGAAGTTCCAGGGGTAAATCGAATTCTCTTGTTATGGTTAATTCTTGCTTGCCTTCTTCGGCATTGATTTTTGTTCTTCGCTCCATCTTTATTTTGCTTGAAATTTTTTCATTACAGATTCTAATTTGTCAAATCGGTCATCCCACATTTTACGAAATGGCTCTAAAAAGTGGGCTACTTCTTTCATTTTTTGTGGATTTAGGTGATAGTAAATTTCTCTCCCGCTTTGTTCTTGTCTAAGTAATTCACACTCTGTCAGTATTTGTAAATGCTTTGAAACAGTTGGTCGTGCAGTGTCAAAGTTTGAGGCGATAGCGCCTGCTGTCATGGTTTGTGAAGCAATCAACAATAAAATGGCTCTCCTTGTTGGGTCGGCTATTGCTTGAAATACGTCTCTTCTTGTTTTCATTATGAAGTTATTTGACTACAAATATAAGCGTAGTCATTTAACTACTCAAATTTTTCTTCATTTTTTTGTGTTCGTTAGATGTTTGAAATCTTTGGTTTCCATTTTACAGAGGATGTGGGTCTGGGTTTTCGACTTTAGCGGTGTCTTAAAACCAGAGGGAGGTCACGGCATAGGGGTATCTGTAAGGTTAGTTGTCTTAGTTCAAAAGTGACAAATTGCAAAACAACCAAGCGATGTTAACAGGTGTTCTTTTAAAGGATAGGAAATCGATTAGGATTTCGGGTGATTACTCCGATATACAGTCCTTACAGAAAACTATAGCTAAAGTGATACAGTTATTCCAAGAAAATCAGCTTGCCGATACGGAACCTGCCCGGCTCTTTACGGATTTCCAAGAAAAGATCAAAACAGTGGGCACCAGTACCTGTACGGAGCTATTGATCATTTTCAACTTACTCCTGTCTCTTTCAGACTATCTCGTGACGGATCTACTGGATCATGTAAACCTGCTTTTATTAGAAAACATCCTTCAAACTACCACCAACATTCACCCTACAGGGGATCCAATTCAAAAAAAGGGGTTTATCGGCAAACGCTTTGTTTTCAATAACCTTAAATCCTTTATCGAGGAATTCACTCATGACAAGAAACTCATTGATGTAATACCCATGGAAAACAAACCAATGAAACCATCATGATTAAAATAATCATTAAATACACAGGGAAATGATTATTGACAAATATTCAAGATTTTAGGTGTCAATGAACTTCGCTGTCGCTCCGGTTATTTTAATCATCAAAGGCTCCATCTGACAAATAAGAACTAAAAAAAACAGATGAAAATACAGAACAAAGGACAAGCCCGGCTTCTCCGAAATAAATACCTCGAAAGGCTCACTAAAACACACCCCTTGGTTATCTGGGGAGTCTATATTCCCATTATCGGCTACCTGTTTTATTATAGCAAAACCACACTTCACTATTCATCACTAAAAATAGCAGGCATTTATTTGGCTGCCGTACTATTCTGGACATTCTTTGAATACATGGCACATCGCTATATTTTTCATTGGATAAGTACGAAAGCCAGTATCCAACGTTTTGCCTATACCTTGCATGGCAACCATCATCATTATCCGCGCGATAAACAACGACTTTTTATGCCACTCGTTCCCAGTCTGCTCATTTCTTCCGTCTTGTTCTCCTTGTTTTATGTCCTTATGAGGGATGCTGCATACCTCTTCTTTGCAGGCTTCATCTCCGGATATTTGGTGTATGCCAGCATGCACTATGCCATTCATGCATGGGCACCGCCTTTTAAATGGATGAAGCCACTTTGGCGCAATCACCACCTCCACCATTATAAAGACGAAGAATTGGGTTTTGGTGTCAGCTCTACCTTATGGGACGCCGTATTCGGTACCCGCTTTGACTTAACGAAAGTAAAAGAAGATCCGGAAAAAGTAAAAGAATTATTATTTGAAAAGAAAACCACTACGAAGAAATGAACAATAAAGGATATGTATTGATCACCGGCGGAAGCTCCGGTTTAGGCAAGGAACTGGTATTGCAATGTGCGTCCCTGGGATGGAATGTGATCATCATCGCATTGCCCAACGGAAACATAAAGCCTTTGGCGAAGCAGATCGAAAGGGAATATGGTATTAAATTGGTTATTTTCGAGTTTGATATCACCGATCAACCGCTATTGATTGAACACCTGGAAAACATTGTCAGGAATTATGATGTTAATTTCTTGATCAATAATGCGGGAATGGGCGGTACGGCTGAAATCATGAACAGCACAATGACATACATCGATAATATTATCCAATTAAATGTCAGGGCCATGGCAACGGTTACCCGGATGATGCTTGATCATCTTATGACCCATAAGCAAGCCTTTATCATGAACATTGCGAGCATGGCTGCTTTTAGTCCGATTGCCTATAAAACTGTATACCCGGCATCCAAGGCTTTTATTTCCTCTTTCTCTCTGGGTTTGAGGGAAGAGCTTAAACATACAGGTGTATCGGTAAGCGTGGTTTATCCGGGCGCGATCATGACCAACTCCAATGTATCGCAACGGATCATCGCCTTGGGCAGGAAAGGGAAAATAGGCTTGTTGCCCACGGCAGAAATCGCAAGAATTGCGCTTAGACAAAGCTTGGCAAAAAAAGCGATCATCATTCCGGGGATATGGAACCGGTTTAATTATGCCCTGATGAGGCTTATTCCCCTGGAAACACGGCTGAGGATTGTTTCGGGTACGATAAAAAGTGAATTGGGTTTTCAAGCTTAAGCGATGAAGAAGAAAATACTGATTACGGGTGGCAGCGGACTGTTGGGGTCGAATGCCGTCAGGAACTTGCATAATGAAGGATATGATCTGCGCCTGCTGATCCGGTCTTCCGCCAATAGGCAAGCGATACATGACCTGCCCTGTGAGATATATGATGGCGATATCTGTCGTCTTGAAGATGTACAACATGCGATGAAAGGCTGCGATTATGTGGTACATGCTGCCTCACTCACCACACAGTGGGGCGTGAGCTACGACGACTATAAACGAGTCAATATCACGGGCACAAAAAACATCGTGGAGGCTTGCCTGCAGCAGAAGGTTGAAAAGCTTGTGTACATCAGCACAGCGAATACCATCGGAGCGGGAACAATTGCTAAACCGGGAAATGAGCTCAATGCTTTTTCCTTATTCCACATCAATTCGGGCTACATCAATTCGAAATACATTGCCCAACAATATGTCCAAGAGCAGGTGGAGCGTCGTAAGCTTCCTGCTGTTATTTTAAATCCCACCTTTATGATCGGCCCTTATGATGTGAAGCCTAGCTCTGGCCAGATCATCTTGCATGGCATGAATAAACGGATACTATTTTATCCGCCGGGGGGCAAGAATTTCGTACATGTCAATGATGTTTGCCGGGGAATAAACAATGCCCTTAGCTTGGGAAAGATCGGGGATGTCTATTTGCTTGCCGGGGAAAATCTTTCGTATAAAGACTTCTTTTCCTTATTGAATAAAACGACCTGTCAGAAACCGCTGATGATCCGGATTCCTCCCTTTGTGCTGAAGTTAGCAGGGAGAACCTGTGGCCTAATTGGAAGACTGACCGGATATCGTTTTAAATTAAGTTATGCCGCCGCTTATATGTTGTGTTTATCCAATTATTACTCCGGGGGAAAATCCGAAAGGGAGTTGAACCTCCGCTATACCTCAACCGAAAATGCAGTCCGCGAGGCCCTCGACTGGTTCAAAGCAAGTGGCTACCTTTAGTCAGTCTATTTTTTACCGACTTTCTCTGGATTTTTACCGATCTTTTCGAGTCGCTCACCTATTTCATATTGCGGCTGGTGCAGGCAGGTAATACTTTTGAATCAAATAACAAAACGTAAACCCTTTAAAATTTGATTCATGAAAACGATTAAACCTATCTTCCTAACTCTATGTTTATTTGTAGTTACTTGCCTTTTTGTGCAAGCAAAACCCGATCATAAGTCTGTGATTGCCCGGGAGCATATCATAAGCCAGTATATTCAATGCACCACACAGGGCGAAGTGGGCGGCATCAGCCAATTATTGGACGAGAATTTTAAGGAATGTATGCCACTGAAAGGAAAGACGGTCATTTACTCCAAAGAACAGGTCGTATCTTTCCTTCGGTCAACCAAAGGCCTGGTACAAAATTGCACCACCGATTATTCATGGGTTGAAAGCAGTGATAAGGTTGCCATCGCCAAAGTGGAGATGAAATACCCTGATTTCACCCGTGTCGATTACATTACCTTGAACAATATCGGGGGAGCCTGGAAGGTTACCCATGTCGCTGCTTCTTACGAGTGAGGCAGGTTTTTGTCCTGATCCGCAATGAGAGGGGGCAGATCGGCTTCACGATGGACCGGCGCGTTGGTAATACCAAAGGGGACATGGACAGAAGGAAATCTCCGGGCGACATGCTCAATATGGCCAACCTGATCATCAAAAAAGATGTGAGGTTTAAATATTCTCAGGGCATTGTCTTTGTTGATTCCCCCCAAAAAAAATGCTTCATCCACCCGGATATCCAATTGGCGAAGGGTGGTGATCACCCTTTCGTGTGCCGGGGCACTCCGGGCGGTGGCAATAGCGATCCTGATCTTGGGGGTATAGGCAACATCGGCCCGATGTTTCATTATTTCGCTTTTCTGCAAATTCGAAATTTCTTTAAAGAAGCGCAATAAAGGGCCCGCAGGGAGGGGGATCGCCGCCTTCTGCTTTTCATGGCTATGGAAGGATAGCAGTCCGCCAGCCTCTCCTTCCTGCTGGAAAATAGTCTCGGCAGAATCATCGGCAATGACGCCATCAAAATCGAAAGCCAGGCGGAGTTCCTGGTCATTGTCATCATCAATATAATCCGTGGGAAAGATACAACCGGCAGGATAACCATATTCAACGGCCTCCTTGACATCATCTGTATTCCCCGAAAGGAACAGGGACGCATTAAAGGCTTCCATATACTTGAACGGATTGTTTCCTGTCACGAAAACGGCCCTGCTGATGGGCAATCCATAGTGTTCAATTGATTTAAATACACGAAGACCTGTATCAGGATCATTGCGCGACAACAATACGACTTCAACAGGTTGTTCTTCGGCGGTATTTATGCCCAGCAGGCGCTTAATTAGGGGAAATACGACCCCTTTTTCAAGGATCGTGTTTTCATGTTCCCGTTGGAATTTGCGGTAGGCGTCTTCCCCATTCTCCCGGAAGAAATTGTCTGATTCCGTTAGGTCAAACAAGGCACTGGAAGCAACTGCAATGACAAATTTTTTCTCTACCGGGAAAGCCATTTATTTTTTATATTTTGTTTGAACAGCTACCGTTTTGTTTCCTTCGGACTAAGCCTGTCCATCGCAAAGATAGTACTTCAGGTTGAAATACATAAAGCCTAATACCCACATTAACAGATTCCGGGTCAAGCCCAGAATGATGCTTTTCCTTTACGTCATCCTGAGCTCGACTCAGGATCTTTAAAAGCTATGCACCATCTTAAAAGATGCTGGATCAAGTCCAGCATGACGAAAAGTGGCCTGATTACTCAAAGCTCATAGCTGACAGCTACCAAGGAGATGACTTTGTGAAGCTATCCATCATTTGCATGACCATAAGTGCTTCTTCAATCGAACAAGGATTGTCCCGCAGTCCGTTGAAATAAGATACAACCTGCGTGATCATGGGTTGTTCTACATGCTGCGGGCGAATAAAAGTTTGCACTTCTTCCCCTTGGCCGATATCCCATTTCAGGTCATTGCCAAAAAAGGGAAAGGTAATTTTACCCTGGCTACCAATCAGCTCGCAGCTATCCACCTCCAAATGATCAGCTACGTTAAAGCACCATGACCCATTCACGACCGTTTTATTCCTGAATAATACCTGTCCGCAAACATGATCATCTGCCGGCGTAGCCGCCGATTGATTCAAAGAGAATCCCGTATACTTTTCGGGCGCCCCAAAATAAAACAGCATCAAGTCAAGCTGATGCGGGGCCAGATCATGAAAATAACCGCCGCCGGATAGATCAGGTTGTACCCGCCAATTGCTTGCCATATTCTCCACATTTGGCGATTTACCGGCTTGCCACATTCGTATTTGCACGCTACGGATATCGCCAATCATCTTGCTGTCAATGAGCTCCTTTATTTTTAAGTACATGGGTTGCGCACGCCGGTAGTGTGCCACCGTCAACTTCGCCCTGCTTTTTTTAACCACATCGGCCAGTTGCCGGGCCTCCCGCGCATTCAATGTGACCGGTTTCTCCACATAAACGTTCAAGCCCTTCTCCAACGCAGCGATCGCATAGGGGAGATGAAAAGCGGGTGGAGTAGCAATGTAAATGGCATTGATGTCTTCGTCATTCATCAAGGCCTCCGCGTCATCATACCATTTTTTAACGCCATGCCTTCGCGCATAGTCTGCTGCCTTTGCTGCATCCCGCCGCATGACCGCAATGAGTTTGCTGCCTGGTATTTTATGAAATGCCGGACCGCTTTTTACTTCGGTCACATCGCCACAACCAATAATTCCCCAATGAATATCATTCATATTCTCGAAATTTTTCTTCTAGCATTTTATTCGTGATTACATTCCCTAAGCTTTTTCCACAAACTCTTTGAGCAACACGCCGATGAGCTCCTTCCAGCCTGCCGCAAAGCTTTCTTTGGCAAAGTCTGCCATCGGCGGAAAGGTCTCCAGTCCCTCATGGGTCAACCGTAGCTTCGTTTTATCTCCCTCGGGAAACAACTCGAAGGTGACTAAGGAGTTTCCTTCATAAGCATCATAGCGCCAACTATAACTCAATTTCCGTTCAAAAACTACTTCCGTAATCCTACACAAATGCAGGTAGTTCTCTCCTTTGCTTCCCTGCCCGGTAAATTGAAATTCGAAACCTACCTCCGGTTTGAACTCGACCAGATCAAAATACCATTGTTTCATTTTGTCTTTGTCTGTGATGGCTTCCCAGACAACCTGCACAGGAGCATGATACGTACGCTCAATTACAAAAGGTGTTGCATCCATACGTTCTATTTTTTATTTGATTGTGTTTCAGCTATGAATTTTTCCAAGGCATCGAGTTTTTCATTCCAGAATCCATCAAAATAATCAAGCCATTCTTGTAAGGCTACAAAACCCTCTTTTTTTAAAGAGCAATACCTTTCCCTGCCCCTTTCTTCAATGGCGATAAAACCGGCTACATGAAGTATTTTCAGATGTTTGGAAACCGCCGGCCTGCTCATTTCGAAATTTTCCGCTACCGCATTGATGGTTAAACCTTCCTTTGAAAGCAGGCGAAGGATCTGCCTTCTACTCGGATCAGCTATTGCCTGAAATGTATCCACTGCTGCTTGTCCCATAGTCAATCAAGGTTTCTTTGCACAAAATAAGTAACCCAACGGTTACACAAATATAAGAAACCTTTTGGTTACGCAAAATATTTTTAAAAAATTTTGTCAGGTACCCTTATTCCATGATTACCGGAACCGGGTTTGCAACTTTCCCGGGCGGACGCTGATTGGCTCCACGGTGATTCAGATCACCTAAATCTTGCCGGCCTTTCTCTGCCCATTCCATGAGTTCTTGCACAACTGCCGGATTTTCTTTCGCCAGGTTATGTTGAGAGGATATGTCTTCTACGACATTGAACAATAAAGGTTCTGGACTCCCCCCTTTCGTAAAAAAGGGATGATTATTGAATTCCTGTAAGGGTAAGAACAATTTCCAGGGGCCACGTCGTACCGCCTGTAGCTGATCGCGATCATAATAATAAAAGATCTCGTAAGGTGACTTGGCAGCCGTCTTTCCTTCGATCAACTCGTGGATATCATGGCCATCGATTATCCGGTCACCGGGAACAGCAGCACCGGCAAGAAACGCGAAGGTTGGCAGGAGGTCCATTGTCGTTACCATTTCGCTGCATATTGTACCCCCTGGAACCGTTCCGGGCCACCACAACAATGCCGGCACCCGGAATCCACCTTCCGATGTAGTATACCCCCTGCCATGCAGCGGTCTATTCGTGCCCCGTTCAACCCCCGACATATCTGGCCCCATAGGCGAGCCGTTATCAGAAGTAAAGATCACCAATGTATTATTGGCAATACCCAACTCTTCCAGTTTTTCCATGATCTGGCCTGCCGACCAATCCAGTTCTTCCACGCTATCTCCCCAAGGGCCACTTTTGCTTTTGCCACGAAAGGCTTCGCTTGAGAATGGTTCTTTTGTACTCCCCGGCATTGCTTGTGGCAAATAGAGGAAAAAGGGAGTATCCTTGTTTTCCGTGATGAATTCCAGCGCCTTCTCCGTATATCGTTTGGTCAACAGGTTCCTGTCTACCCCCGCTTCCACCACTTTCTCATTCAACATCACCGGAAGGGGCGGCCACCGATCGCCGTCCAGCTTCTTCCCCAATCGTTGACCTACCGCCTGCGTCATGTCATCACTATAAGGAATACCATAAAAATAATCAAAGCCTTGTTTCGTCGGCAAGAATGGTGCTTGATCGCCCAAGTGCCATTTCCCTATAATACCTGTTGTATAGCCTGCTTGTTTCAGTACTTCCGCAATGGTTATCTCTTTTGGGTTCAAGCCATAGGGCGATATCGGCCGAAGGACATGGCCGTCTCTATCGTTCAGGTGCATGCCTACCCGTTGTGCATAACAGCCGGTCATAATCGAAGCCCGCGAAGGTGTACATACGCCGGATGTGACATAAAAATGAGTAAATTTCCGGCCTTCGCGTTCCATCCGGTTTAGATTAGGGGTACGGTTTACCGTAGAACCAAAGGGTTCTATATCCCCATAGCCCATATTGTCACAATAAATGACAATAAAGTTCGGTGGTGTTTCCGCATGTGCACTATGGGAAGTGGATATTCCGAGGAGGCCCAGTATCCCTATTCCCCATCTCACCAATATGCTCCGCTTTATTTTCATCATAGCACGAAGTGCTTTAATACGATATTATTATTCGGGTGAGCTATAGGGCTGCTTTCCAAAAAGCTTTCTCAGCTGATTCTCCGGTGTTGTTCCGTTGCCCAAGGCAACCCGCATCCATAAATAATACACAATTCCTGTTACCACCATCCCGTTGATCAGCGATATAAAGAAATCCTGGGTGTAATAGCCCACCAAGAAACCAGCTACCCATGCCACATAGGCTGCCGGGTTGATGCCCATGTCGGGATGGCCGTCAGCCGCTTCGTATAAGTTCCTTTTCTTCGGAAAAAGCCAATAGTCAATAATCACTGTAATCGATATCGGACCGATAAGCCAAGCGAGGAACTGCAAGAAGAAATTAAAGATCTGATCGGGCCCATACCAGGCAAAGAACAATGCGATTATCCAGGAAACGATCAAGACGAACTTTCTGTTATATTCCTCATCCTTGTAAGCCGGCATAGGCGGCGTGGCCATCATGTTGGCTGCAAAGTAAATAGCTGCCATGGCGGTCGACCATGAACCGAGGAAAATAGCAAAAAAGGCGACCTCTAATAAGCCAAACTGATCCAAGATCAAGAAAACATTCCATTCACCCGTGGCCAAAGCCCCAATGGTTGCCCCAGCATACTGCAACACCATCAATATGCCATAGGTGAGGAAGAGCCCTATCCCAGCTTGTCTGTCATTCTTGTAAAAACGGGTAAAATCTGAAATGACAGTATTGGCATGCAACCACCCCCCCGCTGCTGAAGTAAACACGACTAAAGCGGATGCCGACGCTACCGGGGAATTATTTATAATTGCCTGCAATCCCCCACCAGTATCAATGGAGTTCCATATGGTAATAAGCAAGACAATGATAATTGCTGGAACCGCTAAATAATCGACATAGGCAATCCATTTCATCGTCTTATAGGCGGGAATCATAAATACAAAGGCCATCACCAAGGTAATCCCCCAATACAGAAAAGGAGTGTCTTGGGTCACCCCGATCATATCCACAAAGGAATCCCGCGTTAGATTCAAAATGACGGCAAACCAAACCACCGTAGTAATCGCAATAATAAAATTAGGAAGCAATACCCCTTTATTCCCGTAGGAATACCGGAAGATCATCGCACTGGTATATCCTGTCCTCGTCCCAATAAGACCTACGAGTATGGCAATAAAACTGTTAAACACACCGGCCATTGCAATAACGATCATCGCTTCTTTAAAGGAAAGCTGCGAGCCTACCAGACCTCCGACCAGCAAACTGGAGACCGACAGGACCAATCCCCATAATATAAATGTGTTGCTCCAAAATCCTAAGCGTTTCGACTGAGGTAACCGGGATCTTACTTCATCACCCCTTTCATGCGACTGATGTTGATTGATTGCTTCTTCCATCTTGAATCTTATTTAATTTAGAGAAAAACTAAGTTGGTTGAAAATTACTATTTTTTTTTAATAAAGCAATAGCAATTTTACCTATTTCCATATCCGTATACCGATCCTATTTCCATGCATTGCTGCCAAGAAACAATACCGCCTGAAGAGGTGGTATCCATCAAGCTGGCTGCCGCCACATTCACGCCTAATTCCAAACTTTTTGCCATGCCCCATTCTTCATGAAGCCCCGCCAAGACACCGGCCGCAAAGGCATCCCCTGCCCCGACCGTGCCTTTGATCTTTTCAGGCGGCAGGTGTACCCCGTGCTGAACGATCCGTTCCCCTGCTTTACTTACCGCGATCGCACCCCTTGGAAAATGGACAACCACCCATCCTAAGACACCCATAGCCAGAATCTTTTCAGCTACAGCATAGCCCCTGGAAAGGGACAAATTTCCTGCCTTATCAAAAATCTCAGTGTCTGCAAGCATCTTTGCCTCAAATTCATTGACAAAGAGTATATCAATAAATGACAAGGAAGCGGGAACGATGTTCTTATACCGCTCTGACTGTTCACTGACGATATCCGCAGAGGTTACAAAACCCGCTTCTTTTGCCTTTCTTAATAATCTTGCTGCACCCGTGAGCCCATCCGCGCCCACTGTGTCCAGCTTATCGAGCAAGAGGAGATAACCCAAATGAAAAAATTTGGCTGCTGACCGGGAAAAGTCGAAATGGGATTCATCCAACAACGCATTCGATCCCCGGCAATGGAAAAAGGTGCGTCTTCCCGTTGAGGTGACGGTCATGACATCTGTGTAGGAGGTCTTGACGCCTTTCAGCTTTTTCAATTGGTCGGTATTAATCCCCCGGCCCTGGCATTCCTCCAGAATTTGTTGCCCCCTTTCATCATCGCCGAGCACCCCTACACCTTCTAAAGGGAAAGCAACCTCCATGATATGGAGCGCCTTCAGTACATTATATGGCGCTCCTCCATTGGAGGCATTTTCAGAAAGGATATTGGCCAAACGTTCTTCTGTAGGATATACATCGACCATTTTTACCTGATCTATAATCCAATTTCCACCGGCCAAGATGCCATTTCTTATTACTTTCGCCATGCTATACTTCAACTACGGATGTGGATTCATGGGATGATAAGGCTGCCTGGAATACCCGATGACTCATGACGGCCTCTTCAGGCGTGACACATCCGAAGCGGCCATTTAAAAAGCCGCCTCTTTCCGCAAAATAAGCGGCTAACATTTGCATAAAACAATCGGAAAAACCCGGTTCAAAGATCCCTCCCGTAGTGGTAGGGAAAGGAACCTGGAAGCCGAGATCCACCCGTTGCCAAGTTTGCTCCTTTTCCCTTTTGAAAGTCCAAAGTACCTTTGTATCCTTGGTATTGTATCTGACCCCGCCTTCAGTACCCAAGACCTCGATAAACCAGGAGTTTGTTTCCCCCGGCATTAAGCGTTTCATTTCGAGCAACATGGGAATGTCTTCGCCTTCAATTGTGACGGTGGTGGAAAGTGTCGCGTTATTCCAGGTATCGCTTTCCCCCCATCCCCCTTTTCCATCGGGCCGTTTCGTGATTACCTTTTGCAATTGGGCATAGACATGTTTTGGAAACCAACCCATCCGCAAGGGAATATGCAGGACATGCATGCCCAAATCGCCCATCACCCCTATCTTGCCGCAGAACTGCGATAGCCTTTTCCAGTTAATGGGTTTGAGGGGATCCAGGTCACTGGAATGATAAAACCCGGCCCTGATTTCGATAAGCTTACCGATCCTGCCCGACTGGATCTCTTCAATAACGCGTTGGGGCCCCGGCAAGAAGGGCATCTCAGAACAACACCGCACAAAACAACCCGATTGGTCGATTTTTTCTTGAATGGCCTTGGCCGCCGGGAGGTCCATCCCAAAGGGTTTCTCGGCCAGCAAATCCTTTCCGGACTCAATAACTTCTGTATAATATTTTAAGTGCAAGTTATGGGGCAGGGCTACATATACCACATCGATATCCTTTGACGCCAACAGCTCCTTATAATCAGTTGTCAACAATTCGACATCGGGAATTTGTTTATACCACTCCAATGTACGGGCATCTAAATCGCATACCGCTTTTAATCGGACCGGTAATGGATAATTAGTCAGGGAAAACCATCGGCCGAAAGCCCCCGCGACTTCTTTGCCCATCAAACCGCCACCAATAATGCCTACGTGTACTGCCTTCATTGGTTTACCTTTCTTTAAGAAATTTCAACGCTTCTTCGGGTTTGGCATCGTCATGCACAATGGCCATGAGTGCCCTGGTCATTCCTCCCGGGTTTGCATGCTGTACGACGTTCCTGCCATACACGATCCCCTTGACCCCTTGTTGCATCAGGCCATAGGTTCTCGTGATCAATTCTTCATCTTCAGCACGTCCCCCACCCCGCACTAAGATCGGAACAGAACCTGCTACTTCTACTACTTTATGATATTCTTCCACATCATCTGTTGGGTCTGCTTTTATCAAATCGGCACCTAATTCTGCTGCCTGCCGCACAAGCGGCGTGATCAACTTGATATTCCCATCCACCATATAGCCTCCTGCTTCACTATTGGGCCTAAAAACCAGGGGCTCGATCATCAGGGGCATCCCATAATAATCACACATTGGTTTCAGCTTCAAGATATTCTGGATACATTGATCCGTGACCTCCGGAGCGCCCGGAATACGGAAAAGATTGACCACAACGCAGGTGGCATCTAAACGGAGCGCCTGCAATACGGGTTCTTCAATCATCCGGCTGTACAAGACATCCGGCAGCTCCAGCCCGTATACATTTGCCGTATCCGTTCTTAACACCAAAGAAGGTTTCATTTTTCCGGGAACGGACTGTAAATGGTGTGCTTGTCCGACACTCAGTTGAATGGCATCCGGGTTGGCATCAATCAGCACCTGAACAGATTTTTCTATATTTTCTATCCCGCCCAAAAACGTGTATTCATTAAAGAAACCATGGTCGATGGCAACATCAAAACATTTTCCGGAACGGGGGTTGAATAATCTATTGATTCTACTTTGTTTCATTTCTCTTAATTTAAAAACTATACTTTACTACTTTCTATTCAATAAAATGCTTTCTCAAAAGTGCTCTACAGTGCACATCCTTAAGGACCCTGAATCAAGTTCAGGATGACGCTACGAGGGACGTTGATACATCCTCGACGTAAATATTCAATTGCTTCGTCGTTGCGCTTCTGATAATACACTCGCCAATTGCACAGGAATACCACCACGCCGTTTACTCTCTTCTGCCGCCGCCATGAACGTATAGATCTCCACAGTTTCTTCCCTGCTGACGGGGGCTTTACGGGTGCGAAAAAAATCCGCAATGGCAGCTACCAAAAGGCCATATCCCCCAAAAGGCCCGATAGCAGCAATTCCATCGCTTCCATAAGCAGTTCCGCCAAAGCCTATTTTACCCTTCCGCAATCCCCTGAAAACACCCACCCGTTCATCTAGCCAGGTACCCGTCACCACGTCGGCTCCTTTGGTATGCGCACAGGTCACCCATTTACAACCTGTTCCCATCACCGTATAAAGAGATTCCACGCCATGAATACCATCCCAAAACAAATCGACGTGGGATGCTTGCAAAGGGGCCGGCCCATGGGTTTCGGCACCAAGCACGTTTCCAACTACACTGCCCTCGCCTATTTCCTGGGCCTGCTTCACATAGCGTAAGGCAGAGGATGAAAACACCGGCACGCCATATTTCTTCGATGCTTCAAAGATGGCAAGGACACCCGCAAGGTCGGCAGCCAAAGGTTTATCCACATATACCGGCTTGCCTGCCTCAAAAACCGGTATCAGCTGTTCAAGGTGTGGACGACCGTCATTTGTCAATACCATCACCGCATCGACGCGCTCAAGTACGGCCTTGATGGAACCTACCAGTTCTACACCATGATCGACAGCTACTTTCCTGAAGTCTGCAAGCCGCTCTGCAGAGAACTCGACATCCTTATTCCCTTCCGGGTGATGAATGGCGACCACGCTACAGCCTCCAAACTCATTACCTGCGGTTTTGGCATTCAAAATTTTGGTGAAATCAGCACTGTGGACCGAAAAGCCAATTATTCCCACCCTGATTGCCTGTTGTGAGAGCGGCGCCATGAAAGTCGCTTCCGGCGAACCTTCCAGGCCTATCCCGATCCCGGCAATCGTCACTGTTTTTAAAAAATCACGTCTCGATCGGCTTGTGCTCAAAAAATCCCCCATATTCTATTTTACTCTCATTATGCCGCGCATAACCGGCGCATGGCCGGGAAACGTACATACAAACTGATAATCGCCGGGTGTTGTAGGTGCATCAAAGGTCAATACCTGTTTGGTATGGCCATCCAATAACCGGGTATGGTGCAGTATTTTATCGCTTTCAGGAATGAACTGTTTGGCAAGGCCATCCTCCTGCATGTCAATCGTTAACTGGGCTACTTCATCTGCCGCGCCGGGTTCTACAACCAATAGGTTATGTTGCATGAGATCCTTATTATCTAAAGTCAGTTCGACCTTCTGCCCCGTCTTTACTGTAAACTCCGCCACATCAAAATGCAGTTGGGAAGCCACTATCGTTAAGGTTGCCACCGCATCTTCCCTAAGATCCAGCTTTTTATTCAGTGGATCTTTTTTTTTTGCCGGTGCGGCGGTTTGCATTTCCTTCATATGGTCTGCATGTGCCGTATCCGCTTTCGTACTATCTAAATCGGTCCAAAATTTTTCATAGCCTATTCGGAATTCCATTCCCCGCTCAGTTGCCGGATCAGGTGGCATTAAATGCGACTCCCGATCGCTCCAGAACCAAGCCACCTTTTGAGCAGCAATGCGCACATGTTCCTCCGGTGATTTAAGCATTTGTACGAGCAAATCCTTATTGACCACATTATGTTGTTGATGCAACCATAATATTTCCAGTAGAGGAAGGGCATTTGCCTTGTCGGAAGGATCAAGTTTACTTGCCCATTCCTGTGCTTTTTTGATTACCTCATCGGTATTCCTTCCACTTAACTCCACCCGCACTTGATGCCGTATATTATCATAGGGGTTTTTAAACAGTTCCAAAAGGTTCTCGATCGATTCACCCGCTATAGATACCGGTGGCTGAAGTGGCTTGTTTTTCGCCGTTATCCGATACACCCGCCCATGAACCTGGTCACGGCTCGCGTCCCTTAAATTATAGGGGGAGTGGGTGATGACGGCATTCTGCCAATCAGTAAAATACAAAGCACCATCCAATCCCACTGCGCCATCGGTAGGCCGGAAGTTGGGATCACCTTTGTAGTCGGGAGGTACTACCCGTGGGGCAGCTTCGGAATGTGGGGTAAATTCAGGATTGGTGCCCGTAAACAATAAGTTGCCTACTTCTTTTCCTTCAACGACCCCTTGGGGCTTATAATCCAGCCGGTAACGTTTCATCCCTTGGAAACCTATGACATTATATACCAAGAAATTATTTTGGTATTGCTCCGGAAGGTTTGAACTTGACAGTAGCTGACTTGAGGTCAGCGGCCTCACGGTAGGTTCAAACAAAGGCCTCGTCGAAAATTTACTGCTATCCGTCCTCGCGGTTACTTTCCGGTCATAATACACCTGAAATGCCCTTCCACTGGTCCCATCGGTGATGAACTGATTTCCCCATTTGTCGAAACTTATGCCGTGCGCATTGGGTGAGTTGGTCACCACATACGAAAAGTCGAATGTACGCGGGTTAAAACGGTATAGACCGGGTGTTCCCGATTCAGCGGCTTTACGCCATGGTGTCTCCACATTTTCCAGGATAAATATGCCCCTTTGATAATAAATATTTCCATCCGGACCATAAATCAGGTTATTGGCAGTGTGATGCGTGTCATCCGACCCGATGCCCCCAAACAAGCGCATACGCACATCGGCGACACCATCCCCTGTGGTATCTTTGAGAAAAATGATATCAGGTGCCGAGACGACTATTACACCATCATTCCAGAATTCAAAACCTGTAGGATGGGGAACATACGCAAAGGTCGTTGCTTTATCTGCCACACCGTCATTGTCGGTATCCGTAAGGGTAACCAAGCGATCATTCATAGGCCTCATCGGCTCCCATTTGGGATAGGTTGCCCAGGAAGCTACCCAAACCTGCCCTTTGGTATCGATCTGCATGGCTACCGGATTGGCGATTTCGGGAAATTCTTTTTCCGAAGCAAATAAGTTAACCTGCAGGTCATTTGGAACCGTCATTCTATTGATGGCCTCCACTGGGTCAATATAAGTCACGTCGCGTGTAATATGCGTTCCCACAATCAATGGCTCTGGCACATTGCTGTCATCAATTTCCATGTCTTTCCCTTGCGCTCGTGCCCATATCCGCTTATCGCGGTTAGCCGTCATGGTATCCAGCATTTGCAGTTCCTTTTGAAGGGTTTTATAATTCCCATCCTGAATAGAGCGTGTACCCCATACGTCATTGCCACTGATGGTACGATATCGATGAAACCAATGCCAGTTTTTATCGGCAACGGCATGCTGTAGTGAATCAATCTTTACGGCATCCATATTCACTTTATTGCCGAAGGCCGATTCGACAATAAAACGGGCCACCTCTTCATTCCCTTTCTCATTTAAATGTACCCCATTAATGGTTAGCGGTTCTTCAGACGCTTTATACATTTTTTGGGTAGCCGCGAACAAATCAACAAAAGCCACCTCTTTTTCTTTGGCGACTTCTGCCATTGCATTGGTATACGCTAATAAGCGAACATTATTTTCAGAGCCATCAGGCAGATTTTTCGTCTCCAGGTTTTCATGAGCGATGGGTGAGAACATCACAATACGTGGTACATTGACCGAATCGTATTTTTGTGTGCGGACATGGTCGATCCACGCGCTTAATTCCTTCTTAAATTCTTCGGGCTTATTCTCATACGATTCATTATAGCCGAAAAAGGAAAAGATCACATTGGCATCAATATCAGCCAGATGTGAATCACTGTCCCCAAAACCTTCATGGGCGCGCGGCCGATAATGCACCTGGTCGCCAGAGTATCCCAAATTCCTGAATACCAAGTTGTAATCTGGATAAGCGGACTGAAGATAAGTTTCCAACCATCCATCATGTTGCATGCGTTCGGCCAAAGAATTCCCGATGATAGCGATCCTGTCTCCTTTCTCCAACTTGACTTTCTGGCCGCCTGAACATCCGGCCATCAACACCAGGACACACATTAGCACTGTAAGTTTTACGAACTCCTTTGCCTGTTGGCTGGAACAGTTGAATTGATGGATAATTGTTTTCTTTAACAGGTTCATTTAGCGTTTATTTAATTTAAAAATTATAGTATCGCCCTTGAAGGCTATGGTATGCTTTATTAATGCATTTCAATGGAACAGGTACCAAACCCTGACCGCAAGAAATTAAACTGTACATTTGGATGATCGGCCAATACGGACATCGGAACAGACGTATCCGGCATATTATTTGAAATCATATATGTCGTTAGCCGCTGCCCGAATGGATTATCATGGGCTCCTGCATGCCAAATAGAAACTTTCTCCGACTGCCAGGTTTCTTTCGGTCCTACTGTTACTGCCTGTGTAGGAATCATAGGGGCATTCCCACCACAGTGCATCCTTGAATTCTGTGCAATGGTAATTGGATGGAGATCCAGCACACGTGTGGGTAGTTCCTTATATTCTTCGAGACTTTGTGGACGATCAACATACTTTCCAATACGTTGTGGCGGTTCATTGAAAGCCCAGTGTTTGACATCACCCTGGCCACCTTGCATGATCAAACACCTTGCTTTTGTCCAGCTTTCCACATATTCCCTGGTATCTACCTTCGGAAAATGGATATTCTCAGGGGGCATAACCAAATCCTTATGGATCCGGTTATAACAAAGATCGTTAAATGCTTTTTTGAAAGAAAGTGGATGGTTTGCCGGTGCCTCTTTCCCATCTATTACCCATTCATCCATCGACCAAAAGTGGGCATGTTTCAGCGAAATACCCATTTCGTTCACAATACGCGCTACGAGAGGCAATTGTTCGGTCGGGCCAATAGGCCCGCATAAACCTACCGGATCATTCTCGGTAGCCTGCATCCAGGTTGTCACATATTCCAATGCTTCCGCCAAGTAAAATTCTTCCACGTTATCATAAAAAACGACTTTAAATCCAGGCCTGGATAATCTCACCATGTCTTCTGGCGTCATACTGGCTATTTTGTCCGTTACTTCTTGACCTAAATCTAATGTGGTGTAATCCCACCAATCGGGTGCTATCGAGCTTTTCTTACGCATAATCCTTATGTTTTATAATTTATTTTTTTACTTTATTCCAATTAATCAACTGCTTGGTAATCATCGTTCTTTAAATAAAAGTCCTCCAACTCTTTCAAAGGGTCATATCCAGCTTCAGAGAAACCAAGATGCAAGTGCCGGCGCCAACCTTCTGCATGTTCATACTTTCCAGACATCTTTCCAACCCTCAGCGAAAAATCTTCCATGGCTTGAATGTAGGAATTCATCTTCTGGCTATCTTCCAACCAGTTCTGTTGGCTTCTATGTGCCGATAATGCTTCCCGTTTAAGCGGCTGCACGGATGTTGTATCAATAAACAGTTCCGGAATGACCCTTTGCCGCAAGGGGTCTAATAATCCGTGGGGCAGCGCATGGTAAATCGCACAGTTGTTGTTCGCAACTGCCGGATAATCGGCGATGAAATTAGGAACCCCGCGAATAAAAGCAGCCGTAACCGCCAAGCGGCTTGTTGTCATATGGTCTTCCATATAATCTGACGGTGAATGAGTCAGAATAAGCGATGGTTCAACTTTGCGGATTACCGACGTCACCTTCCTGAGCAAGTCAATACCATAGAAGATTTCAAAATCATTGCATATGGGCGGATGGAAGGTAGCCCCCAAGATCTTGGTTGAATTTTTAGCTTCTTCCATCCGTATACTTGTCGTCGTTGAGGAATCGTGTTCGGTACTGCCACAATTCCCGGTAGAAAGGTTCATATAATGAATAGTATACCCTTGCTCTTTCAATAAAAGCAAAGTACCCGCCATCACGAACTCAATATCATCGGGATGGGCGGCTATTGCCATTGCTACTTTACTCATCCGATCCAGGTTTAGAGTTGAGTGAGCTGCAGTTTGACGACTTGACCGGTCTTCACAGATTCATCGGCTCCCATGACGATTTCCAAGCTGTTCAGGGCATCCTGCATATGGTCTTTCAGATCTACATCATTCACGATAGCGTTATAAAAAAACTCTTGTTCCCGGTCGCAAAGCCCTTGATGATCGGGTTCATCGGTGAGGTCGATCGTGACATCTTCTTTTGCAAACCTTTCTGCGTCATCCAGATCGGCATGATGGACCAACAGGGACTCGGTTTTTGTGTGCGAATCAATAGAACCAGATTTTCCTTTTCCGCCAGCACCTTTTGCCACAATGGATACCGAACCTTTCGGCCCCACCACATCTTTCACGAAAAATGCGGTTTCACTCATCATGGGGCCCCAACCTGCTTCATACCAACCCACCGATCCATCTTCAAAACGGACCTGCATCTGGCCATAGTTGTAACTATCTGCGGGAACTTCATCCGTTAATTTAGCTCCGATCGCATGTACCTGAACAGGTTTAGAACGTGCCATTTGGCACATCACATCGATGTAATGCACGCCACAATCCACAATAGGACTTAAGCAGCTCATCAGGTTGCGGTGCAAGGTCCACATTTTACCATCGGCCTGCTGGTTGAGGTTCATCCGCATCACCAGGGGTTTCCCGAGTCCATGACTAAGCTCAATGAATTTTTGCCACGATGGGTGATGGCGTAAAATATATCCTACAACCAACTTTTTATTGTGTTTTATTGCCGCTTGGACCATCCGGCGGGCCCCTTCCAAAGTATCGGCTATCGGTTTTTCTACGAAAACGTGGCATCCTTTTTCAAAAGCCATCAACGCATATTTTTCGTGGGTATCCGGATAGGTAGCGATGCTAACTGCATCAGGATTAGTTTCATTTAAGGCTGTTTCGAAATCGTCAAATAAAGGATAAGCGTTTCCGAGCTTCTCATTCAGCACTTCTTTACTTTTTCCTTTGGAAACCAATCCGCAAATCTCAAATTCATCTTTCATCGTATGATACGCCGTGGCATGGGAACTTCCCATATTTCCACAGCCCAACACTAAAACTTTTACCTTTTTCATTTTTTATTATTTAACAATTTAACCTTACTTTAATGCGATTTTCTCAGTATTTCTTCCAAACTCACTTTTTTCCCTCCTTTTTTCCGGCTTTCCTGTGCGGCTTCCATAAAGGCGTAAATCTCCAGGGTTTCCTTTATAGGAACCGGGGGTTTCTTGCTCAGAAAAAACTCTACAACCTTGACTACCAAGGGGCGATAGCCTTCAAACGTTCCTAAAGTGGTATTGGCTGTCTTTCCGAAGACGGTACCGCCATAGTCACGCCGTCCATCGCGAATACCCCGGAATGTGCCGACACGGTCATTATTCCAGAAACCGATGACCAGGTCCTCCCCTTCTGTATGATGAACATGCATTACTTCTTTACAGCCTTCGCCCATTACCGTATACAATAATTCGACGCCATGGATGCCATACCAAAACAGTTCCGTATGACTTTTTTCGGTGGGTGCCGGGCTATAAGTGTAGGCCCCCATCACTTCGCTTTTATTGACCTGTTGGGCACTTTTTAGATACCGGAGTGAGGAGGAGGAATAGATAGGGACATTGAATTCTTTGGCTTTATCCAGGATCTCAATTACCCCCTTTAGGTCAGCTGCAATCGGCTTATCGATAAAGACAGGTTTCCCAGCCCGAAATGCCGGCATGACCTGCTCCAGATGGGGGCGGCCATCGTTTGTCTCTATCATGACCACATCCGCCATATCCAGCATTTCATCCATCGAGTTTACGATCTTCACGCCCATCTCACGGGCATCTTTTTCAAACTTATCGAGCTGTTCCTTGGTGAAGTCCACGTCCGGATTTCCCGGCGGATGGTATAATGCCGTGATCCGGCAGCCCTTTAAATCCGATTCCTTATTGGGATCATTCAGTATTTGAGAAAAAGCGGCACTATGTACCGCAAGCCCTACTATTCCAATTTTTATTTCTTCCGCTGATCTAATGGAGGTCGCAGCAAATGAAGAGCTGCCTAACACACCCATCCCTACACTTGTAAGTGTCACATTCTTTACGAATTCTCTACGTTTAATTTTATTCGAAGTCACTATTTTGAGTTTTGAGTAAATCTAATTAAAATACTGCATATCAAGGAGTAATATTTTACATTTATTTCCCTTTTGCTACACCCAAACAAATCCGGAATCCATCACGGGAGTCAGAGTAGCTGATGCCCTGAAGCCCCAAGCGTACCGCGCAGCGGGCATTGCCCGGCACATCAAAATAATTACCGCCTTTACATACCGGTCGGTATTCCTTGTCTGTAAGATATAACTCTTCATGGCCACCTGTGGGATCAAAATGATCAAGTACAATTTCCCAAACACCGCCACACATATCTGCCAGTCCGAAACCATTGCGTCCTTTCTCACCAAAGTGATCTACCGGCGATACAAAAGCAAAACCATCACTCCAAGGTGCCTTCGCCAAAGGCCATGTCTTATTCCGGCCGGGCAAAAAGTCGATGGCAGAGATATTCAGCCTGCCTTCCCCCTCACTTAGGTCGCTGCCCCACCAGAAATACCCACCTTCAAGTCCGCCACGGCAGGCATATTCCCATTCTGCTTCGGTGGGAAGGCGATATTCCATTCCTTCGGGGAGACGGCCTGCAGCCTTCTCCCGTTTTGTCAACCATTCACAAAAGGCCCGCCCATCATTCCAACTCACGCAAACAACCGGATAATCATTGCGCAAGGGGAAACCGAAATTTGGATCCTTCCAACTCTTTCCGGCCACTGAAATCCAGGGATGGGGAGGCGCTTTGGCCGTGATCTTCCATTCGGGATCGAATACCTGGGTTTTCCCTCCCGGCTTCTCGGCATCGGTGACATAGCCTGTTTCTTCAACGAAACGCTTAAATTGGCCCACACTGACTTCGGTACGCCCCATCCAGAAAGCATCCTTAACACGGGTCAAACGAGGCTGCTCGCCTTCATACGACTCACGCTCCGTTCCGGGCGTAGCCCCTCCTTCAATCCCCGTAGCCCATGCCTTTTCCTCGGGGGTACTTCCCATGTTGAACTCCCCTGATGGAATATACACCACCTCAAGTGAAACACCGTTACCCAAATCAATTTGCTTGCTACGTTGCTCGTCTTTGACGGTCTCTTTTTCAATGTGCCTGTCATCCATGGCCGATCCACTCGTATCAGTCGATCCGATGTTCAGAAGACCGGCAACACCTAAAAATGACAACAATAAAATGGTTCTTTTCATCTGTTTATTTATTTTTTTCACCAGACAGCAAAAGCTGTTTCAAAAATTCCGTCATCCTGAACTTGGTTCAGGATCTTTTTATCAGTGGTCAGCTATCAGCCGTGAGCTATCAGTTTTTTGTCACCCAAAACCTAATACCCCAATCCGTATCTTAAAAGATGCTGGATCGAGTCCAGCATGAGTTAATTGTGAACGCTGAACCTATCACCTATCACCCAATACCTAAAACCTAACACCCTAATTATATCCCGGATTCTGTTCTAAACTAGGATTGATATTGATCTCATACTGTGGGATGGGCAGCAAGGCCATTTCCGGTTTAATGGTCCCCGTTTTATTGATGACCTTATAATGTCCCCTGTACTTCCCTGTTTTTTCAACGCTATAATCGGTATAGTTATCCGGATCGTCAGTAAGCTTCATTCCGTAAAACTGCCTGTTCATGACTTCCATAAAAATTCCCCACCTGCGGATGTCCATGTAGCGAATAAGACGTTCCAAGCAAAATTCTACCCGTCTTTCGCGCCTGACAATTTCCCGCAGTTTATCGGGATCAGTTTCGGTAACGGGTGGCATATGCACCTCTTCTCTGCCCCTAACCTTATTAATTGTTTCGTCAAGCAATGCCTGCGTAATCGCATCGCCGTTTTCAATCTTGGATTCCAAATAACTCAGCAATACCTCCGCATATCGGATAAGAATGATATCATCACCTGATGATGCCTGGTCACCTGCATAATCCTCAGTCACATATTTTTTCCACCCATAACCTGTTGCTCCGATTAAAGAGGCTATCCCACTATTAGTCAAATCGGGATGTGCCAGATACTTTGTACCCCGAAAAACAGTGTACTCCGGTAAAAATATGCTGGCATACAATCTCGGATCCCGGTTATCATAGGGATTTTCCGGATCGTATTTCGGCGACTCTTCAATTGGCAAGCCATCATTCATGAGGAAAGCATCTATCAAGCCTTGAAAGGCGTTATCTTCCTGATAACCTCCATAAAAATCGGGATGGTAATTCCGCTGATTCTGCGCATTTGCATAAAGTCCCGCTACACAATTCGTAGACAGGATGATTTCTTTGCTGTTTTCTCCTGCTTCCTCAAATATTGCCTTATAGCGCGGATCGATAATATGGGCGTCTAAATCAATAATTTCCTTATACGTTGCTGCTGCTTCAGCCCATCTTTTATGAATCATCAATAATCGGCCTTTTACCGCGAGGGGTGCCGCCCGCAGTATCCGGCCCTTCTCATTTTCGGGACGGGTTTTCGGGAGATCAGGTGCAGCTGCTGTAAGTTCCGCAATCGCAAAGTCCACGACCTCTTCGAGCGAATTGCGGCTTTGGCTATTTGCTTCCTCGATCGTTAATACATTTGTAATCAGTGGCACACCACCGTACAACACAGAAAGATAGAAATATTCATAAGCCCTCAGAAAGCGTACCTCGGCAACAAATTCAGCTTTCTTGGTGGCGTCCATATCTACCCTATCGATATTTTCAAGAAAATAATTGGCTTTGAAAATCGTGCGGTAAGCCCTTTGCCAGATGGCCTGAACTACCTGCGCATCCCCGGGGACCAAATAGCCGCTATAAATCACCCCTACTGCGCCATTCTTATAGCCTGAATCATCCGTGGCACTTGCCATAATCAGCAATTCATTATTGTAAGCGTTATTGCCTACATTACTGCCGTTATACACACCGGTCAAAGCCAACATGGCATCTGATTCAGAATTCCAAAACGAGTTCTCCGATAACTGTGCCAAAGGTTGCTCGTCCAACCAGTCCTTTTGGCATCCCGTTAGGCTAATGGATAAGACCAATGCAAAAACCGTAACGAAACTTATATTTTTAACTGTTTTCATCTGTTTATTTTTTGTTTCCTTTGTCAGATGGAGCCTTTGATGATTAAAACAATCATTGATCCGTGTACTTATGATTATTTTAATTATCGGGTTCATCTGTCTGTCTTTTGATTAAAACTTGACGTTTATGCCTGCAACATATAGTTTGGTGAGGGGATAAAATAGTCCAGCACCCCCTGTTTGCATTTCAGGATCCCAACCATCATAATATTTGGTAATCGTGAAAAGGTTTTCACCACTAACATAAATGCGTACCTTATCCAAGAAGATCCTTTCCAGCCATTGCTCGGGCAATGTATATCCGACCTGTACATTTTTTAACCGCAAAAATGTCGCATCACGGTACCAATAATCCACATCATTCGTGCTATAGAAACCAGCCGACGTCAATACCATTTTAGGATAGGAAGCATTCGGGTTCGGATTGGCATACGTCCAACGGTTCTCATAAGCTTCTCTTTGTACGTTGCTATTGTTCTCCAATGGAAAGAAGAATTGTCCGATATTGATCATGTCATTCCTTCCGCCCTCGCCCTGCATCATCAAATTAAAATCAAAATTCTTATACGCCCCATTCAATGTAAAGGCATAGGTAGTAATGGGAAGAGGTGTGCCGATGATCGTTCTGTCATAACTTGAATTCACCACGCCATCAGGTGTTCCATCCGGACCGCTGATGTCTACATATTTAATCCCGCCGGCATTTGCTAGGAATGAAAAAGGCTGGGTTGCATAATTGGCGACCTCTTCATCGCTGACAAACAGGCCATCGCTTACATATCCATACGCGCTTCCGATAGGATAGCCCACAAACAGTCCCCTGTTTATATCCTGGTCTATCTTTGCCAAGCGTGTTACCTTGTTATGGACAATGGAGAATACTGCGGAAGCGCCATAAGAGAAGTCCCCAACGCTGTTCCTATACCTGAGGTTAAAATCCCATCCCTTGTTTTCAACAGAACCGGCATTGGTCGCAGAAGGCGTTGCACCCAACAGATTAGAGACCGACACATTGTAGAGGATATCTGATGTATTCTTGATGAAATAGTCGGCCGAGAAATCTAATTTATTCTGCAACAATGACAAGTCAATACCTATATCAGTAATTCTCGTTGTCTCCCAGGTAATTTCCTTGTTGGCGATTGTGGTTACTGCTCCCCCAGCTGCTAGCTCATTCCCGAAAGGATAGTTTTGTCCCAATGCCAAGAGGTCCTGATAGGGATAGTTCCCGATGGACTGATTTCCCAATTCACCCCATGAACCCCGGATTTTCAGGTCAGATAGCCAAGACACATCTTGCAGGAAGCTTTCTTGCGAGATACGCCATCCTGCAGAGAATGATGGGAAAAGGCCCCATCTATGATCTTCAGGGAACCTGGAAGAACCGTCATACCTAAAATTGGCTTCAAAAAGGTATTTTTCACGGAAGTTATAATTCAACCTTCCAAAGTAAGAGGCCAAGGTATTTCTGGATGCACTTCCCCCCTGCGTACCACGGGCTGTCGCCCCTGCGTCAATTTCGTAGATCTCGTTATTCGGAAAATCATCCCGGTAAGCACTGATGCTTTTCGATTCATACGACTGTCCGGAAATACCCCCTAACACATGAAACGTATGATCATTGATGACTTTGTCGTACTCCAGGATGGATTGAAGCGTCAATGCACTGCTTTGCGACCATGATGTACTCAGGCTATTCAAAGTAATGCCATAGGTTGGGGTAATAGGATAAGTGGCAACAAAGCCCTTGTATTCGCCCATACCCTGCATGTATCCCACTTGTCCTGTAATCTTTAATCCTTCAATGATATCCCACACAACGCTACCATTTGTATAGATACTAGACCCGCCATTGCTCACAAAGGATTTACTGTTGAGATCAGCTTCAGGGTGCAAAGTCTCATTTCTTCCCCAATAACCATCTTCTGTCGGACCGGGTATGGCATTCGCGTTTCTCATAGCGCCACTTACGATACCCGACAGGCCAGCCCGGTTAGGGGACGAAGGCTCTTTACTTTTGGATTTTGACCCCGCCAATTTTACGCTGAAATGAACCTTATCGTGGAGTTTACCATCCAAGTTTAACCGGATATTATATTGATCAGAACGATTCTTCTTTATCAATCCCTGTTGATCGTAATAACTGGCGGAAAACATATACTGGGTTTGTTCGGTCCCGCCACGCATGGAAATATCATGTTTTGTCTGCATGCCGCTTCCCGAGCCGAAGAGATAACCAATATGATCAAAATTAGGGTAATCTGGATCAGTGCCTGACCTGAACTTCTGTATCTCCTCATCGGAATACCTTTTCTGTTGACCCATATTCTCATAGGTTTCATTGACAACTTCCGCATACTCCCAAGAATTTACCATCTCAGGGATTGTGGTCGGACTTTGCTTGCCCACATAGGTATTATAACTAAATACAGGTTTTCCAGCTATCCCCTTTTTCGTTGCTATTAAAATTACCCCATTTGCCGCTTTTGAACCAAAGATTGCCGCAGATGCCGCATCTTTCAAGATCGAAACGCTCTCAATATCATTCGGGTCAACAGCATCCATGGATGATTCTATCCCATCCACAAGTACCAGTGGATTATTCCCCGCCCCACTGAAAGTTCCCTGCCCACGGATAATCAAGGAAGCAGCATTACTTCCGGGATTCCCAGAGCCCTGCCTTACCGATATCCCACTCATCTGTCCCTGCAAAGCAAGCGATGATTTTGTGACGGTCCTTGTCTCAAGATCTTCCCCTGTAACTGTCGCCACCGCTCCTGTGAGGTTCACCTTCTTTTGCGTTCCATAACCCACCACGACCACTTCGTCCAAGTCCTGACCAATCTGTATCATCACAACATTAATTGTGGATTGACCCTTCACTGCCACTTCCTGGCTCGTATAACCAATATAGGAGAACACCAATGTTCCCTCGTTTCCAGCCACATCAATCGTATAATTCCCTTGCGCATCGGTCACCGTTCCCTGATCGGTCCCTTTAATCTTTACACTTACCCCCTCCAGCCCTTCACCACTTTCCCCTACGGTTACCTTACCTTTAACCGGCGCCGCTTTTTCCATGACCAAAATCGCCTTCTCCTCATCGGCCAACTTTTCGATGTAACTGGCCATCTTCTTCAAAGATTCCAATCCTTCTTCATCATTTTTATAGATAATCATATAACGATTGTTATAAAAACGATAAGAGAGCGAAGTACCTTTTAAGATGCCCGATACAGCCTCTTCAACATTTCGGTTCCGTTTCGGTTCATAATTGACTTTAATCCCCGAAACCAATGTTTTGTCGAAGGTAAAATACACTTCATAATTCTGACTGATTTGCTCGATAGCCTCTATCAAAGACATCTCCTGGTTTGCTCGTGTGGCTAGCGCATTACTGGCAAACAGTAATGCCGTAAACAACAGACCCAGAAACCAACCTAGTTTGTGTTGAGTTTTTTTCATATTATTCGGATTTAGGTTTACTCTATTCCTTACTTATAACATACGTATCCGCATGTTGCGAAATGTGGATATCCATGGAGAGTTCCAAGGCCTCTTTCACTTTATCCCAATCCGCATACGGCACTCCAAGGTATATGTGTTTAGAAAGCAGGCTGTCATCCGTACATGTAAAAGTCTTTCCGTAAATAGCGGTCAACTTTTCGAGTACTTCCCGAAACTCCATGTCTTTGAAACTCAATACTCCCTTTTTCCATGGAGCTGCACTGATCATTGATTCGTTCTCCGTCTTTATTATTTTTCCATTCTCCCCATCATATTTTACCTTCTCCCCGGGCTCCATAACGATGACATCAGAGGTTCCCTGTTCGACATGCAATTTCACCTTTCCTTCATCAAGGTATATCTCCGTTTTTCGGTTGCGGCTATCCACATTGAACGAAGTACCTACTACTTCAACCGATACATCACCTGTTTGCACCGTAAATGTCATTCCATGCAGGTGCTTGATATCGAAAAAGGCCTCTCCACTCAACTTCACATGCCGCGCGTCTTCCTTTTCCCATTCACTATCCCAAGAAAGTTCCGAATTGGCATTTAAGGTCACCACGCTTCCATCCGGTAAATCCACCTCTTTCACCTCACCGAAGCCCGTTTCATAGGTAATATAGGGGCCGGGCAATGGACGATCGAAATAGTGTATTGTTGCAGTCAGCAAGATCAATAAGGAAGCAGCTATGCCCCAATTTAAAAGTCTTCGTTTCTTTTTTCGCGTAAAGGAGATGGACTCTTCCGGCGAAGAACCCTCCTTCGCGATTCCGTGAGCAGTCTGCTGCCAGTAAGAGGTCAGCAATTCGTCTAGCTCACTAAGTGTATCTGAAGAATTTAGCATAGCTAAAAACTCCTCATACTCTTTTTTTGTCAACGAATCATTATTATATTTTTCTGTTAAGAATCTTAATCGTTTGCTCTTGTCCACTTAATTAATTTTAAATAATTGCACATGAATCCCCTTACAGGGAAAATAAGCTTTCCCTGTCATCTCTGTACAACCATTACTATCCATCAATTAAGTATAACTGCGAAACGCACAGAATAGACCAGTGAAAAATAAATTTTTTGCTAAAAAGTATAAATTTTAAGAAGAATAAAATATAAAATACTATTAATGAGCCAATTATGTAATTGCTTATTTTTTATTTTAAGAGTAAAGAATACCAAATATATCATTCTGTCGAACGCTCATCCATTTTTAATATTCTAGGAAATCATTTAAACATTCATTTATAATCTTGTGGGGTTTTACTTTTTATATATCCTCCCATTCCAAACATCGTAGGTTTATAGTCACCAATGAAATCCACATTACTTTCCGCTGGTATATCATTCTCTAAATCCGTCGCCCAATAAGAAGCATTGACCAATAACCGCCGTAAATCTTCACTTAAGAAATCAATGGCTGCACCCATCGTTGTGGTAAATACTTTCCCTCTTTTCCCCGACTCACTGCTATATTCCCTTATCCAAGCCACAGGCATAATAGACTTCTCCCAGATTCCCGGACTCTCATCCGTCAAACCATTTGTCGATTGTCCCCATACCAATACTTGCGAATTTGAGGGAAGGCTTTTAATTCGATAAACTTCCGTGGTAGTCCAAATATCTTGTACTCCCTGTAAAATTAACTGACCATCCTTAGAGGTCATGCCATTTATTAAGCCGCGGGTTCCTTCTTTTCCATTCACGCCGTGGTGGCTAATCCATGTTTCTCCTAATATCCGCTTCCCGAATCCTCCCTCCCAACCCGCTTCACTGCTTTTATATCCATATTTGCTATACTTATTTTTTGGGTTACGGCTATAATGAAAAGCATGAGTCGCTGTCCGCAATCCGATAACGGGCTTTCCCGCAGTCAGATATTGATCTATAAATTGCATTTGTTCATCTGGCAGCTCCCTAAACCGGGTAGCAATAATCATCAAGTCGGCAGATTTTAAAAATTGAAGCCCGGGAATATTTTGATGATAATCAGGATCAATAAACTTTGTTTCGGGGTTGACAGAAAACAAAACTGTGGTCTTAAAACCATGATGGGTGGATAAAATCTTTGCTAACATTGGCAAAGACTCTTCAGAACGATATGCCTCGTCACCACTGATCAGTACAATATGTTTTCCGTTGTCAATGTTGGCAGGTGGTTGGAAATGAATCCAGGGATCATTCTGAGCAAATGCTGCAGCCCCCATTAATAGAGGCATTAAAACAAGGATGGTTTTAAAAAATACTTTTAAATTTTTCTGTGTATTCATAATTTATAATTTTAACGTAACTATTGCCCGCCTTTATTCCGGAGCTTAAAAGCAATGACATGATCTCCTTTCTCTGTTTCCAACTTTGTACCACCACATGCTATCACCACATATTGCGTTCCGTTCACTAGGTAAGTGCTGGGCGTGGCGAAGCCAGCGGTAGGAAGGTCGGTTTCCCATAAGAGGTCACCGGTTTCCTTATCAAAAGCCCGGAACTTATTATCTTTTGTTGCTGCAATGAATAGTAAGCCACTTGCTGTAACAAGCGGTCCACCATAATTTTCTGTCCCTGTTGCAGGTATACCTTTATCAGCATATTCTTTTATTTCTCCCAATGGGATCTGCCATTTATGCAAGCCGGTATTCAAGTCCACTGCAGTTAAGGTTCCCCAGGGAGGCGTTATGCCAGGGTTACCTTTACTATCCAAAAACTTGCTATATCCTTTTAGGTCCCACGGATCAGCGGCCGTGTATATATTAACCTTCGAGCTCTTTTCCTGGGAACTCTCTTCATTGAATAGAAACCTGACGATAGCTTCTTTTTCCTTATCAGGTATTTGAGGAAACCCGGGCATCATGCCCTTGCCCTTCGACACGATTGCCTTCACTTCCTCCTTTTTGAATCTTTTTTCCAATGCCATCAAAGAAGGAAAACCACTGGCAGGGTTTCCAGTTCTATCCACTCCATGACAGGAACTGCAATTTTTAACATACACCGCATGCCCAACGCTCATCCCCGAGATTGTTGAATTACGCATGAGCGTCACGATCCAAGGCACTTCATTGGAATTGACGTACAATATACCTTCCGGGTCTACTGCTGCCCCACCCCATTCTGCTCCACCATTCAAGCCCGGCACTACAAAAGTTGGTATTTCACTGAAGGGCTGAAAGAGCCCCTTATTCGTTTGGTTAAATACCTGTCGCAAAGAATCGTAATCTGGAGAATAAGTATTCAATTCAGATTCACTAATCGACAATCTGGATACGGAGGCCGGGACGGATGGGATGGGTTGCGTGGGCCAGGCTTCTTCTTCCTGAATAGACGATTGAGGTACCGGCATTTCATTGATATCAAAAACAGGTTTACCTGTTTCCCTATCAAAAACAAAAATATGTCCTGTTTTTGTGATTTGGGTAACCACATCGATTTTCTTTCCATCCCTGTTGATGGTAATCAAGTTTGGTGGAGCAGGCGGGTCTCTATCCCAAATGTCATGTCTTACTAATTGATAATGCCAGATTCGTTTCCCCGTTCTCGCATCTAAAGCAAGTAAGGTATTTGCAAATAGATTTCGACCTTTCCTGCTTGCTCCAAAAAAATCAGGCGCTGCCGACCCTGTTGGTGCGAAAATAATCCCCCGTTTTCTATCTACGGCAATTCCCGTCCAATTATTGGCTGCACCGACAACCCCTTTGGTGTGCACATCTTCAGGCCAGGTATCCGCACCAAACTCGCCTGGCAAAGGAATCGTATGAAAAATCCATTCTACTTTACCGGTCCGCACATTGAACGCCTGTATGAAGCCTGGAGCCGCACCAGCACTTTCCATCATTACCGTTGGCATAATAATCAAATCCTCAAAGATAGTCCCTGGTGTTCGGGACATCAGATATTTGTTGGCGATTGCTTCTTTTTGTCCCAATCCAGCCTTCAGGCTCACTCTTCCCTTGTCGCCAAACTCCTCTATGGGTTTGCCTGTTTTTGCATCAAGCGCATACAACCATTCATCATACGAGCACAGGATACGTTTATCATCTTTATCCTCCCAGTAGGTTACACCACGATTTTTCAGAAAATGCCTGGTTTCACTAGGGGTGAACCGCCAGATTTCCTTGCCGGTTTCAGCATTCAAGGCAAAAACATTGCTTGCCGCTGAAATCCCATACAATACAGCATCTATGATAATGGGGTTACACTGAAAGTCTCCCGAATCCAGGGTATGGTATTCCCATGCGATTTCTAATTGATCAACATTCTCTTTTGTTATTTGATCAAGGGAAGAATAATGATTCTTGTCGCCGCCCCCCAGGTATTCTGGCCAATCGTTTTTATTCAAGTTCCCTGTACACGCAAAAGCTCCTAATAGCACAACACCAACAAGCATCTGTAAAATTTTCATATCTTTTTTATAAGTAATCAATATCTGCGCTTTCTAAATCTGTTTTTACCAATTAGGGTTTTGAACATATTCCTTATTCAAGGTCATCTCTAAAGTGGGAATAGGATTTAAATAATCCCTATCTGGCTTAAAACCATACCCATCTGGAAGAGATTTTTGATAGGCGTCAATATAGCCATTTTGATCAATGTATACATTCGTTCCCACTACCATTTCCGGAAAATCAGCCTGCACAAAAACTGCTCCTAATGATCGCTTATTCACGATTAAATGATGTGATCGCCATCTGAGAAAGTCATATAACCGCAAGCCTTCAAAAGCCAATTCGACTCGCCTTTCACGTCTAATTTCGTTAATGAGAGGTGACAAATCAGGATAATCCCATTGTGGATCGAAAGTAATATTATCCACTTCCAAGTGGGCTATCCCCACACGATCTCTCAACTTATTTATTGTTAAATCAAGGTCTGCCTGAGAAATTTCACCCAGTTCTGCCCTTGCCTCCGCATAGTTCAATAAAGCTTCTGCATACCGGAAAATAATAGAACCGATTTGTGATTGATAATAGTTCAATCTTAGGTTTTCCCCCCAACAGTTTGCATATTTTTTCAGCTGGTAGCCAGTGACACATAAATAAGATCCTGTTTGATGAATATCGGCTCTTTCGAAGAACGTAGTATCATTATCAGCCATTATATTAATTGGATCGCCGGGGACCCAAATACTTTGAGCCAGTCTTGGATCTCTATTTTTGACAACATCGACCAAATTAGCATCCCCCCCATACAATGAACTTTGAGATATGGGTTTACCATCAATACAGAGGTAGCTATCGACCAGTTCTTTCGTTATCCCTCTCCCCATTCCCCAAATACTCGGAGCCCATCTCACAAGTCCTAAGCTTTCATCCCATTTTTTCCAAAGCATCACTTCGGGATTATTACTGTAATCGTCTTGTCCAAACAATCTAAAATAATCAATATCGGGTGTCCCCTGACTATAGACATCATATAAACCGTCATCAATAAGATCCATTGCCGCATCACGGGCAAGAGCTAAAAATTTCACACCGTCTGAACCCGTAACCCCGAAAGGGGTGCCTGCGTGGTACCTTTCCCATGTTCCTTCAAAAAGGCAGACCCTGGATTTAAATAATTTCGCTACCTGGCTAGTCAATCGTGAGGCAGAGCCTTGTCCTTTACTATCCATGTAAGTGATTGCTTTATCTAGATCCGCCACAATGGAGTCCATGACCACGCTTCTTGATAACCTGGGCATATATAGCTCCTCTGAATCGTCATTCAATGGTTTATTGATCCAAGGAACATCTCCATAATCCCGCACCAAGGAAAAGTAGAAATAAGCGCGAAAAAAATAAGCCTCACCAACAAATTGTTTTATTAAATCGAACGAGGCGGGAACATTTGGGTAATGTTCTATAAAATAGTTTACGCTGCGTATGTTTGTCCATGCAGAACTCCATGCGCCGCCGGATGCAGGTACTACCCGTGTTCCTGCCAAAGTTGAATTGAATCCAACAAGGATAAGATTATCACTATTGCCATCCAACAAATTGTCGTCATTTCTTGTCTCATTCGGGAATACCGTATAAAACTGATTTACATACATCTCCAAATCTGTAGGAGTTTTCCAATATGCATCACTCGAAATTGCATCAAGCGGACTTCGATCTAGAAATTTCTCCCCACAGGAAATCTGCAGGATACATGCGAACAGCGTAAAGATGAAGTATATGTTATTATTTTTCATTTCCTTAAAATTTAAAATGTGATATTGAGACCCGCCGCAAAAGTTCTTGAGAGAGGGTACACCAATGTTGCGCCTGATGACCGTACATTTGCCTCAGGGTCAAATGAGTCCATCATTTTTGAAAACGTCAATATATTTTCTCCACTTACATACATTCTTACTTTTTCTATTCCTACTATATTGATTAAATTCTTGGGAAGGGAATATCCGATTTGCATATTTTTTAACCGTATATAAGCGGCATTTTGAAGATACCTCGACTGCACCTGCTGGTTCTTCAAATTTTCGACTGTTAAATAGGGGCGTGCAAAATAAGCATCTGTATTATCTGGACTCCAATAATCAAGTGTATGTGCCGGAATTATAGTACTTGTCCAGGATTGCCTGAATCCAAAAAAATTCTGATTAGCCATCCACAAGTCTCTTTTCCCTACACCTTGCCAAAACATTGTAAAGTCAAATGATTTATAATTGACATTTGCATTAATTCCGAACAAATATCTTGGGGATGTATTACCAATTATTTTTAGATCTCCATGATTGTCTAAGGTCTGGCTGCCATTGGTTATTTTTCCGTCCTTATCAATGTCTTTATACTTCACATCGCCAGCACCCCATCTACTATAGAATTGGGATTGATCAACCCATCCCGATGCTTCCTGATCAGACTGGAATAAACCTTCTGTAACAAATCCCCACACTTCTCCATACTGTTGCCCCTCATAGAAATTTCCAATGTATTTTGTGGGATTATTGTATTGCGTAATAATCGTTTTGTTATCAGAGAAAACTACCCCGAGGCTATAATTGAGATCTTCATTAATAGTTTGCCTCCAATTGACAGTTGCTTCAATTCCTTTGGTTTTCAGAACAGCATTATTTTTAAGCGGAACACTTGCTCCATATACTGCGGGGAAAGACTCGCCCGGCCCAAACATATTCTTCGTGTTGCGGTTATACCATTCAAAAGTAATACCTAATCGATTATTAAACATTTCGGCATCAAGTCCGAGATTTACAGTTTCCGACGTTTCCCATGTTAGACCGATGCTTCGATTTGATGGTACAGTCGTATAAACCGGTCTCTTTCCATCCATTATCCAAGGAAGATTTGTTAATACAGGTATAGTCTCTTCATGAAGATAGTTAGCCACATTTTGATTTCCTAACGAACCGTAAGAAGCCCGCAATTTCAAGGTATTAATTACATCTTTTACCGGCTCCCAAAATTTTTCTTTCCAAATATTATATCCTATCGAAGCGGAAGGGAAAAATCCCCATCTTCTTCCTCTTTGAAACCTCGACGAACCGTCATACCTTCCGTTCATTTCAAGTAAATATTTTTCATTAAAATTATAAGAGAGGCGCATGAACGTTCCCAAAGTCGACCAATGTGAAATATTATCATCCACATCTTTATCGCCGATGGCTGTACTGATTGCTGGCACCAATTCACTAACCAAATCTCTTCGCCATCCGTTAAGCATTAGGTTATTTGTTACTTCCGCTTGTCCACCTAGAAGAACACTAAAATAGTGACTGCCCAATTGCTTGACATACTCCGTATAGATATTTGAAGTAAAATATTCATCATGAGTCAGCTCCTGACTCATCCTATTCCAATTCTGGCTGTATTGACGTATAGGGGTAACACCATCGGTAGCTAAACCCCAGATGACTGCTCTATGATCACTCCTTTTGTACCCGTTGTAATTATAACTTATATCTCCATTCACTTTCCAATCTTCTGTTAATTTTAGTTCAATTGAGGGATTAAACCATAAATCCATTATATATTGCTTATCACTTCCCCCATTTGCCAGAACGGGAGGTTGATTCTTATCCATCGCAAAATCTCCATTCGGGGTATAAATCGGGTCGGTTGGCCATGAAATAGCTAGACTTGAAAAAAAGCTTTGTCGATCGTCCACACTCTGGGATTTAAAAAACCTTTGATAACTGCGATTAATTTTACTCTTTAGAAATACCGTCATCTTATCGGTGAGGTTCAGGGAAACATTTGAGGTCAAGCTAAACCTTTCATACTTTTCATCTGCGTAGTTGAGTTTACCTGCATCTCCAAGCCAGCCCAAACCTACATAGTAGCTTGTGTTTTTTGAGCCTCCACTGATTCCCAGATCGTGTTTTTGCGAAAAAGCCCAATCTTTGTATAATACATCATACCAGTCTGTATTCGCATGTCCCAAGTTCCAATATCCCCAACCATTTGGGTCCTTGGGGTCTTCTACCATTGATGGTGTATTCTGAGGGTCTGCTTGGTACCTGATAATCCAATCGATAGTCTCATCAGAAAATATTTTATTCTGTCCGGAGTTCGTTGCCGCTTCGTTTATACTATTGGCAAACGTCAATGAATTAACAAAGCCAGGCAAATAAGTTGGTTCAGCCCAAGAAAAACTATTTGTATAACTTGTTTTCATCTGTTCATTCACCCTACCTGATTTTGTAGTAACGAGTATCACTCCATAAGCTGCCCTAGACCCATAGATCGCCGTAGATGCAGCATCTTTTAAAATGGATATCGATTCTACATCTGCCGGATTAATATTGTTCAACGCCATCGGTGATCCATCAACCAATACGTATGGTGAACCGCCTGAAAGCGAACCTATTCCTCTAATATTTATATTCATACTTGCATTAGGTTCCCCACCTTGTGTCGGATTGGTAGTAATATTCAGCCCTGGAGCCACGCCTTGCAATGCCTGATCTATGTTGGTAACAGATCTTTTTTCCAATCTTTCCGAAGTAACTTGACTTATTGCTCCTGTCAGGTTTACTTTCTTTTGGGTTCCATAACCCACTACAACCACTTCATCTAAATTCTGCCCGATTTGTGTCAAAACGATATTAATGGTCGATCGCCCCTTCAGTTCAACTTCCTGGGAGGAATAGCCAATAAAAGAAAATAGCAAAACATCGTCTTGATTAGGTACTTCAATAGTATAGTTCCCCTGGTTGTCTGTTACCGTGCCATTTTGGGTACCTTTGACCATCACACTTACACCAGGTAGTGCTTCACCATTTTCTCCTTCTGTTACCTTACCGGTCACAATTAAACTTTTACTGGCAACCTTTAATATTGCTTTCTCCTCATCAGCAAGCCGGTCGATATATCCCGCCATTTTTTTCAATGATTCCAAGCCACTGACGTCATTTTTATATATTATTACGTACCGATTATTGTAAAAACGATAGCTAAGCTTTGTTCCTCGCAGAATCCACGACACAGCCTCCTTTGCATTTCTACTATGTTTTGGTTCATAATTGACGCTGATTCCCGAGACGAGTGTTTTGTCAAAAGTGAAATACACGTCGTAATCCCTACTAATTTGCTCTATGGCTTCTATTAACAATATTTCTTTTTTAGCCTTAGTGGCATATCCCTTACTATGGAGCAAAAGAAATATCGCTAAGAAGCAAAAAGCCCATCTTAATTTTAGATTAACCTTTTTCATTTTAGTTTATTAATGTTAAAATTACATGATCTGCACAGTGGCATATCACAACCTAAAAATAATTCCAATCAATTGATCATCTATTATTTAGGGTAAACTTAGAATTCTTAAAATCAGACCAGCTAAAAGTTAATTAATTTAACCAATGTATATCTTCCTGGAAATAAATTTGGATAAGGGTAGATTCTAAATTTGATGCATTCCCTAAATCGCTCGAATGCATTTATAAACTAAATTGTTTGATGACCCCACGATAACCCTCCCTTTTTCAAGGGAACCATAGGATTAGCTTCATCTGAAATTTGACTTTATTCCTGAAGCGGTTTAGCAATATAATCTGGTCGTTCAAGTCTTACACCATCATAAGGTACATTTTTCCACACTGACCAGACGGGATTCAAAATTGTGCATGTTCCCGTTTTTTCTGAGGTTCATGTTTTCTTTCGTGATATCTGCTTTGAGAACCGGATCGGCAGAATCCAGTTCGGCCAAGAGTTTCCAGTGAGTAAATGATAATATTAAGTCAGGTCGGTTTCATATTCTTCTTTTCATATTATTCAACAACCTTACACATCCATCACCTAAGGATAACTCTGAAACCTGATAATCAGACCAGTCCGCGATAATTATTTTATTTTTTTATTGTTTTTTATCATATATATTTCCTACATTAGCGTGAGCGAGTCATCTCTCAAACAACCATTACATCCATCAGGCATCATTTAATGCACTTGTAATTGTTTGAAGATGGAAAAACAACTAGAAAAGTATAGAGTAAGAATCTACCATTTTATCTTAAAGTTTGTTAAAGATTCGGCATTGGCCGAAGATTTGACACAGGATGTTATGCTCAAGATTTGGGTGAAACGGGAAAAGCTATCCTGCATGGAGGCCTTGGATGCTTATGTTTTGGCCATGTCCAAAAATCATATTTTTGACCATTTCAAAAAACTAGCCAAAGAGAAAGCATACCAGGAAGAAGTCTGGTGTTTTTTGCAGAACAGCGAAAATAGAACGGAAAGTAAATTGGCTACACTCGACATTGAATTCCACCTGGGTGCTATTCTTAGTGAACTTCCCCCCAGACAACAACAGATCTACGAACTCAACCGTAGCAAAGGATTGACCTTAAAGGAAATCGCGGAACAACTGGATATTGCTCCGAACACTGCAAAGAACCACCTGACACGTGCACTTAAGGTAATCCGGTCCCAAATGAACCCGGAATCATTTTTATTACTCGCTGGAATGGGGTTATTTTACTAAAAATTCTTCTTCAAACAATATACAAAACAAAAACAGCCTTAAAATAAAACGGGGGCAGCCTGCTCCTTTTGGGAATCAACGTGATGCCTTTTATGATGAAAACAGGGTCAGGTATACTTGCTAAAACAATTCGAGCTGTTCGGAAGTCTTTTGTCTTGCATCAAGCACTGCAAAGTTTGAGAACGTTATCCCCAATAACCTGACTTTCCTGCTTTCCGGTTCCAGTGCCTTTCCTAACAGCTCTTTTGCTGTATGGCCCGTAGCGGCTGGATCATCTACAGGGGACGCAAAAGACCGGCTACGGGTAATGATGGAGAAATCATCAAACCTGATCTTTAGGGTTAAGGTCCGCCCTTTTAGCTGATGTTTTTGGAGCCGGGCGGACAATCGTTCTGCAAGGTTTTCCAATTCACCTTCCATATATTCTAATGAGGAGAGGTCATGATCAAACGTTTCTTCTACACTGACAGATTTGGTTTGACGATGAGGCTGAACCGGTCGTTTATCTATACCCCTCACAATCTGATAGAAGAAACGACCTTGCTTCCCGAAATGTCTTACCAGTTCAGCTTGTGTTAATTTCTTCAAATCTGCCCCGGTATATAAGCGCATATCTTTCATTTTAGCCGCAGTCACTTTTCCCACCCCAAAAAATTTCTCAACGGGAAGGGCTTCCATAAAAGATTCAACCTTAGAAGGACCGATAAAGGTAAGGCCATCTGGTTTATTCATATCAGAGGCTACTTTCGCCACAAATTTATTCACTGAAACACCGGCAGACGCGGTAAGTTGCAGTTCATGCCGGATGGTTTGCCTTATCCGTTCCGCAATTTCTATGGCTGAACCTATGCCCAGCTTGTCTACGGTAACATCAAGATATGCTTCATCAAGGGATAAGGGCTCGACCAGGTCTGTGTAACGCCGGAATATTTCACGGATTGTATTGGATACTTTTTTGTATATGTCAAAACGGGGAAAGACAAAGAGTACATGTGGACATAGCTGAAGTGCTTTCCGGCAGGGCATGGCCGACCGTATGCCGAATTTCCTTGCCTCGTAACTGGCAGTGGCAACAACTCCTCTTCCGTCAGGCGAACCGCCGACAACCAGGGGCTTTCCTCTATATTCAGGGAAATCCCGCTGTTCTATGTTCGCATAGAACGCATCCATGTCCATGTGAATGATCTTCCGGTGGACCAGGCCGTCAACAGGATCATCCTTATTCTCAATCACCACGTATCTGGAAAAATTTTCTAAAAAAAGAAGCACTGGGTGCCCGATATCTATTTAGAGGATTTTATGTGCCTTCAGTTTCCCCTTCAACCAATCGAGGTCTTTCTTTAGGTAATCCGATATTTTTGCCAAACCCATGGTGGGCTGGCTTCCTCCATGTTCGGCACCGCCTAAATCATACTCATAATGGATGGAAATCGGCCCCTTTAACTGAAGACGAACATATTCCTTCAAAAATGCATCGTAATCTACCATACCTTCCCCTAATGGAACATTTTTTATCTTCCATTTTTTGCTATCTATCGAATCTTGATACCATACGAAATCCTTGATATCAATGGATTTTATCCAAGGGGCAAGCAGGCTCATGCCGAGCGACCATGAATTTCCGCCCTCACATACCGCATGGCGAATATCGTACTGGACACCTATCTTTTCAGGATCGCTATCCTTCAACATCCAATACAAGTCCCAAACAGGTGCTCCTACCCCTTTGCCGGCATGGTTTTGAAATTCCCCGTGTATACCGAACTTATGATTGAGGATCGACAATTCTTCCATGGTCTTTTTATACCGATCGAGGTTTTGGGGAACAGATTGTAAAGGATCATACTTCAACGGACCCATGCGATAATGGGCAACCCCGTTCTGTGAGGCAGTTCCTAAAATCCGCTCTAAATAGGGATCTCCGGGATCATTTATACCAGTCACGATCATAGGCACCCCTATTCCTGCACGTTTCAGGGTCCGGATTGCCTCAGGCAATTCCTTTTCCACATTCTCGGGAAGAATGTACCCTCCTTTACGGACCGGGATATCCGCTCCCTGAAAACCTATCTTAGCCAGTGCATCGCCTAATTGATGATGATCAAGGAATTGCAGGCATTTGGTGAAAACACACAAGGTGGGAGATACCGACTGAAAGGCGGCTACTTTGGCAAAGGCCGTCGAAGCAATTGCCGTTCCGGCAAGCAGGGTTGAACTCGCCTGTATAAACTCCCGTCGAGATTGTGAAGGCATAGTATCTTCTGTTAAAGATTAATTCATCCTTGGTAAAGATATTAATTCTTCAGCATAAAAGGAATACTATGCCACCCTTCATTTTTTCTTTGGCACTTTTGCGCCTTCTTTTCTAGCTTCTGAAAGTCCGATTGCTACAGCTTGCTTTTTTGAAGTCACCTTTTTACCACTTCCTGATTTCAGTGTGCCTTCTTTTTTTTCGTGCATCGCTTTCTCCACCTTTTCCTGTGCTTTTTTTGAGTACTTTGCCATGATTATTAGATTCAAGTTTAATGAATACCTTCTGCAATTTCTTCTACCATCTTTTTATTAAAAGCGGGTAAATCTTCGGGACTTCTGCTGCTAACCAAGCCTTGATCTACGACGACTTCTTTATCTTCCCACTTTACGCCCGCATTTTCCAAATCAGTCTTCACCGACAGGTACGAGGTCATCGTTCGCCCTTCTAACATTCCTGTTTCGATCAATGTCTGAGGACCGTGACAGATGGCTGCTACCGGCTTTCCTTCTTTAAGAAAATGCGTGGCAAAGGCAACTGCTGTCTTGTTCATGCGAAGCTTGTCGGGGTTCATCACCCCGCCGGGGAGCATCAAGGCATCATAGTCTGACGCTACCGCCTCATCAAGATGCTTGTCTATTTTTATTTCCTGTCCCCAATTCCCGTTTTTCCATGCCCGGATGTGTCCTTCGTGGGGTGAAATAACCTCAACCTTTCCGCCAGCTGCTTCCAAAGCGGCCTTCGGACTGGTTAACTCTGATTCTTCAAATCCGTTCTCAGAAAGAATAGCAATTTTTCGATTGGTTAATACGGCCATAATTACTTTAATTGTTTACCATTTTAACGTGCCTTAAGAGAAAAAGTTTCGCTTATTATCCATAAAAACCCTAGGTATTTATACCTAATCGACAATCGGTAAATACGTGATTTTTATCTATTTAAATCAAAAATCCATCGCTCATGTTACTATCCAAAGTTGTCACATACTAAATAATTAACATGATGGAATACCGTATAAGATTTACCTTTCTGGCTATAGTAGCCTCAGGAATTATTGCATTATCGTCTTGCAACAATGCTCAAAATGATAATCAAAACTATCAGGATTCTTTAGATAACGAGGAAGAAATGATGGCCCCTCCCATGGACACGACCATGAACGACACCATCAATAATATGGGTGATACCACGACGACACCTTAAAGTACGCACTAGCTTGGTCATGAACCTTTCCGAAGTAATCATACAACGGATATTGCAAGAGGGCCTGATTTCGTTTCATGATTTTATGGAAATGGCTTTGTATTACCCTGAACTGGGCTACTACACGTCAAAATATAATAAGATCGGATCCACCGGCGACTATTATACCAGCTCTTCCCTCACGCCGCTGTTTGGGGCAATGATTGGAAAACAGCTGGAAGAAATGTGGGCCATATTGGGGAAGGGACCTTTTACCATAGTCGAATATGGGGCCGGTACTGGTGCGCTATGCCATGCTATTCTTGATTATCTGAAAAAGAACAAAAAGTTCTACCAGCAGGTGAGGTATTGCATTATCGAGAAAAGCCCCACAATGCGGCAGAAAGAGAAGATGCATCTATCCGAAAAGGTAACATGGCATGATTCTATCCGGTCTATACCAAAAATAAATGGATGCATCTTGTCCAATGAACTCGTAGACAACTTCGCGATCCATCAAATCGTTATGAAAGATGAGCTGATGGAAGTTTTCGTAGGCTATGAAGATGGTTTTTTTGAGCGTTTAAAACCCGCCAGCGAAAGGTTAAAAGATTATTTGTCCAGTTTAAAAGTAACATTGCCCCAGGGTTTCCGGACTGAAATCAACCTGAAAGCAACGGAATGGATTCAAGAACTAGCCGAATCATTGCAAATGGGCTATGTGATGACCATTGATTATGGCTACCCTTCGGAAGAGCTCTACCGTGGTTATCGAAGTCAAGGTACCTTGTTATGCTACCATAAACATACCGTAAACGATGACCCTTATCGGGATATCGGAAAGCAGGATATTACAACACATGTCAATTTTTCCGCGCTTCATCATTGGGGAGCACGAAACGGACTGGAACCCTGTGGGTTTACCGATCAAGGCCATTTTCTGCTTGCTCTGGGCTTTAAAGATTATTTGAAGAAGACCTTATCGCCGGAACAGCATTTGGGGCGGAATGAAACCTTCCTGATCAACACCTTATTGAGAGACATGGGAACTAGATATAAAGTTTTGATCCAACATAAAGGGGCACCCAAGCAACGCCTCCTCGGACTTAGTCTTTCCTAAATGCCCCCTTCTCTATCATTCATCTTTTTGCTGCATCAAAGAATCGGAGTGTAAACTCTTTAATTTTAATCGATCCGATTGCGGATAGGATGTAAGCCGTTTAATCGGTGCAGGTGCTGGCGCGGTAGGCTGCGGCTGTTTATCGTGATATTTTTCCATCGTTAACCTTGCCATCAAATAACTTAGGGTCGATTCAGCCCCTTGGTTGAGGTTGACCTGCTTTTCTTCCAAGCCATCATAGCAACCACCCGTACAAGGATTATAAATAATACGGTGAAGGTGATTGTTCCCTAAAAACCAATCGAAGGCAGTCCGCATTTTCTGGAAATACATTTCGTCTTTAAAAATAGTGTAAAAGCGATCTAATGCAAGAATAGTATATGCCACATCAATGGGCTGCTCCCCGTAATGAGCGGCTTCCTCGCCTTTATACAACCAGCTTTTATTGGAAATTACTTTAATACCTTGTGAAGTAAAGGTGTTGGACAATAGAAAGGCAAAAGATTCCCTCGCTATCTTTTGATAAAGGGAATAACCCGTTTCGGCATAGCCACATAATACGGCTTCGGAGAGAATGCTATTGGCATAGGTAAGGTAGGGCTCAAACCAATTCCAGCCATCTCCCGACTCGACCTGATAGAGACGGACCAATCGGTCGACCAGTATTTTTATTAGGGCTGTATTCTCCCCGGTTTTCCTTCTGGTATTGTAATAATATAAACCTTTCACAACAAAGGCTATTGCACGGGGGGACTGCATCGCCATTATCTGGGGGATAGCCCGCTGAAGAATGCTTTCTGCTTTTACACTGTAAGATTGTGGGAATAAGCTTTCATGAGCTAGCAGGAACCCTAAGGCCCAGATGGTTCTTCCGTTGGAATCTTCGAGATTAGTGTCGCCATTTTGGGTGGTAAAGCTCCCGGCATTATCCACATAATTTAAAAAATCCCCATCGGCTTGTTGGCAATATCCCATAAAATCCAAATATGTACCGATTAGAAGCAAATCCGATTCATCGCCTCTGAGTTCATAATGTTGACACATCGCAATCAATGCCCTGGCATTATCATCAATGGTGTAACCACTATTGCGGTCAGGATGGTTGATCCTGGAGAACTGGACCATCCCAAAATCGGTCGTCAATTCCCGGATATGGGCAAGGTTGATCGGGGGAAGATCATAGTGCAAGCCGTTATTTCCGGGGAACGTCTTCTTAAAAAGGAAGGCATGTGCAATCGCCGAATTTTCCCAGGCGGTGGGAGCAATTCGATGCAATTCTTCTAATCCCATACGCTCCCGCAAGCCTTCATCCCCCAGCAATCGTACAACACCCTTACTCAAAGCAGCGGAGTCTCCAAAATCAATGATAAGGCCCGTATCTTCTGTAAGTACTTCGCGTGCATGCGGAATAGGGGTGGAAATAATGGGGCAACCACAACTCATGGCATAAGCGAATGTTCCGCTAACGGCTTGCTCGGGATTATTGGAGGTGAATAAATAAATATCCGTGAGCTGTAAATAGTCGAGCAGGTCTTGCAGGGGAAGGTAGCGGTTGATAAAACGTACATTGTCCTCCAAGTGTAACGCGGCCACTTTCTCTTTCAAGAAATTACGGTATTTCTCTCCTTCATTCTTGACTACTTCTGGATGTGTTTTGCCGAGTATTAAAAATAATACCTCGGGATTTTCCTTCCGGATTGCCGGAAGGGCATCCAAGGTCGTCTCAATATTCTTTCCCGCACTAAGCAATCCGAAGGTAGAGAGCACCTTTCTGCCCGAAAGCCCATACCTGGTTTTTAAGACATTTTTATCGATATGTTTAACCAAGTGCGTTCCGTGTGGAATAATGGTCGTCTTTTGTTTAGGTATACCATAATCATTGATCAATAGTTCCGCTGAATTTTCCGTCATTGCTATGACAGCCTCACAGGCGGATACGATCCGCTGTACATTCCGCTTTATGCCTTCCTCGGGAGAGGGCAATACGGTATGAAAATTCATGATAACCGGTTTGTCCAGCGCGAATAAGAACCGCCGGAATTTATCTTCATGATGGTAAAAAAAACCAAATTCATGCTGCACCACCACGGTATGGATTTCATGATCCTGATTGATAACAGCCGCCATCCGTTCATATTCTTCGTCCAATGATGTATCAAAGGTATAAGCAACTTCCGGAGGATACGCGTATTTCTTGTTTCCGCACTCAAGTGCACAAACCTTAATGGCAAAAGAACGGCTGAATTTGGCTTTCAATACATCGATCAAATTCAGCGAAAAAGTTGCGATGCCACATTCTCTTGGCGGATAAGAGGTAACGAACAGCAGTGTGGGTATGCTCATGATATTCCTATTATTTAATGACTTTTCTTAATTATTAACAAAACACAAGGTCTAGTAAACTACCATAATAACGCCGGCTCCCCCATTTGGTTTCGTACTATTTAAATTTAACAATTGACAGACAGTTCCACCTCGCCACTGCTGGCGGGGGCACTACAAAAAAAGAAGACGAATAGGGTTCTTGGGAAAGCCAAGCCTTCTACGAGAGGTTGAAGAAACCTCTATTTGGGTAAGATAGGAAAAAATACGGTCAAGCCCAAAAAATCAAGGACAATTGAGTATTGACTGTTCGATGTCGGCAATCAGGTCTCCCACTTCTTCTATTCCGACCGACATCCTTAGCAGATTATCCTTTATCCCTAACTTTCCGCGCTCCTCAGGGTTCAAGCTTTTGTGGGAAGTTACCGCCGGCGCACAGATGAGGCTTTCTACTCCCCCCAAACTTAAAGCGGGTTGAATAAGTTCAAGTCCGCTTAGGAAACGTTGGATCTGATCTGCAGGGAAAGCTAACTCAAATGACAACATTCCCCCGAAACCTTCCATCTGTTTCGATGCGAGCGCATGATCCGGATGGGAAGGAAGCCCCGGATAGTATACCCGCGAGACCGCCTGATGCTGGGCGAGGTACTGCGCCAACGCCAATGCGTTTTCATTTTGTCTCGCGATGCGTATGGCCAAGGTTTTGATACTCCTTTCCACTCGGTAACATTGTTCGGCCGAAAGAGATCCTCCATAGAGCTTCGCGGTACTGAAAAGGAGTTCTTTATGGTCCAGCTGATTGGACACCAAGGCCCCGAAGGGCAGATCATTATGTCCGCCCAGGTATTTTGTACCGCTGTGCACGGCGATATCGATCCCGTGGACGATAGGCCTTTGGTTGATTGGTGAAGCAAAGGTATTATCAACGATGGTTACAATGCCGCGTTCTTTGGCAAAAGCGGCTATCTCTTGAAGGGGGACAATATTCAGCAAGGGGTTGGCCGGTGTCTCGATGTAGATTACTTTCGTCTTCTCCTGCCATTGCGACTGGAAACTTTCAATGGTATTTTCGGCATAGCTGAACGAAACGCCTCTTTTTGGCAACTCCTGCTCAGCGAGCTTCCATGTGCCCCCATAAAGATCCTTGGAAAAGATGATATGATCTCCTTGTTGTACAAATGAAAAAATAGCTGTACTGATCGCAGCCATTCCCGAACTAAAAACCATCCCCCACTGACCCTCTTCTAAACTGGCCATAATATTCCCCAGCCGTTTCTGGTTATAGGTGGAATAAAATCCAGGATACTCCAGGTCATCTTTCCCAAGGTAATTATAGGCAACCGAAGGAAATATGGGGGAGGCGACTGCCCCACGGAGTTTCTCCTCATCCTGTAAAGGATGCACGCATAAGGTTTCAAACTTTCTCATGATTATACAATATTTTTCCGATGTACGTAATCGCCGAAATGCTCTCCGGCTAGACGGTCGGCAGCATAACCCGCAATAATAGGTTCCAGGGCATCAAGGATATCCGATTCTGACAGCATCTCTTTATAAAGGGTATTCAAACGGTCTCCATTATGGCTTGCCCCTAAATATAGGTTATATTTGCCAACGGCCCGGCCTACAAAGCCTATTTCACCTAATGGGGAGCGGGCACACCCATTCGGACAGCCCGTCATTCTAATTGTGATGGCATCTTTTTCAAGATGGTATTTTTTAAAAATAATATCGAGTTTATCCATCAGATAAGGCAAATAGCGCTCTGACTCGGCAAATGCCAATCCGCAGGTGCTCAATGCCACACATGCCATGGAGTTCATTCTCGCCCCAGTATGTGAGGGATGATTGAGTACCCCGTACTGCTTCATGATTTCCTCGATAGTCATCTTATCTTCTGCTGCCACGTTCCCGATGATGAGATTCTGATTTCCGGTAAGCCGCAAATCGCCTTTGTGTACTTCAGCAATTTCACGCAGGGCCTTTTTCAATTCATACCCTTTCTTATCTTTTACCCTTCCATTTTCTACGAAAAGGGTATAGAACCACTTGCCATTTGTTCCTTCCACCCATCCATATTGATCTCCATTGGTGTCAAAACTGAAAGGTTTTGCAGGTTCTAATAAGTTAGCTGTCTGATCTTGGAACTCCTTGACAAACCAGTCGATACCCCGGGAGTCAATGGTATATTTTAAACGGGCATTTTTACGGTTCGCCCTATTCCCGAAATCGCGTTGGATACAGATAACCGTTTCGGCAGCTTTCACCAACTCTTCGAACGGGATATAACCAATGACATCGGCAACACGGGGATAGGTACTTTTATCTCCAAAAGTACTGCCCATACCACCGCCCACACATACGTTAAATCCTTTAAGTTCTCCCCGTTCTTCTATGGCAATGAAACCCAGATCATTGGCGAAAAGATCGATATCATTATGAGGGGGAATGGCAAATGCAATTTTAAATTTACGGGGTAAATACCGTTTGAGGTATAGGGGCTCTTCATCGGGGGTGCCAGCTACTTTTTCTTCGTCAAGCCAAATTTCATAATATGCTTTTGTGCGCGGCAAAAAATAGTCACTTAGCTGCCGGGCACATTGGTATACCTGTTCATGGACTGGGGATTGATAGGGATTGGGGTTGCACATCACATTTCTATTGACATCCCCACAGGTCGCAATGGTTGTCAACAGGGCATCATTCACGGATTTAATGGTCGCCTTTAGGTTTCTCTTTAAAATACCATGAAATTGGTAGGATTGGCGGGTAGTAAGTTTCAATGTACCATTCCCATAATTATCCGCCAGCTCATCCAATACCAGCCATTGTTGGGGTGTGGTAACCCCACCAGCCGCCCTTACCCTGATCATGAATTGGTATAAAGGTTCTAATTTCTGTTTCTTACGTTCTTTCTCTAGATCGCGATCGTGCTGTTGATAAGATCCGTGAAATTTCATCAGTTTGGCATCGCTCGGATGCAAAGCACCCGTCAATGGGTCTGCCAAACTTTTTATAATGGTTCCCCTCAGGTAATTACTACCTTCTTTTAAATGTTCGTCAGGAGAAACTTTCTCTTCAGTAATCGTGTCACTCATGGTAAGACTTTATAACGAAATAAGGTGCATTGCTGCATGCTATTCTATTTAATAGATATCGGTCTGGTAGCGGGCCGATAATTGAAGTTGTTTGATATAATCGCCTGCTTTCTCTTCGGTCATACCGCCATGTACTTCCAGAATCTTCTTCAAACTCTGGTTGACGTCTTTGGCCATATGCTTGGCGTCGCCGCATACATAAAAATAGGCCCCTTCTTCCAACCAAGAAAAGAGCTCTTTTCCCCGTTCCAGCATCTTATGCTGCACGTATACTTTTTCCTGCTGATCACGGGAGAAGGCAACATCTACCTGGGTTAACACCCCTTCCTTTACATATTGCTGCCACTCGGTCTGATAAAGAAAATCGGTCGTAAAATTCCGTTCTCCGAAAAACAACCACGACCGGCCACCTGCTCCTTGGTTTCCGCGTTGTTGGACAAAAGACCGGAAAGGGGCAATACCTGTTCCTGCGCCTACCATAATGATCGGCAAGCTAGGGTCTTTTGGCAATTTAAACCTGCTATTCGGATCTACGAAAACACGCACGCGCTCGTCTTCTTTGATGCGATCGGAAAGAAATGCGGAACAATACCCTTCTTTATAACGACCATAAGCTTCGTAACGCACGACGGAGACCACGAGATGCACTTCATCATCAACGGTGTCCTGGCACGATGCAATGGAATACATACGGGGGGCATTTTTCCGTAAAATACAGATAAGTTCGTCCGGCGTAAGGGTAAACGGTTCTTCCTTTAAGAGGTCATAAATATCCCTTCCATGAATATACTCTTCAATAGAAGCGGGGGTTTTTGCGATATCCTGAAGCCGCTGGCTTCCTGTTACATCTGCATATTTCTTGAGTGATACACCCGTCAGGGGAGTGAGTTCATAATCGGAAACCAAGGCTTCCGATAACGATTTTCTACCATGATAGGTGTCCACTTGTTCATCTCCAGAGAACTGGCAGATTGCCAAGACCGAGTCGATCAACTGTGTGGAGTTCATCGCATAGACACCCAAGGCATCACCGGGCTCATACTGCAATCCGGAACCTTTCAAATCGAGCTCCAAATGGATTGTCTCCCGACTGGAATAACGGCCATTCAACTGTATCTTTTTGGTGATTGTCGCTTCATACGGGTTTTTACGATCATACACCACCGCTTCTTCTAGAACATTCCCTTGACCCCTTAGCGGGGGGGCCGCCAAAACTGGCGCTCCACTTGTTTCGGGGATACGGATAAAGTGCTTTAGGCAGGCCGTCATCCACTGCTCATAGGGTTCTTCATAATCCACATCACAATCTACCCTATCCTGAAGCCTTGTTGCACCCAGTTTTTCCAATATGGCATCAAAATCTTTTCCAGCTTGGCAAAATTGGGTATAGCTAGAGTCGCCCAGAGACAATACGGCGTATTGCATATCCCCCAATGTGGGGGCTTTTTTGCCTTGGAGAAATTCATACAGCTCTTCTGCCATCACCGGCATGTCGCCCTCACCATCGGTACTGATCAGGATCAACAATTTTTTGATATCCTTGAGGTCTTTTGTTTTAAAAGATCCCATATCCGATACCTTTGCCGTTAAGCCGGCTTCCTCAAATTTTGTTGCCGACAGCTTGGATAGGCTTTCGCAATTTCCGGTATGGGTTCCATAAAGTATCCAAATGGGTTCGCTGGCTTGTACGGGGGCGCTGAGGGCCGGGGCAATCGAGACGCCGACCTCTTGTAAAAGTGGACTTATTCCGGTGAGATAACCGCAAAGCCATTGAACTTGCCCGGAATCAAGTCCGGACATTAGTTCAATAAGATGATTGGCCTGGGTATCAGAAAAAGGTCCTCTTTTTAAACCTGTTTTCCAATCCATGATGGTTATTTATTAGGCTGGGGGGTATAACGTAAATAGGAGTTTACTACCTTATGGCCTTTAGGGAATTTTTCAGGAATCTCTTCATCTTTCACGGCAGTGGAAATGACAACATCCTCACCCACTTGCCAATCTACGGGTGTGCCAACACTAAAGGATGACGTAAGCTGCAATGAATCTAACACGCGCAGGATTTCTGCATAATTCCTACCGGTTGACGCCGGATAAGTGATCGTTGCCTTTATTTTTTTATCCGGGCCAATAAAGAAAACTGATCGTACAGGTAAGGTAGATGAAGCGTTTTCATGGATCATGCCATATAAGTTGGCTACTTTGCGGTTTGGATCGGCAATAACGGGGAAGTTTACGGTGCAATTCTGGGTAGCATTGATATCTTTTACCCATCCTTGATGCGATTCGAGGTCATTTACACTGACGAAAATTACCTTCGTACCTCTCTTTTCAAATTCGGCTTTCAGTTGGGCGGTACGGCCGAGTTCGGTCGTGCAAATGGGGGTGAAATCTGCCGGATGTGAAAAAAGTATAGCCCAGCTATTGCCTAGCCATTCATAAAAATTGATTTTTCCGTCAGTTGTTTCTGCACTGAAATCAGGAGCAGTGTCTCCAATTTGTAAACTCATGATAAATTGATTTTTAAATGATTAATTATTCTCTGTTCCCGAATTGATCCTGATTTCTTCTCTAAGGAATTTAATGAAGTAATCAAAATAAACGGGATATTCTCGATCTTTCATACGGGCAACATACTGTTGCCTAAAGAAACCCTCCGGATTGATCTTGATGGCCTTGATCCCATCGTTCAAGTAGGGCTTCAATGCCCAGTTCGCCAACACGATAACTCCCATATTCGCCTTCACTAACTCTATCGATGCTTCGGTGAGTGGAAGAACAATCAGTTTTTTCGGACTGATCCCTTTTGGGGTCAGCTGGGTCCGGAAAATGGAAACTGTATCCAAAGGCAGGGAGTGGATGATCAGGTTAACATCACGAAAATCTTCAGCATCTACAAATTCCCTATTGGCCCATGGATGCTGTTTGGAAACGATGGCAAGCATTTCATCAGAAAAAAGTTTGATGTATTCCACCACTTCCACCTGTTCGGGATTACTTGTGATGGCCAGGTCGAGCTCTCCCTCCATGAGCTTTTCAATAGGCCGGTGTGTCGCTTCAAAGATAATTTCCACCTCGACATTCGGGAACTCTCCTTTGAATTTCTTCAATACGGCAGGCAGCCAATGATAGCTTGTATAGCATTCGGTGCTTATGCGAATGATCCCATTCTCCCCATTCATCATTTTCTTGATCTCAAACTCCGTAGTGTCCAACTCTTTTAGGATTTTATTCGCCATCGCGTATAATTTCTTTCCTACAGGAGTGAGGATTAACTTTTTGTTTCTTCGGTAAAAAAGCAAGGTGCCCACCTGCAACTCAGCCTCCTTCAATTGATAACTTAATGCACTTTGCGATAAATGCAACACATCCATTGCACGGGTGATGCTGCCTTCTTCAACGATTGCTTTGATAAGCCTGAGATAACGGATTTCCATTTTTTACGAGTCGGACAAATTTAGTCTACTATTCCAATAGACAATATATTATTTACATGAAAAATTTCAATGTTTATCATTGAAGATCCTGATACGAAAATTTATCAAGCCTCCTTATCCTGCAATTTGGGAAGCAGCTTCTTCTTCCATAAACCAGTGCACCTCGCCCCGTTCGGTTTGGATCAGCTGCGCGGGAAATTGTTCGGGGTCTGGGTCATCGACCAGGACGTTTCTCACCGCCTTGGCTTTATTTTTCCCATAAACAAAAAAAGCGACATGGCGCGCATCGTTAATCAAAGGTGCGGTAAATGAAATCCGAAAGGTATTTTTTTTATCCACGAATACCGATTTTACTTTCGCTTGCGTTTCTTGCAAGATAGCCGTATAAGGAAATAACGACGCGGTATGGGCATCTTCGCCCAATCCTAATATAATTAAATCAAAAACAACCGGCTTTGAATGGAAGTGTTCTTCAAGCTCATTATTATAGGCTTCTGCAGCTAGTTCAGGTGTTTGCCGGGTATCCACCATGAATATATTTGATGCAGGGATCTGCAGCGGATCGAACAGTGTCTTTCTAGCCATGAAAGCATTGCTTTCGGCGTCGGTTATCGGGACATACCGTTCGTCACCAAAGAAAAAATACACCTTGCCCCAATCAATTTTCATATTATAGGCAGGAGAAGCCAGTAAACGGTATAGCGCCTCGGGGGAACTTCCCCCAGCAAGGGCAACGACAAATTCCTGACGCTTGGCGATCGATTCATTGGCTATTTTCACAAAAAAATCGGCCATCGAAGAGATTAATTCATCGCATTCGGGATAAACGTGCAAGGTTGCTCTCTTCATGTCGGGATGGCAGAAAGTGCACTGCCTTTATGAAAAGCGACATGGTCAGTTTTATCGCTTTTAATTTCATATTGAGGATCTTCTTTACTGGCATGGCGGGTATAACCCTTGGAACGAAAATCAGCAACATGGATTTTCGTTATTTTACCGCTCACATATCCCGCCTCTGAATTCCACTTTACATGGTCGCCCACTTTAAATGCATGTTTCATTTATTACCTCCTTTTGCGCTATCGTCAAGATACGCGCAGGCTAATTTATTGTTTTTATAACGGGTAAAAAAGTAAAAATGTTTGAATTCTTTCGTATATATTAAGATATAGCTGTAATTTAACATCATTTACCTCCAATGCAAAATAAATGAGCATCAAGACTAAACGAATCTATGAAGAAGCTGGGGAAGACGATGGGGCCCGTATCCTTGTCGACCGCCTATGGCCCCGGGGCTTGACGAAAGAGAAGGCAAACATTGATCTTTGGATGAAAGAAATTGCCCCCAGCGACGAGCTTAGGAAATGGTTTAACCATGAACAGGCAAAATGGGAAGAATTCAAAGAACGTTATTTCAAAGAACTGCATGATAAGCAAGAAGCCGTGTCCCGTATTAGGGAAAAAACCAAGAAAGGGACAACGACTTTGCTCTATGGGGCCAAGGATAAGGAACATAACCAGGCAGTGGCCCTAAAAGAATTTTTAGCCGCACATTGAATAGTTATTCATTGCCGATCGAGTGTTTCCCGACTGGCAGTAAAATAAAAGTTTGCTTTTTTTTGGGTGTTTATAAAAAAGCAAGTATATTTGCCCCTGCATCTGAAACGGTGTACTGATCAATTCTCTTCGTGGGTCTTGATTTATAAAGAAGTGGTGAGAGACTGGCTCTATGACCCACTGGCAACCATCTAAACTGGAAAAGGTGCCAATTCCTGTCCCGAATTAATGGGAAAATATAAATAAAAAGACATGCAAGCAACGAACACCATTCCAACAGAAAGTCTTAAAAGCATCTTGCTTTTGCCCAGATTTTTTCATTCATTTTTTTCCGACATGGCATCGAGAATGTATATGCGCGGAATGATGGATTGTTGTTGTTAGTTCAAAATCAAAGTCCTTTTCAGGTAATGCTTTGGATCGGTGATTCAGGGACAATCAATTACTCAAATTCTTTTTATATAAAACAACTATAAACATATGGCTACAGAAAATTTAAAATTTGAAACTTTACAGGTTCATGCAGGGCAAGAACCTGATCCTACAACCGGTTCACGTGCAGTTCCCATTTATCAAACGACCTCATTCGTTTTTAAAAACGCGGAACATGGTGCCAACCTTTTTGCATTAAAGGAATTCGGAAACATTTACACCCGGATCATGAATCCTACGACCGATGTTTTCGAGAAACGTGTGGCCGCATTGGAAGGGGGCGTGGCCGCATTGGCTGTTGCTTCTGGGCAATCTGCGCAACTTATCGCATTGACCAATATCCTTGAAAGTGGGGATAACTTCGTTGCCAGTCCGAATTTATACGGGGGCACTTATAATCAATTTAAGGTAACATTTAAGCGCTTGGGCATTGAGGCCCGCTTTGCAAAAAATGACCTTCCTGAAAATATCGAAAGCGAAATCAATGACAAAACAAAAGCAATCTACCTAGAAACGATCGGTAACCCGAGTTTCAGCATTCCCGATTTTGAAAAGATCGCTGCAATTGCTAAGAAATACGATATTCCATTGATTGTCGACAATACCTACGGAGCAGCAGGCTACCTTTTCAGGCCATTTGACCATGGTGCCAATGTGGTAGTGGCAGCGGCAACAAAATGGATCGGCGGACAAGGAAACAGCATCGGCGGGATCGTCATTGATGGCGGAAACTACAATTGGGGAAATGGAAAATTCAAACAATTCTCTGAACCCTCTGAAGGTTACCATGGCCTCGTTTTCAGCGATGTTTTTGGTGTGAACAGCGACTTCGGAAACATTCAATTCGCCATTCGGGCACGGGTGGAAGGCTTGCGCGATTTAGGTCCGGCACTCTCCCCTTTCAATTCGTTCTTGTTCATCCAAAGCTTGGAAAGCCTATCGTTGCGGGTACAACGACATGTAGACAATGCCCTCGCATTGGCAGAGTGGCTTGAACAACATCCACAGGTTGAAAAAGTAAATTACCCGGGCTTACCGAGCAGTCCGTTTTATGCCAATGCCAAGAAATACCTCAAGAATGGTTTCGGTGGCGTTCTTAGCTTCGAGGCAAAAGGGGGTAAGGAAAAGGCAACACAGTTTATTGATAGTTTGCAGTTGACCAGTCATCTGGCCAATATGGGTGACACAAAAACACTCATCATACAGCCTTCTGCAACTACCCATCAACAACTAAGTGATGAGGCACAACTAGCGGCAGGAATTACACCTAATTTGCTACGTGTTTCTGTGGGTATTGAACATATCGACGACATTAAAGCAGATTTCCAACAAGCATTTGATAAAATCAAATAAAAAAAACAACGAAATATGTCTGCAAGTGTAAAGTCAGCATTAGAAAGTACCATACAGGGTTTAAAAAATAACCCGGCACAATCAAAGGCCATTTTTGAAGCAAAAGCCGTTCTTGGTGAAAATACAAGTGTAACTACCTATGCACGGCAATTTGAATTCAAGTATGATGAGCCACAACTATTGGGGGGGGCAGATAATGCCCCCAATCCTGTTGAGTATGTGTTAGCATCCCTAGGTGCTTGCCAAGCGATTGTTTACCGCGCTTTGGCTTCTCTAAAAGGGGTAAATATTGAAAATGTAACGGTTAATGCAAAGGGACACCTGGACCTCAACGGATTCCTGGGATTAGATAAAAACGCAAGGCCTGGATTTTCCAGTGTAGAATTTGAAACGACAGTGGTTTCTAACGAATCTACAGAAACAATAGAGAAATTGGCATCCCAAGTGGAAGCATTATGCCCCGTTTTGGATATCATCGCCAATCCGGTACAGGTAAGTGGCAAACTTATTGTCTTAAAAAATACCAACGCCTCGGTTACTTCTTAATATTATCCTCTTTATACAAAATGAGTGTAAAAACATTTCAATATAAAAAAGCTTTCAAACTAGAAAGCGGAAAGCGAATCAGAAACCTTGAAATTGCTTACACAACATATGGTAAAATAAATAAGAAGCAAGATAATATTATTTGGGTCTGTCATGCGTTAACGGCAAACTCGGATGTCTTTGAATGGTGGGCCGGACTGTTTGGTGAGAATGACTTGTTCAATCCGAAAGAACATTTTATAATTTGTGCAAACATTATCGGCTCGCCTTATGGAACCACCAATCCTTTAAGCATCAACCCTACGACAGGCCAACCTTATTATCTTACTTTCCCTTCTTTTTCAATCAGGGATTTGGCGAATGCACATCAATTGCTGGCCGAACATTTACGAATCAACCGGATCTCAGTATTGATAGGAGGTTCACTCGGCGGGCACCAGGCATTAGAATGGGCGATTTCAAAGCCTGATCAGGTCGACAATCTCATCCTCTTGGCTACCAATGCCCAGCATTCACCATGGGGCATCGCCTTTAATGAAAGCCAGCGTTTGGCCATTAGTACAGATCGGACTTTTTATGCCAATACCCCGAATGGAGGCGCAAAGGGATTAAAAACAGCCAGAAGTATCGCCTTGCTTTCCTACCGTGCTTACGAAACATATTCAGCCACACAAATAGAAACCACCGATGAGAAGATCGATGACTTTAAAGCATCATCTTATCAAAATTATCAAGGTGAGAAGCTGGTAAAACGTTTCAATGCCTACAGCTATTGGTTCCTAAGCAAAACCATGGATGCGCACAATGTCGGCAGAGGCCGGGGGGGCGCTTCGCAGGCCTTATCGGCTATCAAAGCCCACACTTTGGTGTTAGGCATAAAAAACGATGTCTTATTCCCGACTGAAGAACAACGGTTTTTGGCAAAACATATTCCAAATGCGCGCTTTACCGAAATCGATTCTTTCTATGGGCATGATGGTTTCCTGATCGAAACCAAGACCATCAGCCAGATTATAAGCGGTTTTTTAGCGTCTGCATCTTCTACACAAACGGATCATATTTTTCTACATAACGGTACATGAATAAAGCATTGACAATTGGAATCTTTGGTTTTGGCGTAGTAGGCCAAGGACTCCATGATATTATAAAATCGAAGAAATTAAACTTGATCATCAAGAGGTTCGTTATCAAACACCCCGACAAGAAACGTTCTCTTGATCAATCCTTATTCTCCACAGATGCTGCAAGCATCCTGGAAGATCCGGAAATAGATACGGTACTGGAGTTGATCGACGATGCCGAAGCGGCATTTGACATTGTTTCCACCGCCCTTAAAGCGGGAAAGAACGTCGTATCTGCAAATAAAAAAATGATCGCCACCCATTTAAAAGAATTGGTGGATATCCAGCTTGCCAACAATACTTCCCTATTATATGAAGGTGCGGTCTGTGGCAGCATACCCATCATCAGAAACTTAGAAGAGTACTACGACAACGAATTGCTGCACTCGGTAAGCGGAATCTTCAATGGATCGTCCAACTACGTGCTTTCTAAAATATTCAATGAGAATATGCGCTATTCCACGGCGCTTAAACAGGCCCAGGATTTAGGTTATGCCGAAACCGACCCTACATTGGATGTGGGCGGATACGACGCAAAATATAAGCTTAGCATCATAGCCTCTCATGCTTATGGCTTATTTATTGACCCCGATGAAGTACTCAATATTGGCATCGATAAACTTTCAGAACATGATGTACGTTTTGCAAAGGAAAAAAACCTGAAAATAAAACTGATACCTACGGCGCGGGAAATCAATGACAAAAATGTCATTTTGTATGTCATCCCAAAATTCATCACAGCCGACAATATTCTATATAATGTGGAAGATGAATATAATGGCGTACAAGTGCAGGCAGCTTTCGCAGACCAGCAGTTCTTTTATGGGAAAGGTGCAGGAGGGCACCCAACCGGCTCTGCAGTACTCTCAGACATTACCGCCCTGCGCTATGATTACCGGTATGAATACAAGAAACATATTCATGACCGGGGGTTAAATTATAGCACCAATTGGGAGTTGAAAGTTTATCTATCGTACAAAAACGATGATCTTATCGGGAAACTGGGCTTTACAAGCATTATCGAAAAATATTCGGCACCCGACTTTAAGTATGTCATTGGTACCATTAACCTGCATAAGATCCATCAACACAAAGCACTGATCCGACAGGAAGAGGCTTTCATTGCCGAGATCTGAGCAGCTAATTCCGTGGCTCATGGAATCGCTCAACTTACCTAGTCCGATACAATCCTTGGTTTTGCCTCTGTCGAGGGAAAAGGGCATCCATATCGATGTAAAGCGCGATGATATGATCCACCCATTTATTTCGGGCAATAAATGGAGAAAGCTGAAATATATCATCGAGAAAGTCAGAAAGGACAAACGGAACCACTTGGTTACTTTTGGAGGAGCTTGGTCTAACCATGTGCTGGCAACGGCTTGTTTGGCGGCTAGTACCGGATTCAGGAGTACCGCCTATATCCGAGGTGAACGTGTCGAAAATCCTATTCTATATCTCTGTGAATTATTTGGGATGCAACTCCATTTCATCAGCCGGGAAGCGTATAAACAAAAAGAAAGACTTTTCGATCTTCATCACCGCAATGATCCGGAAGCGTTCTTCATTGATGAAGGAGGATTCTCACCAGAAGCCACAAAAGGGTGTGAAGAGCTTGTCGGCGAACTGGCTTCCTCTTACCAACATATCTTTTGTGCCTGCGGGACGGGCGCCACATTGGCCGGAATAGCCCAAGGCGCAGCTAAATGGCAGAAGGGTGCCCGCGTGCATGGCATACCTGTCCTTAAAGGCGGTGGATTTATTCATGATGCAGTCAGGTCGATCTATCCCAACCTCAGGAACATTCACCTACATACCGATTATCATTTTGGCGGATATGCGAAGAGCCGCCCGCCTCTTCTCGATTTCGTCAAACGGTTTTGTTCCACCACCGGCCTTTTAATCGAGCCCGTTTATACCGGAAAAGTTTTTTTTGCGGTGATGGATTTAATGGAAAAAAATTACTTCACCGCCGGCGATAGAATCCTGGTCGTCCATACCGGTGGTATACTCGGGATATTGGGCCAAACCATAGGAAGAACGAAACAATAAGCCCTTACACCTTGTGCCCTTTTCTTTTTTTTGTACTTTTGGTCCTATACCAATCTTCATCAACATGTATAAGCTATCAATTCGTCCGGAGGATGTTCAGGAAACACTAAACAAGCATGTTCTAGCAGATGGGTACGATATGACCTATGACATCGAGAAGAGCCATGGCGTCTATCTCTATGATTCAAAACATAAGCGGGAATTATTGGACTTCTTTACCTGTTTTGCCTCTGTGCCTTTGGGATATAACCATCCCAAGATGATAAACGATAAAAACTTCGAGAAGAACCTTTTATTGGCAGCGCTGGCAAACCCTTCCAATTCTGATGTATATACTACCCAATATGCTGAATTCGTGAAGACCTTTGAAAGGGTGGGAATGCCTTCTTATTTACCGCATGCCTTTTTTATCGCGGGCGGGGGATTGGCCATCGAGAATGCCCTGAAAACCGCCATGGATTGGAAAGTACAGAAAAATTTTCAAAAGGGATATAAGGAAGAACGGGGCTTTAAGGTCATCCATTTTGAAAATGCGTTTCATGGACGTACCGGATATACACTGAGCTTAACCAATACCCAACCCAATAAAACAAAATGGTATGCCAAATTCGATTGGCCAAGGATCAGCAGTCCGCAAATCAATTTCCCGCTATCGGCTGAGGGTAAAGTCGCGTTGAAACAACGGGAAGAACAATCGATCCGGCAAATCCGGCAAGCCTTCGTCGATTATCCTGATGAGATATGCGCGATCATTATAGAACCCATTCAATCTGAAGGTGGCGACAACCACTTCCGCCAGGAGTTTATGGAACAACTCCGGCAACTCGCCGATGAACAGGATGCCATGTTGATTTATGACGAGGTACAAACAGGGGTAGGCTTAACAGGCAAATTCTGGTGCTGCGAACATTTCGGTCCGAAGGCGCAGCCAGACATCATCGCATTTGGGAAAAAAATGCAGGTCTGTGGTATCCTTGTCGGGAAGCGTGTAGATGAAATCCCGAACAATGTGTTTCATGTATCTTCCCGTATAAATTCTACTTGGGGAGGGAATCTTGTCGACATGGTACGTTCCACGAAAATCCTGCAAATCATCGAAGAAGATCAACTCCTGGGGAAAGTCCGTGAAACCGGTGAATACTTACAGCAGGCGCTTTCCGGACTTGCCGCAGCATTCCCGATAGTTTCCAATGTGCGTGGCAAGGGACTGTTGGCGGCTTTCGATTTCCCTTCTAAGGAGATCCGGGATAGCTTTTTATCGAAAGGGCTTGAGAACGGTGCCTTGTTTTTAGGTTGCGGTGAACGTACAATACGGTTTCGTCCGGCATTGATCATGGAAAAAGAAGACATCGATAAGGGGTCAGAAATTATGCGTACTGTAATCCGGGGCTTATCGCAATAACACTGCTATACAAATGCACTGAAACCGGTAATTGCCCGGCCCACAATAAGTGAATTGATTTCTTTCGTTCCTTCATACGAATATATCGCCTCGGCATCAGCGACAAAACGGGCAACATCATGTTCAAGCAAGATGCCGTTGCCGCCCATTACCTCGCGGGCCCTCCCTACAATATCCCTTGTCCGCAAGCTACAAAACACCTTCGCCAAAGAAGCATGTTCATCTTTCAACAATCCTTGATCTTGCAATTCTGAAAGCCGGAAAACCAAACTTTGCATGGCCGTTAGGTTAGAAAGCATTTCCACCAAATGGTTTTGGATCAATTGATAAGAAGCAATCGGTTTCCCAAACTGTTCCCTTTTCCGGGTATAGTCCAATGCGCTCTCATAGGCGCCCCGTGCACAACCTACGGCCATCCATGCCACACCGGCACGTGTCATCCTCAGTACGTTTGCCGTATCTTTAAATGAATTCGCATGTTGCAGACGGTCCGATTCGGGAATCCGGCAATCTTTCATAGTAATCAACCCATTTTGAACAATCCGGAGTGACATTTTACCTTTTATTTTTTCCACACCCAGGCCGGGTGTATCTTTTCGCACCAGAAAACCTTTTACCTGGTTATCCTCCACATCCCGCGCCCAAATGATGATTACGTCGGCAAAGGTCGCATTCCCGATCCATTTCTTCTGTCCGTTTAAAAGCCACTCATCCCCCACCCGCTTTGCAGTGGTCGTCAACCCGCCTGCTACAGCCGACCCGACCTCAGGTTCCGTCAAGCCAAAAGCACCAATTTTATTTAACTGCTGCAAGGCAGGAAGCCATTCTTGTTTTTGCTCTTCTGAACCACAAAGATAGACAGACCCCATGACCAAGCCACTTTGTACGCCGAAGAACGTCGCGATGGAGGCATCCACCCGGGCCATTTCCATGGCAATAATGCCTTCCATCAAGAAAGAAAGATTGGGACAGCCATAGCCTTCGTAAGTCACTCCACACAAGTTTAAGCCGGCAAACTTGGGAATAACCTCAAAAGGGAATTCATCGTGCAACCAATAACGGTTCACCAAGGGTTTGATTTCTTTCTCCATCAACTCCCGAACCTGTGATTGTATTGCGCGCTCCTCATCGGTTAATCGCAGGTGCAATTCATAAAAGTCACCATTTATGGCAGGAAGCTCTTTCTTTGCCTTTTCCCCGGCATTCAGCATCTTCATGAGCCCCTGCAATTGGGCATCGTCTAATTTCGAGAAGCCTGCGAGCGCTTTTTGAAGATCCACTTTTTCTGACAACTTGCCAAGCTGGTCAAGGTCTATTTGCTTGAACAATTTGAACGCGCTTTTAAATTTTGAGAAGGGACTGGCCATCATGCTAAAGATTTAGAAGTCTTTTATTGTAAAGAGAACAAATTGTCTACACCTAATGTTCGCCGGCAAGTAAATCCTTCCGCAAAATCAACCTGGATAGCCTTGCCAAATTCTCGTGCCCGGCTTTCGATGAGGTGGATGAATTCGGGACGTGAAATATACGTTTGAGGTTCATTCTCTTGATAATCAGGATTGAAAAATTGTGATTTGAAGGCCTGTATAGCGGCTATTTTTTTATCCCAAAAAGGTGTGATATCTATCACAATATCAGGTTCAATATAGTAATCCTGAATATATTGCAGCACCAAATCTGGCCGATGAGGTACTTGCTGCTTACCATTAGAGGTGGTTTCGATCTTGCGTAAACCCGATAAGAAAACGGCATCATTCACTAAATCACCGGCACGCCCGTGGTCAGGATGCCGGTCAAACAAGGCATTGGCAATAAGGATGTTCGGCCGGTATTTCCGAATGGCACTGATTACCTTCAATTGATGGCTTTCATCATTCTTAAAAAAACCATCCCGCATTTTTAAATTTTCACGGGCAGACAAACCAAGGATTTTCGTGGCCTCCGCTGCTTCGGCATAGCGGGTTTCTACCGTACCCCTCGTCCCCAATTCTCCTTCTGTAAGGTCTACAACTCCTACTTTTTTGCCCATTGCTATGTGTTTCAAAATGGTTCCCGAACATCCTAACTCGGCATCGTCTGGATGGACGGCCACCACCAATATATCTAATTTTATTTCTTCTGATTGCATGTAATTCGTTAAGGTTATATAAAATCGTTTTCCTAAACATGTAGGAAGAGAGACACAAGCACACACACCATACCCCTCTCAATAGTAACGGGACAAACGTTCATGGGCCCGAATGATGTTTTCTATGTCCCTGTCTTCTTGTAAACTGTATTCATTTTTGAGATCGTGGCCAAATACTTTGGCGATCGACTGGTACAAAAAGGCGGAAACACCGCCCCTTAATTCCTTCACGACCTCAAAACTCGAATTCCCGGTTTGACGGTCAATTAATTTCAGCAGGATCTCACCCTGTGTAATGGTCAGGTTCTTGACTTCTTTATTGAAAATATGCTTGATATCCTTCTCGCAGGCCTTAACCAGTCTTCGTTGATCCCGCTTTTTACTTACTAAGGCCAGGTCACGGTGTAACTGCGCGTATTTCTCTTCGGCAAGTTTTGCGTAAGGCAATACCTTTAACACATTATACCGTAAGCGATAATAATTCTTTCTCTCTTCTTCAGAAGCAAAAGTCCGCCTACCATATACATTCACTTCAGGCAATAAAATCCAGGGAACACGTTCTCCATCGAGCAGGGTCGTGGGTACCCTGATGGGGGCTTTAGCCGGCCGATCGCCATCCCCCATTGCCTCTTGCGCCATAAGTCCACCGCTAAGGGTCAACAACAGAACAAGGATTGAAAACGATAAAAATTTCATATATTTATCTATCTTAAATCAATGATAAAGTTATCAAAAAAAAATTGATTTATAACAAGTTTATAAAACCGAAGAGCCGCAATGCTCGTCACGATAATATATAGGGAGAAGGCACAATGAGTGAGATAGTGATTAATTTAGAAGCCGAGAAGAAAGAAATACTCAAACGATACCGGGCTTTATTACGCGCTTGCAAACCTACGCTGGAAAGAGGCGACAAACAGATGATCAGAAAAGCATTCGACATGGCACTGGACAGCCATAGCGATATGCGGCGGAAATCTGGGGAACCGTATATTTACCACCCCATTGCGGTAGCACAAATTGCTGCCGAGGAGATTGGACTCGGAACCACCTCGATCGTGTGTGCCCTGCTGCACGATGTGGTGGAAGATACCAATGTTTCCCTGGAAGAAGTAGAAAACCATTTTGGCAAAAAAGTAGCTAAAATTATTGATGGCCTCACAAAAATCTCCGGGATCTTTGACCCCAACAGCTCTATCCAGGCTGAAAATTTCAGGAAGATGCTGCTTACACTTGCCGATGATGTGCGGGTAATCCTGATCAAGTTGGCAGACCGCCTTCACAACATGCGGACCATGGAATTCATGCCGCGCGACAAACAGCTAAAAATAGCGTCGGAAACCAGTTACTTATATGCCCCTTTAGCACACCGACTTGGTCTTTATGCCATTAAATCAGAGCTTGAAGATTTATCGATGAAGTATACGGATCCCGATACCTATAAGTTTATCGCTAAAAAATTAAATGAGAAAAAAGCCGAACGGGAAAGGTATGTACGCGAATTTGTCGGCCCCATTAAGGAAATCCTCCACGAGCAGGGAATCATTGCCGATGTTTTTGGAAGGCCAAAATCCATTCATTCTATATGGAGCAAAATGCGAAAAAAATCTACCCCTTTCGAGGAGGTATATGATTTATTTGCCATCCGGATTATCATTGACTCCACACCGGATATGGAAAAGGCCGATTGTTGGAAAGCCTACTCCATCGTAACCGATCTCTATCGGCCCAATCCGGACCGCCTCCGGGACTGGATATCCTCCCCGAAAGGGAATGGTTACGAGTCACTGCATACGACGGTAATGGGACCAAAAGGCCAGTGGGTGGAAGTACAGATACGGACCAAACGCATGAATGAGATTGCTGAAAAAGGATTTGCCGCCCATTGGAAATACAAAGAGTCAAATTCAGATAGCGGCCTTGACCAATGGATTCAGAAGATACGCGAGGTATTGAATAGTCCGGAGAGCAATGCCCTGGATTTTGTCGCGGATTTTAAGATGAACCTCTATTCTGATGAGATTTTCATTTTTACCCCCAAAGGGTCATTAATACAACTCCCCCAAGCAGCCACGGCACTGGATTTCGCATTTGAAATCCACTCCGACTTAGGTGCCAGCTGTATCGGTGCCAAAGTGAACCATAAGCTGGTCCCTATCTCACATGTTCTCCAAAATGGCGACCAAGTAGAAATCATCACTTCAAGCAAGCAAACACCAAAAGAAGATTGGCTGAACTTTGTGGTTACTGCGAAAGCCAAATCCAAGATAAAATCCTCACTTAAAGAAGAAAAAAGAAAAGTAGCGGAAGACGGTAAGGAGCTTTTGGAGCGTAAATTAAAATCGTTGAAAATCACTTACAATACCGATAACCTGAATAAACTGACCCTCTTTTTTAAATTGCCATCAACACAGGATCTTTTTTATAATTTCGCGAAAGGCTTAATCGATTTAAAGGACTTAAAGGAATTTGTTGCATCGGAGCGGTCTACCGGGCAGAGCCAACATCACTTTGGCGAACATGTGGAAGGGCTGATTAAAAAGATAAACCGGAAAGACCATGAAACCTTGTTAATCGGGGACGACTTACAAAAAATAGATTATACCTTATCCCCTTGTTGCAATCCAATTCCCGGTGACGATGTGTTTGGCTTCGTCACGGTAAATGAAGGAATAAAAATCCACCGCATCAATTGTCCCAATGCAGCCAAATTGATGGCCAATTATGCTTACCGGGTCATCAAGGCAAAATGGACTTCGCAAAAGGAATTGGCATTCCTTACCGGTTTAAGGATTATCGGTATTGACGATGTTGGATTGGTAAACCGTATTACAACGGTGATCTCACAAGATTTTAAGATCAATATCCGGTCCATCACCATTTCCAGCAATGAAGGTGTTTTTGAAGGATCCATTATGGTCTATGTCAACAATAAAGAGCATTTGGAAAACCTGATTAAAACGCTGAAGCGCATCAAAGGGATTACAGCAATCAACCGGTTTGATTCAGAATCCATTGTGGAATAAAAAAATCAGAAGAACTCTTTCTGTATTTCTCTCTTTATTCGCAAATTTTGAATAAATTTGCAGCTATTAACAACGACCATGGCCATACCCGAACATTTTGAAACCGTAAAGAAAATTTTCGAGGCATACCTTGAAAATAAAAGTCTACGGAAAACCCCCGAACGTTTCGCTATTCTTGAAGAGATTTACTCCAGGAATGATCATTTCGATGTAGAGTCTTTGTATATCCATATGAAGAACAAGAAATATCGTGTAAGCCGCGCTACGGTATACAATACCTTGGAGCTATTGGTTTCCTGCGACCTGGTGAAAAAGCATCAATTCGGGAAAAACATGGCCCAATTTGAAAAATCCTACGGCTATAAACAACACGACCATGTGGTTTGTATCGAGTGTGGCAAGGTTGTAGAGTTCTGCGACCCCCGCATCCATCAAATTCAAACCATGATTGGCGAACTGCTTAATTTTCAGATCAAACACCACTCCTTAAACTTATATGGCATTTGCAGCGAGTGCACCGCCAGAAATACGGTGAAATCCAAAAAACAAACAAAAAAATAAATTCACTTACTTATCCATTAATTATGCAAGTTGACGTGCTTTTGGGCCTACAATGGGGCGACGAAGGTAAAGGGAAAATTGTCGATGTGTTATGCCCTCATTATGATATGATCGCCCGTTTTCAAGGCGGGCCCAATGCGGGACATACCTTGGAATTCGATGGACAGAAATATGTCCTCAATACAATACCATCGGGAATTTTCAACCAAAACACCATGAACTTAATTGGCAATGGCGTAGTAATTGATCCTATTATCCTGAAGAGGGAACTTGATAATTTAAAAAAAAACGGCTACGATCCTATTGCAGGCAAGAACCTTGTCATTGCACGGAAGGCCCATCTTATATTGCCTACCCATCAATTGTTGGATGCAGCCTCTGAATCCAACATGGGGGCCGGTAAGATTGGGTCTACACTAAAGGGGATCGGTCCCACTTATATGGACAAAACGGGGCGTAATGGACTGCGTGTCGGCGATACTACCCTCCCCGACTTTATAAGCCGTTATAACAAACTGGTTGAAAAACATAAATCCATCCTTTCCCATTATGGGGACATCCCTGATTTCAGTGCAAAGGAGAAAGAATTCCTTGAAGCTATTGAATTCCTGAAAACCATACCGCATGTAGATAGCGAACACCTGGTAAATCAATACCTTCAGGAAGGGAAAAGTATCCTCGCTGAGGGTGCACAAGGTACACTCCTTGACATTGATTTTGGGTCTTATCCTTTTGTCACTTCTTCCAATACCACCACCGCGGGAGCTTGCACCGGTCTGGGCGTTTCCCCATCCAAAATCGGGAAAGTCATCGGCATCTTCAAAGCCTATTGCACACGGGTGGGCAGCGGACCATTCCCCACAGAATTGAGCGATGAAACCGGTGAGAAACTGCGGCAAATAGGCCATGAGTTCGGGGCGACCACCGGACGGGCCCGTAGAACGGGTTGGGTAGACCTTCCCGCATTGAAATATGCCATCATGCTAAATGGGGTAACCGAATTGGTTATGACAAAGGCCGATGTCTTAAGTGGTTTTGATGAAATCAGTATCTGTACCCATTATCTACACCAAGGTGAGAAAATAGACTATATGCCCTATGATATCATTTCTATTCCACCTCAACCGGTAATTAAAAATATGCCCGGCTGGAAAAAAGACATTAGCAGCATTAGAGAGAATGATGAAATCCCTGAGGCACTATCTGACTATATCAGCTATCTGGAAGACGAGCTCCAGGTTTCCATAAACTATTTATCCGTTGGACCAGACCGCACACAAACCCTACATTTGAATTAAATTTTGGTTGTGGTCTACCAATCGCCCAATATTGAACTTTTTAAAAAGAAAGCCCAGTATTGGGCTTCTTCATTTGACACCGCCTGCATATTCAATTCCAATCATTTTACGGAGTCTTACAGCAACTTTTCCATGCTCATTACCGTGGGGCATAGCGACCTGTTTAGCAGCGACGGACCGGACACCTTCCAAAAACTGGAAATCTTTCTCAAAAAGCACCCCGGAGCATTCCTTCCTGGCTATCTATGCTATGATCTGAAGAATGAAATCGAGGGAACCAAGAGCGAGCGCCAGAATGATACGGGATTTCCCCATGCATTATTTTTTATCCCTGAGCAATCGCTTGTTATTTCCGGTTCAACGGTATACCTGCAGGGCGAAGATCCTGAAACGACATTGGCTGACATTTTATCCCTACCCGAAGAAGAACATCCGGTGGCCTTTAAAGGAACCATCACACCTAAAATGACGAGGGAAGAGTACGGGGCCGCCTTCCGGAAACTGCAAGAACATATTTTTCGAGGAGATATCTACGAAGCCAATCTATGTCAGGAATTTTATGCGGCACCGGCAGCGCTAAATCCTTTTGCCGCCTACCAAAAGTTAAACACGGTCTCCCCTACGCCATATTCCTGTTTTTTCAAACACAAGGATTTCTTTATTATTTCCGCTTCTCCAGAGCGGTTCTTGGCCAAACGCGGAGAGAAATTAATTTCACAACCTATTAAAGGGACGGCACCAAGGGGAAAATCGTTCGAAGAAGACGAATCCATAAAGGCAAAACTTAAAGCCAACCCCAAGGAAATCAGCGAGAATATCATGATTGTCGACCTCGTCCGGAATGACCTGACGCGAAGTGCAAAAGCCGGAAGTGTCCAGGTCGAAGAGCTCTTGGGCCTCTATTCGTTTCAGCAGGTTCATCAACTGATCTCCACAATAACTTGTTCGATCCATCCTCAAACAAGTGCGGTGGAAGCGATAAAAAACACCTTTCCCGCTGGGTCCATGACCGGGGCACCGAAAATCAGTGCCATGAAGATCATTGAAGAAAATGAATTCAGCAAAAGAGGGGTGTATGCCGGCGCACTTGGTTATTTTGGTCCCGATGGCGATTTCGATTTCAATGTTGTCATCAGGACCCTTGTTTATAATGCCCGAACCAGGTACTTATCCTACCATGTGGGCGGGGCCATCACTGCCTTAGCCGAGGAAGATCAGGAATACGAGGAATGCCTATTAAAAGCCTCCGCAATAAACGCACTGCTCGCTGGTTAAGCGAATCTGATCTCGCCAAAATACTCCGGACGGTGGAAATCGGGTTCAGGGGCCTCAATTTTATTCCAGGATACATAATGTGGTTCCGGCAAATCATCTCCACATTTATAAAAATTGGCGTAACAAGTCCGCCCTTGGAGCCGCAAAGGAGAGTCTGCGAAAAACAGCTCAAAAGGGATCTGGATCTGAAGCTTCCAACTGACTTCCTCTTCCCCCGGCTTTACCGGATTGATCACCGAATGGGTTTGTATTTTTTGGATCAGGTCGGCCGGTAGATATTCCCTTGATTCCCTGCTTTCGCCATAACCCACCAATGCGGTACCCAAACTATTGAACTCCATATTATAATAAGCCTTCCCATCAAATGACAGAAAGAATTCCACACAACTATCTTTGTAAACCGGCTCATTAATCTCCCTATAGACTGCCTTCAAGTGCTTTTCCTTCACATGGAATTGCAAATAAATATGCTTGTCACCATACCCTATTTTAAAGCCCACCTGGGGGCGGTAAGGGTAAGACGACCAAGATACTTCCTGGATGGACTGTAAGGGCAGGTCCTGAAACTGAGCCTCCCAGCTGTCGTGGCTTTTCAAATCTCCAACAAATTGCACATTCAATGTTTTCATTACATGGGTTTTAAAGGGTAAGCGGATGCAATCTTCTCAATAATGGATTTCAACTCATCAACATGTTCTTCAATCTCCTCTACCAATTTAATCTGGGCACGTGTTCGTTGAAGGTTATGTTCTGGGTGATGGATCTTATAATAGGTATCCCCCTCTAAATAGTCCGTCAAAAACCGTACGGCCTGCATATAAGGAAATAAAAGCACACCTTCGATCAAGGATTCAACCTCTTTCTCCGTCAGGAATTCGCTTGCTTCTTCGAAATACCCTTTTGTATATGCCTCAAACAAAGGAATATTAAGCACAATCTTTGTTAAATCCGCTTCATCCTCCGCTGCCTTATTGATGATGGTACGTATGGCATCCCCAAAATCATAAGCAACATAGCCTGGCATCACAGTATCCAGATCGATCACACATTGTGCCCGGTCTTTTTCATCCAGCAACACATTGTTGAACTTCGTATCATTATGCGTAATGCGTATGGATATCTCACCCCGGGAAGCCATATCCAAAATGGTGTTCATCCGGTTTTCACGGGCAAGGATAAAGTCGATTTCCTTCTTCACCTTCTCTTTCCGTTTAGCAACATCAGCATTGATTGCTTTGTGAAAATTCGTCAGCCGGCTTCCAATATGGCAAAAGTTAGGAATCGATTCGTGGATTAGGCTGCTATCCATATCTGATAACATCGCCTGGAATCGCCCAAAAGCCCGTCCTCCTTCCGCTGCTTGCTGAGCGTTTTCAACAATGTCATAGCTCTTGGTTTGGTCAATCAAATGAAATACCCGCCAATACTTTTCATCCTCATCCTTATAAAACAACTGGTCGTCTTCGGTAGGGATAAGCTTCAGCACAGCCTTATGCGGTTCCGCCACATTCATTTGAACCGCCTTGTTCCATAAATGCTCCGTTACACGCTGAATATTCTGCATCAACTGATCGACGTTTTTAAAAACATGGTTATTAATACGCTGTAAAAGATAATCCTGTGATCCAGCATCGGTTTGCACCCTATAGGTGTCATTGATATGGCCTGAACCAAACGGTTCAATACGGACCGGGTTGCCATTTATTTTGAAATGGGCCACAACAGCAAATTTCGAAGTATCTATAGTTTTGTTTTCCCCTTTGTGCATTTTCTATCTTATCAACACCGCAATATCAACAATCCTGATCAAAAATCATATTTTTATCGATACGCAATCGATTGTTTATTTTAATATAAAAACAAACAACCGATTGCGCTTTTGATTACTAATTTTTTTTATATACGTTTGTTAATCAAGATATCAAAACTAAATTATGGACAGAAGAGGTTTTATTAAAACGGGATCCCTGACAGCAGCCGGGATTAGTATTCTACCGAGCGGCTCGCTTTTCGCAAAAGACAAAAAACGAATCGATGTGGGTTTTATCGGTGTTGGCGGACGTGGCAGGGGCCATGTCAGAACAGCATTGGGCCGCGACGACGTAAATGTTGTCGCTGTATGCGATATACAGGAAGATTCCCTGTCAAAGTGTCGAAAATTATTTCAGGATGCCAATAAAACCCTTCCCCGGGAATATGCCGGAGGATTGGATGCCTATAAAAAGATGTTGGACAAGGAGAAGCTGGATGCAGTCATCATCGCGACACCATGGCAATTCCACCACCCCCAGTCTATCGATGCCATGAATGCCGGCATATATGTGGGTTGTGAAGTAATTGCGGGCTTAACAATCGATGAACATTGGGATTTAGTCAATACTTCTGAAAAAACAGGCATTCCCTATATGTGTTTGGAGAATGTGGCTTACCGGCGCGATGTGATGGCTGTCTTGAACATGGTTCGCCAAGGTTTATTTGGCGAGATCGTCCATGTAGAAGGTGGATACCAGCATGATTTACGGGAGGTTTTATTCAATAACCCTAAAAACCCGGGCAATAAAGGTGTTGAGTTCGGTGAAAAGGCTTATGGGGAAGCGCAATGGAGAACTCAATTCAACATCGATTTGGACGGTGACTTATACCCCACCCATGGCTTGGGTCCCGTCATGCATTTTGCCAATATCAACCATGGCAATCGCATCACCCATGTCGTTTCTTTTTCAAGCAAGGCAAGAGGATTGGCGGCCCATATTGAAAGGGAATCCCCCGGTCACCCCAATGCCAAAATAAACTACAAAGACGGGGATGTCACTACTTCCCTCATGAAATGCGCAAATGGCGAAACATTGGAAATTACCCACGATGTACACTTACCGCGTCCATATTCAATCGGACTCCGGGTACAGGGAACGAATGGGATTTGGATGGATGTCAACGATGGCATATACATTGAAGGGAAAGCGGCGAAAACACACGAGTGGGACAAAGCCAGTGAATGGATAAAGAAATATGACCACCCCCTATGGGCAAAATATGCAAACGAAGCATCGGGATCTGGCCATGGCGGTATGGACTGGTATGTCGACAATGCTTTTTATGAGTCCGTAAAACAACAAAGGCAGACGCCCATTGATGTATATGATTCCGTCACCATGAGTGCGTTGTTCCCCCTTTCGATCCAATCGATCAAAGAAGGAAACAAGACCTTAGAATATCCCGATTTTACAAGGGGAAAATGGAAAACCAGCAAGCCGGTGTTCGCTTTGGATGATAGTGGATTTTAAATAAGACGCCCGCTAAAGCTTATTCTTGATGTACAAGTTTCGAGGAGTACTCCACGCGCACAGGTTGTTGCATCGCCTGATCTGTATCGATTAATCCAAACAGCAGTTCAGCGGCTTTTATCGCTTGATCTTGGGGAAACTGTTCAATGGAAGCCATCAAAGGGTTTTCCATATACTGCCAGATGGGGTAATTGGCAAAGCTGATGAAGAAAACATCTTGGTTGATCTTCAAACCTCTTTCCCGTGTCATCTTCATGACATCCAGCGCCACATAATCGTTGAAGCAGATCACCGCTGAAGGACGTTTTCGCAGGGAAAGGAGTTTTGACATTGCTGCTTCATTTCCCTCGGGAGACAAGTCGGTATGGAGAATGTAGTCATCCTCCCGCTTGATGCGATGTTTGGCCAAGCCTTCCAAAAAACCTTGTTCGCGCTCTTTACTGGCCAAAAGTCGTTCCGGTCCATTGATAAACGCAATGCTTTTATGGCCACAGGAGACAAAGGTATCCACGGCTTCAATCATACCCGTTTTCAATTCACAAACAATAACATTCACATCGTCGCGTTCGGGAACACAGTCAAAGAACACCAAGGGAATAGTAGCTTTCTTGAAGCTATCTATAAAATCGAAATTGGTGGTATTTTTACCCAATGAAGCAATTAGTCCATCTACACGATGGTTCTTAAGCGTTTCGAAAATACGCAATTCCCGTTCCGTGTCATCCATGGATTGACCTAAGATCACGGTATATCCTTTCGCATTGGCAATGTCTTCAATGGCACTTATCGCCGTTGAAAAAAAAGCTTCCGAAAGGTTGGGTAGCACCACCCCGATGGTGAAAGTCTTGCGCTGTTTAAAGAATATAGCTGTATTATTTGGCTCATATCCTAACTCTTCCGCGAGTTTCTTGACCCGCATGGTCGTCACCAGTCCGATACTCGGATGATCCTTCAAGGCTCTCGAAACTGTGGAAGTGGAAAGCTTTAATCGCTTGGCTATTTCTTTCAGCGTTGGCAGTTTGGCCGACATCATTTTTAAGGCTTCTAGCCTCCAATATAATGAAAAATATCAGAATAGCGACGGTCCGTGGATATTTTTTACCTTTTTCCTGAAATCAAACATATCCTTATTCCCATGGCGGTCCAATTTCCTATTGATCTCTTGCATGTCGGAAATCCCGGGTTGAGGTCTTAGCCCGGCCTGTAAAGAACGGGTACTGGCCAAAAAAGTGCCGGTTAAGGAATAGTGGAGCGCCTGCCGGAGCATATTCTCTTCCGGATCTCCCCAATCCTTGCTCACATCGTCGCCAGCATCTTTGTCTACTTGCATCCCATTGAAGTAGTCGCCGTTACCCAAGTTATTGGTTGTTTTAAACGAGACGGCATATAAATCTGCTTTTAGGATATCAATAGGGAAAAAGCCCACCGGTTTTCCATAGGTATGATCTTCGCCGATCAGCTCAATATCGACAAACGGACTAAGGTTATTAATCAGCAATTCACTCGCGGATGCGGTACCCCCGGTAATAAGAAAATAGATCCTCGTAGGTTGCAACCCATTCGTCTTGTTGAATTTCACAGGTTGGAATACTTCGCCCCAGCCATCCTCCTGCAAGGTCTTATTGAATTCATACGCATACATCAGTTGGCCGTTGCCTGCCGTCGGGACAAGCATATTCGAAAGATATTCTGAGGTAATCACCGCCCCACCGCCGTTATACCGCAGATCCACAATCACCTCAGACACCCCCTGTCTTTCGAATCCCGACAGAACATCTTCCAGACCTGACTTGACATAGGTTCCCCTTCCATCTTCAGTTTCTGTGGAAATGAATGAATCAAACACAAAATAGCCTACTTTCTTACTCCCAACCGTATATACATCACTGAACAAAACAGGCTCGATTTGAAAGTTCGTTTTGTCGAGATGAACATCCACTGTGGTATTGTCGGGCTTCTTCAGTACCAATGAAATCTGCGGGGAGTTATCCAGGGCATCCCATAAATATGCAAAATCGTTAGCCCCTAATGCTGCGGTATCCAATTCCCTATTCCCATTTATTTCCAAAATCTGCCATCCCCGTTGAAGCCCGGCACGTGCCGCGGGGGAATTGGGGTAAACGAGTTTTATATATAAATCGGTCGCATTGTTATACCGGACATCAAAACCAAAACTCCCTGAGCGGCCTTCCTGAATTTCTGCATTCACGGCACCCGTACGGTCCAAAAAGCTATATCGATCATAGATCTTGCCGGAAGGATCTTTGGCATAGCTTTTTAGCTGCTCCAAGACATCCTCAGCGGTCTTATACGCATCGGTAGAGAACGTTTGGGGCAATTGGTCTTGCCATAAATAAAAATAATAGGTATAAAGGTACACGGAATCTTTCAAGCGATCTTCAATGGTCATGCCCCTTGTGGGTTTCTCCAATGGCTTTTCCGGGGTGGCTTTCTTACAAAAGGAAAATGCAATTGCCAAGATAAGGAACAAGGCCACTCTACTGCCTGCTATGTATTTTTTCATACTCGTCGAATTAGTAATCAGTATCAAACCCCATCGCACTAATCTTTTTCTTCCGCTAAAAACAATTGAATATCCATATAATCCACTTGAGCTGTTTCTGCTATTTCCTTCGTTTTTATGGTCGTACCAAGAGAAAGGGCGGCTTCCGGAAGTATCTCGTTCTCCTGTAGAACATAATCCAAAGGCTCCAGGTTTGATTTCAGTTTAATTTCATCGTAAAAATAAACTTTTAAGGCATCTTCCAAACCATTCCATTCGGTTTGTTTTATCTTATTCAATTGTATCAATGGATTCCCATAGGTCAAGATAATTATTTTTTTCCCTGCACCGGTCATCGCCAACAAAAGCGCAAGCACTGATTTATACAATAGAAGCTTGAGTGGAAGCTTCGCACTGACGTGCAACTTGGAAAAGGCTTCTTTATAATGTTCTTCAATCCCAAACCTTTCGGCGGCACGCTCAAACAGGTTTTTTTCTCCCATATCCAGGTAGCTGCTTTTCAAAAATTCAGTAAGTTCACTGGCGGGCGGTGACAGGCGGCTATATTCAAGCAAATTGGCAAAAAGATAATACACCTGTAACAGATAATCCTTTTTGGGAAAAAGAACATCATCAAGTTCAAAAACAAAGGCTTCTTTTTGGGGATCAATATCTTGATAAGTTAACATGCTTTATAGGATGTCGATTTTCTGAAAAGGTTTAATTAGGTAATGCAGCAAAGTAGGTATTCACCGTTTTCCCCATGGCCGTAGATCCCCGGTAAGATTGCCGGTTCTCCATCATGGGGCGCCACCTTGCTTTTATTGGCAAGGATATGGGGACAATTGCGGTGCGTAGGATTGCTAAGTATGGGAAGTTCTTGTAAATGATCAATATCGGGTAATAATATGATTATACCGTATTCCTCAAACAGCGGTTTGCTTTGCGCCAAAGGCAACAATTCTCCTTTCCTCAACGGAATGACCAGGCTAATGCCAAGATCTAAGCAGCGTTTTAATAGTTCATGCACAAAAACAGGCTCGTCAGGCGCCGGAATCTGGATATAGTTTCCCGACTGAAGCAAGGGAGATGGAATAGCATGTGAATCGGCGAGGACAAACTGGTCATGGGGAAAAAGCGTTATCACCCGCTGTGCAAAAGCAGACACCCCGCCTGTTACAAGTATCTTCTCCATAGATTATTGAATCGTTCCGTCTTTCATCCGGATGATGCGGTCAGAGATTCCAGCGAGGCCTTCATTGTGCGTAACAATGATAAAGGTCTGGTTGAGTTTCCCCCGCAGGTCCACAAACAATTGGTTTAAGGCAAGGGCATTATCCGAATCCAGGTTGCCGGAAGGCTCATCGGCCAAGATAACAGCAGGTGCATTAATCAATGCGCGTGCCACAGCTACGCGCTGCTGTTCACCTCCTGAGAGTTCTGCGGGTTTATGATGGATACGATGGGAAAGGCCCAGCATCTCCAAAAGCTCCAAAGCTTTGTCTTCACTTTCCTTCTTAGCGGTTTTTGCAATCAAGGCAGGGAGGCATACGTTCTCCACAGCCGTAAATTCAGGCAGCAAATGATGGAACTGGAAAATAAAGCCTATATTCTTATTTCGAAAAGCACTGAGCTTGTTGGCCGACAGTGTCAATAAATCGGTATTATTAAGACGGACAGTACCACTATCGGGAGAAGACAAGGAGCCGATAATGTGCAACAGGGTACTTTTTCCCGCCCCTGAGGGACCTACGATACTGACTATCTCGCCTTTTTCAACGTCAAGGTCTACCCCTTTCAGGATCTGCAACTTTCCAAATGATTTGGTTATTCCCTTTGCCGTTAACATGGCACGAAGATAACAATTTTTACAACTCCCACCCATAGGGAAGATGATCATCAGCCAGCGATTGCCGCCCGCAAGGAAGGGCGACAAAATTAAAGTTAATCGCCCCACATCATTGCCAAATCGAATTAAATATGCTAATTTTACCGCAAATTTCTAAACAAATGAACATTCACGAATATCAAGGTAAATCGATATTAAAAAGTTTTGGCGTACGCGTTCAAGAAGGTATCCTTGCAGAAACCGCTGAACAAGCTGTACAAGCCGCGAAAGAGCTGAAAGAAACGTATAATTCTGACTGGGTAGTTGTAAAAGCCCAAATACATGCCGGTGGCCGCGGTAAAGGCGGTGGTGTGAAACTCGCCAAGAACCTCGACGAAGTAAAAGAAAAAGCCGGTGAAATCATCGGTATGCAATTGGTTACCCCGCAGACCGGTCCGGAAGGCAAAAAAGTAGCTAAGGTATTGATCGCGCAAGATGTCTATTACCCTGGAGAAAGTGAAACCAAGGAATTTTATGTCAGTGTCTTATTGGATCGCGCCAAAGGCCGGAACATTATCATGTACTCTACAGAAGGTGGAATGGAGATCGAAGTGGTTGCCGAAAAGACACCTGAGCTCATTCACAAAGAAGAAATCGACCCAAAAGTAGGACTGCAAGGTTTCCAAGCAAGGAAGATCGCATTTAACCTCGGACTAAGTGGGGCTGCTTTTAAAGATATGACGAAATTCATCGCGGCTTTATACAAAGCTTATGAAGCAACCGATTCTTCCATGTTCGAGATCAATCCCGTTTTAAAAACCTCGGACGATAAAATCCTAGCCGTTGATGCCAAAGTAAACTTGGATGAAAACGCGTTATTCCGCCATAAGGAATATGCTGAAATGCGCGATTTAGCGGAAGAAGATCCGACCGAAGTAGAAGCCGGAAAGTCCAATTTGAACTATGTTAAACTAGACGGAAACGTAGGCTGTATGGTCAACGGGGCTGGCTTGGCCATGGCAACCATGGATATCATTAAAATTGCCGGCGGTGAACCTGCAAACTTCTTGGATGTTGGGGGGACAGCAAATGCCGAAACTGTCAAGGCAGGGTTCAATATCATCCTGAAAGACCCAAATGTGAAGGCCATCCTGATCAATATTTTTGGCGGGATCGTTCGTTGTGACCGGGTAGCACAAGGTGTGATCGATGCGTATAAGGAAATCGGGAACATCCCCGTACCTATTATCGTCCGCTTACAGGGAACCAATGCAGAAGAAGCTAAAAAACTGATCGATGAGTCGGGTTTAGAGGTATATTCGGCCATTCTACTAAAAGAAGCTGCCGATCTGGTAACGAAAGTATTGGCGTAATGCAATGAGCATGAACCATACAAGAATAAAAAAAATATTGACGGATACACCGCCAGGGGTGGAAGTGACGGCAAAAGGCTGGGTGAAAACCTTTAGGAACAATCAATTCTTAGCCATCAATGACGGTTCATGTTTAAGAAATTTACAGGTAGTAATTGATCATCATACATTGGATGATCAACTCTTAAAACGGCTGACTACCGGTGCCGCCGTTTCCGCTAGTGGCATATTGGTAGAATCGTTGGGAAAAGGGCAGCAGGTAGAGCTGAAGGCAACAACGCTGCACATACTGGGCGACAGCGATCCGGAAAAGTTTCCTTTACAGCCTAAGCGCCACAGCCTGGAATTCTTGCGTGAAATCGCACATTTACGTTTCCGAACCAATACCTTCAATGCTATTTTTAAGGTCCGCAATGCATTGGCATTCGCCGTGCATCAATTCTTCAATGAACGGGGATTCATCTATATCCATACCCCCATCATTACCGGGTCAGATGCAGAGGGTGCGGGAGAAATGTTCAAAGTGACAACCTTAGACCTTGAAAACCCACCGCGCACCAAGGATGGCGAAGTGAACTACAAGGAAGATTTCTTTGGAAAAGCAACCAACCTCACCGTGTCCGGACAGCTTGAAGGGGAACTGGCCGCCATGGCATTGGGTAATATCTATACCTTCGGACCAACATTCAGGGCAGAAAATTCCAATACTACCCGCCACTTGGCTGAATTTTGGATGATCGAACCCGAGATGGCGTTTTATGACATCCATGACAATATGGATCTCGCAGAAGAACTGTTGAAACACCTCATCCGCTATGTACTGAACAACTGTCCTGAGGAAATCGAATTCCTGAAGGACCGGCAACTGGAGGAAGAAAAACAAAAACCGGTAAAGGAACGTTCCGAATTCAACTTATTGGAAAAGCTAAATTTCTGTCTCGACAATGACTTCGAACGCATTTCTTATACGGAAGCCATTACGATCCTTAAACGCTCCAAGCCCAACCAAAAAAAACAATTTAAATACCCGATCGATGGTTGGGGCGTAGACTTACAATCGGAACACGAACGTTATCTGGTGGAGCGGCATTTCAAAAAACCGGTCATCCTCACGGATTATCCGTCTGATATCAAAGCGTTTTACATGCGCCAGAATGAACCGGACGAAGAAGGAAGACAAACCGTAGCCGCCATGGACATCCTGTTTCCCGGCATTGGAGAGATTGTAGGAGGTTCACAACGAGAGGAACGCTTCGATGTGCTTACTCAGCGTATGAAGGAAATGAACGTTCCAACCGAAGAGATGGACTGGTTTCTGGATACCCGTCGTTTCGGGACGGCACCGCATTCGGGTTTTGGATTGGGGTTTGAACGGCTGGTCTTGTTTGTTACAGGAATGGGAAACATCCGCGATGTCATTCCTTTCCCACGTTTTCCAAAAAATGCAGAATTTTAGGGAATGTCTTTGTTTCCTCTGGATGAAAGTCAGCTAAACATCCATATCTAAGTTGGATTTTCATTATCTTTATCCTATGTTAATCCGCATCTATGAAGAAAACCCCAACCCGAAAGCAATTGAACAAGTTGTAGGGGTGCTTCGCAAGGGCGGGATAATTATCTATCCCACGGATACCATTTATGGTATCGGGTGCGACATTACCAATCAGAAAGCCATTGACCGTGTCTGCCAGATCAGGGGCCTAAAGCGTGAAAAAGCAAACCTTTCCTTCATTTGCAATGACTTGACATCTATTTCGCAATATACAAGGCCATTGGATTCAACCACGTTCCGCCTATTAAAACGTTCACTTCCCGGTCCTTTTACCTACATCTTAAACGCAAGCGGACAAGTGCCGAAACTACTGAGCTCAAAAAAGAAAACCGTAGGTATCCGGGTACCCGACAACAACATCGCCCGCGAAATCGTGGCACAATTGGGACATCCCATTATATCGACATCGATCCATGACGACGATGAAATCATCGAATATTCAACCGATCCCGAATTGATTTACGAGAAATACGGTGACATCGTAGATATCGTTATTGACGGTGGCTATGGTGAAAATGTACCCTCAACCATTGTAGATTGCACAACGGCTGATTTTCATGTACTCCGCCAAGGAAAAGGCGATCTCGATAAATTTTTGTAAGCCCCCGATGCTCATGCTCCGAAGTATCCCGCTCAGCCCTCTTTCAATTGCTTGATAAAGCCAGGGATCTTTTCCAAATACTGCTCATCTTCCAATAACCTGACAAAGGCACTTCCTACAATAGCGCCATTGGCAAAAAGATTGGCATGTACAAAGGTTTCATGATCTGAAATACCGAAGCCGATCACCAATGGATTCGTCAGGTTCATCGACTGCAAACGGGTAAAATACGCATCGCTTTGTTCAGAGACGGCCAGGTTCTTCCCTGTAGTGGCCGAGGAAGAAAGCAAATAAATAAACCCTTGACTCAATGAATCAATCTTCCGGATACGATCTTCTGCTGTTTGTGGGGTCACAAGAAAGATATTGCTCAGCCCATGTTGTGCAAACACATCTCGGTACAGGGCTTCGTACTCATACATAGGAAGATCGGGCACAATCACCCCATCGATACCCACCTCCGCACAACTCCGGCAAAAACGCGCTACCCCATACTGCAAAACCGGATTGACATAACCCATTAACAAAACAGGAATCGTTACCTTCTTGCGTAAATCCGCCAATTGCTCAAAGAGCACTTCCAGGGTCATCCCATTCCGCAAAGCAGTTTCTGAACTATGTTGGATAACCGGCCCGTCAGCTACCGGATCGGAATAAGGAAAACCGATCTCGATAAAGTCGACCCCTGACTCTTGAAGGATTTCAGCGATCTGGACTGTACTTTCCAATTGCGGGTACCCCGCGGTAAAGTAAATGGACAATATACGCTGATCTTTTTTACTGTCAAACAACGTTGAAAATCTATTCATCTTGGTATGTATAAAACCGTTAAAATTTCTAGAAATGGAAAAACTTGGTATAATTATCCAAATCTTTATCTCCCCTGCCTGATAAACAAAGGATTATGTCATCCCCCTTTTCAAACTTCATTTTTTCTAATTGAGCAAGGGCATGCGCACTCTCTATCGCTGGGATAATCCCTTCAAGACGCGTCAATAACAAGCCGGCATTCATGGCATCCTCATCCGTAATACTGACGTATTGAACACGTTTATTTTTATGCAAAAAAGCATGTTGGGGACCAATGCCCGGATAATCCAGTCCAGCGGAAATAGAATAAGGCTCCACTACCTGACCATCCGGCGTTTGCATCAAAATCGTCCTGCTGCCATGCAATACCCCTTCCTTTCCCAAGACTGAGGTAGCTGCGGAGAAGCCGCTGTCCACTCCCTTTCCTGCCGCTTCCGCCGCAATCAAGGTCACGTTCTCCTCATCCAGAAAATGATAAAACATCCCGATTGCATTGCTCCCACCCCCCACACAGGCCAGCACATAATCCGGCAGTTTACCTTTTTTTTCCAAAAGCTGTTTCTTTGCTTCGGCGGAGATAACGGACTGGAAACGCGCAACCATATCCGGATAGGGATGTGGCCCCACGACAGACCCAATAATATAGTGGGTATCGACAGGATTATTGATCCAATCACGAAGCGCCTCATTGGTGGCATCTTTTAAAGTTTTACTGCCCGAGTGGGCCGCTACCACCTCTGCCCCCATCATTTTCATCCGCGCAACATTCGGCGCTTGCCTTTCAATATCGATCGCACCCATGTAGACCACACATTCCAAACCCTTCAAGGCACACACCGTTGCCGTGGCTACACCATGCTGCCCTGCGCCCGTCTCTGCAATAATTCTTTTTTTGCCCAAGCGCTCAGCAAGTAAGATCTGTCCGATGGTATTATTAATCTTATGCGCACCTGTATGGTTTAAATCTTCTCTTTTCAGGTAAATATTGGCGCCGTGACGTGCTGAAAGTCGTTCGGCAAGGTATAAAGGAGAAGGCCGGCCCACATAATCCTGTAACAGGGAATGGAACTCTTTTTTAAACCCTTCCTCTTCCATAATCGTACGGTAGGTTCGCCGTAACTCTTCCACATTCGGATAGAGCATCTCCGGAATATAGGCACCGCCAAAATCACCATAATACCCATTTTCGTCTACTTGGTATTTACTCATCTTATCATTTATTCAAAACAGTGTTTAACAAGTTTATATCTTTTATGCCCGGGGAAAGCTCAAAACGGGAATTCAGGTCCAGGCCGTATAAGCGTTCGTCCGATAACCTATAAGCACTCTCAAAATTATCCGGACTAATGCCGCCGCTCAGAAAGTAGGGCTTCTCCAACGGATAATTTTGCAGCACCGACCAATCAAACGTTTTTCCAGCACCACCATATATGGGGGTTTGGGTATCAAACAGGAAATAATCAACCATATCCTCGTATTCCTCCAATACATCCCACTGAAATGCCGGATGAATGCCAAAGGCCTTGATCACCTCCACCCCTTCATCTTGTATCTCTTTGCAGAAATCAGGGGATTCATCTCCATGCAACTGGACCGCCTCAAACCCGTAGGTTGACAGGGCACGCTTCACCGTTGTCAAATCCGCATTGACAAAAACAGCTGTTTTTGTCACATCTTCCAAGCTATTCAGCAGTTCCCGATCCAGCTCATGCACATAGCGTTTCGATGCGGGATAGAAAATAAATCCCAGATAATCAGGATGATATCGCATAACCGCGCGAATATTATCGGGATCCCGCATTCCACAGATCTTTATTTTTGTGCCCATCAATTCTCCAGTAATTTTTTAAAACATGAAAATGCCCGCCCGCTTATCAGCGCTTCCTCAGCTTCGGCATAACAATCCGAAAAACTCCTTTCCATATTAAATGTCTGAATAGCAAGAGCAGCATTGGCCAGCACCACTTTATTCTGGGCTTCCTTACCTTCCCCCTTTAATACCGTCATAAAAATGCCGGCGGCCTCTTCCACCGTCTCACCTCCACTGATTTCCTCAGGGAGGATGGCGCTGAAACCGATCGCTTTAAGTGTAACGATCTGCTCAGCCTTATTATTAATAAGTTTAAAGCCACCCGTAAGTGAAATCTCGTCATAGCCGTCCAGAGCATGAAGAATACTGAACTTCTTGGCCGTTTTCTGATAGATATATGCATACAAGCGGGCCAGTTCCAAACTAAAGACACCAACAGATTGGAATTGTGGGTTGGCCGGGTTCACCAAGGGGCCAAGCATATTGAAAAAGGTCTTTACGCCCAATTCCTTCCGGATAGGGGCCACCGTCTTCATGGCAGGGTGAAACAAAGGTGCGTGCAAAAAAGCAATGTTGGCCTGATCCAATGCCTGATGGATCTTTCCCTGGTCGTTCGTAAAACGATACCCCAAATATTCCATCACGTTCGACGATCCACAACCCGATGAGACCCCGTAATTGCCATGTTTGGCTACCTTATAACCGGCACCGGCGACAACAAAAGATGCCAAGGTAGAAATATTGAATGTATTTTTTCCATCCCCCCCCGTCCCACATAAATCAATCAGGTCATATCCGGAAAAATCCAATTTCAGGCACTGATCATACATCGCATCTCTAAACCCCTCTAGTTCCACGTCACGGATACTGCGCATGTTATAAGCCGTCATAAAAGCCGCCATTTGCGACTGGTTATATTTCCCGCTTGTCATACCGGTCAATATGGTATACGCTTCTTCCTTGGTGAAACTCTTGTTCTCGAATAAATGTGTTAATACTTTCTTCATCGATATATATATGCATTAAAAAAGGCTTACCAATTGGCAAGCCTCTATTATCTTTTATGTTATTTCAATTAGAAGTCATGCCACAAATTATCATTTGTGCCACCACCAATTGTTATTTGAAATAATCCTGTCCATTATTGAAAGACAAAGATGATTATTTATCTCCAAAATAACAAATCATTCATCTGAAGAAAGGGGTGTTCTTAACACATAGGTTCCGGCCAGCGTCTTTCCGCTGCAACAAAAATCTTTCAAACGATCTTTATCTTTTTTATCCAATGTATTCACAAGCAGTTCCGGCTGGATGGATTCGGGCAGCCCATGTGAAATGACCAAGGTAATCGGTTCTTGATAATTCACCAGGTCGACAAAAATAGAATCATTTCTCAGGGTTCCCCATCCCCGATATTTGCAACAGCTTTTCTGGTTGACCGGATTTTCAGAGGAGGAGAAAGAGACAAAATAGATATTTCCATCTTTCTGCCTTAATGTCAAGGTCTTTGCGAAACCATTCTCCAAGCCATCTGTAAGCTCTGCATCTGTATAGGCTTTGTTGAGAATAAAGCCCTGGTTTTCCGCACTATCGATTTTAACTGCACGCAATTTGATCGTTTTTTCTTGATGGCAAGCGGCGGTGAACACACCTAATAATAACAACATCCAGTATCCCTTCATCATATTTCTATTTATCGCCATTGTGCTTTCAATGTATTATTTAAATGAAATTGCTTTTACCGGACTAATCCGGCTAGCCAAGCCTGATGGCACCAACAAGGCCAAAACACAAATAAGCAAAACCCCTATGTTCAACAAAACTACATCCAGAACGTTGACAGCAACAGGCACATACGACACATAATACGAGGCTTCATCCAAAGAAAAAAAATGGGTCTCCGACTGAAAAATGCAAAAACCGAGTCCCACTAAATTTCCGAGCAACAAACCAATGCCAATTAAATATGCGGCATTGTAGAGGAAAATTTTCCTTATCCCGCCATTGGAAAGGCCGAGCGCTTTCAGTATCCCGATCATCGTTGTACGTTCTAGAATCATAATCAACAAAGCTGAAATCATATTGATAATAGCAACCAATAACATCAGCACCAAGATGATCTGTGTATTGATATCCAGCAATTCCAGCCACTGAAAAACCTGCGGATATTGTTCCACGACACTCAAGGCACGAAGGTCAATGGGTAAGCTGTTGAATACTTCCTCTGTTTTTTCGGCAAGTCGACGATAATCATCAATCTTAATTTCATATCCCCCGACAGTACCACGCTCCCAATTATTGAGACGCTGGATAATGGAAAGATCGCCGATGGCATAGGTTTTATCGATTTCCTCTACCCCTAAGCGGTAAATCCCAACAATTTCAAACTTGCGCTTTCTCAAAGGTTCTTGTACAAAATACATTAAAAAATCATCCCCCACACTCAAGTTCATCCTCGCAGCGGTATAATCTGAAATCAAGATTTGTTGTTTAGCGGCCAGGGTATCCGTAAAATCAATGGTATGGCCATCTATGAGAATATTCGAAAGGAAAGCCTGGTCATACGTTTCATCGATCCCTTTTAGAACTACTCCTTCCACTTCATCATTTGCATTAATAATCCCCGGCTTTGTCGCAAATGCCTGGAGACTCCTTATGCCATCAATACCTTCAATTAAATGCCGCGATGAATCACTTAAAACAAAAGGCGTATTCTCATACGAAGAATTTAGATCAAACTTAAACACCGTCACATCCCCCGCAAAGCCCCGTTGTTTGGCAATTACCTCCTGCTTAAATCCGCGGAGTATCGCAACCGACAAAATCATGATTGCCAAACCTAATAAAATACCTGCAATAGCTACCCGCACGATTAACTTCGAAAAGGTCCGATTGCTTTTCACGGTAATCCGCCTGGCAAGAAAAAAGGGAAGGTTCAAGTCTAATTTTATATTTGTACTTTCGCAAAGTTAATGATTGAAAAGGATTAAAAGAGTTTTTATGAAGATTGTTTTTATGGGTACCCCCGACTTTGCAGTAGCTTCTTTAGCTGCCTTGCTGGAGGCAGGAGAGGATGTTGTGGCTGTCGTTACCGCCCCCGATAAACCGTCGGGGCGGGGACAAAAAACAACTCCCTCCCCAGTAAAAACATATGCCCTGGACCATAAGCTTCCCGTCTTACAACCTATCAAATTAAAAGACCCCGCATTCCTGAGCAGTTTAAAAGCCTTCGACGCCGACTTACAGGTAGTGGTCGCATTCAGGATGTTGCCCGAGGTGGTTTGGCACATGCCGCCCCAAGGGACCATCAACCTTCATGCTTCCCTATTGCCCCAATACCGGGGCGCGGCCCCCATCAATCATGCCCTGATAAACGGTGAAACGGAAACCGGGGTAACTACCTTCTTTATAAGCCATGAAATTGATACAGGCAACCTTTTATTCAGCAAGAATATACCCATCTCGCCCGACGACGATGCGGGAACCCTGCACGATAAGTTGATGGTAGACGGGGCCAGCCTCCTCGTCGATACCGTCAAAGCGATCAAAAGAGGCGACTATGTGGAAAAACCACAACCTCTGCAGCAGGTAGCCCTAAAACCAGCACCGAAGATTTTCAAGGAAGATTGCCTTATTCACTGGAACCAACCCGTCCGCGTTGTATATAATTTTATAAGAGGGCTAAGTCCTTATCCAGCGGCATATACCAACTTTCATGGACAGATACTGAAGATATACAAAAGCATCCCAGAAATAAAAACGCCGCGGGAAACCCCGGGAACCATACTCAGCGATCAGAAGACTTTTTTGAAATTCACCTGTACTGATGGTTATATTGAGGTAAGGGAATTGCAACTCCAAGGCAAAAAGCGAATGGGAATAAGCGACTTTTTAAGAGGATATCGCTGGGTATCCTAAGGTCAGGCTTCCGCTTCTTTCTCTGCCTGCCATTGTATTAATTTATCATAAAGGTCTTTGGATAAGCGGTTAAAGAAACGCTTCTTTTTGTAGCCAAGCACCCATTGCATGCCATGGACAGCATTTGTCAAAAACATTTCTTCCGCTTCGTTCAGGATCTCGGGATTGATCTGCGCTTCGATCACCTCAATGTTATTGATCTTGGCAACCTCCATAATCACCCTTCTCATCACACCGTCCACGCACCCCTCGCTTAAAGCGGGTGTATATAAAGAATTTCGATACCATATAAAAATATTGGCACTGGATGACTCGCACAACAATCCGTTTTCATTCAGCAAAATTACCTCATCCAAGCCTTGTTGTTTTCTATAAATGCCAGCCATCACAAAGAGCAAGGCATTATTCGATTTGATGGCAGAAAAACGGTTGATGGATTTTGTATGTTCTTTATAAACGTCAATAATGAGCCCAGCAGGATAACGCGACCCTAAAGAACTCTTTAAAGAACTTACTTCCAATAAAAAGGCGGCTTTATTCGTTTCGGGGGAATACAATCCCCCTCCATCACGAAATACACTTAACCGTATTCGTACAGGGCCTTCCAACTTGTTCCGCTTGATCAATAGGGAGGCTTGCTGTTTAATAAAAAACGTATCCAGCAACTTTGCGCCTTCCATCTTCAATAAAGCCATGCCCTTGTGCAAACGCGCTACATGGTAAGATAAGTACTGAATATCCCCGTTTTGCCAACGCATAGTTTCAAACAGGCCATCTCCATATCTAAAACTACGATTATGAATGCTGACCGTAAGCTCGTCCGCCGCGTGAATCTCACCATTATAATTGAAATAAAAATTACTCTTCATGAAATTATTGATCTATTAGAATGATTCATGTCCATGTTGGACGTAAGAACGCCATTTCTCCAAACATAAACGAAAATCCTCAGGGATTGGTGTTTCGAAGGTCAATCTTTTTTTTGTAATAGGATGCAAAAAACCGAGTACCTGGGCATGCAAGGCCTGCCGCTCCAAAATACGAAAGCAGTTATCCACAAACTGTTTGTATTTATTAAAAACTGTTCCCTTCCTTATTTTGTCACCCCCGTACATGGCATCATTGAATAAAGGATGTCCAATATGCTGCATATGTGCACGGATCTGATGGGTCCTTCCTGTCTCCAACTGGCATTCTATCAAGGTAACATAACCCAAACGTTCCAGCACTTTATAATGGGTAACCGACCATTTGCCCTTTTCTTCACTATCCACCATCGTCATCACCCGCCGATCTTTCATGTGCCTGCCGATATACCCACTTATCGTACCGTCTTCTTCGAGGTTTCCCCAAACCAACGCAACATATTTCCTGATGATCGAATGGTCAAAAAACTGTTTGGCGAGATGGGTCATGGTGAGCTCATTCTTGGCGATCACTAAAAGCCCGCTGGTATCTTTATCAATTCGATGCACAAGGCCCGGCCTGCCCCCGTTTCCGGGAAGCTCGGGTAATTGTGTAAAATGATAGGTCAACGCATTGACTAATGTACCCGCGTAATTATTATAACCCGGATGTACCACCATTCCGGCCACCTTGTTAACGACTAATAAATCATTATCCTCATATGTAATATCCAAGGGAATATTCTCCGGATAAACTTCCGTATCCCGGGGGGGCTCGGGAAAAACGACCGTAATAACATCTCCGGGTTTGACTTTATAACTGGCTTTTATCTCGATGTCGTTCACACGCACACTACCCGCTTCTATCGCCTGCTGAATACGATTGCGCGAGGCATTCTCCACCCGTTGCATCAAGAATTTATCAATACGTAAAGGGGTTTGACCTTTATCTACGATAATCCGTATGTGCTCATAAAGGTCTTGGTCCTCATTTCCGTTTAAGTCCATTTCATTCCCCATCCCGCAAAAATAAGATATGTTATCCACTTTGGGGACCTGGCACGGAAATTTTGTGGAGGGTAAAAGGGAACTGCTTACATCGACTCCACAAGGTATTCCCTTTCCATTACTTCAGGTGAACGAGAAGAAGGATCACAAGCTTCCAACTTGTCCTTGACAGCACAATAGCCCGTGACCCCACGATATAGCAATCCACCGCCCAAAATAATTTCCCAAACCGCATTCGAAGGCGTGGAAAAAACATCCTTAATGCCCTTCCAAAGCATAAATGCACCAAAAGCGGTAGAAACTACTCTTTCAGACTTCGAGATGTTGACATATTCATTCGGGTATAAAACGGATCCCACTATTTTGTCACTTGCTTTCTTAACTGTATTTTCCATAATCGTTTTATCTTTCCCTTATAACATTCAAGTTGAACAGTAGTTTTAAAAAAAAGACCAAAAGCAAACAAAATCCCTCTTATTTTTGTCGTATTACCAAGCCAATAAATGTCTTATGAAAATAAATGCCCTTATTTACATCTTGATCTTGACACCCTCCCTTATCCTCCTCTCATGCATGCAAGGCACCTCTGTACAACAGGGAAACAACCTGTCGCAAGATTCCATGATGGAACGTGCTCGCCTTGCAGATAATCTGCCCTACTGTTTTCTGCATACGGAAGGAACATCACAACAAGATTCCAGCTTTATCCGCCTAACGCTTAAGGGGAACGCGGTAGAAGGCACATACAACTGGTTTCCCGAAGGTAAAGACAGCCGACAAGGAACACTTAATGGGAAAAAATACGGAGATACCCTTGACGTTACCTGGACTTACATGCAAGAAGGCAGCCAAGACACCCTTCACACAAGGTTTACCCTGAAGGGCGACCGCCTTGCTCAACAACCGTTTACCGTAGATGAGCAAAATGGACGTCAGCTATTGGATGAGCGTGCGGCCTTCAGTATCGAATATGACAAAATAAATTGCATAGAATGATCAAAATCTAGCCTTCCCAATGAAGTTGCTTGACGGTTTCATTTTCATTTAAGAGGGCTGCGATTTTTCGAAGGTCTTTCGCTTTATTGCTGGTAATCCTTATTTCAGGATCATCTTTGCCATTATCCAAGGAAAAGCCCGTTAAGGAAAGATCATCACGGGATAATATGGACCCCAATATTGCGGTCGAATCCTGTTGGGAATTTACAGTTACGATCAATGTCTTCACTCTCGTTCTTTTATAAAGCATCGCTTCCAAGGGTTGCAAAATCCACAAAATAACAATGGCAATAATAGTGGCAGCAATTCCTGCATAATACATTCCCCCTCCTATTGCCAAACCAATACCGGCTACCGTCCAAAGGCCCGATGCCGTGGTAAGTCCCCGTATCACCCCTTGCCTCAAAAACATAATCGTGCCCGCCCCGATAAAGCCAATCCCACTTACTACCTGGGCTGCAACACGGGAAGGGTCTAAGGAAACCTGGCTGTGGCGCAACATGTCTTCAAAGGCATAGGAAGATACAATCATGTACAGTGTCGCACCTACAGAGACCATCATATGGGTCCGCATACCCGCAGTCCATTCTTTCCGTTCACGTTCAATACCGATCAGTGCTCCACAAAAAGCCCCTGCAATCAACCGGATCACTATTTCTGAAGGTTCAATCATGGTGAAATGAGCTAAATTACCAATAGCAAGATTGCTGTTACGAAGATAGTGTTTTCCAAAATGAAATTGTGGGGGAATTAAAATAAATGATTTACTTTGTCGCCTTATGGGCCTCCATCAAATACTAGAAATCATTTCCGTCTTATTTGGTATTCTGTACCTCGTTCTTATGGTAAAGGAAAATATCCTATGTTGGCTATTTGGTATTCTAGCCTCCGCCATCACCATCTATTTATACATTCATGTCACCCTCTACCTGGAGGCAGGTCTGAATTTCTATTACGTTCTGGCCGGTTTCTATGGTTGGATATATTGGCATCGACACAAACACCGGGATAACACACCGGTGATTCAATGGAAATCCCCCTATCATATCGCCAATATAACAGGCTGCTTGGTATTGAGCCTTATCTTAGGATATGTGATGCATACCTACACGAATTCGGAACGGCCTTATATTGACGCGGGAATGACTGTCTTTAGTTTTACCGCCACCTATATGGAAGCAAGAAAGGTACTTTCAGGCTGGTATTATTGGTTTTTTATCAATGCCTTTGCCATTGTACTACAAGCAGAAAGGGGACTTTATTTCTTTGCCTTGCTTTCGATATTTTATACGGGTATGTGCATCGTGGGGTATAAACGATGGAAGAAAACCTTCCTGAACCAATCGGTAGTCAGTAATCAGCTGTGAGCTATCAGTAGCAGCTCTCGGCAGTCAGTAATCAGCTGTCGGCCACTTTCGTCATGCTGGACTTGATCCAGCATCTTTTAACATGGTGCATAGCTTTTAAACCTGAACTGAGCTCAGGAAGACGCCATTAATTCAGGGCGTCATCAAGCTGAAAACTGACAACTGAGCGCTGACCGCTAACACCCAATACCTAAAACCCAACACCTAACACCCACTCAAGCCGATACAGTTTTCTTTTCGTAACTTTCCTGGTGGACAGAGCCCACCGCACGACCGGATGGATCATTTTGGTTTTGGAAAGAAGCATCCCATGCCAAAGCTTCCGGAGTACTGCATGCGACCGATGGTACCGATGGCACACATAAGGCAGCCGAATCGGAAGGGAAATGTTCCTCAAAGATGCTCCTGTATAAATACTCCTCTTTATTCATAGGCGTATTGATCGGGAAGCGTTTGGCTGCGTTTGCCAAATCCGCATCAGAAACTTTCGTAGCCGCCTGCTCTTTCAAGGTATCGATCCAGCTGTAACCTACCCCATCAGAAAATTGTTCTTTTTGCCTCCAGACAATGCTTTCGGGAAGAAGGTCTTCAAAAGCTTTTCTCAGAATCCATTTTTCCATCTTGCCGTCTTTCGCCATTTTGTCTTCAGGGTTCAGTCGCATAGCGACATCCATGAAGTTTTTATCCAAGAAAGGAACCCGACCTTCTATTCCCCAAGCTGAAAGGGATTTGTTTGCCCTTAAGCAATCGTATAAATGAAGTTTTCCCAACTTCCTGACAGTTTCTTCATGAAAAGCTTTTGCATCAGGTGCCTTATGAAAATAAAGATAGCCGCCAAACAGCTCATCAGATCCTTCACCAGACAATACCATTTTAATGCCCATCGATTTTATAACCCGTGCCAAAAGGTACATCGGTGTCGATGCACGAATCGTGGTAACATCATAGGTCTCCAAATGATAAATTACATCACGAATGGCATCCAAACCTTCTTGAATGGTAAAGTTAATCTCATGATGGACCGTCCCAATATGCTGGGCGGCCTTCTGGGCGGCCGCTAAATCAGGAGAGCCTTTCAAACCTACTGCAAAGGAATGAAGTTGGGGGTACCAAGCTGTCTCCTGGTCGCCCGATTCAATTCTTTTCCCGGCGAACTTCTTGGTCACCGCGGCAATAATCGATGAATCCAGTCCGCCCGATAATAAAACACCATAGGGTACATCCGACATCAGCTGGCAGTGTACAGCATCTTCCAACCCTTTTCTCAATACCTGGATATCTGAGACATTATCTTTTACATTCTCATAATCTTCCCAATCGCGTTTATACCAACGTTGGAAATGTTGCCCGTCTTTACTATAGATAAAATGACCCGGTTTAAACTCTTCAAATTTGGCACATACACCTTCGAGGGATTTCAACTCGGATGAAATATACAAGGTCCCCTCCGCATCCCAACCAATATAAAGCGGAATAATGCCCATATGATCACGGGCGATCAAGTAGCAATCCTGCTCGATGTCGTATAAGCAAAATGCAAAAATACCGTTCAGGTCTTCCAGGAACGAAGCACCTTTTTCTTTATACAAAGCCAGGATAATTTCACAATCAGATTGTGTAAGGAATTCATAGGAAGGAAGCCCTTTGCGCAATTGTTGATGATTGTAAATCTCTCCATTTACGGCTAAAACCACACTCCTCTCCTTATTATACAAAGGTTGCGTTCCTGATTTAGGGTCGACTATGGCCAACCTTTCGTGAGAAATAATGGCCTTATCATTGCTGTAAATGCCCGACCAGTCCGGTCCCCGGTGCCGGACCTTCTTCGACATTTTCAAGACTTGTGGCCGCAAGGTCGACGATCTCCCTTTTAAATCAAATGCTCCTATAATTCCACACATATTGTTGTTTTTTTAATTACTTTTTTTCTTTACTTTCCGTTTCCCAAAAGGACCGAAAGAAACATGTTTGCTAATATTGAAACAAATATAGGATTATATTATTGATATCGTCAAACATTTGAACAAAAAAATGTAAAAATAATAAACAATTTTCCATTTTATTGACAATATGATCAATCCACATCTCGATCAATCCTTTGCTTCTATTTAAACAATACCCGCTTCCATAAGTCTTGCATAAAGCCCAATCCATAGGCGCTTAATTGTATAAACGAAGCGACAAGCCCCAGGAATGCTACTTTTACCGAATGAGTCGTCATCCAGGCATGAAAAAAAAGCAGCAGCACATACCCTGCAAAAAGGAAGTTGCATAAACAAGCGAGTGGAGATCGAGCTACATTCGCCAAGACGGTGGCACCCAAAAAGATCACAAACATCGATGGGAAAAAATGTACCGCTTTCAACTCCGCGGGAAAATGCCTGTAAATATTAACCCTTGCCCTTCCAAAAAAATGCAATTGTTTATAAAATTGCATAAAATCAGTTCTCCGTTTATGGAACACCACGGCATCCGGTATCAATCCGATCTTAAAGCCCGCCTCATGAATACGTATACTGTATTCAATATCTTCCCCCAAGCGTGTTAATTTAAATCCGCCTACTTTCTCCCATACCTCGCGCGATACCCCCATATTAAAACTTCGGGGATGGAACCTGCCCATATGTCTTTTGTTCCCCCGGATCCCCCCAGTTGTGAAAGGAGAAGTCATGGCATAGCTAATTGCCTTTTGTATGGGAGTAAACGATTCATGGGCCGCATCAGGACCTCCATAAGCATCTAAAGGATGCCTTGCCAAAGAATCCTGCACAAGGGCCAGGTAATCATCAGGGAGAATGCAATCCGAATCAAAAATGATAAAGTAGTCTCCCTTGGCCCTTTCAAATCCGAAATTCCGGGCAAAGCCCTGACCGGCATTTTCTTTATAATAATAATGAAGATCTAAGGTGTCTCGATACTTCTCAACAACCGACTTGGCATCATTTACCGAACCATCTTCTATGATCAGCACTTCAAAGTCCTTATATGTTTGATGACCAAGACTCCGGAGCATATCATCAATCTCCAAGGGACGGTTAAAGAGGGGAATAATAATGGAGAAAAACATTTATATCACCTTTTCAATTTGATAGTTGTTCCGTTCCGTGGCATTCCGTGATACCAATTCACCGATAAAACCCGTAAGGAATAATTGAAAGCCCACAATGATGGCTACCAAAGCGATATAAAACAAAGGTTGATCAGTTACATCCCTGTAAGGCGTATGATTGGAGATGGCGATCAATTTCGTAATGACCAGCCAAATGGTAATGAGGAAGCCCGCGCAAAAACTAAGAAAACCCAAGGTACCAAAAAAATGCATCGGCCGCTGTGAGAATTTCCCCACAAAGAAAATGGAGATCAGGTCAAGGAAACCCTTGATAAAGCGGCCCAGTCCAAATTTTGACTTCCCATATTTCCGGGGATAATGCTGAACAACCTGTTCCTCTATTTTTTTAAATCCTGCCCATTTGGCTATTACCGGAAGATAGCGGTGCATTTCACCATATACTTCTATATTCTTCACCACCTCCTTACGGTAGGCTTTGAGGCCGCAATTGAAATCGTGTAAATTATGGATTCCCGACATTTGCCGCGTCACGGAATTAAACAATTTTGTGGGCAGGGTCTTGGATAGTGGATCATGTCTTTTCTGCTTCCACCCCGATACGAGATCCAGGCCATCATGCTTTATACGATGGTACAAAGCCGGTATCTCATCCGGACTATCTTGAAGGTCCGCATCCATCGTGATGACGACATCGCCTTGGGCAGCAGCAAAGCCAACATTTAAGGCTGCTGATTTCCCATAGTTCCGCCTAAACTTAATGGCCGTCAGCGCTGGGAATTTCTCTTTTAACTTCTCAATAACCTGCCAGGAAGAATCGTTGCTTCCATCATCGACCAAGATCAATTCATAGGTAAAATGCTTGTCCCACATGACCTTGTCTATCCATGCACACAATTCAGGCAAAGATTCCTCTTCATTGTATAAAGGTATGACAACAGAAATATCCATTTATGGGAATCTAAGTTAAGATATTATATCTGTTCTTCAATAGGAGCCTGCATCTTGATCTTCCTGCGGATCGTCGGACGCGGAATAAAATACCGGCCTGTCTTTTTTAAAAATGGCGGCCCAGATCAATGCACCGATAAAATACATCAATACGGAAGTCATCAACACTTTTACAACGTCCATAAACGAAGGATCAAATTGCTTTTCCAACGCCGTTTCAGTCTCGGCAATGGTTTGGTCAATCAACTCTTGATCGTCCGTTACTTTTTCCATTATTTCCGTAGTGGTATTCAAGGTTACTTCCGTAATTATAGCAGGGTAAGTCGGTTCTACCCATTTGCCAAAGCCTACGGAGAAGAAATATACGATGACTGATGGAATAATGAACAAAACAAAGATAGCACTCAATGCTTCCCTGAAGGGCCAGAACCCCCCAATCTCTTTTCTGATTTTCAACGTAAAAAAAATAGCCAGTCCAATCCCGACAACAGTTTGTACAGCCGATTGCGTTGTAGTACCCAAGGCTTGTGGAAACCCATAATAAAACCCTATAAAAACGACAATATTGACCAATGCCCACAGCAAACCATACTTTACCGCCAATCTTTTCGCAGAAGGCAAATCTTTGTTATCTGTTTCGTTCAACTCCATATTTACGATTCATTAGGTTGATGATAGGCAACCAATAAGGCTAAAACCGCGGCATCAAATGCCTTCTCTTTGCTATGCTCAACATATTCACGAAACTGACCTTCCGTGGGTGTTTTCTCACTAAAGAAACCCAGCATTGGATAAAATAATCCCGCAATTTCAAGCTCAGGATCCAAGCGCGCCGCAATACGTGCAATTTCGCTGTAACTACTATCCACCAATAGCTGATTCTCAATAACCGGTTCATAAATCTGATGTTCGTCTTGAAACTCATCTTCATCAACCAATAAAAACTCCTTTAAGTAATCATTAAGTCCCGCTTCGACATCCGCGTCCCGGCATTCTTGCAAATATAACAACAAGTTCAACAATTCCGTTCCACGATCCAGGGTTTGATTTTCTATGGCTTCCCACTCATCCGACTCCAAATAATCCACTTCCAACTTTTTCAGGTCCGCAGAGAAAAAGTTCATCAACAACAGGTCAAAATATACTTCCCTCAGGGCTTCAAAATGTGGGTAATCATCAAAAACCCTATCCTGTAGCGCCACTTTTTCCATATAAGGCTGGCCCGCTACAAATACATCAGATATGCGCGCAGCAAAAGGCGCCGCGTCTAGGTTGGCAACAAGTGCATATTCAGAGCTGGAAGCCTTCAAGGCATATTTTATCGATTTATCCATAATTCTAAGCGTTAGGATATATAAGAATGACCCCTGTTGATCGCGAAATCTACCTTTCCTTGCAGTTCTGTATCGAAGAAAGGGCTATTGGCCGACTTTGAACGGTTCGTTTGCTGATCAAAGTGCCAACGCTCTTCCGGATCAATTAGGATAAAATTCGCTTCGGCACCCACCTTAAGTTCGGGTTGCGGCAAATTCAAGATCTTACGGGGATTGACCGCCAGTTTATCCACCAGAAGCGCCAAAGGCAAGCCTGCTTTCAATACCACGGGCAGGACCGTCTGCAAGGCAGATATCCCAAATTCTGCTTTCTCAAATTCCGTTTTTTTATACTCAATTTCATGGGGGGTATGTTGCGACACAATGGCATCGATGGTTCCATCCCTTAATCCTTTAAGGAGCGCTTTCCTATCCACTTCCGTACGAAGTGGCGGACTCACCTTAAAATTACTGTCAAACCCTGCAACCCGCTCATCCGTCAACAGAAGATGATGGGCTGCCACGTCACAAGTGACCCGTACGCCCTTTTTCTTCGCCGCGCGAATGAGTCCTACTGCATTTGCCGTGCTTATCGTGCTGAAATGTATTCCTGTTTCATTGTATTCCGCCAAAGACAAATCCCTCGCCACCATGATCTCTTCAGCCAAGTTAGGGTTGCCCTTCATGCCCAACATCGTACTCATTACCCCTTCATTCATCTTCGCATTTCCCGCAATGGCATGGTCTTCCGCGAAAGAGAATACCAAAGCCCCAAAGCCTTTGCTATACAGCAAGGCACGATTCATTAAGCCCGATTGTTGAACACTGCGGTTGCCATCGCTAAAGGCAACGGCCCCACTTAATTTCATATCGTACAATTCCGCAAGTTCGCCCCCTTTACGATATTTGCTAATGGTACCGAGAGGGTGAACATCCACCATCAGGTCTTTCGATAAATTTTTTATGAAGGCAATTTCCGCACGGCTATGAAGCGGCGGCAAAGTATTTGGCTGCAGGGCCACTCCGGTAAAACCGCCGGCAATCGCCGCGGCACAGCCGGAAACCATATCTTCCTTCGTTTCCAAACCAGGCTCACCAAAATTCACATTCAGATCAAAAAAACCCGGCACCACATACTTGCCTTCACCGGAAATGAGCCGACCGGCTTCCCCAGAAAGCGTACCCGCTTTTCCTATTTCCTCAATCGTTCCATTGACAATCCGGATATCAGCCTTCTCTGTGTTCATTTCGGCATCAGGAAATAAAATGGTAGCAGATTGAATGATTAATTTTTCCATGAAAATAGCAATAGTGGTTTTAGGAGGCTTATTGGAATCAAAGGAAAACCACTGGTCGAAACGACCAGAAAAGAACAAGAAAAGATTGGTTTTTCTTCCATTAAAAGACAAAAATACAAAATACTCACCAATCACAAACGAATATTTTACATTAATTCGACTATCCGCAGACAGCGCATGACGAGCAGTGTTCAACTAAGGGCATGTAGATCGCTTATAATGTCTCCAGAAGCCAAAAAAAATCACAAAAAGTTTTGAATGTTGATTGTTGCTCGTATATTTGCAGGACCACGACAGGTAAGATAGTTATGACACATGTAGCATTACATCATTTACACTTCCATCGCCATTATGGCGATATGTAATTTGTATGTTTCTACGTGAAGCGAGTTCCTTTGTTAAATCTTACTAAATCTTTATCTTTTGAAATCACTTAAAATTGCTATCCAAAAATCGGGACGGCTAAATGAACAATCCGTAGCGCTGCTTAAAAACTGCGGCCTATCCTTTGAAAATTACAAGAGTTCACTGATTACCAATGTCTCTAATTTCCCCTTGGAGATATTATTCCTTCGCGACGATGATATCCCCGAGTATGTACAAGATGGCATTGCTGATTTAGGCATTGTGGGTGAAAACGTCATCCATGAAACCGAAGCAGAAGTACATTACTTCCAGAAACTGGGATTCGGGAAATGTAGCCTCAAGCTGGCCCTACCAAAGGGTTCGGGCATAGAAACGCTGCAAGACCTCCAACATAAATCCATCGCAACCTCCTACCCTGTTATACTAAAGAAGTTCTTGCTCGAAAATAGTATCGAAGCGAATATCAGAACCATTTCCGGATCGGTGGAAATCGCTCCGGGATTGGGCTTAAGCGATGCTATTTGCGATCTCGTATCCACTGGCGGAACCTTGAAAAGCAATGGCTTGGAGCCGTTTGCCGAAGTACTTTCTTCAGAAGCTGTTTTAATAGGCAAACAAAACCTGGAAGAAAATGCCATCCTTTGCGAGCTGTTGCAGCGTATCCAATCAGTACTCAGGGCAAAAGAAACAAAATATGTCGTACTCAACATTGAGCAAAAGAATCTTCCGACCATTGTCGAGCTTTTACCCGGTGTCAAAAGCCCTACCATTATCCCGCTCGCCGAAGAAGGATGGGTTGCTGTACATACCGTTATCCCTGAAATAGATTTTTGGGAAAAGATCAATAAGCTCAAAAATGCGGGCGCACAAGGAATTGTCGTAATGCCGATCGAGAAGATCATTATGTAAGTCGTTGAAAGATGTTAAAGACCATTGAATTTGAAGGATTAAATCCAGAAAGCCTAGCTAGCTTACTGCGACGGAATACGGATTCCAAGCAGGAGATACGCAGGGTGGTGGAAGAAATCATTTCTACCGTAGCGGCTCAAGGTGATCAAGCATTAAAAGATTATGCTTTACAATTTGACGGCATTCAGCTTGATACCCTTGCCATGGAAGCCGACAAGATCCATCGGCTTGCCGATACCATTGACCGTCAAGAAAAACGGGCATTGGAAATTGCCTTTAACAATATCCACAAATTCCATCAAACCCAGGCGGCCCGTGAGAAGAAAGTGGAAACCAGCGAAGGAGTAACCTGCTGGCGGGAAGCCAGGCCCATCGAAAAAGTAGGCCTCTATATCCCGGGCGGGTCTGCCGTATTGCCCAGCACGCTGTTAATGTTGGGTGTTCCTGCAAAAATTGCGGGATGCAAGGAAATCGTTGTCTGTACCCCACCCCAACGCAATGGAGAAATCAATGGCTATGTAGCTTATTGTGCCCAATTATTGCAAATCGACAAGATATATTTGGTGGGTGGTGCCCAAGCCATTGCCGCAATGGCCTATGGAACCGGCAGCATCCCGAAAGTAGACAAGATATTCGGTCCGGGAAACCAATATGTCACTCAAGCCAAGACCCTTGTCCAAACATTGGCGAACACCGCTATTGATATGCCCGCGGGCCCTTCTGAAGTATTAGTTATTGCCGACGAAACAGCCAATCCCGCCTATGTTGCGGCCGATTTACTGGCTCAGGCGGAACATGGAAAAGACAGCCAGTCCATCCTGGTCAGCACCAACAATGCCCTGATCGAACAGGTCAACCTAGAACTAGAGAAGCAACTAGAAAAGCTGCCGCGGGCAGGGTTTGCGAAGGCTGCGCTGGAGAATTCTTATGCCATCTCATGCAACACTGTGGACGAAGCCTTGTTTTTCAGCAACCAATATGCCCCCGAACACTTGATCATGGCCTTGGACGATGCCGAACAATATACCCGGGGCATCCTGAATGCCGGTTCTGTCTTCCTCGGGCATTTAAGTCCCGAAACTTTTGGCGATTACGCTTCCGGAACGAACCATACGCTTCCCACCAGTGGTTTCGCAAAAGCACACTCGGGTGTCTCCGTGGATACCTTCATAAAAAAAATAACCTTCCAAAAAATCAATGCGAAAGGGATGGCCACTTTAGGTCCTACTATAGAAATACTTGCACAGCTTGAAGGTTTACAAGCCCATCGGCATGCCGTCAGCATCCGACTGGCCGACCTACAAGACAATCACGAATAAAGAAAACTATGGCACCATTTAACTTGCAATCCATCTTAAGGGAGAACATAAAAAAGCTGGTACCCTATTCAAGTGCACGATCTGAATTTAAGGGAGGGGCATCGGTTTTTTTGGATGCCAATGAAAATGCCTATGGCTCACCTTTGCCGAAGCCATACAACCGGTATCCCGACCCTGTTCAACTCCAGTTAAAAGACAAAATCAGTAAAATCAAGGGAGTTCCGCCACAAAACATGTTCATCGGCAATGGAAGCGATGAGGCCATCGACATTCTCATCCGAGCTTTTTGCAGGCCCCAGATTGACAATATCCTTATTTTACCGCCGACCTACGGCATGTATGAAGTATCGGCAGAAATCAATGATGTAAAGGTTAAACGAGTAAACCTAACCGCCGATTTTCAGTTGAACCTGGAAAAAATCGCCGAAACCATCGATGACAATACCCGCCTCATTTTCATCTGTTCACCGAACAATCCCAGTGCCAACTCATTTTACCGCGAGGATATCGAAACATTGCTTGTACATTTTAAAGGCTTGGTGGTTGTCGATGAGGCTTACATCAACTATTCAAGGCAAAAATCCTTTATACAGGAGTTAACCGAATACAGCAACCTTGTCGTCCTACAAACCTTCTCAAAAGCATGGGGATTGGCAGGTTTACGCGTAGGAATGGCCTTTGCTAGCGAAGAGATCATCGAGGTATTCAATAAGATCAAACCGCCTTATAACATCAACCAAGCTTCACAGGAAATCGCCCTCGAAGCCCTTGAACATATTGAGACTGTTAATGACTGGATCAAAGAAACCGTTAGCGAAAGGGAGAAACTCTCATCTAAATTGCTTGAATTCCCATTCGTGCAGAAGGTATTCCCTTCAGATGCGAATTTCATCTTGGTAAAAACCGCTGATCCAGTCGCCATATATAACCACTTGGTAGCAGATGGCATCATTGTAAGAGACCGTTCCAAGGTTGAACATTGTGAAGGTTGTTTGCGCTTCACCATTGGCACACCGGCCGAGAACCAGCGCGTGTTGGACTCCCTACAGCTCTATTTAAAAAAATATGCCCATGTCAGCAAGTAAGATAAAAAAACGATTATTATTCATCGACCGTGATGGGACCCTGATTTCTGAACCCGAGGACGAGCAGATCGATTCTTTTGACAAACTGCGGTTCTATCCCGGTGCCCTGCAATACCTTCCCCGGATTGCACAAGAGCTCGACTTTGAACTTATCTTGGTCAGCAATCAGGACGGACTGGGAACAGCGGCCCACCCCGAAGCGCATTTTCTACCCGTTCACCGTTTCATCATCAATACTTTCGCGGCCGAAGGCGTGGTATTTGCAGCGGAGCACATTGATCGGACTTTTCCACATGAAAATGCCCCCACGCGGAAACCGGGAACAGCCTTATTGACTCCCTATTTCAATACCGATGAATACGATCTGGAAAATTCCTATGTCATTGGCGACCGGGTCAATGATGTAAAACTCGCCCAAAACCTGGGTGCCAAAGCAATCTGGCTCAATAACAATCCTACCTTGGGCGCTGAAGAAAACCATACGATAGCACCGTCATGCATTGCCTTGGAAACCACCTCGTGGAAAGCTATTTATGAGTATCTCCGCTTCGGTCAGCGAAAGGTCACCCATGTAAGGAAAACCAATGAAACGGATATCGAGATCACTATTGATTTGGATGGATCGGGCAAGGCGGCCATAGATACCGGTATCGCTTTCTTCGACCACATGTTAGATCAACTGGCACGTCACGGCGGTATCGACCTTTCCATTACCACGAAAGGCGATTTACATATCGATGAGCATCACAGCATTGAAGATACCGGAATTGCCCTGGGTGAAGCCTTTGCTTTGGCCCTGGGCGACAAACGGGGTATTGCGCGATACGGTTTTTGCCTACCCATGGATGATTGCCTTGCCCAGATTGCCCTGGATTTCGGGGGAAGAAGCTGGATCGTTTGGGATGCCGAATTCAAACGGGAGAAAATCGGTGAAATGCCCACGGAATTATTTTTTCATTTTTTCAAATCCTTTTCCGATGCCGCCAAATGTAACCTGAACATCAAAGCGGAAGGGCAAAACGAACACCATAAGATCGAAGCCATCTTTAAAGCATTTGCGAAATGCATTAAAATGGCCATTAAACGCGATACACAAAACATGCAGTTACCAAGTACCAAAGGACTTTTATAAAGGATTATCCAATGACAGCATCAGCAGGAACAGCAAAACAGTCTTCCACCATTGGAATCGTCAATTATGGTGCTGGTAACATTTTTTCATTGACCGCCGCCCTGGAAAGGCAGGGTCTATCCTTTGGAATGGTGAATACCGAAGAAGATTTTAGTAACTTTGAACGTATTATTATTCCGGGTGTGGGGCACGCAGGTGCTGCCATGGGCAAATTACGGGCAACTGGCATGGTAAATGCGATTAAGAAATTGAAGAAACCCGTTTTGGGAATTTGTTTAGGGATGCAATTGATGACGAAATATTCCAGTGAGGGGGAAGCAGACCTCCTCAACATCATGCCGCTTGAAACCGCAGGCTTCTCAGGAAGGATACCCTATAAAGTTCCCCACATGGGCTGGAGCCGGATTGAAGTGGAAAAGCAACAACCTCTGTTCTCTGGAATTCCCAATGGTACACCCTTTTACTTTGTCCATTCCTATTTCATTGAATACCATTCGGACTTTACCGCCGCTTCCTGTACCTATGGGGTAAAATTTTCCGCGGCCATCCAGCACTACAATTTCTACGGGGTACAATTTCATCCCGAAAAATCAGGCTCGGCGGGCGAGCTGCTTTTAAAAAATTTTTCAACCTTTTAAAAATAGAGGATCATGTATATTATTCCGGCAATCGATGTATTAGATAAGAAGGTAGTCCGACTCCGAGAAGGGAATTATAAAGAGGTAACCTCTTATGACGTGAGTTTAGAAGAAATGATTGAAAAATATCAATCCAATGGAACTGATTTTGTCCATATCATTGACCTAAACGGGGCAAAAGGTGATTTCAGTAATCAAAAATACCTTTTTGAGATCATCAAAAAGTCAGACATGAAAGTCCAATACGGAGGAGGGGTCAGGAGCATAGAGATGGTGAAGGAATTGACCGATGCAGGCATCCACCGGGTTATCGTAGGCACGCAAGCAATTACGAACCCCAATTTCCTAGATGAATTGAGCACCCTCAATTGTGGCAAAAATAAATGCTCAGACCAGATTGTCATTGCCATTGACGTGCTGGATGAGGTCATTAAATATTCGGGTTGGATGGAAAGCTCACCCGTGAAGCTTATTGACTACATCGACAGATGCTTGTCATTGGGTTTTTTCCGCTTTTTGTGTACCGACATCGACAAAGACGGCAAACTCGGTGGCACCGGCATTAAACTATACAAAAAATTACTGGACCATTCCCCGATCATCAAATTAATAGCTTCCGGAGGGATCGGTTCTATGAAAGACATCGAAGAACTGGCCAAACTTAAAGTAGAGGCCGCCGTCGTTGGAAAAGCGATCTATGAAAACCGCATAGACATTGAAGAAATTAAAGCATGGAACCTTCGCGCACTGATCAGCATCTAGGCACTACCCTCAGCAAGCGGATTATCCCTTGTTTGGACGTAAAAGATGGGCGGACCGTAAAAGGTGTAAATTTCGTTGAATTGCGTGACGCCGGGGATCCGGTCGAGTTGGCCTGGCAGTACTCACAACAGGGTGCCGACGAACTGGTTTTTCTGGACATATCGGCCACTCACGAAGGTCGAAAGACGATGGTCGACTTGGTAAAAGCGGTGGCAAGAAACATCAATATCCCCTTTACCATTGGAGGGGGCATCTCCGCTGTATCGGATGCCGATATCTTACTGAATGCAGGCGCCGACAAGATTTCCATTAATTCTGCCGCAGTACGAAATCCCACACTTATCAGCGACCTTGCCGAAGCTTTTGGCAAGCAATTTATTGTGGTTGCCGTCGACACGCGCCTGGATCAAGGCCACAATTTTGTTCACCTGAATGGGGGGAGGATAAAAACAGACATCCATACCGAACAATGGATCAAAGAGTCGGAAGATCGTGGTGCAGGGGAGATCTTATTGACCTCAATGGATCATGACGGCACCAAATCAGGATTTGATTGTACACTGCTCCATGACATCAACGAATGGCTATCCATCCCCTTGATTGCCTCGGGAGGAGCCGGTAATAGCCAGGATTTTATTGATGTCTTCCAAAAGACCAACGTAGATGCTGCCCTGGCGGCAAGTGTCTTCCACTATGGAGAAATACTGATTCCGGAACTGAAACAAGAGCTTAAAGCCAATGGCATTACGGTACGCGAACATATTTAAACACAAAAAACATGATTGATTTTAACAAAGGGAATGGATTAGTTCCGGTAATTATACAACATTACCAAACCCTGGAAGTGTTGATGCTAGGGTATATGAATGAAGAAGCGTGGGAAAAAACACAAAAAGAAAATACCGTCACCTTCTATTCGCGCTCCAAAAACAGGTTATGGACCAAAGGAGAGGAAAGCGGAAATTCATTGGAAATGATTCAGTACCATGTCGATTGCGACCAAGATACCCTCCTCATCAAGGCCAAACCACATGGGCCTACCTGCCATACCGGCGCACGGAGTTGCTTTCAAACCAGCTATAACCAGAACTTTCTATTTGAACTGGAAAGCATCGTCAAAGATCGTTACGAAAATCCGAGAAACGACTCCTATGTCAATAAATTGAGAAAAAGAGGTATCAATAAGATCGCGCAGAAAGTAGGAGAAGAAGCCGTCGAGACTGTAATTGCCGCCCTTAACCAATCCAAAACAGATTTCATCAATGAATCGTCGGATTTATTCTTCCATTTATTGGTCTTATTACGCGAAAAAGACATTTCCCTCAAAAAGATTGCAAAAAACTTAGAAAGCCGACATGAATAATGGGCATCTTTGAGGGGAAAGGACAACAATATGCCAAGACTTACCATTGAACTAGATGCCATCCTTAGCGGACACCAACACCCGATCTATACCGTCGAAAACGGTCCTGAACCGCATATACTCTTTACGGCGGGCAGTGACAAAGGTGTCGTGCAATGGGACTTAAACAAGATGATATTCAACAAAGTATTAATGAAAGTTGAACGCTCTGTATATGCCCTGCATTACATCCCTGCAATCAACTGCCTTGCTGTTGGAGAACAAAACGGGAAAGTAAGTCTCTACGATTTTCAAACGAATACCATACTTGCCGTCCTTCAACATCATCAAAAAGCTGTTTTCGACATTAAATCCCTTTCCGGCAAGCTCGAATTATTGCTATCCTCCGAAGACGGTTCTGTCTCTGTATGGGACCTGAAAACCTTCAAAAAGATACATGCCTTTCAGCTGACAAACAGCACCATTCGGAACATTGCCGTAAGTCCCGATGAAAAGACCATCGCTTTCGGCACAAAGAATGGCAGCTTGTTTCTCATGAACGCATTCGATTACAGCTTGATCACCCAGCTCAAGGCCCATACCCTTCCCGTGACCTCCCTGAGCTTTTCCCCCGATGGGCGATACCTGTTGTCTGGAGGACGGGATGCACAGCTGAACCGGTATTATACTTCAGATTTCACCTTGAAGGAGCAGATAACAGCACACATGTTCACCATTTACAGCATAAACTATCACCCTGACCTCCCTGTATTCGCCACCGCAAGCCGGGACAAAAGCATTAAATTCTGGGATGCCGAAACGTTTAAACTTCTCAAAATTGTAAGCTTCGAAAAAGGCTATGATGCACACAAGCTGTCCATCAATAAGGCTGTTTGGAACCCTAACAACAATCAATTAATTTCGGTGGGGGATGAGAAATTGGCGATGGTATGGAATGTAGGGTTCCGTTTACGTCACCCTGAGCCCGACTCAGGGTCTATTTAATAGCAACGGACCGTGTCCTCCTCAAAAAATTCCGGGTCAAGCCCGGAAAGACGATGTTTTATAGACTTCCAGAATCCTTTTTCGTATAAAGAGGCAGGTAAGAATCCGTCAACGGTTTACCCGGTTGATGAACGATCACCGCAGAAACCACAGCAGTATCACCTGCTGCTGCAAATTCAAAAGCAATACCTGCTCCCCTATCATCCGTTAAAAAAACAGATTTGCCATCCGGTGTCGAAAACCCCTCTACCGCCATTATCTCGGGAAACATTTCCTGGATATCGGCCTTGGTACTCGCTTCTGAAATTCCCAGATCCGTCATAAATTTAGCGCCGCTCAAGCGCAATACCTGAATAGACTTTCGCATATCCAGATCCGGATCGCAAGACGAAAATACGTCAAACTCATTCGATGAATTGCGCGCGCTATCCGTCCAATACCACATGGCCCAACTTTTACACATCGCCGCATCCCCACTATCTGGTTTCCCGAGTCGGTCAAACAATTTCACCTCTTCCACATCGTCATCCAGCTGGAAACGGCCGATTGCTTTTCCCGGCTGTATGAGTAGGGTATCGCTGCCAATGTTCATAGCGACAGAATCGGGAGTTGAGGTTGATTGAAGCGTATCGTTCGTTTTTTCCTCTTGGCTTAGCCTATTGTTATTGCCTGTGCAAGCAGGAAACGCAAGGAGTACAATTAGCATGGATTTAACCATAACGGAAAGCATTGGTATTTTCGTTCTCTTCTGCGGGTACATCATAATCGAAGGATTTTCTGTTTAAACTGTATTTCAGCCAAATTGTTTGGAGGAGAGGTATTGGGTTAGATCTCTCCACTACGGTCGATGACGACTCAAGCTGTGAACTCACAGTTAACCACTCACTATCCAACCATCCGTTTCACGCACCTTAGCTTATGCGTGTACCGGTTCAGGTCAGAGCTGAAGATTCCCTGTTCGTCAATCCGGTCTATCTTAACCCTTCCCGAGGCATGGATAATTTCCGTAGGCGAAAGCAGCATCCCCACATGATCAACCCTACCTTCTTCACTATCAAAAAAAGCAAGATCGCCCAGTTTGCCCTCCTGAAGAAAATCGACCATGTCCCCCCCTTCCGCCTGTTGATAAGCATCCCGCGGCAGCTGGATTCCAAAATGCTTAAATATGATCTGGATGAAACCCGAACAATCCATTCCAAACAATGAACGTCCGCCCCAAACATAAGGAGCGTTCAAATAAAAACGGGCAGTTTCTTCCACCTTATCGGAAAACGCATGGCGATCAGGTTGTGCCGAGAGCCCCAAAAACAAATACTCCACCTCCCCAATACGGAAACTGTCTCCTTTCAGGCCTGGCAGCACACTCCCCGGCAGCAGGTGCACCAATTCATCAAAACCAACTTTTAAACAAGGTGCATGGGCAACAAGGTCTACCAAGGCCTGGGGCTCCTGTTTCAAGCACTTAAAAAAAGTCTCCGGGATTTCCGTCTGCTGCTTTCCATCAATCCATCCTTCATAAGCATCATGGGCGGATCGTACCAACAACCATTCATTTTTTTCATCAAGTATTTCAAAACACTCCCCAAACAAGAGTTGCGATACCCATTCACTTCGATGTGATGGTTTTCCTTTTACAGGGATAAGAGGCAGGTTACAAATTCCGTACGGCATAGCGATCGTTTAAACATAGACAAAAGTATTAAATTCGTTCTAAAACAACTTGGCTATTTTATTGTTCTTCAGGTAGAACCAATCCCTCAAGACAATGGAACCAATAAGTAATTTTAAGCGAATACTGGTTGCCGTGGATGACAGCCCCTATTCAGAAAAAGCCGCGAAGTATGGCTTTCATCTTGCTAAACTTATGAACGCGCACGTTGCCTTGTTAAACGTCATGGATCCGCCGGCAACGAGCATTACCAGCGACCCCATACTGGGGCAACAACCCTTTCTTACGCCGGATGTTACCGAATTGCAGGAAGAAGCCTCTAGCACCGTGATCGCCAAATTCAGTGATTGGTGGGATGGAGACCAGGCATTGTCCACATTCAGCAAACTCGGAAATCCCAAAGCTGAGATCCTGGCCACAGCCCAAGAATGGAAAGCTGACCTTATTATTTTAGGAACACATGGCAGGACCGGTTTTGATCATTTCATTTCCGGCAGTGTCGCCGAAGGCGTAACCCGGCGGTCCGTATGTCCCGTATTGATCGTTCCGAACAAAGACGAATAAGCAATCTCTCTTTATTCTGACAAAATCACAAACTCCACGCGACGGTTTTGTTGATGTTCTTCTTCCGTACACTCCACGCCTTTCCCACAATGGTTCACCAAACGCGTAAACCCATATCCTTTTGCGGTCAAGCGATCAGCACTGATCCCGTGGGATACCAGATACGCGATGGAGGAATCCGCACGGCGTTGAGAAAGTTTGATATTGTATTCCGCGGAACCCCGGGAATCCGTATGAGCGCTTAACTCAATTTTAGCCGTTGGTGCACTGTTTAAGAATGACAATACCTTATCCAACTCAAGTGCGGCATCAGGACGGATATCAGACTTATCAAAGTCAAAATAGATATTGTTCATCACCACTACCTCTTTCACTTCCACGGGGCGCAAATAGATATCCCTATGGATGACCATCGAACTGTCTATGCCCCTGGTGTTGAACTCTACCGTGCCAGGTTCTTTAAAGCCTAGTTGTTCCGCTTTCAGATGATAGTCGTTTTCTTCCTTCAAGTTAAACCTGAATTTACCCGATGCGTCGGCATTGATCTCCACTGCATTGTCTGCATCCCCATTTGGCGTTAAGGTAACTTTCGCGCCAGATACCGGAAGTTTTGTCTTCGCATTAAATACCCCCCCTTCCAAACTCACCTGAATTTTCTTATCCAAATTAAAGGCATAAATATCATCCGCTCCTGTCCCACCCTGACGGTTCGATGAAACGTACCCTTCTAAACCCTTCTCAAAGCGAATAGAGAAATCATCCTTCGGAGAATTGAATGGATAGCCTAAATTAATGATATCCCCATCATCCTGCACCTTATACACATCCAGTCCGCCCATACCCAGGTGCCCATCAGACGAAAAGTAAAATGTCCCCACTGAGTCCTGCGCAGGGAAACGCTCATTTCCACTCGTGTTGATTTCTTCACCCAAATTCACCGCATCGCCCCAACTTTCATCATCAACACGGGTAACATAGTAAATATCCGTTCCTCCATAACCTCCGGGCATATCAGACGTAAAATAAAGTGTATCTCCTGATAAGCTCAGAAAAGGATCACCGACCGACCACTCCGTGAGGTTGTTATAACGGAAAGGCTTAGCATGATCCATCCCGTTGGGATCGCCTACATCCGCAGTATAAATTTCAATATTAACCGTCAGCTGGTCCTTTGCTTTTTTCTTTTCATTCTTATCCGGTGTACGGGTAACCGGGAATATCATCTTTTGACCATCAGGCGTAAACGTCGGCGGACCGAAATGGTTATTTCCCTTACCACCCAAAGACAATTTACTCAAGGAATCATCGTTCCAGGTATACATACTCAAAAAAGGGTTTCCCGTCCAGCCATAAATAATCTCAGGATGTGCTGCTCCATCAAAACGGTCCGAAACAAAAGTCAGCCCCAGAGGACCCGGAGTAGCACCAAAATCAGATTGCTCACTATTTAACTTCGCTTCATGCTTCACCTCCACATTTTTCAGGGGATGTTCAATCCAATACATTGCCGAATCATTCGACGCGTAAGCTTTCTCCAATTTTTCCTGATCAAACTCCGGATCTACACTTGAATAGCGCTCATATTGAGCTTTAGCCTCCCGGAATTTCGCGTTATTCTGCAAAACTTCCGCATACCGCAAAATACTTTCCGGCTTCGCTTCCTCATGTTGTGCCGCCTTTTGATACCATTCTTCCGCCGCCCGGTAATCCCTTATATTATAATAAGACGCTGCGAGGCGCTCTATCGTATGCAGTTCCTGCTTTTTGGCGTATGCCTGCTGGTATAATTCTATCGCTTTCACAAAGTTAAACGAATTAAACTGCTGGTCGGCTGACTTAAGCAATGCATATTGTGCATTTGCAGACAAGCAGACCACCAATAAAAGCAAGATAACAGATGATTGCTTAATGGCTCGGTTAAAAATATTCATATTTGCGTATTGTTAAAGATGATGACAACGAAAAGATTCTCTATACCTGTTAATTCGTTCGTGTTTCTATTAAAAATAACGGGGAGTACGAACCCGTTGGCTTTGTCGATTCAAAATAAACCCTAATGAAATTTCATGCGTTCCGCCCGTTTCATTTTGTAATTTATTTAAAGAATAATCAAAAGAATAACCGATTCTAAACTGATCACTCACCGTTACTTCCGCCAAGCCAATTATCGCATTGGGAAGTTTCAAATCTGTCGCCATCGTACTCTTTCTGGAGAGACCGGAACGGTACGATAGACCTGCCGTAAAGCGTTCAGCAAAAATAAACGCCGCATTCAAATCCAAAGTAAGTGCCCGGCTATCACCCGATTCCGCATTTTTCAATAAAAAAGAGGGCTTAAACAAAATATCACTTGCCACAGGTACAAGATAACCTGCCGTCAAATAATACTGTTTAATTGGGGGTGTCCCTTGGTGGTCATTCTTGCCATTAAAAATCAGGGAAGCCAACAAATTATCGACCGAGAAACCAGCAAAAAATGTCAAGCTCGAATAATAAACACCGAAGCGCGCATCCGGAAGCAGCGTATTTGGTTTTGCTATTGCTTCGTCATCGGTTGTATTCCAATCATTGTCCCACCCTGTATTATGGAACCCTACCCCCAAACCAAAGGCAAGCCGTTGAGAAGGGTCGGCGCTCACCCTTAGGCGGTAGGCATAATTCGCATACAAAGACATGTTCTTTTCATTGTCCAGTTTATCATGAATAACACTAAGTCCCAGTCCTACTTTTTCATTATTGGTAATACCATCAACAGCCAAACCCATGGTCTTCGGGCTTCCGGGGATGCTAGTCCATTGAGAGCGGTAATACGCATTCATGTTAATCGTTTCCCGATAGCCCGCATAAGCCGGATTGATGTATAAGCCATGAAACATGTACTGACTATATTGGGTATTCTGCTGAGCAAAAGCCGTCAGCCCCGTAATCAGCGCAAAAAGTATTAGACCTAACTTCTTCATATTTCTTAAATTTTCAGGAGCTTGGAACCCCTTTTGTTGCGATTTTAAAATTGAAACCTGCCGGATATACCGGCAAGTTTCTTCTAGTTAATTTATTTTGTAACCCTTATCAACGCGATCGGACCCTTATATGTATCCCACTCATTCGAGGCATTTTTGACTCTCAGGATATAATAGTAAGTACCCTCTGTCAAGTTATCGCCTGTCCAATCGTTTGTATAATTTTCCTTAAAGAAGACCTGATTACCCCAGCGGTTGAGGATCATCAATTCATTCTCAGGATATTGGTCGAGGCCTTTGATCTCGAAGACATCATTCAAGCCATCACCATTTGGCGTAAACACATTCGGGAAGACCAATGGATTCGGCAATACTGTCATCGCTACAGCTGCAGTATTACTCCAGTTTCCATTCTCATCTTTTACACGATACGTAAATGAATCACTGCCTTCAAATCCCCTCTTCGAGGTGTAAGAAACCGAGCCATCAATGCTCACGCTTACTGTACCGCCATTCTTCGGCTGATCAACAATCTCTACCGTCGTTGGATCTATCTTCCATTTTACCTCCTCATCATTCGCCAACACATCGATCACAACCGGAATACCCGATTTCGTTTCCGCACGGTCATCCACCGCATTTGGTGCTTGGTAATCGACAGGAATTTCCGGCGTATCATCTTCATCATCCGGATCCTCCGTCGTTGGTTTATCAGGACCCCATACCGAGATGCCATTGGTAATCGTCGGTGGCGCATTGACCGCAATATCTGCTGTAATCTTCACGGTAATCGTTCCACCTACAGCGATAACTCCATTTGTTGTCACCGTAGCGGCATTTCCAGTACCCGCTGCTGTACCATTACCGCTGGTTACCTCATAACCTGTGATGGTAACACCCTCACCTGGACGCTCCGTCAGGTTAATCACCTTCGCTGTGGCAATTGCTGCCGGACCATTATTCGTTATAGTTACCGTAAATGTGGTACTTTCACCCGCTTTCACACGATCCTCGTCGGCCACTTTCGTGATGCTGAGAACAGACTCACGGTCAACCGGAATCGGTGGTGTATCATCCTTATCATCCGGATCATCCGTACTCGGTTTATCAGGACCCCATACAGAGATACCGTTGGTAATCGTTGCCGGGGCATCTGCATCCACTTTCGCCGTTACCTTCACGACAATCGTTCCACCCACAGCGATGACCTTGTTCGTTGTTACCTTCGCCATATTGCCCGTTCCGGCAATCGTACCATTTCCGCTGGTTACGCTGTATCCGCTTATGCTTACACCCGTACCCGGACGTTCCACGAGGTTGATAACTTTACCGCTGGCAATTTCCGACGGACCATTATTGGTGATTGTTAATGTGAAAGTGGTATTCTCTCCAGCCTTCACCCTCGCCTGATCCGCTTTCTTGGTAATGCTCAATGCCGACTCGCGGTCCACCGGAATCGGTGGCGTATCATCTTTATCATCCTCAGGATCAGTTCCAGGATCTTTATCAGGACCCCAAACCGTGATACCGTTGGTGATCGTCGACGGTGCATTCGCTGCCACATCAGCATTTACCTTCACGACAATTGTTCCACCTACTGCAATCGCTGCATTCGTGGTTACTGTCGCTTTATTGCCTGTTCCGGCTGCAGTTCCATTGCCACTGGTTACTTCATAGCCCGTGATAGCCACACCCGTACCTGGGCGTTCAGTAAGGTTAATCACCTTGCCGCTGGCTATTTCCGACGGACCATTATTGGTGATCGTTAAGGTAAAGCTGGTACTTTCACCGGCTTTCACCCTTGCCTGATCTGCCTTCTTGGTAATGCTTAAGTTCGATTCACGGTCGACCGGAATATCAGGCGTATCGCTGCCATCATCCTTCGGATCCGTTCCAGGATCTTTATCAGGGCCCCAAACATCGATACCATTGGCTACCGTAGCCGGTGCATTCACGGCCACATCCGCCGTCACCGTCAACGTAATCGTGCCGCCGGCAGGAATCACCGCGCTGGTGGTCACCTCGGCGCTGTTACCCGTGCCCGCTGCCGTACCGTTGCCGCTGGTTACCTCATAATTAGTAATTGTTAAGCCCGTACTTGGACGTTCACCTAAGCTAATGATCTCACCGCTGGCAATTGCAGACGGACCGTCATTCGTAACCGTCACCGTGAAGCTTGTGCTTTCACCCGCAGTCACGCGCGCATCATCTGCGACTTTCGTTATGCTCAAGTTTGATTCACGGTCGACCGGAATATCAGGCGTATCGCTGCCATCATCCTTCGGATCCGTTCCAGGATCTTTATCCGGACCCCATACATCGATGCCGTTGGCAACCGTAGCCGGTGCATCCTCATCCACGTCAGCCGTCACCGTCAACGTGATCGTGCCACCCACAGGGATCACCGCACTGGTGGTCACCTCGGCGCTGTTACCTGTCCCCGCTGCCGTACCGTTGCCGCTGGTCACCGTATAACCAGTGACTGTTAAGCCCGTACTTGGACGCTCACCTAAGCTAATAATCTCACCGCTGGCAATTGCAGACGGACCGTTGTTTGTAACCGTCACCGTGAAGCTTGTGCTTTCACCTGCAGTCACGCGCGCATCATCTGCGACTTTCGTAATGCTCAAGTTCGACTCGCGGTCGACTGGGATATCAGGCGTATCGCTGCCATCATCCTTCGGATCTGTCTCCGGATCTTTATCAGGACCCCATACATCAATGCCATTGGCAATTGTAGCCGGTGCATCCGCATCCACGTCAGCCGTTACCGTCAACGTGATCGTACCACCTACCGGGATCACTGCGCTGGTGGTAACCTCGGCGCTGTTGCCCGTGCCCGCTGCAGTACCATTGCCGCTGGTTACCTCGTATTTAGTAATTGTTAAGCCCGTACTAGGACGTTCACCCAAGCTAATGATCTCACCGCTGGCGATTGCAGACGGACCGTCGTTCGTTACTGTAACCGTGAAGCTTGTGCTTTCACCCGCAGTCACACGCGCATCATCCGCTACTTTCGTAATGCTCAAGTTTGATTCACGGTCGACCGGAATATCAGGCGTATCGCTGCCATCATCTTTCGGATCTGTTCCAGGATCTTTATCAGGACCCCAAACGTCGATGCCGTTGGCTACCGTAGCCGGTGCATTTTCATCCACGTCAGCCGTCACCGTCAACGTGATCGTGCCACCCACAGGGATCACCGCGCTGGTGGTAAGCTCGGCACTGTTGCCCGTGCCCGCTGCCGTACCGTTGCCGCTGGTCACCGTGTAACCAGTGACTGTGAGGCCAGTGCTAGGACGCTCACCTAGACTAATGATCTCACCACTTAGGATTGCAGATGGACCATTATTGGTCACGGTAACCGTGAAGCTTGTGCTTCCCCCAGCAATTACACGTGCATCATCCGCTACTTTCGTAATGCTCAAGTTCGATTCACGGTCTACGTCGTAGTCCGGTGTCGTATCTGTACCTTCCGGATTCGATGGATCTCCGTTAGGGTCATCGCTCCAAATATTAATCGTGTTATTGACAATGTCTGCCGCTATATCGGCCGCAACATCAGCGGTCACCGTCAATGTAAAGGTAGCTCCAACGGCAATATCGGCATTCGCCTTTACCGTGAAGAAACCATCAGCATCCGGGGTACCGTTCACTGTTACACCCGTCGCGGTGATACTGGTGATCGACTGACCTGCAGAAAGCACATCTTGTAAGTACAAGGTTGTACCATTCAAGATCGTAGAAGGACCACCGTTGACTACTGTCACCGTATAAACAAATTCCTCGCCTGCAACAGCTACCGAGCCTGGGCCATTCGCTGCTTCCTTCGTAATATTATCAAAGTTGTAGTCACGGTCGACCGGATAAGGTGGCGTAGTGGCCGTACCGTCCGGATTATCATAAACACCCGCTGGGTCATCCGCCCAGATATGGATCGTGTTGAGAACTTCGTCAGCTGCAATATCCGCAGCCACATCAGCAGTAACCGTCAGCGTAAAGGTGCCTCCCGCAGCGATATCCCCATTGGCCGTTACCGTAAAGAAGCCGTCAGCATCCGGGGTACCATTGACCGTAACACCCGTTGAGGTGATGCTGCTCACCGACTGGCCAGCAGACAGTTCATCCAATAGGTACAAGGTTGTACCGCTCAAGATCGTAGATGGTCCTGCATTCGTAACCGTAACCGTGTAGGCAAATTCCTCGCCCGCGATCGCTACTGCACTAGTGCCGTCAACGGCTACCTTCGCAATGTGGTCATCATCAAAACCGTAATCACGGTCGACCGGATAAGGTGGCGTAGTGGCCGTACCGTCCGGATTA
>Ga0164243_10000242_pt1 | contig 119334 bp, 108 predicted proteins | sample OricompcompostOP_FD_108781 | JGI IMG/M metagenome (GOLD analysis project Ga0164243, IMG submission 108781) | Organic Plus compost microbial communities from Emeryville, California, USA - Original compost - Organic plus compost (OP) | ecosystem: Engineered > Solid waste > Mixed feedstock >...
GGACCATCTTTGGATCGCCTACATATCCGATCCGGGCCTGGGCCGGATTAGCGCCGGGTTAGCCGTATCCAATCCCGAGCCTACCTTGGGAGAAACCCGGGAGAGACCCGGGAGAGAGTCGGCACGACACCAACCACGACCTAGAGATGGTCCGAAGAAGATGATACGTTTTTTAAACGGGTATTGACGTTTTTTACAGACTAATTTAAATCTATCCCCCTAAAAAACCGCTTGATTCAAAAATATCAGAAGGAGAAAAAGCTTTTTTGACTAGTAACAAAAAACCGAACTTTGAGGTGTTCAAAGTTCGGTTAATACGTTTCGTGGATTGTATTTCAACTGTACCCAGGGCCGGGATCGAACCGGCACGGTTTCCCACTAGTGTTTGAGACTAGCGCGTCTACCAATTCCGCCACCTGGGCATTCCCTCTCGAACGGGATGCAAATATATTGCTTAATGGGGCAACCACCAAATAAATTTTAAAATTTATTTGGCTATCTTTTTAGGGTAGTTTGTCCCCTACGGCCTTCAGAATGTCGTTGCTTAACGCAAAAATCATCAAGGCCACAATGATTACAAATCCAACCAATTGTGCCCTTTCCATAAACTTATCGCTAAGTGGCTTTCCTTTAATCATTTCCACGATCAGGAACAAAGCGTGTCCACCATCCAAAGCGGGAATAGGTAAGATATTCATCAAGGCCAAAGCCATGGATAACAAGCCTACTAAGCTCCAAAACTTCACCCAGTCCACTTCATCGCCGAACATCCGTGCAATACCAACGGGGCCAGATAAAGCTTTATTAGCCTTCACTTGTCCGGTAACGACCTTACCCAAGGCTTTGGCATTATCGGTTAATGATCCCCATGCTTTTGATGCCCCTATAGGTAGCGCTTCCAAAAAGCCATATTTTAGTTGATCTTGAGGAATTCGGCTCAAGTCGCGCCCCACATATACACCTAATTGACCTTCGCCATTCACCGGAACTTTCAGGCTATCCAGCTCTCCCTTTCTCATGACAACAAGCGAAGCAGTTTTGCCTTTGCTGGGCACTAACGCATCCTGCATCTGATCCCAAAAAATAACCGGTTGCCCGTTTATACTGATCAGGCTATCCCCAACTTGCAAACCCGCCTTTTGCGCATTCCCGCTTTTTTCAAGCTCCACAATATGAGTGATGCGATAACGTGGCATCACAAATTCTGAAATACCCAAATCAGACACTTCGTTTAAGATGTCACCGGGCACTTGCAAGGTTAAGTTTTTACCGTCCCGCAAAACGGTCAATTTGGTGTCTCCGAGCAATACTTTTGGACTGGCAACCTCTTCAAAACGTACAACCCTTTGTCCGTCGATCTCAGTAACCAAGTCACCCGGTTTTAACCCAATCTCTTTACCGATAATACCCGGGGCCAACCCATCTGTTAATTTATCGTTAGGAATGAACGTTTCACCATAACGCAAGGTTAACATCCAAAAAATAAAAATTCCTAAGATGATATTGACAACGATACCTGCCAGCATGACAATTAGTCGCTGCCAAGCTGGTTTAGAACGGAACTCCCAAGGTTGAGGTTCTCCCTTCATCTGTTCAACATCCATCGATTCATCAATCATCCCTGCGATCTTCACATAACCGCCAAGGGGTAACCAACCAATACCATATTCACAATCTTTGTACTTAAAATGAAATAATTTAAGCCCCCATGCATCAAAAAAAAGGTAAAATTTTTCCACCTTTATTCCAAATGCACGAGCCGCTAAAAAATGTCCTAATTCATGTAAAACAATCAAAATAGACAGGCCCATAATTAACTGGCCAGCCATAATTAATCCACTCATTCTTTCTTATTTTTCTATTTGATAGATTTTTTTCTTTTTTGTTACCAATTCGTTTGCCATTATGGCTTTCCTGATCCGTCTGTATCAAATCTTCAAATTTGGGACGATCAATATAAGCAATTTTTTGGAGTACTGCTTCTATAATATGTGTCATTTCCACAAATCCGATAGCATCGTTCAAAAATGCTGCCACAACTTCTTCATTGGCAGCATTCAAAACACAGGGCATATTTCCGCCCACTTTCAATGCCGAATAGGCCAATGCCAAATTTCCAAAAGTAATTAAATCTGGTTTTTCAAAACTTAGGGTAGGATAATCTAAAAAGCTAAATCGCTGGTGACTGTTTGCTAGCCGATCGGGGTAGGCCAAGGCATACTGAATAGGTAATTTCATGTCGGGTAACCCCATTTGCGCTTTAATCGAACCATCACGAAACTGAACCAATGAGTGGATAATTGATTGAGGATGCACAATCACCTCAATTTGGTCGACCGCCAGATCAAACAACCACTTGGCCTCGATAACTTCCAGGCCCTTGTTCATTAGTGAGGCCGAATCAATGGTAATTTTTTTCCCCATCACCCAATTCGGATGTTTCAGCGCTTCATGTTTGGTGATGGTTGTCAGGTAATTCAAGTCTTTCCCTAAGAAAGGGCCACCTGAGGCTGTCAGATAAATCTTTTCCACACTGGTTGTTTTTTCGCCAACCAAACACTGGAAAATGGCCGAATGCTCAGAGTCTACCGGTAATATGGCTACCTGATGGGCTTTTGCTAAATCCCTAATTAATTCGCCTGCAACTACTAAGGTTTCCTTATTAGCTAAGGCAATAGTCTTTCCCGCCTTAATAGCAGCAATAGTAGGTGCCAAACCCACAAAACCAACCAAGGCGGTTAACACCACATCGATAGCCGCCCGTTGCACAACGCTCACCAAAGCCTCGTCGCCGCATAATACTTCAATAGCCTTATCTGCCAAAGCCTCCCGTACCACGGTAAACTTCTGTTTATCGGTAATTACGACTACTTTTGGCAAGAAGAACAAGGCTTGCTCGATCAGTAAGCTGGCGTTACTTCCTGCGGTAAGCACCTCCACTTCAAATAAAGAGGGGTGCTCTTTTATGACGGTCAATGCCTGCGTACCGATACTTCCCGTCGATCCTAATATAGCTACTTTCTTTTTTATCACTTAATATAACCTTGTAATTGATCTGCGATCTTTCGATCATTTGCCAATCGCGGCAGCTTATTTTGACCACCTAACTTTCCTATCGAGCGCATATAATCGATAAAAGTACCTGATCGCAAAGGCCTAATAACCAAAGGTTGCAAAACTTTTCCGCTTATCAAATCAAAATAATAAGTATTCTTTTGTTGGAGCACTTCATCCACCTTCAGCCTAAAATCATCCAAATCTTTAGGTTCTTCGACAAATTCTACAAACCATTCGTGAAAAGGCAGAGAACCTTCTGGAGGATTAACCTGTGGTGCTACCGTAAATTCCGTAATCTCTACATGCTCTGCTTTGGCCACCTGCATAAGCGCATATTCTACTTCCTCTCCGATGACATGCTCTCCAAAGGCCGAAATAAAATGTTTAATTCTTCCGGTGACGACCAGCCGATAAGGATTTAAAGACACGAACTTTATGGTATCGCCCAAATTATATCCCCACAAGCCTGCGTTGGTATTTAAAACCAATGCATAATTTTTTTCCAGCTCCACCTCCCTTAAGCTCAAACGGGTAGGTTGCGGGTCAAAAATTTCTTCAGCCGGTACAAATTCATAAAAAATACCCGAATCGGGGAGTAACAGCAATCCCGGTTCTTTTTGCGAATCTTGAAAAGCAATGAACCCTTCCGAAGCCGGATACGTTTCAATAGCATCCACCTTCTTACCGATAATTTCGTCCAACCGAGCCCGATAAGGCTCAAAATTCACGCCTCCATAAACAAAGAGACTAAAATTTTGGAAGATATCCCTGATCTTCTTTCCTTCGGATTTCGCCGATAAGCGATCAAAATACATCTGTACCCAAGGGGGAATACCCGATATCAAGCGCATGTCTTCGTGAATCGTTTCTTCCACGATGGCATCGACCTTCGACTCCCAGTCGTCCATACAATTCACCTGGTAACTGGGCATTCGGTTACTTTGCAGATAAGCCGGCACATAATGCGCCACAATGCCCGACAAGCGCCCGATTTTTATACCGTTCTTTTCTTTCATTTCCGGGCTCCCCTGTAAGAAAATCATTTTACCATCAACGAAAGAAATATTTCCGGTTTCATGAATGTAGCTGAGCAGTGCGTTTCGCGCACCTTTGATATGTTCGGGCATTGAGGCTTTGCTGATTGGAATATACTTGACACCGGAAGTTGTTCCAGAAGTTTTTGCAAGGTACAACGGTTTACCAGGCCATAACACATCTTCCTCTCCTGCTACTACACGATCAACATAAGGCCTGATTCCCTCATAATCGCGAATGGGAACTCGGTTTTTGAAATCTTCATACCGCTGAATTTCAGAAAAAGCATGGTCCTTACCAAAAGAAGTGTCTTTTGCTTTTTCTATTAGTTTCAAAAGTGTTTTTTCCTGTAATTCAACTGCGTTGTTCTTCCACTTCTCCATACGCTTTGCGACGACATACGCAAAGGGTTTACTCAAAACAGCTTTTAATCCCATATTAATAAACAGTTGACGCGATATCAAATGATGTTATTGATAAATCGAGGATCTTCTTCTCCCTTATATTCTTTCATCATTTGCCGGTATGCCAGTGCTATGGCCACACTTGATAACGGAACAACCAAAAATGAGTTTACCATATTTAATGCTGCCGACAATAATGGATAGGACCTCCAATTAAAATAAATAGACAACAAATGTAATATTGTCAGAAAAACAAGCAAAATTAATAATTTCACAAAATTGCCGCGGGTAATGGCAAAACTTAAACGGATGGATTTAAAAGGTCTTTCATGCCTATCAATAATAAAAAAGGGATAAAAAGACACCCGCATCATAAAAGCAATAAGGAAAATGACCGATAATACAGCGAACAAATTAACGGCGTATGTTGTGCTCTTAAATATATAAATTACAGGAAGAATGATCAATGCCAGCAGGGCAAAGGCAATTAAAATCATGACGAGTAGGCTCAACATAGCAATGAAAAAGTAGCTGAGTTCTTTTCCACTAGGCATGCTTTCGTGCAAAGGAACTGTTTCTTTGTCGTCGTCTACTACATGGAAGATGTATTTGAAAAGCGTAAGCTGTATACCAAAATATAGAACCACAAAGGTAAAAGCCATAAAACCACTTAAGATCCAATTCACATCCTTAAAATAAACGGCCAATATCCCCGAAGCATTCGAAGTAACAAAAAGCAGTAGGCAAAATCCTGCAATGGAGAAATACTTTTTTTTTAATATACCTAAGGCAGCTTGAAGCACCTCATTAACCGCAAAAGTACTGTCTTTTAAAAATTGGATCATTTGAACATGTAAATCAAACACAAACTTAGGTAAATTGCTTAGATATGCAAATTAAACACGTTATTTGGCCGGTTTGGTTGCAAGACAAAAGAGGTTGTATCAAAAGATCCGCCAGTTGGCGGATGAAGGATCCAAAAAGTACCTTTAGTACTTATGAAATAGATTATTCATCACTTGTCTATTCTTATAAGGCATTCATGAACGCTTTGCATTTCCTCGTTCCTACCAATGACAAGAAGTAACATAAGTGCTACTTTTGATACAACCTATTACTAAAAATCTTTAACGCAAAAAGTTCTAGGATACGGTCGACTCCTGATCGCTAATTAGCTTTTTTACATCGCAGGTTCCGGTAGCTCCCCGATACAATAAAGCACCACCTATAGCAATTTGTCCTAACCCCGACAAAGGCCTTTTAAACAAGTCTTTAACCCCTTTGTAAATCATATAGGTACCGGTACCTATCGAAACAATACGTTCCGAAAATTCAATATTTGGTGTTTGCTCCTCTTCTAAAACCACATATTCGCTGTTTCCGATATTATTTGCCATGATAAAAATGTTAAGTTTTACTAAATAACAACTAGTTTACCGTTTAGTTTTCAACAGACACGAAAGGGGATAATCCTTTGATAATAAAACCCTAGCCGCCTGCGCTAGGCTAAAGCGCGGGTATCCGCTTCATCTTATTGTATAAAAAAAGGTCTCCAACCGGGGAGATTGAAGACCTTTAACTAACCAATTATAAACCTAAATTATGAATGACACAAAGATAGTGTACAAGAAACACTATTGCAATAGTATGTGTACGGTTTGACTTTATACTGACAATAGGCAGCAAAAAAGAAACCCTGCAAAGCCTTTTGCAGGGTCTCACAAACCCAATATAAACAAAAACTATCCATAAGACGCTAAAAAAAGGCAATAGTTACATGCTCGTTTATGCATTTAACAAAGTTTAACATTTGGTAGTTAGCTTTCGGCTCTCAGCAATCAGCTTTATCTCCGTTTTACGTAGTATCTCCATTTTTTACCATTAACCGGTTACGTCATTCCCTACTAACGCGTTCCCTATTCCCTACCCTAAATAAGCTTTCCCCGCTTAAAACTTACCACGTATAACGTGCTACTCCAAAAGCTTTTCGCTTTAAAAATACTTCAAAATTAATTCAAATTTATGCCGTACTTTTATACTTTCTAGTTTTTGGCCCGAAAAATACATATAGTATAGCAGATGAAAATTTTAGCTATAGAAGATAATCAAGCACTTTCCAGCAGTATATACGACTATTTAGCTCAGGAAAATTACATTTGTGAAATCGCCTTCAATTTATTTGAAGCGAAAGAAAAATTAACGTTCTATTCTTATGACTGCATCATTTTGGATATCATGTTGCCAGATGGGAGCGGCCTCGAGCTGTTACAGTTCATCAAGCGACAGAAAATAAATGCCTCAATTCTGATTATTTCCGCTAAAGGGGCTTTAGATGAAAAAATACAAGGTTTGGAAAGTGGAGCTGATGATTATTTAACCAAACCCTTTCACTTACCCGAACTACATGCACGCTTGCGGGCTATTCACCGGAGAAAAAACCTGGAAGGAAGCCATATTTTATCTTTCAATGAGATTACCTTAAATACCGATACTTTTGAAGTGTTCGTTCATCAGTGCGCCATAGAAGTAACAAAAAAGGAGTTTGAATTGCTGCTTTATTTTTTAGTAAATAAAAACCGTGTATTGTCCAGGCAAGCCATTGCAAATCACCTGTGGGGCGATTATACGGATAATTTAAGTAATGTCGACTTTGTTTATCAGCATGTCAAAAATTTAAGGAAGAAGATTCACCAAGCCAATGGAAATGATTATATTGACACAGTATATGGCTTAGGCTATAAATTCAATTCGCACGCGGTATGAAGCTGGCTGACAAATTTACGCTTTGGTTTTTGGCTATCGTCTTGTTGATTACGCCGCTTAGTATGTTTAACACGTTCAATACTATCCGTAAACATATTGACAGTTCTGAAATCGATCGCTTGAAACAGGTTAACGATGAGGTTGCCCAAAAGCTCAATCAAGGAATGGACCCCGATCAATATGCAAGGGGACGTCCCATTTCTATTGTGCGTTGGAATGCCGCATTGCCTAAAAACCTTGTCGAAGTCCGAAAAGATAAACCCACCAACAATAAGACGGAAAGCGAGTGCCGCATAACGGTTACTTCCTTTTATAAGCTAAATGGCCAAAATTTTAGAATCTCATCTTACAACTATGTCTTGCAATCCAGTTTGATTCAAAAAAGCATGCTGCAGAGCGGGATTATAAAAATGCTCATTATCGTTGTAACGGTCTTGCTTACCGGACGCATATTATCCAGAAAGATATTATCGCCATTCAATCAGACCTTAAAACAAATTCAAAAGTTCAACCTGCGAAAGAAGCAACCGCTTAGCCTGATCGAAACGAACACCAAGGAATTTTATACGTTGAACCAATTCTTAAAAAAAATGACCGACAAGGCAATTATGGAATATGGGTTGGTGAAGGAATTTAGTGAAAATGCGTCGCATGAATTGCAGACCCCCTTAGCTGTCTTACGGAGTAAATTAGAACTGCTTACGGAGACGGAGATCAAAAGCGATCAGGCATCCCTCATTATGGAAATGCAGAATGCCATTGAAAAACTTTCCCGTATTAATCATTCCCTGCTTTTATTGACCAAACTAGAAAACCAGGAATTTGAAAGCACCGGTTTGATTTCTTTTTCCAAACACATCAAAGATATCCTCAGTTTTTATGAAGACCGGATTTTGATGAAAGAAATCCAACTGCACACGGAAATAGCCGACGATATCCAGGTGAAGATTAACCCAGCTTTAGCCGACATTCTATTTGGCAACCTTCTCAGCAATGCAATACGCCATAATTTTAAGGGTGGCAAAATTGATATCATATCCAATTCGCATCAGCTTAAAATCCGTAATACGGGCCCTGCTCCTATATTCAAAACGGAAGAGTTATTCCATCGCTTTAAAAAAAGCAATCAATGCAATAACAGTATTGGATTGGGTCTTTCTATAGTAAAACAAATCTGCGATATGCATCAGTTCCCCATCCAGTATACTTTTGAAAACGGCATGCACCATCTGGTTGTTACGTACAACACCCATTTTTCATCTCTTTATGCCGTTGATCATCACAAAAGCAACTCAATTGTTACATCTTAATTTAAAAATCACAATGCTTTAGTCGATTCCTTCAAAATATCTTCAAATTTCGTTATTATCTTTACACAGATACTAATGACATCCGGATATTTTGTAAAATTAACAGTAAATTTTGTGAAGAAAATCTTAATTGTGGGTGTGTTTTTACTGGGAAGTGCTAGCTACCTGAACGCACAAAAAAAGCTCACTTTATTAGAAGCGATCCAAACAGCGACAACAAACTATGGTACAATCAAAGCGAAAACGAACTATGCGGCGGCTTCAGCTGCGACGGTGAACCAGGCTAAGCGCGAATATCTACCGAATCTCGTCCTCGCCGGGCAGCAAGATTATGGAACGGTAAATGGCCAAAACGGTCCTTCTTATGGCTTTGGAGGCTATGGTGTGTCCTCATCCGGACTACCTTTACCCGAGCAAAATTGGAATGCTGCTTTCGGCTCCTTATACCTAGCGAATATTAATTGGGATTTTTTCACTTTCGGAAAAATGAAAGAAAGGATTCGGACGGCCAAAGAAATCGCAAACCGCGATACGAAAGATAGGGACCAAGAATTATTCAATCATCAGGTGAAGGTAGCAGCCGCTTACCTCAACCTACTGGCCGCTCAGAAATTAACTATCTCTTACCAAAAAAATTTAAACCGTGCCGATACCTTTAGGAAAGTCGTCATGACACGCGCTTTAAATGGTTTGATAGCCGGTGTCGATTCGTCTCAGGCGAATGCAGAAGTTTCGAATGCTAAAATTGCATTAACCAGGGCAGTTGATTTCGAACAGGAACAGAACAATAAATTGGCGCAACTAATGGGTGTTTCCCCAGAACCTTTTATCTTAGACACCTTGTTTCTTTCCAAGGTACCGGAACATATCCAGGATCCTATAGATACAAGCCTAGCCCAACATCCTACTTTACAGTGGTATCAATCACGGATTGATGTCAGCAAAGAGCAAACGAAATACATCAAAGCATCTCGTTATCCAACCCTATCCCTTGTCGGTATCATTCAAACCAGAGGATCAGGTTTCAGCAGCAGCTATTCTTCTGATCAAACTGCTTTTACATCCAATTATTGGGACGGCATTAAACCGACAAGGAGCAATTACCTCATTGGTTTAGGATTAACCTGGAATTTAACCCAACCTTTGCGTTTATCACAACAAATGAAGAGCCAACAGTATACTACGCAAGGATTAGCTGACGAATACGAATTGGCCAACCAGCAGCTTTATGCACAGTTACAGTTGGCCGAGACCAAGATCAAAAACGCTTTGAGCAATTACCATGAAGTGCCGACACAGGTGAAAGCGGCGTCCGACGCTTTCCTGCAAAAGTCGGTTTTATACAAAAACGGATTGACCAATCTGGTGGATGTCACGCAAGCACTCTATACACTTATCCGTGCAGAAACCGATCGCGATATTGCTTATAACAACGTCTGGCAAGCCCTGTTGTTAAAGGCAGCAGCAAAAGGCGACTTTGATCTCTTTATGCGTGAGATAAAGGAATAACTGATCATTAAAAATACGCAGGACGCTGAACGAAATTTTTATACTTACTTATCCTATTTAGTGCTATGAACTTAATTCGCTTTGCATTACGAAAACCTATAACGATTATGGTTATAGTGGCAGGGCTATTTTTCTTTGGAATTAAAGCTGTTACCTCCATTAAAATCGACATATTCCCCAAACTGGATATGCCGGTTATTTATATCTCCCATCCATTTACTGGTTATACCCCAGAACAGATGGAAGCGTTTTTTGGTAAGCAGTATGTCAATATCCTGTTATATACCAATGGTTTAAAAAGCATCGAAACCAAAAATATACAGGGGCTTACCTTGATGAAACTCAATTTTTATCCGGGCACGAATATGGCACAGGCCGCTGCCGAATTGGGTTCCTTTACCAATCGGATCCAAGCCATTTTTCCACCCGGCTCTAACCCTCCGTTCATTATCCGTTTTGATGCCTCGACCTTACCCATTGGCGAGCTTGTGTTAAGCAGTGACCGAAGAAGCAACAATGAATTGGCCGACATGGCTAATGTTTATGTACGGTCCTCGTTTACCGCCATCAATGGTTTGGTAGCCCCCCCTCCTTTCGGAGGGAATGTCCGCACGGTATTGATTAAAGCCGATCCAAGTTTGCTTCGGTCGCATAACCTGACACCGGATCAGTTGGTAGAAGCATTAAAACTGAACAACCAAACGGCACCATCGGGCAATGTCCGAATAGGCGACAAAAATTACATGACGCCGACCAACACCATCGTCAAAAACATTAAAGACTTTGAAAATATTCCGTTATTTAAAAACGGGGTGCAGAATTTATATCTGCGGGATGTGGCGAAAGTAGAAGATGGCGCGGATATCACATCAGGTTATGCGCTGGTTAATGGAAAACGATCGGTATACCTCAACGTTGCTAAAAGTGCGGATGCTTCGACCTGGGAGGTTGTGCAAAACTTAAAAGCGGCGGTGCCACGCATACAGAGCCAGCTCCCCGAGGATGTAAAGGTGAGCTACGAATTTGACCAATCGGTATATGTCATGAATTCGGTAAAAAGCTTATTAACCGAGGGCGCAATCGGGGCGGTATTGACCGGTTTGATGGTCATTCTGTTCCTCGGAGACATTCGGGGAGCCTTGATCGTGATCCTGACAATTCCAACCTCCATTATTTCCGGCGTACTCTTCCTCAGTCTCTTCGGCCAGACGATTAATATCATGACTTTGAGCGGACTGGCGCTGGCCATCGGGATTTTGGTAGATGAAAGTACCGTAACCATCGAAAATATTCACCAACATCTCGACATGGGTAAACCCAAAGCTTTAGCTATTTGGGACGCTTGTAAAGAGATAGCCTTTCCAAAATTATTGATCCTATTTTGTATACTGGCCGTATTTGCCCCTGCATTCACCATGGGCGGTATTCCTGGCTCTTTATTCCTTCCGCTGGCCTTAGCCATTGGTTTCAGTATGATTGTTTCTTATTTCCTAGCCCAAACTTTTGTGCCCATCATGGCCAACTGGATCATGAAGGTAAAACATCATAAACATCAAGATGGATCCCTCTTAAGCGATGCAGAGGAATTTGAACAAGCGGGCCTTACTGCTGACGACCCGCATGCACAGACCGAACAAAAGATACATGCTATCGAACATATTGAAGAACAACCAGAAAGCAAGGCGAGCACATTCGATCGGATCAGGGCCCGCTATCTTAAGTTCATCGACCGTATGATGCCCTATCGCAAGCCAATTGTCATTGTCTATCTCGTGCTGATCTGCGGATTTGCGGCTTTGCTCATGAACAGCATTGGACGAGACGTACTCCCGAAAGTAAACGGCAGTCAGTTTCAGGTAAGGCTCAGGGCTCCCGAAGGTACCCGAATTGAGGAAACCGAACGGTATACGACAAAGGCCTTGCAAATCATCAAAAACATCATCGGCCCCGAGCATGTGTCGATAACCTCTGCTTATGTTGGCTTACATCCTTCCTTATTTTCCACCAGCCCTATTTATTTATGGATGGCCGGACCTCATGAAGCCGTCATCCAAGTAGCACTTGAAGAAGGCTATAAGGCCGATTTAGATCTTTTGAAGGATAAAATACGGGAACAATTTGCAAAACAATTAGGTGAGGTAACGCCTTCCTTTGAGCCCATCGAGCTGACCGATAAAATTTTAAGTCAAGGTTCCCCGACACCGATCGAAGTTCGCTTTTCGGGACGGGACAAAAAGCTCAATGAGGAATACGCAAGGAAGCTAATGGTCAAGCTCAAGGAAATCGATTATCTACGGGATGTTCAGTTAGGCCAATCAACCCACTATCCTGCCATCAACATTCAGGTAGATCGTAACCGAGCGGCTCAATTAGGTATTGATATGACTAACGTTGCACGTTCATTGATTGCCTCTACCTCGTCTTCCCGGTATACCGATAAAAACATTTGGGTAGACCAAACCAAGGGATATAGTTATAGCGTTCAGGTTGAGATTCCGGAAGCTCAAATGAACAGTGTTTCGGAAATTAGTGAAATTCCGCTGTTAAACAACGCATCCCGGCCGGTATTAGGTGATGTCGCCAACATTACCCCTGGCACAATTTATGGAGAAAGCGATAATTTAGGGGCCATGCCTATGTTAACCGTTACGGCCAATATCAACGACAAAGATTTAGGTGTAGCATCCAAAGATGTAAAAACGGCTATCGCTTCACTTGGCGAATTACCTCGAGGTCTGGAAGTCAATCTCATCGGTTTGAGCGATACACTTAACGATACCTTAAGTAGTTTAGAAGGAGGGCTCATTGTGGCCATTGTGGTTATTTTCCTCATGCTTGCTGCAAATTTTCAATCCTTTAAAGTATCCGGAATTGTGTTGGTAACTGTGCCGGCCGTGATCTTAGGCTCGTTAATACTGCTTTTATTATGTGGTTCAACACTTAACTTACAGTCGTATATGGGTATGATTATGTCGGTTGGTGTATCCATTTCGAATGCCGTATTGCTCATTACCAATGCCGAAGAAATACGAAAGACGAGCGGCAATGCACTTGATGCCGCAAAAAAAGCAGCGGCATTGCGGTTACGTCCTATTGTAATGACGGCGTTGGCCATGGTTGTCGGTATGATTCCAATGGCAAGCGGTTTAGGAGAAGCAGGAGATCAATCCTCCCCTCTTGGCCGCGCCGTTATTGGAGGGCTAGTTGCTTCTACTTTCGCAGCCTTGTTTATTTTACCTTTAGTATTTGCTTGGGGGCAAGGCAAATCGAGTACACAGAGTGTATCATTGGATCCGGAAGATGAAGAAAGTGTTCATTATATTCCGTTAAAATTAACAAAATAACGTATTTTAGTCATTCACAAAGTTATGTATACCAAATCATTGATCTTTGCCTTTTGCCTGATCGGTTCAGGATTCTTGCTTTTCAGTTGTGGAACACCGGTTAAAGAAGCGGAAGCAGAAAACAAGAGCAGTGCAAATTCAGAAAACAGCTTGCCGGCCTTTACGCTCAGTAAAGGCTCGCTTTCATCCACCATACAAATACCCGGGGAACTTATTGCCTATCAGGAAGTCGACTTATACGCGAAAGTAAACAGTTTTGTAAAGAAGCTATACGTCGACGTTGGCAGCAAAGTAAAAGAAGGTCAATTGTTAGCGACTTTAGAAGCTCCCGAAATAGAATCTCAGCTTTCCGGTGCCGAATCGCGGCTGAAATCGCAGGAAGCCATCTATCTGGCCAGCAAGGCTACCTATGAAAGGTTGCTACAAACCAGCAAAACACCGGGGACGGTATCGCAAAACGATTTGGATCTCGCTTTAGCTAAACAAAATTCGGATTATGCACAGTTTCATGCTGCCCAAGCTGCTTTTAGAGAAATTCAGGACAATAAAAATTACTTGGAGGTTAGCGCCCCATTTTCGGGTGTTATCAGTGCGCGCGAGGTGAGTACAGGTGCTTATGTAGGCCCTTCCGGCAAAGGTTCCGAATTCCCGATGTTTACACTGCAAACACAGGATCGTTTACGTTTGGTAGTCAGTGTGCCCGAAGCGTACACCACTTACCTCAATCAGCAAAGTAAAGTCGACTTCACGGTAAAAGCATTACCCAATCAAAAATTCACCGCTAAAGTAGCTCGTTTAGCAGGCGCATTAGATACTAGACTACGTGCACAACGTACCGAAATGGATGTTCATAATACCGATGGAAAATTATTACCCGGCATGGTAGCGGAGGTTTCTATCCCTTTAACCGGAACTAACAGCAACTTTGTGATTCCCTCAAAAGCCGTATTAAACTCAACAGAAGGTACTTTTGTGATTAAAGTGGATCATGATAGCACCAAATGGGTCCCCGTACAAATTGGCCGTCAAGCAGAAGATAAAGTGGAAATTTTCGGTGATTTACGGGAAAAGGATGTCCTGATACAAACCGCTAATGAAGAAATCAGGAATAACGAACCTTTACAAGGAAGTGTGAAGGTCAATTAAAATTAATGCTTCTATATACAGGGTAATTGGCGCGGTGACTAAACTGCGCCTTTTATTTTATTTACGCAAAAAATCAAATCCAAAGGCATTGGCCGCACCCAAGGCTGCTCCTGCTAACACATCAGAAGGGTTATGCACACCTAAGTACATGCGCGAATAGCCTACGGAACTTGCCCAGATAAAAGAAGGCGCAATGACATACCATTTTGAATAAGCACGCGATAAAGCCGTTGCTGTACTAAACGATGCAGAGGTGTGTCCTGAAGGAAAAGAATAGCCCGAAGGTTCGTATACCGCATGAAATTGAATATGCATGCGGAAGGGACGCGGTCGTTTAACGATCCGCTTGATTAGCATATTCAATACAGCCGTGCTGGCTGTGCTTACGGCAATATAAGCGGCATTTTGACGCATTCCCTTATCGCCATCCAACGCACCAGCTATAAACAGTCCGGCCGGTATGGCTGCATTTACATAGTTGTTCGCATCAGAAATTGTTCGGAAAAACTGCGTTTGCCCGGGCGTACGTTTCGCTGCAATATGCTCCAACAGTTGGATATCTACACGATCTATTGCACTTTGGGCAAAAAGAACATGTCCGGAAAAACTCCAAAAAAACACAGACAATGAAAGAAAGCGTTTACACGCAGCTTGAAGAGCGGTACAGCGTAGCATATATCGGAAAGTTCTAAATAAAAAGCAATAATAGCGTTTCCTTCACAAATAAAAAAGGTATTGCACCGGGGAGATGCAATACCTTAACTAACCAATTATAAACCTAAATTATGAATGACACAAAGATAGTGTATAATATACACCTATGCAAACTTTTATATTTTATTTTTGTTAGATTAATGTAAAAACCACTTATCCATATGAATCCCAACATAAAGGCGTCTTGTCTTGCCCTATCGCTAGTTGCGTTTTTCCTGACTGCCTGTAATATGCAGCGTTCGGCAAATGAGCGGAGTGAACCTACTTATACGGATACCGTAGCTGGTCGTTTAGATCACACCGCTAAGCCGTTGGAAACCACCTTAAGTATAGCCGATACCCTTTTTTTTGGCTCAGCTATTCCGTTAAAATTTGTAGTGCGGAATCCTACAGACAGCCTGCAACGATTTTGTAAATGGCACACGCCTTTCGAACCCTTTCTAGCAGACTATTTAATCATTACGGACCGCGATAGTACAAAAGTGCGCTATCGAGGAGCCATGGCAAAACGAATGATGCCTCCCCCGCCTGAAGCTTATTTGGAAGTAGCTCCCCGCGATAGCATGAGTACAACGGTTGATCTTACCAAAGCTTATGCCTTCGATAAACCCGGGACTTACCACATTGTCTATCAGGGGCAACGTATAAGTGGATTAACAGTGATTAATGATGTAACCTTTGCTCTGGCAGAGCGATAATTTTCATAAAAGATTAACATAAAATAGATGGTGGTAAACTCCCATTTTATTAAATTAGTCAGACTATAAATCTAAAAGATCATGAAATTTACAAGAAAAGCAAATGCGAACTGGAAAGGTACCGGAATGGATGGTAAAGGTACGATCAGTACACAGAGCAGCACGCTAGATCATGCCCAACTATCCTATAAAACCCGTTTTGAACAAGGTGTAGGTACCAATCCAGAAGAATTAGTTGCCGCAGCCCATTCCGGTTGTTTCACTATGCAACTCAGTTTTCTGCTCAGTGAAAAGGGATACACGCCCGAAAACTTGGATACGGAAGCACAGGTAACCTTTGAAGATGGTTCCATCACGCATATCAACCTCGTCTTAAAAGGGGAAGTACCAGGCATTTCGGAAGAGGAATTCATCGAATTGGCGAAAAAGGCAAAAGAAATATGTCCGATATCTAAGTTGTTAAACGCCAATATTTCTTTAGAGACCTCATTAATCTAATCCATGATGCATGCATGCTTTTTATCAAGCAGAGATTGTCAAAAGAATAATTAGTCCTTTTGACAATCTTCTTATTTATGAACACCAACCGACAGCTTACTGGTTGGCATAACCCGGATTCTGATCTTCTTCGCTGATATCGTCATTTTGCCTGATTTCCTGAAGTGGTATCGGGTAATACCGGTGATAAGCCTGAATGGAATTGGATTCCCCCGCCCACCTGTTGCGTGCGGGCACCAAACTAGTTAAAGTATTGGTCCTGTTAAGATCCATACGTCTCCATCCTTCAAAGCACAGCTCGCGCATCCGTTCGTCGAGGATGTTGATTTTAAATTCTGCCTGTGACATTCCCGGATTCCATTGTGCTTGGGTTGGCAAATTTCCGCCCCAAGCCCTTTGCCGTACTGTGGTATTGACCAGATTGACGGCATCAGCGGTTTGTCCGAGTTCATTTAATACTTCCGCATAGCACAAAAGCACATCTGCATACCGTAAATAGAAAATATTTTTACCGGAATACCAAAAGCTCAGGGTACCATCGGTGCGGGGATCTTCATACTTTTTAACATGAGGATCCAATTCATCGCCGCCCCAACCGGGTTGCAAAACAGTAAGTACGCCTTTATAGGTAAAATCATAACGGATACTTTCTCCCTTACGGATATCCCCTTCTTCCCAAATACCTCCTTCGCTTTTATCGCTATAACAGTAAACCGTAGGCACCAATAGATCATAACCACCAAAATAGGCATACTGATCTACCGAAGCAACTGCCCTCGATCCCATTTGCCACTGGCATTGATTGTTATCCGGGCCAACGTTACTAAACTGAAACTCATAAAGCGACTCGGCAGTATTCGGATGTGCCGGATCCCATAGGTCGGCATAGTTAGGCACTAAGCTGTATACGCCACTATTGATCACTGCTTCCAGGTTTTCTCTTGCCTTTTCATAGTCGCGTACGCCGGCCTCTTCCGGAGCATATAGGTAAACCTTTCCCAACAAAGCCTGAGCGGCCCCTTTGGTCGCCCTCCGTTTGTCGCTTTGGCTAACCGGCAAATAGGCGATAGCATTTTCCAAATCCTGGATAATATAACGATACACCAAAGCTTGTGGCTGGCGGGCAGTTCCATATTCGGCAAATTTATCTGGGTCGATAACCGGAACATCTCCCCAATATTGCACCATTTCGAAATTCAAAGCTGCCCGGATAAAACTCGCTTCGCCAAGCAAAAGATTTTTACGATCGGGATCCTGTTCGTTTGATTGTAAGGAAGAAATAACACGGGCAGCCGCCGCAATGACCGGCCAACGGCTATCCCACTGCTGCGCCAAGGCACTGTTACTTGGAGATAAAAAACCGTTATAACGATCTAATCCGGCCTGATTCGCATCGGTCATGACCTGATATGCCCCTTGTTGCGCTTCATCCGTTCCCAAGAGAAACACAAAGCCTCCCCGATCTTTCTTGGTATCCCGCCAGCTGGTATATAAGCCCAGCACCAGCGGTTCGATATTATCCAGGTCGTTAAACACCTGTTCTTCCGTCAGTGCCGTTTGCGGTTCCTGCTCCAAAAAGTTGCTGCACGAAGTGGCCAGCAAAAGCAGGATGGATAAGCTATATATAATTGTTGTTTTCATAACTAATCGTTTAATGGTTATTTCTAATTAAAAGCCTAAGTTTAAGCCAAACACAAACATTCTCGCCGTAGGATAATCGTCGCCGCCGGTAGGATCGTATCCCTTATATTTGGTGAGAGTAAATAAATTGCTCGCCGTTGTATACACCCTCAGGTTCTTTAGCTTATATTTCTGCATCAGGCTAGTATCAAAGGTATAAGCCAGGGTTAGGGCATTTAACCTCAAGAAAGAAGCATCCTGCACACTCCAATCGGTATCGCCTACTCCATAACGCCCTCCTCCGTAATAAGCTCTAGGGATATTGGTTTGGGTATTTTCAGGTGTCCAACGTTTGCTCATATCCTCATGCGAGGCATACATACCACTTCCGCCCATCAGCCCCTCATACAGGTAACTTAATGCTTTTGCACCATAATTATAACTAAAGACCGCATTTAAACTTAGTCCCTTATAACTTAAGTCCGTCGAAAACCCGCCGTAGAATTTAGGATCTTTATTGCCCACCACGTAGCGGTCATTTTCGTCAATAATGCCATTGCCATCGAGGTCTACCGGAAGAATATCTCCCGGTTGAACAGTACGGCCGCCAAAATCGATTTGGCTGACGCGGTCCATATCTTCTACCTGCACAATTTTATCGAACTTGTACACAAAAATATTATTGAGCGATTCCCCTAAAAACAAATTACCTTCCCGCTGTACTTCCACACCGGTAAAACCACCCCGATTGTAAATGGCGTTCACGTCGCCATAGAGTTTAGTAATTTTATTCTTGTACGAAGATATATTCAAGCTAAAGTTCCACCGAAAATCCCCTTGATTTAGGATTGCCGCATTCGCCACCAGTTCAAGCCCCTGATTACGTAAGGCCCCTACGTTGGAAATGGTATTGGAAAAACCCGATGTGAGCGATAAGGTGCGCTGCATCAACAGATCGTCGTTGATGATATGAAAATAGTCGAAGCTGAAAGAGAAGCGGTTTTCCAGTAAGGCTGCATCTAACCCGATATTCAATTGTTTCTGCCTTTCCCACTTCAAATCTTCATTACCCAAACGGCCATCCGAAACGTAAGTGACCGAATTATTGGTATAAACAGGCCGGTATAAGGAACGGAAGGCGAAATCAGGTATATTTTGGTTACCGGCAATACCATATCCTCCACGTAACTTTAACAAATTAAACACCTGCTTATCAAAGAATGATTCTTCGGCAATATTCCATCCAAGTGCCAAAGACGGAAACAACCCCCATTTATTATTTGGGCCAAAACGCGATGAACCATCGTATCTACCCGTTAGGGTTGCGAAATAACGGTTTTCGTAACTATAGTTAAAGCGAGCGACATAGCTCATTAACGCATAGGTCGTAAAGTCTGATCCCAGCTGAAAACGATCACGTAAAAATGCGCCACTTAAATATTTATAGGAAAAATCATCTGTAGCAAAACCTAAAGCATTTACCTGATCGTAGTTATAATTGTTTTTGGAGGTACTCATACTCAACAGGCCGGAGAAATGATGCTTTCCGTTAAAGGTATGTTCATAACTTACCGAATTGTCCCACTGCCAATATAAGGTTTCGTCCTTCCGATGCTTCGCTGTTCCCTGAGTGGTATTTCGTAAGGATTCACCGATATCCTTTGGAACATACCAATACGTTTGCGTATTACGTAAATCCAACGACAGGTTCGAGCGAATGTTAAGTCCTTTAATCGGATTAATATTGACAAAATTATTACTCATCACTCGATTTAGAATATTATCGCCGTCAATCCGCAAACTCCTGAGCGGATTATACAGGTCGGTCGACTCGATATTCGCCCAACGCAGGTAATTCCTTTCGTCATCAATCGGCAATAAGGGATTAGCATTTGCAGCAATATTGAACACGCTGCTTCCAAAAAGTTCATTGTCGTATGAATTACTGGCCAGCAACTCTTCTTCTGTACGCGATACCGATGTGTTTGTCCCTACTTTTAACCAAGGTTTAATGTTTTGGGCTACATTTATCTGTCCGCCATATCGCTTATAACCCGAATTTTTCACTAAACCGGTTTGATCCGTAAAGTTTAAGCCGAGGTATACCGATCCACTTTCGGAGCCTTTGGAAAAATTCAAGCTGTGGTTTTGTTGCTTGCCGGTACGGGTAATTTGATCGAGCCAATTATAGCTTCTTCCCGAACGGTACGTTTCAAATTCATAATCAGCAAAGGCTTCTGAGTTGTCTGACAACAGTTGATCGATATACGCTTGCCGATCGGCATCGGGATGCTGATCCATATATTGGTTAGCAAAAGCATCCAGTCTTAATTCAAAAATTTCCTGCGCGTTCATGTACGGAATCTGCTTGCTAAATTCCTGCACGCCGTACCAGCCAGTATAGTTGACCTGCCCTTCACCGCTTCCTTTTTTTGTGGTGATCACGATTACCCCATTGGCTCCCCGTGAGCCATAAAGGGCAGTAGCCGAGGCATCTTTCAGCACATCAATGCTGGCCACGTCATCAGGATTTAGGGTATTGATGGCATCTTCCACGATCAATCCATCTACAACATAAATCGGGTTCCCGCCAAACTGGATGGAATTGTTTCCCCGCACCTTAATAGACGCATTCGCTCCCGGGCGGGGGCTGCTCTGGATCAGGACACCCGGCAGGCGCCCTTCCATTGCCGAATTAACACCTGTCACCGGTAATTCTGCCAATTTCTTACTATCAATACTGGTGACAGCGCCGGTCAGGTCGCTTTTCCTGATTGTTGCACCAACAATAACAATTTCGTCCAACTGATTAGCTGTTGGTATTAAGGAAACGTGGAGTGTTCCACCCGCTACCTTAAACTCCTGCCTCTGGTAACCGATTGCCGAAAACACCAATGTACCTCCAGCTTGAACACGGATGGTATAGGCACCACGTTCATCAGTACTTATGCCGTTATTGGTGCCCTTTTCTGTTACGCTTACACCTGGAAGCATCTCACCCGTATTTTTATCGCTTACTTGACCAGATACTGTAAGCTTTTGCTGCGCTCGGGCGGATTTTATAGTGCAAAAAAACATGGCTATAAAGAAAAAGCAAGCGCACACGAATTTCAAATAGAAGGAAGGTCTCATACTTTTAATTGGTTAATAAATTCCTAAAGTTTAATTAGGTTCTAATTGTGGTAAATTTAGGGGGAGATGCCTTGTGGAAAAATGGACGAACTTGACGAAAAAATGGATTATTTTCTGAAAAATACGGCAATAAAAAAGCCTCCCCTTAAGGAAGGCTTATCTTATGCCAGCAAGAAAGAAGAAAGATTAATGAACCGCTGTTACCTTCAACACCACGCTGGTTCTGTTCGTACTTAATTGTGGGTTAAAACCAATCCGCATCAGAAAATCACCGGAGTACACCTGTTTACTATCAATAGGCGATTTTGCTCCGTTATACAAATTAATCTCCTCCAAACGATATTTTTTTACCGGGTCTAGGCCCTTTAGCTTAATAGGTTCCGTTGTACGCACATCGTAACGGTAATTCACTAAATAATTAAAGAGAACACCCTGTTCTTTTTGTTTGTCGACGTACAGGATACTTGCATAATCCGCCAGTCTGGGATTAGCCAGCCGGTACTGGCCGCCATGCCAGATTACGCCTTTCAATTGATTATAATTTTGAATAGCCTGTTGGCAAAAAGCGATATCTTTTTCGGCTAATTCACTAACCACGATATCAAAGCCTAACTTACCCATCATGGCTACATCCACCTTAAACTTAATGGGCTGTTTTCCCCAATCCGTTACATGATTAGCGCTAGCTATCGCGGGATAGAAATAAGAATACTCATATTGCATGAATATGCGTTCCAAAGGGTCGGTATTATCACTTGGCCAGTATTCGGTAAAGTATTGCAAAGCACCATAGTCAACTCTTCCACCGCCACCAGAGCAAAGCATCATGGGCACTTTTGGGTATTTTGCCCGAATTCTTTCCAACACCTGATAAAGCCCCCGTACATAATCTACATAGAAATTGCCCTGCTCCTTTAAATAGGGTGAATGCGCATTATAAATCACTGCATTGCAATCCCATTTTACATAAGCCAAACCCGGATTTTTAACAAATAAATCATCAAGCGTTTGAAAAACGAAATCCTGTACTGCCGGATTAGACAGGTCTAAGACCAATTGATTTCTAAAATAATATTCCGGACGCTCTGCCTGTTTCACTACCCAATCGGGATGTTTTTCATACAGCTCACTTTTCGGACTTACCATTTCAGGTTCTACCCAGATACCAAACTTCACCTCATTGTTTGCCGCTTCCTTCACTAAAGAAATCAATCCGTTTGGCAGCTTTTCTTTATTTTCTTCCCAATCCCCTAAAGAAGAGGTATCGCCGTTCCGCGGGTATTTATTGCCAAACCATCCATCGTCCAATAAGAAGAGATCGACACCCAGTTTTTTTGTATCCTTTAGGAGGGAGAACAATTTATTTTCATTAAAATCAAAGTACGTCGCTTCCCAATTGTTCAGTAGGGTCAACCGATCTCCTTGGCCATCCAACAACTTATACGTTCGTGCCCAATCATGTAGGTTCCGACTGGCTTTCCCTGTTCCTTCGTCAGAAAGTGTATACAGGAATTTAGGCGTGACAAAAGCCTCCTTCGCCTTTAACACATAATTGGAAGCATAATTATTCATGCCAGCCAATAGGCGTAAGTTGTTCTGCGGATCCAATTCGAAATCCAATTTAAAGTTACCGCTCCATTCCAGTCCTCCTAAAAGTACAGTACCTTCATCTTCCTTAGCAGGTTGACCGAAAGACAACATAAAAGCCGATGGCTGAAAAAGATTAGCTCTCGTCCCTAATTTCGTATCAATCGTTTTAATACCATGTGTTAGCTGGGTTTCTTCCGGCTGCATTTCCCTGGCCCAATCGCCATGATAATGTTTTAACCAGAAACTCCTTGCCTTTAGATTTAAGTTAGCAGAGGCATACTTGGCCAATTCAACAGTTCCTTTCTCCTGATGCCTAATCACGGCCCATTGCTCAATTACATCTTCCGCTACATAAACCCGGTAAAAAAGATCCACCTCAAAAGGATATACCGCATCTTTCAACTGAATCTTTAGCTGGGTAATATCGCTGTCCAGCTGTCGCAATTCATGACTAACATATTTCAAATCCAAAGATTGGTTTCCATCTGCATGCACCACACTGATTGCAGGTTCCAATAAGTTTCGGGATCCGGATCCGGTATAAGCCGCTTTATACATGCCGGTATAATCGTTGTTTTGTTTATACATGGCATTTAAGAACTGATATTCTGCTTGATCGTGTAGCTTTGGGCCTAAATAGGCCATATTTAGATCGCGGTTTTTTTCTACCTGCAAGACTAGGGCCTGGGTTTGACTTTCCAATACCAATTGTTCTTCCGTTTTTAACTCCTTTTGTTGGGCACGGACAAACATGCAGTATAGTATCGCAGCAAATAAAAGCAGGGGTTTTCTCATCATGTTTTATATAGGGTTTATCGTTCTGGTTTTCAAAAATTCGTAAATCGGTAACACACCTGTTGTTCGTAGCGTTCGCCCGGCTTTAGCAAGGTAGAAGGAAAACGACCTTGATTGGGAGAATCCGGGTAATGCTGCGGCTCGAGGCAAAGGCCTTGAAAGGGTAAAAAGGGGTCGGCTAAATAATTGCCAAAATAAACTTGCAGCCCAGGTTGGGTTCCGCTGACTTCCAGCTGCCGGCCACTACTTTCTTCCCTTACTGTGGCCATCAGTTGGATTTCTCCCTGACGCTGAAACGCATAGTTTACGGTAATTATTTCTTTCATGATTTCACGCGCAAAAACACCTTTTCTCAAATCGAACAACGTATCCCGTACATTTGCAATTTTTCCCGTAGGGATATAATGATCGTCAGTAGGCGTATAATAGTCGGCATATAGCTGCAAAAAATGGTTTCCAATATTTCGACTGCCCGATAAATTGAAATAGGAATGATTTGAAATATTAACTACCGTCACCGAATCCGTTTGCGCCCCATATTCTATCCACAATTCATCCCGATCTGTTAATGTAAATGTTACGGTAACTGCCAATTTCCCTGGAAAACCTTCCTCGCCTGACTCGCTAAGATAATGCAATTCTAGTTTTTTTCCAGTATATAGAATGACTTCCCAAACTTTTTTATGAAACCCGTCGTATCCACCGTGTAAATGATTGTGTTTATCTACTTCATTAACAGACAACTGATAATACCGGCCATCAATCTTTAGATTGCCATTTTTTATTCGGTTTGCATAGCGACCTAAGGTAGCCCCTACATAGTACGCGTCTTCTACATAAGCTGATAGCTTGGGATAAGATAACACGACATTTGAAAAGCGCCCCTGTTTGTCCGGCATCATCACCTCCGTAATGGTCGCTCCCAAATTGCTAACCCCAACCTTTATTCCATTTCTATTGGATAATGTATACTGTCGGATTTTTTCACTCATATCCAATAGCTTCCACCCCTTTTAAAAAAGAAACCAAACGAAGGTGTACAAAGGCACCTAAGTGGCTGTTATTATAGGTTAATACCTCGTTAAATCTTTTGCTTGCTTCTTCATGCTGACCAAAACCCAAAGCCGCTAAACCCAACATATACTGACAATGTATCTTATTTTTCCAGGATAAATCCTGATCGAAAACCAGTAAATCAGGTAATGACACGGCCATATAATCGATATGGATTTGATCGTTCATGTGTGCATGACCAAAAGCGTGGAGCTTTTGGAAGATCGCATTTGCTTTTTCCGTTGCTCCCAATTTGATCCAGGCCAATCCCTGATAAAAAATTTTATCAGGTTGAGGATCATTATAGAATATCGCCTGTACCGGTTCTTCTTCCCCTTTTGTTGCCCATTCATAATAGTGCTTGGCTTTCGTTTCTTTTCCTAAACGTTCGTAGGTCAGGCCAAGCAGATAGTGTATATCATTTTCTGGGCTATTCGGCAGTTTTCCCTCCCCTAAATTGGGGGGATATACTTCCATCGCATGAAGATATTGAAGTGCTTTTAAATAATCCTGTTCTAATAAAGCCTGTTTAGCAAGCTCCATTCCGGCAAGAAGGTACTGGCTGGTTACCTTACCTTCACCTCCCTCCCATGGGTGAAATTGACGTTTGGAAAGTAGCTCGAAAGCTTCTTGATGGCCGCCTAGTAAGTTAAAAAGGGTAATCCTTTCGAGGTATAAGTCGTCACGTTCCTCTACCAGATCCGGATATTGATTGAGCAAACTCATGCGCTTGGCTGGCGTTACTTGCTGTAGCTTATATAATTGATCCAGTTCCATCAGTACCCGAGCGTCTGTTTTATCCAAGTTAAAGGCTTCTTCCATGAAGCGCATCGCTTTGGCATAATCTTGTTGCTTATTATAGTAAGCTAGGGCGAGATTTCGCTTAACCGTGGGGAAACCGGGGTTTAAGGCCGCTGATTTTTCCCATGCCGTTATTGCTTTATCCTGTATCCTTTTATCGTACCAATAATTTCCAAGATAATAATAGGCTTTGGCATCGTCAGGGTTTAAAGCTAAAGCCTTCGTAAGTGCCAGCAGATCTTCTATCCGATTTGGAAAGCCGAAATCGGGCAAACAAGCAGCAGCCTTTTGGAAATAGGCCAAGGCCTCCTCGCCCTTTCCTTCTAAATGAAGTGCATATCCGACATGATAATACAATAAGGGTTCTTGCCTTCGATCTCTCCCATCTTCTACTGCCCATTTCAATAATCCTACCGCCTCTTCATAACAGCCCGACTGTGTATAATCCAAGCTATATTCTATAAAAGTAGCTGCACGTCCCTGCATTAATTTAAGCGTTTCTTTTTTAACTAAATTTGCTTCATCTTCATTAGCCAAAAGCCGGTAAAGGATATACTGCTCATAAAGTACTCCGTAATGAAAAGCATCCGACTGTAAAATTGTCTGGCTCAACTCCAAAGCTGCGGTGTACTGCGCTAATTTACGGAGAACAAGCACTTTCAGGTGCAAAGCTTGTCCACTTTGGGCATTCCTAGCCAAGGAAGCGTCCACATGCTCCAATGCCATGTTGAACTGTTTCCTTTTTAAGTCTATTCTCGCCAGCAGCAGATACGCACTGTCTTTCCAGGCCGCGCTCCACGTTGCTTTGTAAAAGAATTCGTAGGCTTCGTCGCAGCGCCCGGTAAAGGTTAACGCCAGGCCCAAGTTATAGAGCACTTCACTATCATAAGGGTTGGTGTTCCGCATGAATAAACGTTCTTTCGCCTTGCGAAAATGATGTTCTGCCTCTTTAAATAAGCCTCTTCGCAAGAGCCACAGCCCCATTGCGTTGTTATTGCGAATATCACCTTCATCGCGCCGAAGCGCCTCTTGGTAATAATCCCTTGCATCAAAGGTCGCGTGGCGGTATTGCTCCAAATGTAAGCCATGTAAAAACAATTCTTCTATCGTCTCCACGTCCTGAGGCCAGGGGGCAGGGTTAGCAGGAGGAGGCAAGACTTCATTCGCTTCCTGTTCTGGCTGATAATCGATCAACAGGTGTCCATCCTGATCAAAAACTGCCAATGTATACGATGCTAGAGCCTCCTGCTTATCCACTTGAAGGTCATGCAAAAAAGCATCTTTAGGCGATAAAGAAAGTATCTTTTCAAAAAAAAGAAACCCGTTTTTCATTAAGGAAATACGAGCATTAGGATAGGTTGCCGTAACATAAACCCCTAAACTTAATAACTCGCCTTGTAAATCCAAATGTACCGCAGCCTTTTTATTGGCATTTTTTACTACACCAATGGTGTGATAGGGCATAAAGTATTGTACAAAGCTTTTGTTTTCATTAGGCTGCAACCAAGAAAAATCAGGTTGGTTATCGGTATACGCCCCGGTCATGAGTTCGATATAAGGGCCGTCTTCATCGGTCAGGTTACGATCCCAAGCCTGTCCAAAATCCGCATTTCCCCAAGTCCATTGTTTTTTTCCGGGTACGGTATAATGATTGGCCACATGCAGCATACCAGCCTGCGCATCGTGTTCATAGCCGCCCATAAAATCGTATTTCGAGTTGACAGCCATAAAAGAGGTCGGAACCGGAATATTTTTATAACGGGAAATATCTGTCCCGGGAGCGTAATCCATCTTGTAATAAACGCCTTTGGCGATGGGGAAAGAAGACACGTCGCGTTTGCCATGATCGAATACCGCATGCACATCTGGCGGAAAGATAGACTGGTAGTGTGCATTAACTTTAACAGCGGGATTAGCCCACCATAAAAAAGTTTGCGGAAATAACGTTCGGTTACTTAAACGTGCTTCTATTTCCAAATACGCTTTATCAGGATATAAGGTAAAACCGGCCATTCCTTTTGTGCGGAACATCACTTCGACTTCATTAACCCAAACCGTTTTAGCACCATCCGACCGTTCTTCAAGCGTATAATCAACCGGCAGGAACGTACTAGGCCGATGATGTTGTGGCCAATTGAATTCGATGCCTCCCGATATCCAGGGGCCTGTTAAACCAACCAAAGCAGGCTTAATCACCTGATTATAATATACAAAATGCCGTTTTTTGATTTTATCATAAGCCATTTGCACCCTCCCGCCTAACTCCGGTAAAATCATAATTTTTAAGTAGGCATTTTCTAAAAACAAGGCCTGGTAAACCCTGTCCTCTTTTTGGTCCATGATTTTTTCAATTACCGCATGCGGATATACCACACCACTACTACCTTGGTATACCCTTTTTTCGAGAAACATGGGATTTTTTTCCGGTTTTCCTACACCGTAAGTGGGAATGTTAATGTCTTCTTGCCAAATCGTTACGCTGGTGTCCATAAGTTGTATAATGGTTTCTAAAACAAAAATAAGTATTGGATCATTGATCGAAATGGAGAAATCGTTTTTAACAATGGATTATTTTCTTATATTGCCCCAAAAAACCAATTATCCATGATCAAAAAGGCAGAAGGATTTGAAGGTGAGCGTGCGATTATCTTACCCCCAAAGATTATTGACGAGTATCGGAATAAGCCGATTACGAAAGCGTTTTATATTACCGATATAGGCTATTATCCAAAAGCGAGATATCATTATTATGATCGTCCAGAAGGCGCTTCGGAGCATATTTTAATCCATTGCATAGAAGGCAAGGGAGTGGCATCCATAGAAAATCGGGACTTTTTGATCCAACCCAACGACTTTTTGATTATTCCTGCCGGTTATTCCCATCTTTACCGAGCCGATCAGGACTCCCCCTGGACCATCTATTGGTTACATCTTAAGGGTAACCAAACAACACCTTTAGTGCTGCGCTTATACGAAAAGCTCCTAGCGCAGAAAAATAAAGTGATGTATAACGAATCCCATATGGCGCTATTTAGTCGGATCTACGATATCTTACAGCAGGGATATAGCCGAGAAAACATGGAGTATATTGCGTTAACACTTCCCATGTATCTTGGCGCCTATCTTTTCAATGATAAATTTAACGCCGGCACCGAAAGTATGGAAGAAGATGTGACCGATATCGCCATCCATTTCCTAAAAAGCCGCATTGCCTTGCCGACTACACTCAAGGAGATTGCCGACCATGTGCATTTATCGGTTTCTCATTTCTCGAGCATTTTCCATAAAAAAACCGGTTATTCGCCTATCGAATATTTTAACCACCTGAAAATACAGCGGGCCTGTCAGCTGCTGCAGTTTACCAATCAACGTGTATTTGAAATTGCCCTAGCAATTGGAATAGAAGATCCGTATTATTTTTCCAGATTATTCCGTACACATATGGGCGTATCGCCCAAAAATTACCGCAGCAGATGGTCTATTCGCAATAGATCATAAAAAAGTCCATGCTTAACGGCTTTTTTTCCATTTTTAAAAGGGGGTGAATGACTAGCTTAGTCCCATCAAATGTAGACCTTATCAATCATGAATAAACGCTATCGTCACACCTGGCTTCTCAGTTTGGTCGCCGCCCTTGGAGGATTATTATTTGGTTTTGATATTGCGATTTTTTCCGGGACAATCCCTTTTATCCAGCCCTACTTTCAGCTCGATGCGGCTAGCCTAGGATGGATTGCCAGTAGCCTGTACATCGGTTGTATTGGCGGCGCTTTTCTTACCGGTTGGCTTACAGAAAAAATTGGCCGAAAAAAGCCTTTATTATTTGCCGCTATTTTATTTGCCTTCTCTTCTATTATGATGGGATTAGCAGAGAGCACCCATTTACTCACGTTTTGGCGAATCATCGCCGGTATAGGCGTAGGCGGAGCTTCTGTATTATCCCCTTTATATATTGCAGAAATAAGTCCGGCCGATATTCGTGGAAAAATGGTATCTATCAATCAACTGGCTATTGTTATTGGCATATTATTAGCGTACCTATCTAATTATTTTCTAGAGCCTCTACATGATAATTGGCGCTGGATGTTTATCAGCGGTGCAGCGCCGGCCACTTTATTTTTCTTGGGTGTATTTCTCATTCCAGAAAGCCCCCGTTGGCTAATTGCAAAAGGTTATGAAGAAAAAGGGAAGACGATTTTAAGGCATCTCCTTCCGGAGGATCAAGTAACGCGGGAAATGCAATTACTATTGCAGCATCGACGAAAAGCTGATCAAAAAACAGCCTTTAGTGAATTATTAAAAAAGGGCGTATTCCCCCTACTACTCACGGGCATTGCCATCGCCGTCTTCCAACAGATATCAGGTGCCAATGCCGTTTTATTTTATGCACCTGTCATCTTCGAAAAAGCAGGTATGCAAGTTAAAGATCAGCTTTTTCAACAGATTTTAATTGGCATTATCAATCTATTATTTACGTTGGTTGCTATGCAGTTGGTAGACAAGGTAGGTCGGAAAAAACTGATGCTCCTTGGTTCCGGTCTAATGGCCTTCTTTTTGGCTATGATCGCCCTTTGTTTTTATAAAGGCTTATTTTCCGGATATGTTTTAAGTGCATTTGTACTTGCTTTTATTGCCACCTATGCGGCCACGCTTGCTCCGGTAACCTGGGTATTAATTGCAGAAATTTTTCCGACTAAGGTTCGGGAATTAGCCGTTTCGATATCTTCTACCTTATTATGGGTAGCCTGTTTTGGATTAACCTATGCCTTTCCAATCATTATCGACCGTTTTTCTGCTCCGCAAACTTTTTTATTATTTTCTGGGATTTGTGTAGTTTATTTTCTATTTTTATGCCGCTTTGTTCCTGAAACTAAGGGAAAAAGCTTGGACGAAGAATTATAAGGGACCGACTAATCAACCACTATATTGTTAAAACACGAAGAAGGCGTCTAAAAGATGCCTTTTTTTATCCTGTATAATAAGCGTTGGATCGGGATTTTAATTCCGTCGGGTTTATTTGGGCAGCAGGTGAGAATCGGAACAAATAAAGCGCATACCTATCGGTATTAGTTCACTATCCAGCATAAAAATCCATTTTAATGATAGTATTCTCCATGTTTCCTATCCCATACATAACATAAATTAGCGCTCGGCAATATGCCGTATAGCATAACCAATTTTAAAACGCACTTGTCAAGTTTTATAAAAATGAGAAATAAACCTTTTTATCAAATCCTGATTTTATCCATCCTTGGAACACTGTTATTTACCGGTGGTAAAGCAGCAGATAAATCATTGTCTGTAGAATCGAAGGATGGTTCGAATAAAATTACCTTGTCGCTAAATGAGAACGGAGAGCTGTACTATCATGTCACCCATAGCAATAAAACAATCATTTCAGATTCTCCGCTTGGCTTAAATTGTGACGATCAGCATTTCACATCCGGACTATCAGTGGCTGAAATTTCGGCCGTTGAAGAAAGAAGGGAAAAATACGAATTAAAAGTAGGTAATTTTAAAGGAATAGATCATGTTTTAAAAAGGAAGAGCATAACTTTCAAAAATAAGCAGGGTGCGTTCATGATACTGGATTTGGTTGCGGGAGAAGAGGGGGTTGCTTTTCGTTATCGATTTCCGGATAAGGACACAAAAGTACGGATGGTAGAAGAGGAAATTACTGGATTCCGTATCGAAAAAAATGCAAAAGGCTGGTTGCAGCCCTATAATAAAGCTGGCGACTATACTCCGGGTTATGAAGATTTTTACCTTCCTGTAAATTCAGGCGACTCCATTAGTCATCCGCGCAATCCTTCTGTTGGCTGGTGTATGCCTGCACTTTTTAACGTAAATGACCGTAAAAACTGGGTGCTCATTGCCGAATCCGGAACGGACGGTTCTTTTCCGGGCTGTCATTTACGGCCGGATGCAACGGGAGGGATCTATAAAATTGCGTTTGCTGAAAAGGACGAGAAATATACGCTGCCTTTAGCAGATAAAGAAAATGCTTATCCCGAATCGAAACTTCCTTGGACGATGCCCTGGAGAGTGATAATTATTGGTGAACAGGCTGGGGACATCCTGCTGTCAACCTTAATCACGGATTTGGCCCCTGCATCTAAAATTGAAGATACTTCATGGATTGAACCGGGGAAAGCCGCCTGGTCGTGGTGGTCGCATCCCGACGATCATTCCCCTGAAATTTATAATGAATTTACCGATCTTGCTGCCTCCTTTGGCTTTAAGTATACACTTTTTGATGCGGGCTGGGAAAAAGCGAATGACGAGGGGGGGATTATTGATCATGCAATCGCTAAAGGAATCAAACCTATGGTTTGGGGTTATTCTTCGCAGTATTTTGATCCGGAAAAAAGGAAAAAAAGATTCAAAGAGCTGGCAGCTATGGGCGTTAAAGGCGTGAAAATCGATTTTTGGTGCTCAGATAGACAAGAGGTGATGGCGGCTTTACAATCGGTTTTTGAAGATGCCGCTAAAGAACATTTAATGGTAAACCTACATGGTACTACCGTTCCGAGGGGCTGGCAAAGAACTTGGCCAAATTTTGTAACCGCCGAAGCGATATTGGGAACGGAAAGTTATTTTTATGAGCCCAGGTTTCCTGAGAAAGCTGCAGAACAGAATACGGTGCTACCCTTTACAAGGAATGTAGCAGGCCCGGCTGACTATACGCCCTTTGCACTGACCTTTAGAAAATATCGCCGTTTAAATACAGCAGTTCATGAACTGGCCACTGCCATGACCTATACGTCCGGAATTATTCATTTTGCTGACTCAAAGGAGGTATTTGATGCACTCCCCCTCGAGGTTAAGGACTTGATAAAAGATATGCCCGCCACTTGGGATAAAACCGAAAGTGTGATGGCCGACCCTGGTAAGTTATTGATCCTCTCCCGTCAAAAAGATACGCTTTCCTATATAGTGGGTATAAATGGTACCGATAAGCAACTACCCATAAAGATAGATCTTGCTCGATACGGAAAGGGGTTTTCGAAATTCAGGATCATTACGGAAGGAGAAGATCCATTAATGGAATTCAACGTACAAACTTATCCGATAACCGCCGATTGGCCCTATACTTTGGCTCCAAAAGGAGGATTTATCATTCAATTTGTTAATGATTAATAATAGTCACCATTTATCGGTCCGAAAAGGTGAAGCAGGCAAACCAGCTTCATTAAATAATATAGCGTCCGGATTATTCGCCCAGGCATGGCGTACCGCTACTGGATTTTCTACTGTCGGACTACTCAGAATAAGTTTGCGCCAATCTTGGATCATTGCCGGAAGCAACTTCCGATAGGCCTCCGCGAGATCAGCGTTCGACTCACCCGGATACCAAATCGTTCTCTTGAAAATAAACGATATGATAAAACGAATGCCCATGTGGAACGAGCAATTTTTGATGCTCCTTAAGATAAGGAGCAAAGGGCTTGACCAGCATATCACGTTCTGTGGCCCCCAATCCGGCAATATCGTAGACAGGCAATCTCTTCCTCATATTCGCTTTTACAACCAAACACTTTAAGTTAAACGATTTTCTTCTGCAATAATAGTAAAGACATCTTTAGTAAAAAGCAGCAGTATTTCATTTACTCATCATATATCGGTAAACATACTCAGAAACGGTTGACAATGCTTCATGTGCCGTATTTTCATCCAACCCCTTGGAAAGCAAAATCAGTACATATTTTCGTCCATCAGGTAAATATACGATCCCTGAATCGTGGCAAATATTGGTAATCCACCCTGTTTTATTCGCTACACGAACCGTTGATGGCAATTTAGCAGGAATGATACCGCGGAAATGCTGCTTTAATAAGATCTCGACCATTTCTTCACTTGCTTTTTTGCTAACCATTTTTCCCTGCGCAATTTCATTAAACAAAACCATGAGGCCATAGGCGCTCACCATATTGTTCATACCATGCGCAAAGGCCTTACCGTCTTCCACCCCCCTTAAAATCTTCATCTCATCAGCCCCAATACGGTGCATGGTTTTCATCACCTTATTAGCTCCTACCTGATCGATCATGATATTCGTCGCCAAATTGCTGCTTTGGGTGATCATTCGGTATAAGAGATCAGCTATCGTTACTTTTGTTCCAATCCGGCGATAGAGGTCCTGTTCACTATCGTTTGATGGATCTAACGCATAATCGCTTCCATCGTAAATACTTTTAAAGGTATTGTATACTTCCAAAGAATCGGAAAGCGAAAACTTACCTCGTTCAATCTGTTTAAAAACCTCGGCTAAAACCGGTGTTTTCATGGTGCTTGCGGCATGATACAGCTGATGAGCATTTAATAGCAGCTTATCTTCGGTACCCACTTCTTGAAAAGCGAGGGCAAAACTGCCTTTAGGATATTTTGCAAATTCAGCCTGTATTTTCGCTTGTAAGGAATCGTTCTGATAACTATTGGAATCAGCAGCAAGTGTAGTTTGCCAGGCAAAACCAGCTAACGAAAAGACAGCGGACAATAAAAAAGCACGGATATAATGGAGCATGTTCCTTAGTTATTAGTATGTATATTGGATGTTGATGTAATGAATAATTATTGATTCTTTAGGGCTGTTAGTTTCCTTTCCAAAAATTCGGCGGTTGCCTTGTCGACCATCACTTGATTATGATAACGTAGCCAATGATGTGTTTCATCGGGTACCATTAGTGTTTCAATAGGCGCTTGTTTTTGTTTTAAGCGCCCAATAAGATCGACACTTTGGTGGAAATCGACATTTCCATCATCGTCACCATGGATGAACAGTGTTGGCGAAGACCAAGTATCCACATAGGAAACAGGTGAAGATGCTTTGGCTAAGCGAACGGCCCGGTCGATATCTGGCGCAGGTTCTGGCATATTAGTGGCAATACGCTCGATATAATTATGCACACCATGAATATCCACACCGGCAGCAAACAAACCGGAGTCTTTACCCAAGGCCAAAGCAGTTAGATAACCACCATAAGATCCGCCATATATACCGATACGTTTAGGATCAACAAGTGATTGTTTAGCCAACCATTCTCCGGCAGCTTTCACGTCCTGATATTCAGCAGCACCAAATCTTCCAGCACTTTTAGGCCGTTGAAAATGATAGCCATAGCCGATTCCTAAACGGTAATTGACAGCCAATACAGTGAAACCCCGGCTAACCAGATATTGATTCAAGGCGTAAGTATTAGCATAATAATCACTGTAATGCCAACCCATTAGCATTTGGCGCGAAGGGCCGCCATGAACAAACACAACCGCAGGATGTTTTTCTGTTTGATTGGCCGGTTCAAATAATTGCCCATACACCATTTCCCCATCAGGGGCTTTCCATTCAACGCGTTTGGGAGTCACCAGCTGGGCTTCAGCCAAAGTAGGCGGCAGTAAGTCCTTACCCAATAACTGTATTTTGCCGTCGGGCGTAAAAGGCATAATGGCCGGCATTGGCGGACGCGAAATAGAAGAATGAATAAAGGCGACTTGTTTCCCATCCCCTGTTAAAACAGGATAAGCCTCAATACCCGCTCCAGAAGTCAGCGACTCCATCGTCGCTTGATCCACCGGTACGCGAAAAATGTGACGGCGATCCATATCATCCGGATCCGGTCCCGTATTGGCACTAAACAACAACCAATGGCCATCGTGACTGAGCTGAACATATTCCACCATAAAATTTCCGGGAGTCAATAAAACAGCATCCCCTCCGGTATCCGGTATCGAATAAAGATGAGGCCATCCGTCTTGATAGGACAGGAACACGATCCTATTTTGGGCGGCCCAATGTAAATTAAACCCTCCATGGGTAATTGGTATAGACCCCTCCAAAGTTTTTGGTGAAGACCATAAACAGTTGGATTGGCCGTCGGCGATGCTAACTTTCCAAATCGACCAAGGGTTGGGATGTTGTACCGTCAGGGAATCCGGAGCGCCTCCCGAAGCGGCGGTACGGACAAAGACGATCGACTTTCCATCGGGCGACCAACGGGGGGAACTGTCCTTGGCAAAGTCGGGCGCCAACCATTGGATCGGTGTTTCCAGATTCCGATATAAGCCAATGAGCGCATGATCACCGCGATTTGACACAAAAGCGAGCATCTTGCCGTCGGGCGACCATTGCGGTGATCCATTTCTCCCTTTTGCAAAAAAAAGTCGCTTAGCTGCCTGACTCCCATCTGTAGGTACAGTCCAAATTTGTCCTTGCCTTTCAAATGCAACCTGCTTTCCATCCGGTGAAATAACAGGGTAATCACCATCGCCCAAACAAACCGTTTTTCCACCCGAGAACGGAATGCTCCAGATCTGCACTTTAGGTTCTATGGGCATTGATGCCGGATTGCGCGGCTCACTTTCATCAAAAGCGCCATGATCGCCGCCCTTCACATAAACTACCCTTTTTCCATCCGAAGTAAGTGTTATTCCCGAAATTTCATCCCCGTTATCCATGGTATAAGCCGTTAGTTTACGTAAGGTAAAGGAAGGCCCTTCGCCAACATAGACATTTCTCTTTCCTTGTTCATTAATAGCCAAAGCTATTTTAGCGCCCTGCGAAGCACTAGTCAAAGCAGCAGGCAAAGGGTAAGAGGTTAATGTTTCTATACTTAGCGACTGGCCAAAACTTTCGGAAGCCAGTCCGATTAGGCATAAGGTGATTTTAAAAATAAGACGTATAAACATAAGTTAAGATCCAATACTAAATAATTAGCGATTTTAAGGTTGGTCCCACCAAAGCGGCGTATCCAAGCTACCATCAGAAGGAACGTTCGAACTATTTCTTCCTCTTTCATCGGCTGGATAAGCCACGTGACGTATAAATGTATTTAAGTAGGCATTAACCGGCATGCGAAAATCCTTATACTGATAATCGTGTCTACGCATATCATTCCATGCTTCTGGATTTAAGTAAGTCACCACATATTTTTCCTTGAAAATTAAATCCAGACTTAAATTACCCGCCCCTACAGCAACTGTTGGATTAGACAAATAATCATCACGATCTGATGCGCTTACACCCAATTTATCCATATTAGACTTAATACCTTCCAAATAAGCGGTATATGCCCGCTGTTGATCGCCCTGTCTCCAAGCTGCTTCGGCTTCAATAAATTTGATTTCGGGATAAGTAATAATTACCAATGAGGAGGTATCGTTAGTTAACACGCAGTTCTGACTGATATAACATTCGTCGTGTATCGTATTCGCTCCGCCAACGTTCCCTTGGCCGTTTCGCGTTCCCACATAATTACCATTTACCGTTTCATCGGTAATATATGCTATCCGTGGATCGACAAGACCATAAGTTGTCCCATTCAAATGGTTAACCAAATTGTCAGAAAGCCATCCTCCAAGTAGGTTACTGGCGTTACTCACAGCCGTTTGCGCCCAAGGGTTTATTCCGAGAAAAACATTCATATGCGATTCGTCATGCAATGAAGTATAGGCACTATCCAAAGCAGAGAGCACGGCTGTTGGATCATACGTTGGTTTTTTGGAAATTTTATTTAGAAATCGTGCTTTTATACCGTAGGCCGTTTTTATCCAAGCTGCTGCATTGCCATGATGCATGAGATCTGCAGTTTCATCTAAGGCAACAGTAAAATCAGATCGTTGTAAATCACCGATACCTTCGTTAATCAATGTCATAGCAGCTTGGTACAAAGATTCTTCATCGTCATAAGTGGGTGTTAATATATTATTGTCTATCCAAAAAGCCTGACTATAGGGTGCACTTCCCCAAGTATCGGTCACCAACCCCAATTGGTAAGCCATTAACAATTTCGCTACGCCCAGGTGTTGATATGCCCCTATACTTTCTGCTTTGACCATCATATCCTTTAAATCTGACATTGCATAGTAAGCATTATTCCATTCCGAGGAGTTATCAGTTACTTGATAAGTATCGGTAGCACCACTTGCTGAAGGGTTAGCTAAGTATTGCGCATAATAAGAAGTAAAACCACCAAAACGTTGCATATTAAGTGCCGCTTTCTGAGTAGCGGTGGTCAGCATGGCATTGATTGGTGGATCTTGCACCAAATTAGGATTTTCATTCTGATCGAAATAATCCTTACATCCTGATATCAGCATTACCGGAAGGACGGCGATGCCGACGAGCGATATCTTTATCTTATTTAATTTCATCTTCATTTCGCTTAAAATCCAACATTTAAGGTAAATAGGAAACTTCTCACCGAGGGATAAGTCATACCTGCAAAGGCATCTACATTCGAACCGCTATTGGTCGTTGTGCTTTCCGGATCAAAACCCGAATAGTTCGTCCATAGCGCTAGATTGTTTCCTGTTACAGATACGCTTGCGTTTTTCACAAAATTATTTTGTATCCATTTTTGTGGAAAACGGTAGCTTAAGGAGACGGAACGAAGGCGTACCCAAGAAGCGTCTTCAACAAAATATTCGGATACGCCACGATGTATATAGCGATAATACCCATCTCCATAGTCTACTCCCGTGGCCGGGTCTACTCCTTGCCCCAACCACACTTCTTTGGTATTCGGTGTACCGTCAGCCAACATCCCTTCAAAAACCAGATGATCGTTTCTGTTTTCAGTATACTTTGCCATGCCAAAGGCCGAATAGAAATTTGCCAATTGATTGTAACGGTCCTGTCCGACCCGCGCATCAATAAGGAAGGACAAGGATAAGTCTTTATAATTAAAAGTATTGCTCCATCCCCCTATCCAATCCGGCTGCACATTTCCCAATTTCTTCTTATTGGCCACCGCATCCAAAACAGGGAAGCCATCTGCGCCGATCAGCAAAGGTCGGTTTGGATCGATTTCAGCACTTTGATCTAAGCCAGCGGCAATTTCATCATCAGTATAATAGCGTTTCAGTGCGCGTCCGTATAAATCGCCATAAGGTTGCCCCGGGATTAACCACATATAGACATTGGAACTTAGGTAGCCAAATTCGTTTCCTGCTTCAATTTGCGTGAGGTCTTCGCGCAGGGAAAGAATTTTATTTCGGTTCGCTGAGAAATTAAGCCGGGTATCCCAACTGAAATCACCCCTTTTTACCGGTGTAGCGTTAACAGACAGTTCAATCCCCTGATTCCGCATACTCCCCGCATTAATAGCTGCAGTAACATAACCAATAGTCGATGAAACTGGAATGTTGATAATTTGATCTTTACTCACTGAATGGTAATAATTAGCATCAAAGCTCAATCGGTTCTCAAAAAAAGCCATACTTAATCCTGTTTCCCAAGTATCTGTAAATTCCGGTTTAAGTGTTGGGTCACCCAATAAGCTAGGTCGCGTAAAGCCGCTATATCCGGTGGGTAGGCTTGTATAATTAGCCCATCCACTGCTCGTTGAGTAAGGATCCGCGTCTTTCCCTATACGTGCATAAGAAAAGCGGAACTTTGCGTTATCGATCGCATCCGGTAAATGCCAGTGATCAGAAAAAATATAACTTAAAGTAGCAGACGGATAAAAGAAAGAATTATTGGGCCGGGCCAAAGAAGAGGTAATATCGTTCCGGCCTGTAACCGTTAAATAGAGATAATCTTTATAGTTAAATGAAAGTTCGCCAAACAAGCCCATTAGCCGGTATTTTTCCAAATAGGTATTAGCGATCAGTGTTTTGGCATTTCCAAGAGAAAACCAATTGTATACCGTTAAATTGGAGCCTTCCGTAGCCTCTCTTCTAACATAACGGTCGTACAGGTCCTGTCCCAGCCGAAGCGTTGCACTGAAGTTGTCCGAAAACTGATGATCAGCACTAGCTACAAATGTACTATTAATGGAACGAAAGTTCTGATTATATACATTAACGAAACCCATACCGGGCGCAGCATCCGTACCATTTTCAGACACCAGACGTTCGCCAACCAAGTCCTGGAAACCTAGGGCTGTTCCTAGTCGGTTATCGCGATAAGTATCAATTCCTACGCGATAAGCTAGATTCAACCAATCAAGCGGGCGATAATTAAAATTTGCCGCGCCAATGAAACGAAGTACATCATCTTTAAAACGATTGGTTTCAGCCACGTATCTTGGGTTATCTGTCGAGCCGTAGGATTTCATTGTTCCATTTTCTTCCAAATAGTCATTTACATCGTAGCGTGGAGTCCAATAGATTAGTTGTTCGATATAACGTCCTGCATTTCCACGGTATCCGCCCGAATTATTTATGCTCATATTGACACCGGCATTGAACTTATCGCTCAATTTGAAAGTTGTATTCAATCTGGCTTGGTAATTTTTGAAATCAGTAGGCGACATTACACCCTGTTGATTCAATTGTGAAAGTGAGGATAAAAAAGTGACCTTATCCGTACCTCCAGAAAAAGTCAAACTATTTTTATACTGTGTTCCGGTTGTAAAAGCATCTTTCACATGATTATAAAGGTGCTCGGGATGCGTCGGATCAATGGCCCGGGCTTCCTCCACCGTAGGCCCCCAGGAAGGCCAAAAAGATTCGGGATCATATTCTCCTTGCCATCCCTGCGTATAGGTATCCTGCAATTCAGGAAACCGCAATACATTTTCAAATCCAGCACTTCCCTGATAGTCGATTTTGATATCGCCGGATTTGCCCGATTTCGTTGTAATCACTACTACTCCATTAGCGCCACGCAATCCATAAAGTGCCGTAGCAGCACCACCACGTAAAATATTGATGCTTTCGATATCGTCGGGATTAATGTCTACGGCGCGATTACTCATTCCTCTTCCCGAAGCGCTCGCTCCCTGTGTAGAAGTGCTGTTATCCATTAATACCCCATCAATCACAAATAGAGGCTGGTTATCCCGATTAGGATCGATAGAGTTTATGCCTCGAATCTGTATTCTGGCTCCTTGCCCCGGTGACCCACCTGTGCTGCTGATTGTCACACCAGCCACTTTTCCTTGCAATGCATTCACCAAATTCGGTTGTTTATTGTAATTTAGCTCTGATGCGCTAACCTGCTGTGCAGTATATCCTAATGAGCGTTCTTCCCTTTTAATACCTAATGCGGTAACCACCACTTCATCCAGCCCGGATGACGATGCTTTTAACCTTGCATTTAATTCATTTCCCGCTCCTACAGGCAACTCTAACGGTTCCATACCAATATAAGAAAACACTAAAGTTTGCCCTATTGCCGCTTGAATACTGTAATTTCCCTCCTCATTAGTTTGGGATCGCATAGCTGTCCCTTTAACGCTTACCGTAACCCCTGGCAATACCTGTCCAGTTTCATCAATAGTAACTCTTCCATGAATTGTCTTTTGCTGTGCTACGGCCTTTATGGAGATAAAAATAAAACACAGCATTAGCCATCGTACCCATTTTTGCATATTCCTGTTATTTTAAGTGGTTAACCTATTGAATAGTTGGCTTTACAAAAAACACCGTTACCCAATTACCGAACGGCCATTGGAAAATTTCAGCATTCCAACCTTCGTGTATTCCCTGAGTTTTAATCTGTTTAGAATTGGCAAGGCCAAATTAAGAAGAAATTTTAATTTTTCTTGCAGTTTTTTTCATTTTTTATCAGTAAAAACGAAGTAGCATGCATAAAAAACAATTATATGCTTCTTTTAATCACATTTTTAGAGAAACAAATGTCTTGGTATACTTTTCATGATATTCTAATCTCATTTTAATTTGGAATAGCAGCGGAAATGTTATTTTGGGCGCTTCAATTATAAAGAGAACGGCAAAAATGAGCGTATTAAAAAAAACGGCTTGGTATTTATTTTTTATATTCGGCTTATCGAGCGAAGCCTTTGCCCAAGCATATAAAGACGGTAAACTTTGGTTGAATGAAGATGGAAGTCACTATTTTAAATTCACCTTACTTTCTCAAGTTTGGCTACGCCATACCGACCTGAATCCAGGCACTACCATTAATGATTATCCAAAGCGCAGCTATACTGATATTGGCATACGAAGAGCACGTATACAAGCTTATGGACAGCTTGCTGATCGCGTATTTATTTATACCCAAATGGGAATGAACAATTTCAGTTTTCTTTCCGACAGAAAGGCCGGTTTTTTCATACATGATATTTTGGGTGAATACGCCTTAATACCCGATAAATTTGCCCTAGGCGGTGGCTTAACAGCCTGGAATGGTTTAACCCGTTTTGCTGCACCATCGACTGCTTCCATATTAGGTGTGGATGCACCACTCTTTGAGCAAACAACGAATGATGTCAATGATCAATTTCTCCGAAAACTTAGTTTATATGCGAAAGGCAAAATCGGTTCATTGGATTATCGCCTAGTAATGAGCAGTCCGATGGCTGTTCAGAAAGCGGCCGGATATTCGTCGGAAATTAGTCGATTTTCTAACTTTTCACCCATGCCGGCAAAAATGCAATGGCAGGGTTATTTTAAATGGGACTTTTTTGATCAGGAAGACAATACAACTCCGTATATGGCCGGTACCTACTACGGAAAAAAGCGGGTTTTTAATATAGGCATAGGCTTTCAAATCCAACCCGATGCCATGTGGCACAGTACGGCCACTGGCGACACGGTAAGTACCGACATGAAACATTTCGCCGTCGATGCCTTTTATGACGCCCCCCTCTCAGACCCTGCTGGCCCATCGATTAGTGCTTATGCAACTTATATACACTTTGATCATGGCCCTGGATATATTCGTCAACAGGCAACCATGAATCCAGCTAATGGGGTCACTGCAAATCCTTTCAGTAACAGTGGAAACGGCTATCCATCCTTTGGTACCGGAAACGTTTTCTACGCGCAGTTCGGTTATAAGTTTAAGGAGAATATGATAGGAAGTACCACAGTTATGCCTTACGTAAGTGGACAGTATGCGCATTATGATCGGCTTAATGATCAAATGTTGTTTTGGGATGTAGGCACAAGTTGGTTATTGAAAGGCAATAATGCAAAATTGACGGTTGCTTATCAAAACCGGCCGATCTACGAAAGCGACGAAAATGGATATGGTTATCTAATCGATCATAAAGGCACGGCCTTAGTACAATTTCAAGTGTTTTTTTAACCTGCTTTTTGTCGGAATCTTCCTTTAAACTGTCGCTTTTACCCATGCAAAACCTAACGTAAACTCCTTATGTTTGTCATACATGTTGCTGATAAACAGACCGTAATTAAAAAAATATGACATTCATGACACCTTGTATGCAGCTCTTTATGTTCCCAGTGGGATATATGCTGCTTGCCGGACCGCTCGCTCCGATGTACTTATCCGAAAAACTTATCCAAACGGATGCAAAAGAAAAAAAAACAACGCCAAAACGTAGTACAAAAGATAATTCTGCTAATTTAAATACATAGAAACAGGAATTTATATTAAACGTTCCTTTTATAGTCATCTTTTTTCGATAAATTCACGATAAATAAAGGAACGTTATGAATCATCAACACCACCCTGTATCGCAACATGAAAATCATACCGGCCATAATGCACCTATGCATGCAGATCATCACTTGATGATGATTGCCGACTTTCGCCAACGTTTTTATGCTACTTTACTGCTTTCCATACCTATCCTTGCACTGTCGCCTATGATTCAGCATTGGCTGGGCTTGCAATGGCATTTTACTGCTGATCGATATATCTTGCTTGCTTTATCTACGCTGGTGTACCTTTATGGAGGTTGGCCTTTTTTGAAGGGTTGGCTGGATGAGATGAAGGGGCGAAATCCAGGCATGATGACACTCATTGGCTTTGCCATTACTGCGGCTTTCATTTATAGTGCCGCTACCGTGTTCGGTTTAGCGGGTATGGACTTTTTTTGGGAACTAGCCACGCTCATCCTCATCATGCTCTTAGGGCATTGGATTGAGATGAAATCCGTAGCCGGTGCTTCTAAAGAATTAGAATTGTTGGTTAAACTGATGCCCGACGAGGCCCATTTAGTCGATGGCAAACAGATTCGTGATGTGAAAACAGATCTTTTAAAAGAAGATCATATTATTTTAGTTAGGCCTGGTGAAAAAATTGCGGCGGATGGAATCGTTATAGAAGGGAAAAGCACGTTAAATGAAAGTATGCTAACGGGCGAATCAAAACCGGTACAAAAGCGAGAAAAAGATCAAGTCATTGCCGGTGCCATCAATGGCGCCGGTTCCTTAAAAATACGTGTAAGCCATGAAGCGAAGGATTCTTACTTAAGTCAGGTTGTTCGTTTGGTTGAAAATGCACAACATGCCAAGTCCAAAACCCAGCTTTTAGCCGATACGGCCGCAAAATGGCTAACCCTTATCGCTATCGTTGCCGGCATAATCACTTTTTCTACTTGGTATTTCCTTGTGGGTCGTGATCTCGCTTATGCCATCGAACGAATGGTAACCGTCATCGTCATCTGTTGTCCACACGCACTCGGCTTGGCCATTCCTTTGGTTGTTGCACGCTCCACATCCTTATCGGCCAAAAACGGCTTGCTGATCAAGAACCGCACAGCCTTCGAAAACGCCCGAAAAATTAATAAAGTTGTATTTGATAAAACGGGCACACTTACCCTTGGAAAATTTGAGGTGACCCAGATTAGACCACTTGAAGCTGATTTCAGCGAACAGCAATTGCTAGGCTATGCCGCAGCCCTTGAGCAACATTCGGAACATCCTATTGCCAGCGGCATTCTTGCAAAGGCAGTTGAACAAAAAATCGATATTCCAAAAGTCGCAAATTTCCATGCTATAACAGGTTCCGGAATAGCAGCTGAAGTAGCTGGACAATCCGTTCAAGTAGTTAGCCCAAGTTACTTACATCGGAACCATATTTCCCTGCCGGATAATTATCAGGAAAAGGCAGTCGCTACAACCGTATTTGTATTGGTTAATAACAGGCCCAAAGGTTATATTACCTTAGCGGATAGCATACGCAAGGAATCCAGTCGGGCCATTGCGATTTTACGTAATCAAGGTATCGAATCCGTATTGTTGACAGGAGACAATCGGCTAATTGCCCAATCTGTTGCAGAGGAAGTAGGCATAAATCAATACTTTGCAGAAGTATTGCCCCATCAGAAATTGGAAAAAATTAAGGCGTTACAAGAAGAAGGTGCTTTCGTGGCGATGACGGGTGATGGTGTAAACGATGCGCCTGCACTCGCACAGGCCAATATCGGTATCGCTATCGGTTCGGGATCCGATATTGCAGCCGAGACAGCAGATATTGTATTGGTAAACAGTAACCCCATGGATGTAACAAAGATGGTCTTATTCGGCAAAGCCACCTATCGGAAGATGATTCAAAATCTCGCTTGGGCAACGGGTTATAATATCGTTGCCATGCCTTTAGCCGCTGGAGTACTTGCCCCTTTAGGCATTTTGCTGAGTCCGGCCGCCGGGGCGGTACTGATGAGTTTAAGTACGATTGTTGCTGCTATTAATGCTAGCTTATTGAAAGTAAAAGGTTAATACTTGACAAGTTGATAAACAAAAGTGTTTTTTGGTAAATTTAGTTATTGACAATCAACTTATATCCAATTCCTCGCACGTTCACAATTTCGATATTACTATCCGCTTTCAGGTATTTTCGTAGTTTGGTGATAAATACGTCCATACTTCTCGCATTAAAGAAATTGTCTTCGCCCCATAGAAAGTCTAACGCCATATTTCGATTCAGCACTTCATTTTTGTATTCTGCCAATAGACTTAACAAGGCCGTCTCTCGAAAGGAAAGCTTAAAAACTTGATCGCCAAAATATAATTCCTGATTAATACGATTAAGCGTAAAAGCGCCGACCGTAAAAACTTCAGGTAAGGGTTCTTTTTTTAAAGGCGTAAGTCGATGTAAGAGCGCATTTATCCGAACCACCAGCTCTTCCATGCTGAACGGTTTTTTCAAATAGTCGTTTCCTCCCATTTCAAAACCCTTAACTACATCTTCGGTGAGCGATTTAGCTGTCAGAAAAATAATAGGGATATGCGGGTCAATTCTTCGGATATCTTCCGTTAAAGCAAACCCATCTTTTTCAGGCATCATAATATCCAACACACAAATATCCGGCTTGTATGAGCGAAAAGCCGAGTACGCTTTGAGTCCGTCTTGAACAAAATAGACTTCAAAGCCTCTTAACTCCAGGCCTTCCTTAACGATTTTACCCAAAAAAGGCTCATCTTCTGCTAATAGCACTTTAAGTTTTCGCATTTCTTATTCTTTCAAAAGACATCGAATGTCCGTTATTTATGACTTTATCGGTAAGGTAATGGTAAAGGTGCTCCCTTTATTTGGCATACTGTCTACCTGAATATGTCCATCATGCTTTTTAACTACCTCTGCGGCATACCCCAACCCGAGTCCGAAGCCCTTGTTATTGTGCACATTGCCGGTGGGCACCCGAAAAAAATTTTCAAATATTTTATCTTGATAGGCTAAGGGAATTCCGATACCGTTATCCTTTACTTCCAATTGTACTTGCCCCTTCCCTATTGTTCGGCAAGAAATAAAGATTGCTGGTTGAGAGCGAACATATTTAAGGCTATTATCCACTAAATTATACAACACATTGGCCATATGGTCCTGATCGATCCAAATTAAAGGTAAGTTTTCCTGGATTTGCAATGCAAGCTTCGCCTCTTTTTGTTCCAAAAGCAACTTCAAGGGCTTCACCGACTCCTCTATCCACATTTTTAAATCCGTTGGCCGGTAATTAAACGGCACTTCACTCCGTTCAAAAGCGGCGGTACGAAGTACTTTTTCGACCATAAAAGTAATCCTTTTCAATTCGTGTTGTGAAATATCCAGATATTCTTGCATCTGATTGGGATTACGTCGGACTTCCACTTGTTTTAAAGCCTCCACAGCCAGAGAAACCGTAGCTATAGGGGTTTTAAACTCGTGCGTCATATTATTAAAAAAATCATTTTTAATATCTGATAGCCTTTTTTGCTGGAAAATCGTTTTTAACATATAAAAATACGCACCAAAAGTAATCGCAATAATAAAGATGGAAGAAAGTAAGACCCACTGCATTTTTTTTATAATGAACAGGAGATCATTATTTAAAGAGAGGTCCAAATAGAACGGTCTTAACATTCCCATCTTAACAGCCGGTACTTTGGGTGTCAATTGGTGAAAGAGGGTGCTATCTGCAACATAGGTACTTTCGTCATGCATGGCGTCCTTCAGTCGCAAGGCAAAAGGAACGTGTATCTCGTTTACTTGCATCAACGAATCCACTTGAGCATGCAATGATCTTTCGAGGTGCTGAAATTCGGTTTGGCTGTAAGGTTGATCAAGAAAGTGGTCAAACTGCTCTTTTGATGTCAATTTAACGATGTGATTCTTTGCATTTTTGCCACCGATAAACAAGGTTCGCTTAAAGCGTTTTGTTGAATCCATCAGTTGTTTGCTTTCGTTCAGCGTATCGCCCTTTGTGTCCGTTTCCAAAGTCGAGACTACCGAAAAGGCGAGTTTTTTTGTGCTATCCCCTTTTCCGGCAGCACCAGGTATTCCAAGGGTATCAAGCGATTGCAAAAATTTCAGTTCATGCTCACCTTCATTAAGTTTCAACCCGCTCGTGGGCATCTCCAGTTGCTGCATATCCGCCAAAATATAATGGCGCTGCAAGGCCTGCACAATATTCATTATTTTCTTATCAAATGCTTCTGCATGGAGTTGATAAGAATTGAACAACCAGTAAGCCTGCAATAAAAATATACCGGCCAAGGAGCAAGCAGCAATTCCCACAATAAAACGGATTCTTCTCAGCATAAATACAAAGCTAAGCTTTAGCTCCCGCATTTCCTTCAGTCGTTAACACTCCTTAGTATCTGTTAACAGTATTTAACAGAAAACCTGCGATTAACACTGTTTAACAATAAAAAATTGAATGAAGGCCAAAAACGCGAGCTATTTTCGCTTAAAATGAACGCTAAAAAAATCATCATGAACAACAAAGTAAAAAACAAAGCACTTTATTGTGTTTTCGGTATCCTATCCTTAATTCAAACGGGATACAGTCAAGAAGCCGGTAATCAGGCTTTTGCCAGCATCCAATATGGTTTCGAACATATTGTTGACACGACGAAACGGGACCAACCCCATAAAGAACATATGATTCTTTATATCGGCAGAGAAGGCAGTATCTATAAAAATTACACACTTGAACAAAAAATGAAAGAGGCTCAGAAGCGTATGGAAGAAAGCGGGGCAATTGCTGGTGGCCGAAATCAGGCTTTTGCCCTACATATAAATGGTGTTTCCAACGAAGAACTCTACACATTTCCAGGGCAACAAGAACTAACGACTGTAAACCAAATTGGCAAAACTACCTACTATATTCCAGAAAGCTATCCGGAGATAAATTGGAAAGTGACAGATGATAAAAAGACGATCGGCGGTTATTCCTGCCAAAAAGCGATTGGCCATTTTGGTGGAAGATCCTATAGCGCCTGGTTTACGATGGCCTTACCCTTCCCCTATGGGCCATGGAAACTGCATGGCTTACCCGGGCTCATTTTAGAGGCTGAAGATGATAAAAAAGAAGTTATTTTCCGTTATATGGGATTCGATAAACTAAGCGACGTACAGGTCGACCTACCGATTCAAATTCCGCAAAATGCCATTAAAACAAACGCAGCAAGTTTTAGGAAAGCAAAAGTTGCCTTTGACAAAGATCCAACGGGCAATATGATGCGCAGTGCACCGCAGGGAGCTAATGTAAAAACAAAAATGGTATTTAAGGATGCCAATGGGCGCGAACTCTCTCCTGATGAGGCTAGGGCTATGCGGGAAATGGCGACAAAAAAACAAGCAACACAAATGAACAATCCGCTCGAATTAGACAACAAATAGCGATATCCACTTAAATCATGCGATTTTTCCTTTTCTTCTGCTGTATGGGCTTCGTCACAGCGACTCTTGCCCAAGAGTTATCATTCACCGGTTCTTTAAAAACGCATGATGGGCGGCCAGTAGCCTATGCCAATGTATCGCTGACCCTCGAAAACGGACAGGTTCTTACTTTTGGAAGTAGCGATGCGAAAGGTAATTTCATCCTAACTTTATCAGACAGCCTTGCCAACCGCAGGGATCTCTTATTAGCAGTAAATCATCTGGGTTATGGAAAAGTCGCCATGCCTTTTCAATCAAGCCAAAAGCACTATGTTATTCTCATGGAAGAACAGACCATTGATCTCCAGGAGGTAGAGGTTAAAAGTCGGCCTAAAATCAATCAATCAGGTGATACCTTAAGTTATGATGTAGGTTCTTTCGCTAAAGCAGAAGACCGATCTATAGCAGACGTACTTCGCCGAATGCCTGGAATCGAGATAGAAGACAGCGGGCAGATCAAATACAATGGTAAGGCCATTTCTAATTTTTATATTGATGGTGATGACTTGTTGAATGATCGTTATGCGATCGGTTCCAAAACCATTCCTCATGATATGGTAAAAGATATAGAAATCCTTCAAAATCACCAACCGATTAAGGCCTTACAGGATAAAAGTTTAAGCGAAAATATTGCCCTTAATCTCAAAATAAAGGAAGAAGCGAAGCTTCAATGGAAAGGGCAAGCAAAAACTGGTTTGGGTTTACCTGAGCAATATGATTTAGAGCTCAACGGTATGTTGTTCAATAAAAAATACAAACTGTTCAACCTTGCCAAGGCTAATAATATCGGGATCGACCTGCAAAACGACCTAAGGGCTTTTAACGAGGATAACAAACGCGCGGCTATAGATGATAACCGTCCGACTGGTCTATTATCTTCAGGTACCGCTCCAGAACCTAATTTACCTAAAAATCGCTACTACTTTAATCATTCAGAAGAACTCAATGCGAATAATTTGATTAATCTTAAAAACGGCTTACAACTAAAAACAAATATAGGTCTATGGCTAGATAAGAATCAAATGAATTATAACAGTTTCAATGAAGTTTATTTCGATCAGGATACCATTCGTTATCGGGAAGACCAACGTGTCAGCGCGCAGCCCTATCAGGTTCACCTGGCTTTACAAGCTAAAAGTAACAAGGCTAATTATTATTTCAGCAATACGCTTCAGCTTGACCTCGACGGATCTACACAAGAGTCGTCTTTAAATACCAATATTATGCAGATCGAGCAACAATTAGATGTTACCACACGAAACTTTTCCAATAGTTTGGAATATATTCCACATACTTCCAACAATATTTTTCGGGTTAATTGGGATCTTTATCACGATCAGATTCCGCAAAGCTTATCGATTTATCCGGGTATACAAGAGGAGATACTTCATGACAGCCTGGCTTATCAGTGTACACAACAACGGATCGAAACACCTACGTGGTTCAGCAATTTTTCTTTGGGTTATACGATACCTAAAGGGAGTATAAAGCAACATTACCGATTGGGTACATTAAATGAATGGCAACACATGTACTCTTCTTTATTACTTATGGAACCTGATGATTCCTTTACTATTTCCGAAAATATCAAAGATAATCATTTGCACTGGCAGCGGCATCGACTTATGGCTTCGGCTGTTTACGAATTTAAGGATGCGCACTGGGAAGCTCAACTCTCCCTCCCATTAGCTTGGCAATATATTCATTATAACGATTCTGGCTTTGATTTGGATGAACAACAACACAAATTGCTTTTTACTCCGTCATGGCGATTAAAATACTATACGACGGCCGAAGATTACCTTGCATTACAATATACCGGAAACAATAAAATGGGCAATATTAACGGAATATACGCCGGAACAATATTGAGCAATTATCGCAATCTTTCAGGTAATAGTTCTGGCTTGCAAGAGCAACATATACATAATGGCGGCTTACAATACAACTTTCAGCGCAATATCAGCATGTTGTTCATCAATGCCGGTATTAATTACAGTCGAACGATCGCTAGCGCCATTGCATCTAGAACGGTCGACAGTACAATTAGCCGTACCGAATGGCTTCCTTATCAAAACATCAGCAGCAATTTAAGTCTTAATGGTGGAATCAGTAAATACCTATTCGATCTGGATGCGACAACCGGGCTTAAGCTTTCATGGAACCGCGCACAGTTCAGTCAGTTAATGAATGGACAGCTCATGCCTTATCAACATGTTTCTTTCACACTGAGTCCTAGCATAAAAGTACGTTTATGGGATATAGTGGAAGCCAATTACGAAACCAATGCGACCTGGACAAGCAGTCGCCTAAGTCCGGAAGCGCAGCTAAATATCCCACATCAGCAAATCTATACGTTAGATCAGTCAATGAATTTAAGTTGTACACCTTTGTCCCATAGTTTTATACAAATCAGTGGAAGACATCTTTATACCAATCAGGCACAAATGGAAAATATCAATTATTTTTTTGTCGATGCTACTTTTCGCTATCAACTCAACAAACAACGCATCGATTTCCAGCTCGATCTAACGAATATCACTAATATCCAGCAATACGAAACCTATTCTTTATCCGCCAATCAATTTGGTTATCAACGTTATGACCTCCGCGGGAGAATGCTTATGTTGCGGGCCAGCTTTTATTTGTAGCTTGTATTAGCCACTAAATCAGCCAGCAAGAAAACAAAATAGCTAAATAAAAAGTTTAAATGGATTAAAATTAACCGCTAGTTGGTTTTTCGGTAGTTCCATATCGCCCATGCATTCAGGAATACTGCAAAACCACATAGATAACCAAATTCGAGATAAATATGTTCAAAGGCACTTCCTTTAAGCATGATCATGCGTACAATACGGACAAAGTGCGTCACCGGTGTCAGTTCAGAAAGAAAACGGGCCCATGTGGGCATGCTCTCTGTAGCGGTAAAGAAACCACTCATCAACATAAAAATCATAATAAAGAAAAAAGCGATAAACATCGCCTGTACCTGATTTTCACTGTATGTGGAAATGAGCAGGCCAAAGCCCAATAAAGCAATGAGATAAATCATAGCAAAGGCATACAACAAGAAAATATTCCCAACAGGAACAATGCCATACACGAAGCGGCATACCAGCAAACCCAAGGAGAAGATCATCATGCCCACTACCCAAAAAGGAAGCAGTTTACCTAAAATAAACTGCCATTTTTTTACAGGACTTACATTGATCTGTTCGATTGTCCCCAGTTCCTTTTCGCGAACAATATTCAAAGCGGTCATAAAACCGCCAACCAAAGTAAGTAGCAACACTAATATGGCCGGAACGACGTAGAATTTATATTCAGCCAATGGATTAAACCAATTTCTTTGTAACAATCGGATATCGCCCACTGTATCGAATCCCTCCGTAATCAATTGCGCATTAAAATCGGCAATAACGAGACTCAGATTCCGGCTACCTATCCCGGCTTTTGTACCATTGATCGCGTCGGCAGCAAGGCTAATCGATTGCCGCCCATTTCGGATTAAATTTTGCTCAAAACCCATTGGAATTTCCATACTCATATCGGCATCTTCTCTTTCTAAATAAGACAGCGCACGATTAAAATCCTGCTCGATGCTGATTAGTTTAAAGTAACCTGAAGAACAAATCTTATGGATAAGTTTTTGCGAATAAACGCTGTAGTCATGGTCAACAATAACCAAGTTAACTTGCTTCACATCAAAATCCATGGCTAAGGGCAATACAACCAACTGTATCATAGGCATAGCAAAGAGCATGGCCAATATTGTCCGATCACGAAAAATCTGTCTAAATTCTTTTCTCAATAAATAATAAAGTACACGCATGAGCAGGCGTTTTTATTGTAACCTGATTTTAAATTTCCATAATGCAAGGCTTAAAAGCCCGATAGCCATAGCGGCCAAAACCAGCGTTTCTTTCCATACATAATTAAAACCCAACCCTTTTAACATCACTGCTTTAACAATGAGATAATACCACCTCGATGGAACCAGATGAGATATGACCTGAAAGAAAACCGGCATATTTTCTAAAGGCATAATAAATCCTGTGAAAATCAATGTAGGTAACATCATGCCCATCAGGGAAATCAGTAAGGCCGTCTGTTGACTATTGGTTACATTGGAGATCAACAAGCCTAAAGATAAACACGTAATAATAAAAAGGGTGCTTTCCAAAAAAAGCAAGACGATATTTCCCCGGATTTCGACGTTTAATAAATATACCGACAAAAGCAGAATCACGATAAAATTCAGCATCGAAAGCAACAAATAAGGCACAGCTTTCGCTATCAATACCCAAACCGGCTTAAAAGGTGAAACCAATAAAATCTCCATAGTGCCGCTCTCCTTCTCTTTTACAATGGCGACGGAAGTAAGTGTCGTACAGACAATCATTAAAATAAGCGCCATTACGCCGGGAATAAAGTTTAAAGACCCATTTCCCTCCTCATTATAAAGCATGCGGATTTCCGGCACAATCTGATAAGGTAGCGCTTGTTCCGGATACCTTTGGGTTTGGAAATCACGAATAATAATAGTTAAATAATTGGTAATGGTTTTCGCGATATTCGGATCGGTACCATCTACTAAAAGTTGAAGTGTTGTCTGTTGGTCTCGATTCAAATCTCTTTCAAAAGCAGCTGGAATAAGTAAAGCACATTTCAGTTTTCCTTCTTTAAACGCTGTTTCGATCTGTTGCATGTGCATATTAACCGTTTCCACGACAAAATAATCAGAAGCCGCCATTTTTTCGATCAATAATCGGCTATCGCGATCATGAGCCTGATCAATAATAGCCATGTGAATATTTCTCACCTCACTGGTCAGTGCGAAACCAAACAAGATAATTTGGACTACCGGCAATCCAAACAGGATCAATAAAGTACGCTTATCGCGAAACACATGGTAAAACTCTTTTCGTATAAAAACCGCCAGTTGTTTCATTTTTTTGCTTTCGGCCATCGGTATTCAGCGATCAGCTTTTACTTCAGGCAATTTATTGTTTACTTGCTACTTTTATTTATAAGATACAGCAGGGCTCAACTGTCGCTTCGTTTTGCTCCTCTAGCTAGCTGATAAAACACATCATCCATACTTTTCGCATCAAATCGCTGTTTTAAATCTTGTGGACTGCCCAAGGCTTCGATTTCCCCGTCGACCATCACCGAAAGACGCCCGCAATATTCGGCTTCGTCCATATAATGTGTCGTTACAAAAACAGTAATCCCATCATCAGCTGCTTTATAAATCATGTCCCAGAATTGTCTGCGGGTAATCGGATCTACGCCGCCGGTGGGTTCATCCAAAAACACGATTTGAGGTTGGTGAAATATAGCTACTGAAAATGCTAATTTTTGTTTCCAACCCAAGGGAAGGGCAGCAACCATTTTTTTCGCTTCCTTTTCTAATCCTAAATCTCGGATCAAATAAGCGCCACGTTCGCGAATTTCTTTATCTTTAAGACCATAAATACCACCAAACAATTCGATATTTTCAAGTACCGTCAGATTTTCATAGAGTGAAAACTTCTGGCTCATATAGCCGATATTTTGCTTAATCTTCTCTTGGTTCTTATACACATCATAACCAGCTACATAAGCACGACCACTTGTAGGATAAGATAACCCACATAACATGCGCATGGCTGTTGTTTTCCCTGCACCATTTGCACCGAGAAATCCAAAAATCTCTCCTTTTGATACCGAAAAGGAAATTTGATTTACCGCATAAAAATCGCCAAAACGTTTGGTTAGCTCTTCGCAATGAATAACTTGTTCGTCTTTCATTTTTACAGTCTTTACATGTCTTACTTTGTTAACCGGATGAATAAATCTTCAATACCCGGTTTTATTTCCTCCACCACAATTTCCACATGCCCCGCTTTACGTGCAAAATCGATTAAATGCGGAGTACCTTCTTCGTCATACGCTTGCTTTAAGGTAATGTGCAAATATTCGCCAAAAGCATAACAGCTTTCTATTTTAGGGTCTGTGCGTAGATCAAGCATTAAGTGATAAATATCGGCCGATTTTGCTGCATACAATCGGCTAGGAAACGAACGGATAAGCTGATCTGGTGTATCGACGGATAATATCCTGCCTTGTTGTATGAGCGCTATGCGTTCACAACGCATAGCTTCGTCCATATAAGGAGTGGAAACCAATATCGTAATCCCCTGGTTTTTCAATTGGTTGAGCATATCCCAAAACTCACGTCTGGAAACCACGTCAACACCGGTAGTAGGTTCATCGAGCAACAGGATGCTCGGTTTATGGACTAACGCGCAGCATAAGGCTAATTTTTGCTTCATTCCGCCCGAGAGTTTTCCCGCTCGCCGATCGGCAAAAGGCGCCAATTGTTCGTATATTGGCTTGATCACCTGATAATTATCTTCAATATCAGCAGCAAATAAAGCAGCAAAAAAATCGATATTCTCCCTAATAGTAAGATCTTGGTAAAGCGAAAATTTACCAGGCATATAACCAATTAGCTGCCGTATTTGGTGATAATCCCGTTGAACGTCCAAGCCTTCTACCGCTACTTCTCCGCTATCTGGGTTAAGCAAGGTTGCCAAAACCCTAAAAATGGTCGTTTTCCCTGCTCCATCCGGCCCGATAAGACCAAAAAGCTCTCCTTTTCCTACTTCAAAAGAAACCTGATTAACCGCTTTAACCTTTCCTTTTTCATAGGTCTTGGTCAAATTCCGAATATGTACCGCTTGCTTGTTCATTCTTTTTTATGATCAAAAAGGATTTGGCCATACATGCCTATTTTGAGGAAACCGTCATTTTTCACCCGAACTTTTATCGCATAAACCAAATTTGCACGTTCGTTTTTCGTTTGGATCGTTTTGGGCGTAAATTCAGCTTTATCACTGATCCATTCTATTACACCATTATAAGTTTTATACCCGTCCTTATCCCGGTCGACCTGTACCCTGACCTGCTGACCGAGTTTAATTCCATCAAACAAAGTTCCGGGGACATAGGCGCGGAGCAGGAGACTAGATACATCCGCAATGCGGTATAAAGGTTTACCTATTGTTGCCATTTCATGGGCTTCCATGTATTTTGTCAGCACCGTTCCTTTTACGGGATTGATGATACAGCTTTTGGCCAGCTGATCATCCAACTGCTCCAGCTGCACATACAAAGTAGCGGTTTCTTCGTTAAGGGCAGTTGAAGTAATGCCCAACGTTGATTGCTGGGCAACAATTTGCTTACGAATAACATTCACCTCCGCAGAAGCATCATCATACTGCTTTTGCGTAGCCGCATCCGCTTGTAAGAGATTCGCCAGGCGTTCCTGCTCATTTTTGGCATGCCTTAGCTCTTCCTGCAAGGCAGCCAGTTGCGCCGCAATATCTGGGCGTTTACTCAAAATCGCTGTAATTCGGGCCTGCAATTCCTTTTTTCGTAAATAAAGCTGAGCAGTATCAATATACCCCAAAGATGCGCCAACATCTAAATGTTGGCCCTCTTCAACCGTAAATTGCTTCAAAACACCGTTAGCTTCCGCAGGGACCAAAGTTTCTACCGCTTCGAATGTTCCGGAAGCATCATAAGGCAGCGGTTGATTTCCACAGGCCGACAACAGCCATAGGCCCGCTGCGAGAATGATGTGGTTGTTGTTTCTGTTTTCCATTTTTTAGCTGTTATATCATGAAGATGTTAAAAAGTCTGTCATTCTGGTGAAAGAAGAATCTAAATATCAGTAATCTTTAATAAGAGAGATCCTCTTGCCTCACCTGCCGGTAGGCAGGGAATGAAAAAGGGAGCGAACTATTATTGCCCCGTTGTTATTTTCCGTTGATATTGTGCCGATAATAGCTGAATTTCATGCAACATATGGCTCCGCCTTGCCTGATCTTCGGCGTTGACTTCTTTCAAATAATCGTTAGTTGTAATTGTTCCGTTTTCCAATTGCACCAAGGCTGTCTTTTTAATTTGGTTTCTTAGTGCTACGATTTGTTTATCCGTTTCTAAAAGTTTACGATACCGTTCCACATTGGCATTTTCGTGATGCAGTTGATACTGCGTATTAAAACGAAAAGTCTCTTCTTCGGCCTTGATACCCTCCCGGTTATACTGCAAAATGGCCTTCTCCCTTTTTGCCGTGTAAAACCCCGAAAAATTCCATCGTAAACGCAGACCACCGATGTAATAGGCATCAAAATCAGGATCTAGGATATTCAATGCCGGTCGCCCATATCCACCTTGAAAAAAGAAATCCAATTTCGGACGATTTCGGACACGAATTCCCTCTTCCTGCACGTCCACATAGCGTAACCGACGCTGATATAAGGCCAACTCCGGACGGTTTATTTCTTCGGATAAACCAGGAGAAGCCGGTCTAACTATGCGGACATCTGCTGCTAGGGTCTGATCCAAAAAAAGTCCTAACATGGCCAGATAAGCCTTTCTCGAAGCTTCCAAATCAATTTGTTGTTGTTCTACCGTTAGGCTTTCCGCTTCTAAAATGGATGCATTGCTTTTTAATGCAGTGCCATTCGCAATGGCCGCCTTGATCTTTTTCAGCCCGAGCCTGATATCTCCTCGCCTTAACTGATTTAACTGCAACTGTGCGTCGATCAACAATAAGCCGAAATAAAGCTGATTAACACGTTCCTTGATCTGGTAGAGGCTCACTTCCAATTGTTGCTGTTCAACTTCAGCCTGGAGCTCCCTATCGGCTCTCTGTTGTTGAACCGCACCGCCGTCATAGATAATTTGGTTCAATTCGGCATATAGCTTATATTGGTCTTTGTTAAGTGTTGGGATATCGATTCCGGGCACATTGACTGGAACGATCGTTACTGCAGATTGATAGGTAGCCTGACCGAGGAGACCGACTTGAGGTAAATAAGCCTTTGAAGCATTCGCTATGGAAAAAAGCTTACTTTTTTCGATCAACGCTCGCTTTTTCACTAGTGGATAATTTTTTACCGCCATTTCCTGACAATATTCCAGACTCAATACTGAGTGATCTTGAGCCCAAGCACCAATTAAACAAAACAATCCTGGTATCAAACCGACACCTAATTTTAGTCCGAAATTCATAACCATTTTATACTTAGCCGTTTCATTTGGTTTATTCAATATTTTTAATCATTTGATTAAAATAGTTGCAAAAAAATATGCGGATATCATTAAAATTCTAAATGCAATAACGATTCAAACCACTTCGGAATCATTTTCTTTCGCTCTTCCATGATTTTTTTGAATTCTACTTCGTTCAGACCGGCAGCGGTTGTCAATACCGGTTTCGCAATAAAAGGAAATACCGCCATTCCTACCAAATTAATTAGAAAATGAAGAAAGTTAATATCCGGACGCACTTCTTTTAACTGTTTAGCAAAATAAGAATTGAAGACATCATGCTTTACCTGATTACCAAAAAGCTCGGGGTTGTTTCGTATTTCCCCCATTACAAAAAGCGGTAATTCAGGGTGAAGCATCAACAACTCTATATAATCATGAGCTACCTGCTCCACCTTTTCCTTAATACTTGTCCGCTCATTATTTAAAATTTTCACAACAATGCCGAAGAATTGCAAAAATTTTTCTTCCATTACCAAATGAAAAAGTTTTTCCTTACTCCTAAAGTAATAGTTGAGCAAAGCCAAATTCATACCTGCTTCTTCTGCAATATCCCGTGTGCGTGTCGCAGCAAAACCTTTTTTCATAAAAACCGTTCGGGCAGCATTTTTTATCCGCTCTTCCGTTGAAAGATCTTTGGCCTTTTCCTTTCTCTTCATATAAACAACAGTTCCTTAAACAAAGGTAGTAAAGTGTTTCTGATTTAAAAATATTTTTTAATCAAATGATTAAAAAAGACAAAACATGCTAAAATTCAAAAAAAATACACCGATCAATCTGAATATATCGTTTTCAGTTGATAGATCGAGTCAATTTAGCTAAGTTTGTGCTTATCATCATTGCTTCTGGGTTCTTTGCCTATGCGTAAGCTCAAAAATCTACCGGTACAAACGCTAATTCAAAAACATTATCTCAAAATAGAACGCCTGCACAAAGGTTACCATTTTCTTTCCGCTACACCGCACCGCCATGATCATTACGAGTTAATTTGGGTATTGGAAACCGAAGGCGAACATTATATCAACTTCAGGCCTTATCCTTTTATTAAAGATCGGGTTTATTTTTTACAGCTCGGACAGGCACACCAAGTACCTGAGTTTGATCGGGAAGGTTGGATATTCCTGATTAGTGAAGAACTGCTTCAGGATTTCTTTCGATCGCATCCGGAAGAAGAAGGTAGAGGTCTGTTTGACGCATTTGGTAGTTATCCTTTTGTTGATATGACACCTCATATCCTCCATTTTTTCCACCAGACGACCCTCCTCCTTCAAACAGCGCTGAACCATGAGCAATCTGATAAAAATATACTTTTCCACCTAATCAGCAGTCTTTTGCTCGTTTTAAACGGCAGTTATACTTTAGGAAAAGGAAACACCCATTTATTAGATTCTGAACGGAACATACTATTGAAACTCAAAGGCCTTATCCAGAAACATTATCGGGAAGAGCACGGGCTGAACTTTTACCTTGACCGTCTGAATAGTCCTATTAAAACACTGAACCTCATTTGCCAGCGTATAACAGGAAAAACGGCCCATGGCTTATTAGAAGAAAAATTGTTGGCAGAAGCAAAAATGGCTCTGTTGAGCACCGACCATAGCATTAAAGAAATTGCTTTTGAACTGGGTTTTAATGATCCAGCCTATTTTGGGCGCTTTTTTAAGCGACTTACTGGCCTGACCCCGGCAACTTATCGTACTGAACATTCCTAAAAGTACCAGATATCGTCTAAAAATCACTATTCTTCGATGCGATATCTATCTAATTTTGCGGTCATGATCAACGAACGGAAAAACGTTATTTTAGCACTAGTTGTCAGCATCATCGCTGCACTATTTTTATCTTCTACCTTTACAATCAATAGTTTACTAGCCCATACCGGTAGCTATTGGGCATGGACGGCCTGTTTAAGAAGTTTATTTATGATTCCTATTATGATTGTTCCCTTGTGGATATGCAAGGGACTCCGGCCACTGTTACACACCTTAACGAGCTATTCCGGACTATTTATCAAATGGGGAATTATTGGATTTGGCGGGTTGTATACTTGCGTGGCTTTAGCCTCTTTATTTATTCCCGGATGGCTGGTAGCCGCCACTTTTCAAATCAACATTTTAGCAGGCTTGCTACTTTCACCAATTATTTATCAAGATCATCGAAAGAAGATTCCTTATCGGGCTTTATTGCTTTCTGCTTTCATTGTGGCTGGCGTATTGGTTATGCAATTGGATAAAATGAGTCAGTTGCACGATATCAAATCACTTAGTGTCAGTTTTCTCCTAGTATTAATTGGTGCTATCGTATGGCCTTTGGCTAACCGTAAATTGTTACTGGACTTAGATCATCGTGGTGTCCATCTGAATGCCACGCAACGTGTACTCGGTTTAACCATAGGTTGCCTACCTTTGTTGTTATTACTGGCCGCGTATGCTTATTATCAAGTGGGTTTTGCACCTGTTCTTCAATTAAAGGCATCTTTTTACTCCGCTCTTTTTTCTGGATTTATTGGCGGTGTGTGCTTTTATCAGGCAACCCAAATGGTAAAACATCACCCCGTTGCTTTGGCCACCGTAGAAGCTACACAGGTATTTGAAATATTTTTTACGCTAATCGGAGAAATTTGGCTAATCGGTGCAGCGCTACCCAAGGTTTATGGTTTACTTGGAATGAGCATGATTCTTATTGGCATGACGGTACAAATAAGCTATACCTTAAGGCAATCAAGGGAAAGATCGTTTCCGCTGATCGCAAAAGAAAATAACAGCGGCATTTAATGGTTATTTAATAGACGCAATTGACGACGGATATACTTCCCCACTGGTGTCAGATCGCTTTTCTTCTATCCCCTTTTAGAGGACTAGGATATAACAGCGCAGTAGTTTCGTCTTTATCCGTAATATTCCAGTTCGCCCAGCTCAATTGATGCCGTTCCATCCAATTTAACCAACTGTCCGCTTTCAGCTGATCAAAACCGTCGGCTGCGCCCACTCCCCATTCGGTTACGAAAAGACGCAATCCAGCTTTTATGGATTGGCGTTAACACTTAACAGAGCTGGAAGACAACCTTTATGTTTGGCAGCAGAATTGCTTTTTATCTGATTTCAATAGCACAAACATGGTTTTAATTTAATTATCTTTGAGCGCGCATGGTAAAAAACAAAAACTTTGTTCTTATTACGCTCATGTTGGCCACTTCTATGGCCGCTATTGACAGCAGTATCGTTAACGTTTCTTTACCAGTTATGCGCCGTGATTTTGGCGTAGAACTCAATCAAATTGAATGGGTGGTAACGGCGTACATGATCTCGTTCTCCTTGTTTATTCCTTTAACCAACTGGTTAAAAAAACGTTTTGGTTACTACTATCTTTTCTTAGGAAGTATCGTCATTTTCACGCTTGGATCTTTGCTTTGCAGCTTATCGACCAGTTTGGAATTTTTGGTCATTTCACGGGTTATACAGGCCATAGGCGGAGGATCACTGTCGCCCACATCACTGGCCATATTGAGCGAGACCTATCCAAAAGAAGAAAGAGGCAGTGCCATTGGTTGGTGGGGAATGGGCAATGTGATGGGGCCTGCACTAGGCCCAACTTTAGGTGGAGCCTTGACGCACTATCTAGGATGGGAATCGGTATTTTATATCAACCTACCCATTGGAATCTTAACCATTTTATTTGCCTTACGTTATTTAACCTTTTTGAAAAAGGATGAAGATAAAACAAGTAAATTTGATTTTAAGGGCTTTGTCTTGTTTTCCATACTCATCACCGCCCTACAATACACCATATCTTCGATTGGTAAATACGGTTTCCTCTCTTTACCTTTTGGAATTGGGTTACTGATTACCTTGACTACTTTCCGTTTCTTCGTCCGATCGGCCAAAACACCACAACCATTATTAGATTTAAGTGTGTTTCGGATTGCACAATTCAATATTGCCGCTACGATAACGGTTATTCGTTCACTTGCCCTTTATGGCGGCATGTTTTTCTTACCTTTTTTACTTCAAGGCCTATTGGGCTATAGTGAAATGGAATCTGGATTCCTGATGTTACCTAATGCATTAATTATGTTGGTAACCCGACCGATTTCAGGAAGGCTGGCCGACAAAGGCTTAATCCGTAATATCTCGATCAGCGGCATACTGATCGTTGCTTTTTCCTTTTTTCTGTTTTCGCGAATTGATATGGGTGCTTCCATATGGTTTATCATACTCACTATGCTGCTCAGGGGGTTAGGTATGAGCTTTTTAGTTGCCCCCGTATCGACGGCCTTGCTCAACTCGGTGAGTCCGGCGCAAACGCAAACCGCTACCGCTTTAAACAGTCTGCTTTTACAAGTCGGCGGCTCAATAGGTATCGCCGTCAGTGCAGTTATACATACCTTTATCCAGGAATATTACCAGCAGCGATACAGCGATCAAATGGCCGAACACTTTGCGCTTCAACACAGCTTTCAGATTACCGCTTTTATCATTTTATTAGCTGTTATTCCGGCCTGGAAGCTCCCTCAAAAAACCAAGTTCAAATTCGCTTTACGTAGTAAGTTGAGGAGAAAGAGAGGGCATGTCAGTGCAGAAGAAGGTGCAGAAGTCATCAAAAAGCAAAGTTTTTAATCCGGCAAATCATTATTTTTTATTTAAATTTAAAGGCAATTCTTGTTAAATAGCATCAGAAATGAGTAAAATAGCATTAATAGGTGCTTCGGGCTTTGTAGGAAGTGCCCTCTTAAAAGAAGCATTGGATCGAGGCAATCAGACGACTGCTATCGTCCGTCATCCAGAAAAAATCAGCATAGAAAATCCGCTGTTGCACGTTGTCGGTTTAGACATCAATAAGGCAGACAAGCTGGCCAAGCAGCTTGGGGGTCATGATGTAGTTATCAGTGCTTATAACCCGGGTTGGACCAATCCTAACATTTACGACGATTTTATAAAAGGGGCACAATCTATACAGCAGTCGGTAAAACAGTCTGGTGTAAAGCGTTTTATTGTTATCGGAGGCGCTGGTAGCTTATATATCAATGGAGTACAGCTTATTGATACACCAGAATTCCCTGAAGTCTATAAACCTGGTGCCCGTGCCGCACGCGATTACTTCAATATGTTAAAAGAGGAAAAAGAATTAAACTGGACTTTCTTTAGCCCCGCAATTGAGATGAGTCAGCAACACCCAGGCATCCGTACAGGCAACTATCGTTTAAATTTAGATGAGCCTGTTTTCGACAAACAAGGGCATTCCAGATTGTCGGTAGAAGACCTTGCCGTCGTTATACTCGATGAGGTTGAGCAGAATAAACATATCAAAAAGCGGTTTACCGCAGGTTATTAAATTTCCTTTATAAGGATGAAAAGGAGATGGTAAAGAAACATGTCGTTGTTTCTTATTACCATCTCTTTACGTTTTAACCATTTATAATCAACAACTTACCATTTACCTCTTATTGTTTTTTAAAGATTATTTATAACTTTTTTAAATAAAATTAGGATTAGCCATACTTTTTACATAGGTTAGACGTTAATTTTACATTACACAAACAAAAACAACAATCAACCCAATTGTAGTTGTATGACAAAAAAGAAAAGTTTTAAGTGGTCGGATGCATGCGAACCACATAAACTGCGCACCAAGGAAATCATTTCCGAACATCCGGAAATCAGGAGCTTAATCGGAAGAAACCCTTATACCTTTATTGTTATTATTGCGTGCGTGAGTATACAATTGAGTTTAGCATGGGTATTACAAGATGAGTCGTGGTGGTATATTTTACCGGCTTCTTACTTAATTGGTGCTTTTGCTTGCCACACCCTTTTTATCTGCATTCATGAATGTTCACACAATCTGATTTTTAAAAATCGTGTACTGAATACCTTATCCGGTATATTGGCCAATTTGCCGCTGGTATTTCCCAGCTCGGTTTCCTTTCAAAAATACCATTTAAAACATCATGCGTTCCAAGGTATTGAAGAACTGGATGCAGATATGCCCAGTGAATGGGAAGCACATTTTGTAAGAAATTCTACCTTTAAAAAAGCACTATGGCTGCTTCTGTATCCCATTTTTCAGGCTTTGCGTTTGCAAAGAATGAGTAAAGAGATCAAAATGTTCGACAAATGGGTTGTGCTCAATTATATCGTTCAATTCGCCTTTATGGCCTGCGTTATCTATTTCTGGAAGTGGAAAGCGTGTGCCTATCTGGTTGCCAGTTTCTTTTTTTCTGTCGGCTTGCATCCATTAGGTGCCCGCTGGATACAAGAGCATTTTTTAACCCATGGCGACGAACAGGAAACCAAAAGTTACTATGGTGTTTTAAATGTAGTCAATTTAAATGTGGGTTACCATAACGAGCACCATGATTTCCCATCGGTTCCTTGGCATAACTTACCTAAAATCAAGCAAATTGCGGGACCGCATTATGATTCTTTAGGGCACCATACATCTTACACCAAATTGCTATTGCAATTCTTATTCGACAATAAGTTATCGCTTTATTCCAGAGTAGCCAGAAATAACAGAGGGAAAACGAAGTTAAAAGATAAAAAAACTGCGGCCGAACCAAGCCACCTACCCCTTCAGGGATAAGCAAACCCAGTCTTGAAAATGCGCTAGTATTTTATACTTCCGCATTTTCTTTTTGTTTCACTTTTGCCCTAAAAATTAAACGTAGGGTTGGGTCATTGGTAATAAATGACCACGACCAGCTAAAAGCCAGCTTCACTTTATTTCTAAAACCGATCAATGGGATGATATGAATAAATAACCAGCATACCCAAGCCACAAAACCCTTGAAGAAAAATCCAGGCAAGTCAACCACCGCCTTGTATTTGGCTATAATAGCCATACTCCCCCTATCGCGGTAATGAAAAGGAACCAAACTTTTCTGATCAGCAAGGCGTTTTAAGTTCTTCGCTAATGCCTTACCATGTTGAATAGCGACTTGAGCCAATTGGGGATGTCCGTCTGGAAAGTCCTTTTCATGAGTCTGTAAACAAATATCACCTATGGCATAAATATTATCCACATCGATCACTTGATTATAAGCGTCAACCATCACGCGTCTTCCTCTTCCAATGACCTGCGGGGGAAGTCCCATTATTTTTTTACCGATTACACCGATAGCCCATATAACAATATTCGAAGCGATTACCGTGCCGTCGGCCAAAATGACATTTCCGTTCACATAATCTTTCACTGCTTTATCGAGTACCACATGTACACCAAGCCGCCGGAGTACTTTCTCCGCCTCTTGTTGCGATTTTTTGCTCATTGGAGGCAACAATACCGACGATGAATTCACAATATATAAATGTGATCTTAGTTTTTTAAGCTCGGGGTATTCTTTGGCTCCTATTTCTCTGCCCATCTCGGCCAACATTCCCGCCACCTCTACGCCAGTGGCGCCTCCACCAGCAATAACAATATTCAAATGCCTTGCCTTCTCCGCAGGATCTTGGGTTTGGACCGCCTTTTCCATATTTAAGAGAAGCTGATTCCTTAAATTCAAGGCATCATCCATGGTTTTCATAGGCAATGCACATCTTTTGAGATTATCCATGCCGAAATAGTTCGTCTCGGTGCCTAGGGCAAAAACCAGGTAATCGTAAGAAAGTATTCCGGTATCGGTTTCTATCGTCTTATCTTCACTGTTAACGCGCAAAAAGGTCCCCATATGGAAGCGAATATTATGACGCTTTTGAAACATCCGCCGAAAAGGATAACTAATATTGGAAGGTTCTATAAATGCGGAAGCTACCTGATAAAGCAAGGGAGGAAAAAAGTGATAATTGTTCTGGTCAACTAAGATGATCTGAAAACGACGATCCTTAGCTAAACGCTTTATGAAGTTAATACCTGCAAATCCTCCACCTATAACCACAACTTTAATCGTACGCGTTTTTTTCATAGTGGATATCTTATATCTACGAATGCAAAAAATAAAATGTAAGCAGATAACCTGCCTTTAATTACTGGACATGCTAATATAAGATTAAAAAGGTTCTATTCTTAAACCGATAATACATTTTTAGGTCATATCTAATATATAAAATAGCGTCAAATTTCTTTGTTTTACAGAACACCGGATCAGCTCTTTTTGAACGGCGGTCGACAATCAGATGCCCATATTTCACCTGTTCACTTCACTGTAATAAAAAAAGGACAATTACCACCAATCCTATACTAACCAAGAACGAAATTTAACAGGAAACGAAAAAGATTTTTTTAGGCACAATTTTTATGTGAATAGCATTGATGTTAAAACAATGATATACTGGATGAAAAAGCTAATTTATATTGTGGAGGATGATGAAGCGATAAGGGAAATCTTGGAGCTATTTTTTTCAGATGAAGATACGGAAGTAAAAACATTTCCAAATGCAGGTAGTTTTTGCAAAGCCATGACGGCCCCAACGCCTGATCTTTATTTACTGGATATTAATTTACCCGACGGAAACGGTCTAGAGTTAGCTAAAAAAATTACGGCAAATCAAAAGTCCGTCCATGTTCCTATTTTATTAATGTCCGCTCATTTAAGAAACCAAGATATATCAGGCGTAACAGGTGTACGCGAGTTCATACAAAAACCTTTTGATCTTGATTATATAAAAGATCGGGTTACGCAATATCTGTATACTGCATAAGGGCCAAACAGCCGGACAACCTCTTTTTAACTGTTTGCATATCAAAACGGCTTTCCCTATGTTTGGGGCTAAATAAATCGCCCTATGTTTTCAATAAGGCTCTATCGAAAGATCGACAATGCCCAGATCATTGTTTTCAGGATATGTTTCGGCATATTGGTCATGGCCGAATGCTGGGGAGCACTATTAACCGGCTGGGTAAAGAAAACATTCGTAGACCCATCCTTTACCTTTACTTTTTTTGGTTTTGAATGGACCCACTTTCTATTGGGAAAACCGATGTACGTCATTTTCTTTGTATTGGGCTTTTTAGGCTTATTCATTGCTTTAGGCCTTTTTTATCGAAGTAGCAGTCTATTATTCGCCTTGGGGTGGTCGTTGGTTTATTTCATGCAGAAAACCCATTATAATAATCACTATTATTTACTCGTATTGGTTGCTTGGTTCATGGTCTGTATTCCGGCCTATCGTTATGCTTCACTGGATGTTAAACGTCGCCCGGAACTCCAGACTATTTACACCTATAATTGGACGCGCCTACTTTTCATCACACAACTTTTGCTGGTTTATACTTATGCCGCTATTGCGAAAATTTATCCGGGCTGGTATGAGGGTGTTTATTTACACTTACGTTTTCAACATGCCGCCGATTGGTTTAAAAATGCATTAGGCTGGCCGGGGTTTGCCTCATTGCTGAACGAACCATCTTTCGCGCTGGCACTTTCTTGGCTGGGTCTGGCGTTCGACTTTCTCATTATTCCCGCTTTATTATGGAAACCAACCCAAAAATATGCCTTCATAGCCGCATTCATTTTTCATGGTTTCAATTCACTAACCTTGCATATTGGCATTTTTCCTTATTTTGCTTTGGCCATGTCGTTGTTCTGTCTACCACCTGAAACCGTTCGACGCCTGTTTTTACCCAAGAAACCGGCTCTCCAATCGGCATCTGCTATAGGCAAGGTAAACAGCCAACAACGTGGTTTCGCTTGCTTACTCTATCTCTATCTTTTATGGCAAATTTACCTTCCACTACGGCACTGGTTTATTCCGGGGGATGTTTTGTGGACAGAAGAAGGCCATCGCCTATCCTGGAGAATGATGTTGAGAAGTAAATCAGGTATTTTGTCTTTTTTTATTACTGATTTGGAAACCTCAAAAAAAGAACGGGTATTTTTAGATCAATATTTAACAAAAGAACAACGGCAACAAATGACCACTTCTCCAGATATGATTTGGCAATTTGCGCAATATTTAAAAACTGAGTTCAGCAAGCAAGGCCGAAATATCGGTGTCTATGTACGGTCCAGGGTATCGGTAAATGGAGGCCCCTACCACGATTTTATCGATCCAACAGTAGATTTGACTACAGTAGATTGGCGATACTTTTCCCATCAACCATGGATTTTAACTATGCCATCCGAAAGGCCAATAGCTCGCCATACATTTTAAGCATTATTGATTATGTTTGCATCGCCCCTCATAAACAAAAGGAACGCAAATTATGATGAAATACATTATTGGGCTTGATATTGGCACATCCAACACCAAAGCTATTGCACTTGACCTAAAAGGAAAAGTTCTCAGTGAACACAAAGTGGGTTATTCCATAATCAATCCCGCACCCGGTTATTTTGAGCAGGATCCCGAACGCTTATTTGATGCAACATTAACCTGCATAACCCAAGTTGTTAACGTTGTAAATAAAAGGTATGCCGACGCTTTGTTACTAGGGATCAGTTTCAGTAGTGCCATGCATGGGCTTATTGTAATGGATATCAATGGCAAAGCGTTAACCAACTGCATCATCTGGGCAGATACCCGTAGTGAATCTTTCGCTAACTCCATTAAACATACGCCTATAGGACATGATATCTATCGCCATACCGGCACTCCCATTCATCCCATGTCGCCGCTCTGCAAATTGGGATGGATGAAAGCACATATGCCTTCCATTTTCCATTCGGCCGCCAAATATATTTCAATAAAAGAATATGTGTTTTTTAAATTGTTTGGAAGATATATTATCGATGAATCCATTGCTTCTGCAACGGGTTTATTGGATATTTATGTCCAAAACTGGTACAAACCTGCCTTAGAACTGGCCGGTATTTCGGCCGATCAACTTTCGGAAGTTGTGCCTATTACTTATAGGATATCAGGTATAAATAAGTTTTATGCTTCAATACTTCAGATCTCGCCCGATACACCGTTCATCATTGGCGGAAGCGATGGCTGCTTAGCCAATTTGGGAGTCAACGCGATACAAACCGGAGATACTGCCTTAACAATTGGCACCAGCGGCGCAATACGTGTCATGGCAAATAAACCCAAGACAGATGAGAAAGAACGTACGTTTAGCTATATCCTCACTGAATCGATGTATGTGCTTGGAGGTGCGGTGAATAATGGCGGTGTTGTTTTAAGATGGTTTAAAGACCAGCTTATGCAATTAGATAAACGGTTAAGTGAAGAAAAGCAATATGATGGTATTATTGATCTAGCTGCAAGCGTGCCAGCCGGGGCAGCAGGATTGATTTTTTTACCTTATTTATTAGGGGAAAGAGCACCACATTGGAATGCAGACGCAAAGGGACTGTTTTTCGGGCTACAAATGCATCACAATAGAGCACACTTCGCAAGAGCATTAATAGAAGGCATTTTATTCGGTCTATATAGCGTGGCTAAGGCCTTGGAAGAGACAACAGGACCAATCAATGTAATCTATGCAAACGGTGGCTTTGCCCAATCTCCTTTTTGGGTACAAACGTTGGCCGATGTGTTTAACAAAAAGGTACATGTATGCGGCAACATCCAAAGCTCAGCCACGGGAGCCGTTATTGTCGCATTGAAGGCCTTGGGCATCATCCACCGATTAGAAGAAGCTTCGTATTTTACACCTATCCAGACCAGTTATAATCCACAGGAAGAGCTACATCCTGTTTATATGAAAAATTTTCAGGTTTTTGAAAGACTCTACGATAAGGTTAAAGACGAATTTTAACACATTATTCTCCTTTAGGTTTATTTAATTCGAGAATTAAGGCATCGGCATATTTTACCGCAAGTTGGGCGACCCTTTCTTTATGCATATCACTTAATGCTGTAGTATTGGTGTCCATGCTTGCGATAAATCCTTGCATAGCTAATGTTGCCATATATTCGCGTTTTGAGAATCCGTACTGAGTATAGTTGCCGTTCGGATCGAGCATTGGAAAAGCAGGTTCTTTCTTGTTAGTTTCCATTATTACATATTTCTATCTATTTTCCGTTTTTACCAACAAAAAAAGCGGCATTCGTAAACGAAAAAGTCCTAATTTATTTTATTGACAGCTATTTTATTTACAATATTAAAAATATTACGTTTCGACTAACGAATAAAAAGCAAACTTAGATAAATTGCCTTTCATGTGCAATATAGTGGCGTGGCATATAAAAGCAATTTATTCATGCGAAGTATGTGCTATAAGGCATTCATGAGGGCTAAAGCCGTTATCGATCTCTCCTCCGCCATATAGAACTTAATTATAGAGGAACCGTCCATGTTTAAAATTTCATTTTTTTCACGTAAAGAAATGTAAATTTTATAACATGGCAAGCTCCATTCGGCCAATGAGAAAAATTATTTACGGATGAAATATTAACAAATAAAAATACAAAAAAAATACAAAGCGATCTATTTTTCAAAAAAACTCAAATAAATGAATGCATTTATTACCTTACTTACTCATATCAGGATTTTTAAGGTTTACAGTGTCTTAACCGCAACTAAGTTAAGCATTCTATAGAAAATTAATTGGTTTCCTGCCAATAAAAACGTAACATTGCCACCTATTCCTAATCTAAGTACAAAACGAACTAAAAATTGAAACATACGAATTAAAAATGAGTTTATGAATTTTATCGGAAATATTATCTGGATCATTTTTGGTGGTTTCTTAGCCGCCTTGGGATACATTATAGGCGGGATCATACTTTGTATTACGGTGTTTGGCATACCCTTTGGCATTCAATGCTTCAAATTGGCCGGCGTGGTTTTATTTCCTTTTGGTGCAAAGATTGTGAATAACCCGGGCGGTAGCGGTTGTCTTGGACTGATCGCTAATTTAATCTGGATCTTGTGTGGCGGCTTGTATACCGCTTTAAACCATTTATTCTGGGCCATCGTTTTTGCCATCACGATTATCGGCCTGCCCTTTGCCAAGCAACACTTAAAATTACTGGAAATTTCGTTAATGCCTTTTGGTAAGGATGTGGTTTATTCTTAGATGAAAGCCAAACAATGAGATTGCAATATAAAATGGTGAACAACGGAGATACCATTTTACCTAAATCTGGCGTTCCGAATACTGAAAAAGCCACTGAATTCCGTACCGGTCGACCACATTACCAAATAAAGATCCATTAGTCCCTCTTGCTAAAGGGCATAAAACCTTTCCCCCTTGCATGAATTTTTTATAATAAGATCGGATTTCGCTTTCGCTATTACAGACGATAAAAATAGATACCGCATTCCCGATAATCAAACCGTCATCATTCACCATGTCGGTTCCCAGCAATATTAAATCATCCTTTTTCAGTGAGGCATACAAAACAAAATGGACAAAGGTATTTGGAAGACGACTACCAAAAGGAGAATCGCCTAAAGTAAAAACCTGCAGTTCTCCTCCTAAACAATGTTGATAAAACGACATTGCTTCCCGGCAGTTGCCACCAAAAGTAAGATATGTAATCAATTGTGACATCTACAGCATAAGATATCAACAAAAATGTTGCTTTACTGACGAAACCGTGGGGTGGTAAACCGTCAGATTGAAGGTTTTTTACGTCAAATCAGGATAATCTGCCATAAAGCTGGAAAGGAAACCCCTAACTAGTTCAGCACTCGTGCTATCGGATAACGTCGACTGCTTTTCTCATAATACTCCGAATGTTTGTAAATCCAGTCCAGTTGCCCATGGGCATTCTTCTTTAGATCCGGATTCTTGTCGAGCTCTTCTTTAAACGCTTGAGCCAGCGCGGGATCTTTTTTCAGCAGCTTTGCCGCCTCATCTTCGAAGATATATGATGAAAAATATTCCTTTTGATCTAAAACCGCATCGAAAAAATTCCAATTAAAGTAAGAATCAACTGCTTGTGGTTCGAGGGTTTCCACAATATAACGGTTAATTTCCTGATCGGTAGCAATCATAACATCTCCTGCATAAAAAGGCAAGGTCATCATTTTCGACTCCAGCTTCACCTTACTATGCAGATAATGCCCTTCATAAGGAAATGGAGGCGTTTTTAGGTCCTTTATATAATAAACCTCTACCACTAAAGAAGTGTCTTTTTTCAGCGTATCCAACTGCACACCATTTAATTTCAGTAAACGTAAGATCTTCTCATACGCTTGTGGAACAATATAGGCTTTTGGTTTACGCACGCTAACACTCGGTTTATAACGATTAAATAGTTTTATAGGTCTTGAATAGGCCCGATTGCGATCGTAATACATCCGCTTCAAACCACTTACATCGCTTGGTTTATAAGCGGCCTCATAACCGCGAAAAGCAATGGTATCAACCATTGTGCTATCCAATTCCCATACCAAAGGAAAATCGAGCTGTTGTTTAACTGCCGATTTTGCTTTGGCTCTTGCTTCTAGCAAACGGAGCCCTTGTTCTTTGGTAATGGCAATCAAATGCTCCATTAATCGATAAGTAGATTGTACCCGTTGTTCATAAGGTTTCCACATATGGGTCTCGGGCATATAGGCGATGGTATTGTGCAAAGCAGCGTAGCCGGTTGAATAGCGAGGCGTTTCCAGATAAGTAACAATGCCCGATTCGGGTGTTTCACCCCTAAAACTCACATATGGCACTAAATAGTAACCGTCGTTCTCCATACGTCGGTATAGTTCCTGGGTATAATTCTTCTCCATGTATTCGGCCAAAATGCTATTCAGTTTATCCCGTTGCGTATCAATCAGTGTCATGATATACTGATAATCGGCACCATCACTGGAATGGTTATCCATAAATACGTCGGGATCCAGAAAGTTGAAAATTTCCTGAAATACTTTGGCATTGCGCGAATCGCTCTTAATGAAATCACGATTGAGGTCGAAGTTTTGCCTATTCCCACGAAACCCATAGCTTCTGGGGCCATTTTGGTTCACTCTGGAAAGCCCACGGTTTAACATGCCATCAATATTATAAACCGGTATAAAACCTATGACGACCTGTTCAGGAAGTGTATTTTTTGTTAGCAGATCGCGTATTAACAGCATCGAAGCATCAATCCCCTCCGGTTCGCCGGGATGAATACCATTATTAAACAAAATAATGCTTTTACGCTTCTCCCGAATGGATACCGGATCGAAATCGCCGTCTTTCGACAGTAACATTAACTGCAAGGGTTTACCTACATCTGTTAATCCAAACGTAAATAACTTGGCTTGATCGGCATATTTTTCGGCCATCTCTTCGTAAAATGCTTTCACTTCTGCGTAAGTAGCCGTGGTATTGTGTTCGGGGTCGCGTTCAAAAGCTAGGGATTGTGCCTTCATCTTTTGAGTCAGGAGCGCAAAAAGCACGAATGGTATAAATTTCAATTTGTTTAACATGGGGAGTTAAAAATAGCAAATTAACCTACAGTAAGGTAAAATATTCTGCTTTTATCTGATCTTACGCGCAAAGCTCTTGGATAAATCGTTTGGTTTATCCCTTTTTTAACACTTTTTAAATATATCGGCAGTACTCCTTAATACTTATTAACACTACTTTGTCTAGTTTTGGGGCCTAACGTCAGTAGATATGAACAAAACATGGATTTTAGTATTTCTATTTTATTTGTCACAAATTGCCGATTCGTACAGTCAGGAATGGAAATACCGTTTTGGTGCGGGTGTCGACTTTAATCTGCCGAATTATGCGATTTCCAATGTAAAGAATGGAACGTCAAGAGCTGCAAGCCGTACATGGGGTTTAGGTTTAAACGGTTTGGTAGAGGCCTCTCCCAATCGGCATTTCGCCATTCAATCGGGTCTTTCTTTAAAATTATTGGGTGCTCAATTGACTTATTCCGAATTTGGCAAAACCAACGTAGTGCAAAGGACCTACTGGGCACAGCTTCCTTTAAATTTTGTATTTAAGGTACCTTTACGGGATTCCAGCAATTTTTATGCGTCGGCTGGTCCTTATGGTGGTTTTGGTCTCTTTGGATCGAATGAGTTTAGTGATAACTATACTGGAACAAAACAGGATTTTAGCTTCGGGAATTCCGCTACACAACAACGCCTTGATTATGGCTTAAATTTCCAGTTGGGCTATAAACTGAGTAAAGGATACCAGATTGGTTTTGGATATCAGCACGGTTTGCAAGACATTGCACCGGAAAATGCCCGATATGAGCAACGTAACCGATCGTGGTCGGCTTCTCTAGCGGTAAGTTTTTAGGTTTTAACTTTAGGTTTTAGGCATTAGCTGTTAGTATTCCGATTGGCTTTATTTTCTAAACAGCTAAAGCCTATTTGCTAACACCTAATAGCTGATGCCTAAAAAGGCCCTCGGCTCACCAATTTTCCAGCTTTATAAACCGCTTCAATTTTCCGGGTATTTTTAATGTTTTCTGCTGGATTTGCACCTAATACCATCAGATCTGCTACCTTACCCGGTATTAACGTGCCATAACCGCGATCAATTTTCAGCAATTCCGCCGCATTTTTGGTTGCAGCGGTGATTGCCTGCAATGGGCTAAGCCCAGCCTGCACCATTAAGGTCAATTCTTCGTGTTCCGAAAAGCCTTGCGCACGTATAGGAAACGCTCCGGAATCTGTTCCCATGGCAATGATGACTCCTGCGTCGTGCAATTTTTTTAAATTTTTCAATGCGATTTCGAAACCCTTTTTATTTCGCCTGTACGCAGGCGATTCGCGTAATTCCCGTTGATACGATTCGGAAGTAATCATTTCCAGCACTCCAGGTTCAAGTGCCGCTTTGAAAAAGGGATCATTGATCCACTCCGGTTGCTTGGCATAGACAAATGCAAATTCGTCCAAAGATAAGGTGGGAATATAAAACACACCTTTATCTTTTATCAATTTTACCAACTCATCATCAATCACTTGGTCGCGAATACTATGTGCAATGATGTCCAATCCGGCATTAACTAAATTTCTCGCATCCTCTTGATTATATAGATGTGAAGCCACCCTTTTTCCACTTTTATGCGCTTCTTGAATAATGGCGGTATATATTTCGGGTGCCATTTTCGGTGCTGTTCCACCAAAATCGTCCACCCACATTTTAACGATATCGGTAGGTAAATTGGCCAAGGTGTCCATTTCTGCTCTAACCGCCTCTATATTCACTGGCCGAAAAAGCCGATCCATCCAAAAATTCGGCGATAGCGGAGCCGTTGAGGGAGTATTAAACCCGTAACCCGCTGAAAACATACGGGCACCAGGCAATAAACCGTTCCGCAGCGAATCATACAACTGGTTTTCAAAAAGTAAAGGGCGGTCAGTACCCATACACTGTACATGAAGTACGCCATAATCCTGATACCGTTTTAATTGTCTCAATATATTTTCACGCGTATAATTGTCGGCCGTTGTACGGGTCCCTTTTAGTGTACCTAAGTGGGCATGGGTACAAATCAAAGCAGGTATGATTGTTTTTCCGGTCAGATCAATCGCCTTTGTTTTTGTTGTATCCAAACCTTTACCTATAGCGGCTATGGTATCTCCTTGAATAAGGATATCGACTCCTTCCTGCGGTGTCTTGCCATTTCCGTCGATTAGCGTGACATTCCGGAGTAGTGTAGCATCGACGTGATCTTTTTTATTTACTTGCCGGCAAGCGCCAAAAAGCAAAACAGCGAATAAGGGTAATATGTTAATTCGGTAAACCAGTTTATTCATGATCATGATGTATATAGCCCGAACATGTCGCCTTGGAACTTGATTGCCCTCCCTAACGAAGAACACATTGCAGTGAAATTAGTTTTTATTCAATAAAACCTGATCGACAAAAAAGAAATGAGCGAAAGACGGGGTTCGAACCCGCGACTTCAACCTTGGGAAGGTTGCGCTCTACCAGCTGAGCTACTTTCGCTTTTCCTACAAAGATAGGATAGTTGAAGGAAAAATAGCAAATCTTCCTCCTCATCAAACAGCGCTATTTAAGTACTCAAGGCCGCTCTCACTTTTTGGGCTACCGTTTTTTCCTGTCCTGGCTTAAGCATCCATGCCGTTATACTGATTTGATGCTCTTCCGCCCCACCAATTTCAATGGAAGGGCTTCCATTTCGTAATTTTTCCTGCACCTCCTGTCCAGAAAATTTAACCTGTTCAGGATCCCATGAAATATATAGCGTGGGGGTTACATTGCCAAAAGGCGGCACCTTTACTTCTGTTTTTACGCCCTTTACCGATTGAGCAGCAGTAGCAATAAGATCAATCTGGGCTTGTTGTTTTTTGAATTCCTGTTCATGATCCAAGCTCATGAACTTCTCCAGCGCTACATACATCCCTAAAATTTCTTCTTTGTTCACCTTCATACCCCGCCCTATAGTATTACCCCTTGGCGGCATATGTACACGGGCGGCCTGCACGTATTGCTTTTTTCCCATCAATAATCCTGCACTCTGCGGTCCACGGATGTCTTTTCCTCCAGAAACACAGACCAAATCGAAACCCATATCATGGAATTTCCATAAATTGGAAACCGGGGGAACGTCTGCAGCCATATCGATCATCGTCGGGATTCCGTGCTTTTTTGCAATTTCAATCCACTCCTCATGCTTAATCTGTCCTTGGTCGGTTTGGATATGGATATAAAACAACATGGCTGTTTTATCGTTTATCGCCCGTTCGGCCTCTTCACGGGTTTCAACTAATATCACTTTACATCCGGTATTTTTTAACGCATGGCTATAACCAATGTTATGACCTTTCTGGCAAATAACCTCCGATTTGAGTCCTGTACCCTCTAAATGGGGCAATAGCGCGGCCTTTTCAGGATCATCACCACTTAAAACACCAGCGAGGCCCAACGTCAACGCTGAAAAGCAACCGCAAGTCACCACCGCGGATTCGGCATGTACCATTTTTGCAATCCGCTCCCCTACTTTATCCTGCAGCTCATCCAACATGCAGAAGTCGTGCGCCGCATAGTTAATTGCCTCCATCACTTCATCACGCATTAAGGAACCCGTCATGGCAGTATAAGTACCTGCTGCATTGATAAATGTACGCACACCCAGTTCCTTAAAGAGATCTCTACCTGCTTTTGCCTTATCCGTAAAAAAACTAGGGTTTACCGTTGCATACTTACCTAAGATACCTCCGGCCGGCATTACCGACAAATACTTTAAAAGTGCTCTCCTTCTCATTTGATTATCTGTTTAATTTTCGTTTTTCAATGATGACGACTCTTCCATTCTTCCCCATCTTCCATTTTTTCGCCTTCCGGCAAGGGTTTCTGCTGCCAATAAGAAGCCAATAAAGAGCCGGTAATGTTCATAAGCGGCCCGAAGACAGCCGGTGCCAAACCAACCGTAGCCAATTTTCCCATTTCTTTTGCTATACCAGAAGCCAAGCCGCCATTTTGCATGCCGACCTCGATCGCCATTGTCCGACAGTCTTTTTCTGGCATTCTAAACAAACGGCCGCATCCATAACCGAATAAATAACCGCATAAATTATGAACCAAAACCAGCAAAATAAGCATAGGTCCGATATTTAACAAGCTGTCGCGGCCTGCAGCGGTAATGATAGCGATGATCAACGCAATTCCGCCCATCGATACTTTAGGCATTAACCGGTCTAACCAAGACATTTTGCCATGCAATACTTTATTGAAAATGAGTCCGGCACCGATCGGAATAATCACCATTTTGAGGATATCCCACATCATTTCCAACAAATTAATCTCGATAAATGCGCCCGCCAATGTTTTCATCAACAAAGGCGTAACAAACGGAGATAATAATGTCGATACCGCGGTAATGGTAATGGATAAAGGTAAGTTTGCTTTAGCCATATACGACATCACATTGGAAGCCATACCATTCGGCGAACAACCGATCAGAATGATACCAGCCGCAATTTCAGGCGGAAAATTACTCAGCGATGCTAAAGTATAACCGACCAAAGGCATGATCAAGAAATGACTAAATACACCGATAAAGACACCCTTTGGCTGTTTGATTACCCCAACGAAGTCGTGTACGCTCATGGCCGTACCCATACCGAACATGATGATCTGAATGAGCGGTGTAATGAGGTTAGCTAGCGGAAAACCGTTGATTTCCAAAAACAGTTGCGGATAAAACAAGGACACGCTCACCATCGCAAAAATCAATAAGGGATAGGCGTAGCCTTTCAATGCGCCGAACCCGCCAAAGCCTATGGAAGCCAATAGAAAAAATAGAATAATAGCTGGGCCTAATAGGCTGCTTAGCTGAAAGATATAGGCGCACAAGCCCAATATTGCGCAGCCAATTGCTAAAGCAAGAATAAATTTATAGTATATCGTTGCATTCACGTCATTTAGGTTTTAATTTTTATCTATTCGTTACCAAGTTCGTTTTTCCATTAATGCATCCAATTGTGCTTTTGTCATTTTCATTTTATCGGGATGTTCCTTTAGCCATTGCAAAAAATCATTTTTAATAGTATCATCCCATTGATTATCAATCTGGCCTACGCTATATGTTCCGGATTTGATCCGTTCCTTGCCAAAATCGTCCCGAAGTTGTATAAACTCAGCCGTAACGATTACTTTTTCTGCCAGATGTGCTGGAATAAAAAGCACACCTTCTTTATTCGATAGCACTAAATCACCGGGCATTACAATAGCCTGCCCGATACGGATTGGCGTGTTAATTCCCATCAACATGGATTCCGCTAAAAACGAAGGATGAAAATCGCGTACATAGGCATTGAAGCCCTTAATTTCCTTTAGGCCATCAAAATCGCGCACACTGGCATCGAAAACTACGCCGGTGCCCGAACGATCAAAAATCGCATTGCCCAATGTTTGTCCAATTAGTGTACCACTGGCAATTTTTCCGAAGCCATCGGCCACATAAACATCTCCTTTTTGCAACATATCGATGGGCCAAGAATTCGTATTGCCTTTTCTTCCCTCCTGATGGCCACGATCCAATATCGCCCTCTCCACATCGGGGCGACTCGGCATATACATCGCGGTAAGTGCTCTTCCAACCACCGGGACATCATCATGCAACATTTTCCAACCCAATTCGTATTGGTTTGTATAGCCCTCGTTACGTAAAATGGTCCAAGCATCATCGAAGCCGATACGACGTGCCCGCTCCAATAAATTATCTGGAATTTTAGGGCGTCCATCCGCAAAACGTTCTCCCTTCCATTCGGTTGTCAAGAAAAGTAGCTCTTCTTTCGACAAAGTTTGCGCTTTTGCAAGAAACACGTTGGATAGGAAAAATATAAAACAGCAAAAAACTAAAATCGGTTGATTAACCTTCCTCCTTGTTATCTTCATATATTTATTTCGTTTACTAATTGATTACACGGTGTTAATGGTGTTCACCTCGATTGGCTACGATCACCGGGTTGGCAATACCATTTAAATCGTATACGATCTCTCCTCCCCGAATGGTCATTTCGCATTCCAACTTTTCCTGTCCGCTTATTTTATAACCCGTATAATCATAAAAACCAAAATCTCCTTTACGAAGGCCCAAAATAGTGATATCCGCATCGCTTCCAACATCGAGATTTCCTAAAGCGGGCCGTTTGATCATCTGTGCCGGTTGCCATGTGCTAGCGGCAATAACTTCTTGCAAATCCATTCCCATCACCAGGAACTTGCTCATTACGCTTAACAGATCTTTCATTGCCCCATTCATACTTCCAGTATGCATATCGGTGCTGATGGCGTCTGGATAGAAGCCCGCTTTAATGGCAGGAATTGCTTGCGAAAACGAAAAGCTAATCCCTCCATATCCCACATCAAAATACCGTCCTTGCTTTCTCGCTTCCAAAATAAATGGTTTCACTTTCTTGCTTAGCGTATCGACAATAAATTCCCTGCTTTTGAGCTGGGCAAAGCAATGTGTAAATATATCACCTTTGCGTAAATGCTTCAATAACAATTCATCTAAAGGAAGTGGAGGGTTACTACCTCCAAAATCCACCATCACCGGGATTCCCCCAGCCATATTCCCTGCCTCAACCGCGTGATCAACTATAGTCCAATCATGGCCCTCAAAATGCGCCACCTTAAACCCTACAATATCTTCCTTGTTTTGTTGCGCTACCATCGCTGCCATCTTCGGATCGGTATCGGCCAAATTCTGTTCATATGGCCCGCCACGCATCCCTTCGCCAATAATGTTCAGAAAAACCAACACCCTGGTCTTGCTGTGTTCGATGGTTTGTTCTTTATACTTTTGAAAACTCCGCCAACCCGGGCTTCCCGCATCTACTACTGTGGTCACTCCTGTACGAAAGGTAAAGCCATCGGGGGGGAAGGCTGTATAACTATTTCTTAGATAGCTATGTGGTTCTGTTCCAAAAAAATGATGGGCGTGAATATCAATTAAACCTGGCGTAACGTATAAGCCTGTCGCATCTACCACCTGTCTCGCTTTTGCATCAATATGTTTGGCTACTTTGACAATCTTACCCTCATTGATAGCCACATCCATTACCTCGTCCACCTGGTTTTTGGGATCGATAACATGTCCCCCTTTTATCAAAATAGCATATTCCTGTGCATAAGAATGCATGAAAAGTAAAATTAAGCAAGATGCGAGTATGGTCTTTTTCATCATGTTCTATTTAGATCTTTGGTAAGTGAACCATTTAAGATAAACGGCAATACGAATCTGGTACTGCCGTCAAAATCATTATACATTATTTCTTATTAATTCGCTATGTCCCACCATACCCTGCTCGTTAACGCATTACTACCTCCTTGGCGTTGCATGGCCTCCCTAAAATTTTCCCGATTATAGCTTTCTTCGGAAAGCGGCACTACAAAACGACGGGGGATAGTCCCTCCAGTTAAATTCCCGGGATAATTTGTGGGCGTCAGCTTTGGATAACCCGTTCTGCGCCAATTCGCAAAAATTTCATATTCGTCTTCCAAGAACAGGGAAACCCACAATTGCGTATAAATCGCATCCATTTTATCATCAAAGCTTCCACCGGCAGGAAATGGATTTTGTGCCAAGTAATAGTTCGTACGACTTTCGTCAATCTGACCGTACGAACCGAACAAAGACCACTGCGCCATCGCTGCCCGAACAGCCGATTGATAGGTTTTCGCAGGATCTTCGGCATACCAACCCCGCAAAGCCGCCTCGCTCAACAATAAGTACATCTCCGCATTGGTCAATACCAAATGAGGGGTATCAAAACGCAGCAAGGTATTTGGGTTCGGTTCAGAAAAAGTAGAAAAATTTGCTGGAAAAGAATTATACACCGCATTGGGCATTCCCTCTTGTTTACTTGAAGTGGTGTCAGCCACATAGCTTCCTGTAGCATTTTTTACCCAAACCACGGCTATTTTATTCAGGCGTGGGTCTGCAGTATTCTTCAGGTGATCAATAAATGTTTTCGCCAATTTTCCTCCTTCAATATTATCTACGTTTTGTGGGTCAAGATAATCCGTATTCAACAGCCCTGTAGCAATAAAGTTACGTTGTGCTACCTGCGAGGCATCCACATATTGAATACTGGCCACATCGGCGTTATTTAATATCACTCCTCCTGCAATCGCCTTTTTCACCCATTCTTCGGCCAAATCAGGCGCAACGTTCGTTAAACGCATACCTAAACGTAACATCAACGAATAGGCAAACTGCTTCCATTTGGTAATATCTCCACCATAGATGAGATCGCCATCTCCAAAGGTAGGCTGGCTAGCATCAAGTGCAGCTGCCGCCTCATCCAGTTCTTTCAACAGATCGGCGTAAATATCAGACTGCATATCATATTTTGGTGTATAGTTCTGATTTTCTGACGCTTGCCCAGCTTCCGTATAAGGAACATCCCCGTAAAGGTCGGTTAACCGGTGAAAGATCAAAACCTTCCATATCCTAGCGATAGCCAATTTATTGATGTCTTCCGGATCGCTGCTCAGTTCGTTAATTACTTTCTTAATTTCGATAACTGAAGTCGAATATGCTTCCCAACTGTTGTAAGAATAGGTTTCATTAAAATATTTATCTCCAGCAGCTGGCACTTCTTTATAGGTGGACGTATGTTGCATAGAGCCGCCAATGGTTAAGTAAGCTGCACCGATATAGTTTGTGCTAACGCCATCCAATAAAGCCTTAGTAAACATATATTCCGGCTCAATGGTGCTTGAAGCATTCGGGTTCACATTCATTTCTTCGAAACCTTTGTCGCATGCCACTAAGGTTAAAAGAAAGGAACAAAAAAGAACGTGTTGAAAAAAACTTTTCATATCTTCAATAATTTAAGCAATTAAAATTTCACGATAAGATTAATACCAAAACTCCGGGTGCGCGGAATACCGAATGCTTCGAGCCCCTGTGCATTACCGTTAGAGTAACTCGATTCGGGGTCGAAGTATTTATTGCGTTTGTCTTTATATAAGGTAAGCAGGTTCCTTCCGGTAAAAGAGATGCTCGCCCCACGTAATTTTGCCCATTTGAGTTTCTCTACAGGCACGTTATAGGAAAGAATGAGCTGCCTTAACTTAACAAAATCGTTGTCGAACATAAATAAGGACGTATAATTCTTGTCATTGTCATAATACGTATCGATGTCTTCCGGTGCCCAGGTTTTGCTAAACGGATTGCCGTTCTCGTCCACACCCGTAACCGTTAAACCGGTTTCACGGCCGGGCAAGGTTTCTTCCGGTAAACCGAAACGGTAAGCATATTGATACAAATTAGAGAAAATCGTTCCCCCAAATTTTCCATCAACCAATATATTCAAGGAGAAATCCTTGTAGCGGAACGTATTGTTAATCCCCATAATCAACGGCGGTACACCTTGGCCGATCTCTTCTAATGGCCCCCGCATGGCATAACCACTTGCCGAATTGTACACCACCTGTCCCTCCTCATTAGTCAGTTTACGGTAGCCCCAGATGGTTCCATAAGGCCGCCCTACCACATTCCGCACACTCCCTCCTCCTACGCCGTCGCCTACAACGATCGCATCGAGCCCTTCAGCCAATTGTTGTATTTCACTCTTGTTATACGACAGATTATAGCTGATATCCCAATTAAAATTTTTCCTCTTTATTGGGTTGCCGGTAAGCATCACCTCGATCCCTCTGTTATTCAATTCACCAACATTTAGCAATGCCCGATTATACCCAGAAGATTGAGAAATATTGGATTCTACGATGTCATCCGTTGTCTTACGATTGTAAAAGGTTAGGTCAGCACCCAGGCGCCCCTCAAAAAATTGGGCATCTACCCCAAATTCATAGGTGGTAGACGTCAACGGCCGAAGGTTCGGGTTGTTGACCAAATCTGAAGTGAGCTCCTGTACGGGGCGCCCGTTATGCCCTCCTTGTACCATTGTATAGCTTTCATTTAAGATGTACGCCGTCGGCGTCGCGCCACCTACCTGCGCCCAGGATCCCCGTAGCTTCAGTCCGCTCATCGCCTTCGGCAGTTGCAATGCTTCCGAAAGCACGACCGTCCCACCTACAGAAGGATAAAAAATATGATTATTTTGCGGGCTCAATGTCGAAAACCAGTCCTGCCGCCCGGTAAAAGTAAGATATGCCAAACCTTTATACCCCACATCGGCCGAGCCAAAAACGGAATTTATACCTGTTTTTTGATATAGCGGAGTCGTCGTCATGATATTCAGATTGGTATAACTATAAAAATAGGGTACCGTAAACTCGCTACCTTCAATGGTTGTAAGGTCGTATTCGTTGCGTTGTATATTCCCCCCAGCCATCGCCGAAACACTAAAATCATTAAAAGCTTTATTGTAATTTACCGTCAGCATATAGTTCGTCTCCGAAGATGTGGCCTTCAAGTTCTGATACGATCCCAATGGCCGAAAAGCCGTTCCAGTAGGCTGAATAGCCTCTGCTTCCGAACTATAGTAATCGCGACTTGCGCTACCTTTGATAAATAGATCGTCCAAAATATCGTATTGCAGACTACCCTGCATGATGTAGCGATCTTTATGATCACTATTTTGATAACGGTTAACCACGAACCAAGAATTTGGTGCTTCTGCTACTGGATTCCAGCGCACTTCATTACCATCCTCATCATAGCCTGGGGCTAAGGACATGATGTCGACCGTATTCGCTAACATATACACTGCCCAGGAAGGATTATCGTTGGCATAACCCACTTTCGGCCGGTTTTTCCCCTGATCGTAGTTATACTGCGAAACGGCTTCCAAATGCAATTTTTTGCCGATGTTCGCATTTACCGCCAAGTTGGTTGTCCATCTTTTATAAGTGGAGTTCGGCAATATGGCTTGAGCATCGGTATTCGAAACACTGGCCCGATACCGTAAATCTTCACTTCCACCATTTAAAGCAAGCGAGTTGATATAAGTCTGACCGGTTTCATAAAATTGCTGCGGATTGTTTTTGGCGGGTGAATAAGGTCTTTCTACACCATCAAACTGAACGTAAGGCTGACCGTCCATGCGGGCACCGTAAGACAGTCTACCCGTTGCAATGGCTTCTTCCTGTGTAGTAGGCTTTTTACCATCCAACCCCTGCCCATATTCATATTGCCATTCGGGGTAAGTGGAAGGACGCTCAAAAGTAGAAGAACTGTTAAATTCGATTCCCAAACCCTGCTGTGCAACACCTTTCTTTGTGGTAATCAGAATCACGCCATTTGCCGCTCGCGATCCATACAAAGCAGAAGCCGGACCTCCTTTTAATACACTGATGCTTTCAATATCATCCGGGTTAATTCCCGCAATACCATCTCCCCGATCAATATTCCATCCCATACCATTGGCATTGGTACTTCCACCTGGAGTAGAATTATCCATAGGCATTCCATTAATGACATACAGCGGTTGGTTATTCCCGCTTAATGAGCCGTTACCACGGATAATCACACGGCTAGATCCACCCGGGCCTGTCGCCATACCGGACACATCCACTCCCGCTACTTTTCCCACCAAAGCATTGGCCACATTCACTTCTTTTGCCTGCGTTAACTGATCGCCACCAACTTCAGCTACCGAATAAGCTAGGGCCTTCTTCTCACGGGATATACCTAATGCGGTAACCACCACTTCGTTAAGCGCCTGATTATCTTCGGCCAGTTGCACATTGAGTACCTGTTTACCATCAATGGGTATAACTTGTGTAACATAACCCATATAGCTGAACTCAAGTTCACCATTTGTTCCTGCTTTGATCAGATAAGTACCATCAGCTGCAGTTACCGTTCCTTTATTCGTACCTTTTAAATGCACACTGACACCGGGAATGGCTTCGCCGTTAACGTCGGTCACTTTCCCTTTTATTTCAATATCCTGAACAGTTAAAGGCCGCTCAGCGGTTAACACAATACGATTTTCAATAATGCGGTATTGAATGTGATTACTTTTTAACATTTGATCTAAGGCGACTTTCAGCGACTTATCTTTGATATCCAGATCAATTAACCGGGATAAATTGACGATCTGTTTTGAATATATAAATTTGACGTCGATCTGGCTCTCGATTTGCTTTAAGACGTCGATCAAAGCCTCCTGCCGGAACGACATCGTCACCCGCTTGCTCAGATCGATCCGGGCTTCCGGTTGTTTAGAATAGATAACATGAACATTGCCAAGCACTAAAAGTAATCCCAAAACAAAGTTCTTTAGCTTTACTTTTTTCAGGCCGATTCTCATAATGATACGATTAAATGGTTAAATTTTGGACAAAAAAATAGCTCTGCAATTACCTTTATACGATATTTTATATCAACAAAACATCGGCATTGCTATTATTATTTACAACTATTAAATAAAAGTTAATTATTCAGCTTTACGATTCCATAGATTAAAATATTTCCGATATTCAATAAAGATTTAGTTTTTCATAAGCCATATCTGATTCCCGGAGATCTCGTATCGAATATTAAGCGATTGGCTCATAATCTCCATCACAGAAATTAAATTCAGTCGACTAAAATCGGCTGTTAACGTATAGTTGCTTAGCTCTTGATCTTTAAAGCCAATGGTAACCCTGTAAGTACGGTTAAGGGTATCCACAATCGATTTTAGTGGCGCATCTTCAAAGGAAGTGCTTTTACGTTGCCACATTTTTACCGAAGAGTTTTCTTCTTCTTTTGCTTTAACTAAGTTGCGCTCTCCCTTATCCAAGGAAACCTTTTGATCAGCAGTTAATAAAACAGCATGTTTGGGTTTATGCTGCTCGTGATGCAAGGCTTTTTCCCACAACGTTTGCTGTTTTTGCCGACTTACGGCCACCATACCACTAACAACAGATACTTCTTCCCCCTCAATGGCATCAACTTTTATACGAAAACTGGTTCCCAGTACCTTAGTAATCAATTCGCCGCTACGGATAATAAAAGGTCGCTTTTCATCTTTTGCTACCTCGAAAAAAACTTCACCGTCCATTTCCAATACTCTCGATGCTTGTCCAAAATTGCCGCTGTAGCTAAGCGACGCGTCGGGATTCAACCAAACAATACTTCCATCCGGTAATGTACGTTTTAAAATGGTTTTGCTTTTATTCACGAATTCAATAGAAGCGTTCCTTATACCAAAAAAGCTTCGTAGTTCGCCTTTGAACAAGAATGTGGCCATAAACAACAGCAGAAAAGCGGCAGCTGCGCCAAGCCAAACGCTCAACCGCCGCTGTGGGACACGCTCCCGTTGGAAAATGCCTGCTTTCGCTTTGATATTGTGCAACATGCGTAACCTGAGATCTTCGTTACTCCTTAAGGCTTCCCATTCCTCAGCCGACCAGTTGCCTCCCATCGATCGGTACCACGACTCCACCATGTGCGCTTCTTCTGGGCTACATGTTTGATCGAGATACCTGTTTAATAACGCTTCGGAAATTTGCTCTTTCATCCTTTTTAAGCCTTTTATATCTATATGTCACGCAAAAAGGCTACATCCCCTACGCCTTCAAGAAAAAAAAATGATTTTTTTTCGGTTCATCCCAAGATTGACCACAACAAAACAACAATACTGCAAATTTTCATCACCGTTTTCAGTCGACCTAAAGCCTTTGTCAACTGATTCTCCACTGTCTTTTCAGAAATACCCATTATTTTTGCAATTTCCTTATTTGTTTTAAACTCTTTCCTACTGAGTTCATAAACCTGTCTACATTTATCAGGCAATAAATCGATGTAGGATTCGATTTGGCTTTGCAATTCATTAAAATCAATGGTTCTCTCCGTAGAATTATCATAATCCCTAAAATTTTCCACATAATAAACCTGATAATCCCTTCGAACACCTTCCTTTTGAAAATAACTGAGTACCAAATAACGAATGGCTGTGTAAAGATATCCCGAAACAGAACGGTAAATTTGTAATTTGCGCCGATTTAACCAGATATTGGTAAAGAGGTCTTGTACCATTTCTTCGGCAATTTCAGACTTCTTGACACGCTTCAGGGCCTCTGCATATAGTTTATACCAATAACGGTTATACAGTTCTTCAAAGGCTGCTATATTACCTTTTGCACAAGCTTGGATAAGATTTTCGTCAGAAAAGGCTGTTAAATCATGCATCATTACGTTTTAGATATATTGAAGTAATTGCAAAATATCCCTATTCTTATTTACGCTTTAACTTAAGGTTATATCTATCTTAAAAATACTTTTTCCTATTTTTGTTATAATACCGTTCAATGCATTGTCAACAAAAATTGATCAATCAAACCAACCATGCGAACAAAGCCGCATAAAATCTTATATTAGCTTATCACATTTTAATTTTTTTATGGCTATTCCTATTTCGTTAGTATTGTCGAGTGGCGGGGCAAGGGGAATTACACATATTGGGGCAATCTCCGCTCTTGAAGAACAGGGTTATACGATTGAAGCCATAGCAGGATCTTCTATTGGTAGTTTAATAGGCGGACTCTATGCCATGGGTAAACTGGATGATTTTAAAGATTGGCTACTCACCTTAAAAAGAAGAGACGTTTTTAATTTAATGGACTTTACCTGGAGTAATTCGGGCGTGATGAAAGGAGAAAAGGTTTTTAATAAAATCAAAAGCTTCATTCCGGATATGTTGATTGAAAATATGGCTATTCCTTTTTCGGCAATTTCTACGGATATTGTCCATCAAAAAGAAATGGTATTCACTTCCGGAAGTTTTTTTGATGCTGTTCGGGCTTCGGTTGCTATACCAGGTGTTTTTACGCCCGTTAATTATATGGAAAATATCTTAGTTGATGGCGGATTGATCAATCCTTTACCTTTAAATCATTTAAAAAGAAAAAGAAACAGTTTGCTTGTAGCCATTAACCTTAACGCCCCAGAGGATGAACAATTGGATACCGCCAAAACCGGGCAAAAATATGGCGGTTATTTTGCGATTTCACAAAAAGCCATTTTAACCATGCTAAGCAAAATCACTGAACTTTCAATTGCGCTTCACCAACCTGATATCGTAGTGAATATCCCCAGAAATATAACAGGTGTATGGGATTATCATAAGGCTGCTTCCTTGATCGAAATTGGAAAAGAAAAAACATTGGAAGCGCTCCATGCACATAAACAACAAAGCATGTCTTTTGCTTCATATCCTAAAACATTCGATTAACCGCCCATGGAAAACAAACCCGAAGTTTGGATGAGAGGCCCTATTCAGGGCGTTCCACCCCTCTTACAGCCTGTTGCACATGCCTTACTCCAAGCACAAGAGGAAGCTTTTGCGCTTTTGGATCGATTTCCGGACGACAAATTGTGGCTATGCCCAATGGGTGTAGCGTCGGTAGGTTTCCATTTACAACATATCTGTGGGGTTATCGATCGTATGTTTACCTATGCCAACAAAAAACCGCTTTCTGAACAGCAACTTGTTTATCTCGAACAGGAAGGAAAACAACGGGTAGAAATCACTGTGGTGTTTCTGCTTGAGCAGTTAAGGGAAGAAATACAAAAAGCAGTCGAGCAACTTAAAAATATCCCGGAAGAAGAATTAACAAAGACACGTACGATTGGGCGAAAAAAAATACCCACCACCTTAATCGGTCTTTTATTTCATGCTGCCGAACATACGCAACGGCATATAGGACAATTACTGGTAACAGCGAAGGCAGTTGTTAAGTATTAGCTGTTAGGTTTTAGATGATATTACACCACAGCTTTATGCTTTAGCGCTTTTTGCTCCAAACTATCCATTTTAGGCTGAAAATAAGTCGACTTTTTCAGTCAAAAGCTATTTTCCAATAAAAAAGGTCTCCAACCGGGGAGATTGAAGACCTTACTAACCAATTATAAACCTAAATTATGATGCAACAAAGGTAATATCCTTATTGGAATCTAACAAATATCCAATAAACTTTAACAAAGTCTTAACATTATTCGAGTACAACGGCAGTACCGCTGGCGGTAACCATCAACATACTTCCTCCATTACCTACCGTTTCATAGTCGAGATCCACCCCTACTACTGCATTTGCGCCTACTGATGCTGCATATTGCTGCATTTCGAAAAGGGCTGTGTCCTTTGCCTCACGAAGCACCTTTTCGTACGAACTTGATCTCCCACCTACAAAATCGCGAATACCCGCGAAAATATCTTTAAAAAAATTGGCTCCAATAATGGTTTCACCACTAACCAAACCAATATATTTAACTATTTTTTTTCCTTCGACGTGGTGTGTTGTTGTAATAAGCATAACTTTAGTTTTTCTATTAAGACATTTTTAAGTTATCGAATGTTACAAAATAGATAAACGCTTTTATATACAGGTTGTAAGGGTAGCGTAAAAAAGAGGTGGTCTCAAAAGAAGCAATTGCACTGCTTTTTGTCATTCCTCGTGCCTCGGAATCTATTTTAAAAGACATTAAAGCTACTTTTTAGACCCTTTCGAAGTTTAATCCGCCAATTGGCGGATCAGATGACACCTTTTGAGACCACCTCATGAGGATTATTTCATCATACACGCAAATCATCATAAGCCTGTTTATATCGCGCCGTATGCTGCACCACTTGCACCATATGCCGCTGCAATTGCTGCGCTGATTCTTCAATCCTATCTGCCAATTTTTTTAAGGCAAAATCTGTCGTTTGCGATTGATATTTTTTATATCGACTCCTTAATCTTTTATACGAAAGCGTATAATCGTTTAACTCCTTTTGCATGATTATCGCCAACTGCCGTTGCTCTTTTAATTCCTGCTCTGCACGAATCTTATGTTTACGGGCATACTCCTTTTTTAAGTCCCGAATGGTTTTGGTTTCTCCTTGATGCGCTTTAACTATTGCATCTCCCGCAAGGAACTGATAAAAGTACCTGAAGTCTTTCTCAATCTCTTGATGGTTTCCGGCAGAAGTTTTAATAGCTTCCTGAGCCATGTTATACTGTGCTTTAAGCATAGCTAAATGATAAAGCTCAACTTCGACTTTTTGTTTCAATTCCTACACTTTATCTTCTGATTTATAATAATTTACAGAACTAACAGAAAGTAATGGTTTACTATTCGTTTTGGCCTGGGCATTCCATAGTGTTGTACCTAATAAGGTTGCCGTTAATAACGCTTTCATTTTGTTGTAATTTTAACACTCCTAATAGAGCTCGTTTACTCTTTGATTTATTTAGGTGCCCGGCCGAGCCTTTTTGTTTTATTTCCTACATATAGGTTTTATTTTATTGATAAGACGCCAAATGAGCACAAACGTTGCGGCGACAGCGACTTATTTCTCTATCTTTTCTACCAACAGGCATTTCTTTACTACCAACAGGAAAAATAACGCTTCCTTTTATTGTTCCAGATAACGCAAACCATATGCAGTTCTTAGCTGTTGAAAAACAAGAACAGAAAAAATAAATTATATTCAAGTCGTTGACAGAACTATCAGCTGGGCTCTGACGCCTGGTTCTGCAGTAAAGCCGGATATACGGAGAGAAGACGATCCCGATTTGGCCAAATAAAAGCCTATAAAAAATATTTTTTTATCAACATCGGAATAACTATTTTTAACTCCGAAAGCGGCGACGCCCATTTCATTTGAAATAGCGATAAACGAGGTGTCCTTTTTGCCGTTTTTATATTCCTAAATAATCCATATATGTTAATGAAAAAACTGTTTTTTTTACTATTTACGATGTCACTGATCGTCCCTTCTGTTCAAGCCCAAAACGAGGGCGACGCGAGCCTGTTAAAAGCCGTAGAAAAGTTAAGATTGGCTTTATTGGACGCTGATCCACAGACTTTGGATAATATCGCCTCCGAAAAACTAAATTATTGGCACTCCAGCGGAGTACATCAAGACAAAGCCACCTTTATCAAGGCTTTAGTTAGCGGTGAATCTGATTTTGTTACACTAGACTTTACCGAACTGACCACAACGGTCTCGGGCGATGTTGGCGTTGTACATCACATTCTATCCGGAAAGACCAATGATGGAGGAAAACCGGGATTTGTTAAAATCGGAGTTACGCTTATCTTCCAAAAAGAAGGTAATGAATGGAAACTTTTGGCGCGCCAGGCTTTTAAATTACCCGCCTAAGGGTACGTTAAAAAAGTTCGGGATTTTGCGAGAACACATGATATCCTGGCTTAAGCTCACCGATCCGAAAACGATTAACAAATTCGTGGGCCCTACGGGTAGGTTCGGGCAAACGGTGTTTTTTAACACAATGCATGGCTACACGTAAGCTACCTTCCAGATCAAGCCGGTTGCCCGGTGAAATAAAAACCGGATGTACTTTATCCTTACTCCTCAGCACATAACCAATGGTTTCTTCGCGATCCGCTAAAGGACTGTAGGCCCCCTTGCTCAGTTCGGGCTCTGCAAACCGGCCATAAAGTTTTTTCTTCGCACAACCCAATGTAGGAACCGAAGTTAAAGCACCCAAATGGGAGGCTATCCCCATTCTTCGCGGATGGGCAATACCGTGCCCATCAACCATCAAGATATCCGGTTTTTCAGGAATCAACGCCAAAGCTTCGATCAAGGCCGGCACTTCCCTAAATGCCAGAAACCCTGGAACATAAGGAAATCTCGTTTTACTCTTCACCAGTGCATAACTTAACGGCTCTAAAGTAAAATAGTCTAACACCACGATGCCTGCATATATCGTTTCGCTGAAACGGTTAAGGGAAATATCACAGCCACCAATGGTTTTAACTTCTTTACCCAGTGGTTGAAATTGAAGCAATGACCGAAGGCGCTTTTGTTCGCTTGTTGCCTCTGTTATGGAAAGGGCATCATAATTTTGGGGAGAAATTTGCATCATGCTTTTTTTTAAAATAAACGCAATTGAGTAGCCCTTGTTTCGGGCTTCGTTGCTTTTCCCTTTACGGTTCGTCCTCCATATTTCCAGGAATCGTTCCGTTCTTTCGCAATCAATTGTTCGAAATTGTGGTTTACCACAAAATCATTTTCCATTCGCTGTGCCAGTTTGCTTAAGCCTTTTAAGGCAAGCGACCGCTCGCCCTCCCCTATTTTTGCTTTTTCCAAAGCTTTTTCTAAAACGGAAATGGACTCGTCATACACTTTAATGGGAACAGGAAACGGATGCCCATCTTTACCTCCGTGGGCAAAGGAAAAACGGGCGGGATCTTGAAACCGACTTGGTGTGCCGTGAATGATCTCGCTCACTAAGGTTAAGGATTGGAGTGTTCGCGGACCAACCCCATTCAATAACAATAACGATTCCATATCGACCGTCCCTTGCTCGTGCGCTAAGGCTAAAACGGCCCCCAAACGTTTTAAATTCACGTCCCCTTCCCGTACGTCGTGGTGATTCGGCATCGCGACTTTCCGGACTTCATTCATCATCTTATCCGGATTCTCGCGAACAAGCGTTAATATCCCTTTTTTTGTACTTTGTGCCTTTTTATCGGTTAAATTTATTATATCACCCTGATTTTGCCCATAAATAAACGTGTGCGGTTCCTCCACGAAAGAATGGATCTTCGAAGAATGCCAGTGATATCTCCTTGCCATCCTTTGCTCTGCATTCATCCCTTGCTGAACAATTGCCCAATCTCCCTCTTTGCTGAGAATAAAAGCATGCAGGTATAGCTGAAAACCATCTTGAACTGCGGTATTATCGACCTTGGCGCTCAACTTGCTACTTCTAACCAAAGCTTGTCCGTCTAAACCTGTTCGGTCTGCAATCCGCAACAGTTCTTGCGGTGTCTGCAACGAATGCTTTCCCCTTCCCCCACAAATATAAATGCCTAACTCCGAAGCCCGTTTGTTCACACCCGCTTTCAATGCCCCAATAACCGAAGTGGTAATTCCTGAAGAATGCCAATCCATGCCTAAAACACAGCCTAATGACTGAAACCAGCATGCATCACTCATCCGTTCAATCAGCATCTTCTGTCCATATTCCATAACAATAGCCTCCACAATGGCCGTTCCCAACTTCTGCATGCGCTGAGCCAACCAATAAGGTACTTTTCCATAGTGCAAGGGTAGATCGGCATGTCCGGTTTTCATATCGCTTTCCTTCAAAGCAAGCAAATTACTAAAAATTTTAGAATTAATTTCTTGTACTTCGTTATTTTTCTATTGGGAATTTGCAGCGACGAGTTTTTGATACTTTTTGCGGAAACCTTCCGCTAACGGAAAGCATGAGTGCCATTTAAAACAAATAAAAGACGAATAAAAGTATGCTAAAAGACCTTCTTTGAATTTATCGTAATAATTTTATAGACTAAAAGCTATGATCCTACCAAATTTCCATATTATCCTTATATTGCGGCGTAAAACCTTATAAATAAAACCAAGAGTAATAAACTGAAACACGCTAATCTCATGAAGTTATTTCCTATTGCACTAGCTACTGTCCTCGCTTTTTCCTTCGGAAAAATGCATGCACAAGAAAAACCTACTTTAAAGCTAAACCATATCGCCGTCTACGTGGAAAACCTGCAAAAAAGTACTGCTTTTTATAAAAATGTAATGCAGCTCACCGAAATACCAGAGCCCTTTCACGATGGACTCCATACCTGGTTTACACTTGGCCAAGCGGGAAACCTCCACTTAATCCAAGGAGCAAAAAGCGGCGTGGCACGCGAGAAGAATGACCACCTATGTTTCAGTGTCCCTGATGTTCAGCAATTCATTGCGAACCTGAAAAAATACCAGGTAACCTATTTCGACTGGCCGGGAAATGAAGGAAAGATTACGACACGCGTAGATGGCGTGCATCAAATTTACTTTCAAGACCCCGACGGGCACTGGATTGAGATTAACGACGAGAAATAACTATCAGCAGTCAGCAATCGGTTATCAGCAATCAGCCCTATTTTGCGCTTATAATTAAATTGAGCCGATTTCCGATAGCCGATTTCCGATACCTAATTACTAATGCCCCCCCTTAACGGGTCCGGATTGTTCTACATTTTTCAATTTCTTAGAGCAATAAACCCCAAAAGCAAAGATATAGACATAACAGATAACAGGCAGCATGAGCGACAATTGCACCCCTAAATGGTCGGCTAAGACCCCCTGAATAACCGGGATAATAGCACCTCCCAATATGGCCATAACCAATAGCGACGAACCTTGACTCGTATATTTTCCTAATCCTGCTATGGAGAGCGTATAAATATTGGAGAACATGATGGAATTAAAAATACCTATACCCAATATGGAATACATTGCCAAAGCTCCTGAATTAAGCGTGCTTGAGATCAATAAGAGCACGCTGATTCCTGCGAAGATAGACAACGTCCTGGCCGGGGCAGCTTTTCCAATGAAAAAGCCTAATAAGTTAAGCACGATAAATACCAGAAAAAATTGCACTTGTGAAAAACTTAGATCAACCAAGCTGAATATTAAAAGGAATACCAATGCAGCAATACCAACCATGTAAACTAATTTTTTACCCGCGGCAATTGCTTGATTTAACGATATAGCACCCAAGAAACGGCCAATCATGGCACCACCCCAATATAAAGCTAAATAATTTTTACTCACCGCTTCGGTCATGCCCATCGTTTGCTCCAGAAAACTGATGATGAAACTTCCAATGGCTACCTCCGCACCCACATAACAAAAAATACCCAACACCCCCATCTTCAAATGCATAAATTTCAGCGCTCCCCAACCTTTTACTTCCATATCTTCATCGGCTGATTGGAAAGAAGGTAGTTTAACAACCGATATGAAAACGGCTACCAGCAAGAGGATAAGCGCAAAAATAAGGTAGGGAATACGGGTGGCTTGCGGACTAATGGCGTCGCCATCGGCAAAAAATTCAAATATCAAATGCCCTCCAAGTACCGGTGCAATGGTTGTACCTAGGGAATTAAATGCTTGCGTTAAATTCAATCGACTGGATGCTCCTTCTTCGGGCCCTAGTAAAGAGACATAAGCATTGGCGGTAATTTGCAGAATTGTAAAGCCAAGCCCCAACACAAATAAGGCTGCCAAAAACAAGCCATATAAAGAAGATGTTGCCGCCGGCCAAAATAGAGCGCACCCCAAGGCGGATAGTATGATCCCCGCTATAATGGATTTCTTATAGCCGACTTTGTTCACCGGGTCACCCCATTTTGAAGAAACTAAGAAATAAATCACCGATCCGATAAAATAAGCGCCAAAAAAGCAAAATTGAACCAGCATCGATTTAAAAAAACTTAGGTTGAATAGTTGTTTAAGATACGGGATGAGGATATCGTTCATACAGGTGATAAAACCCCACATAAAAAACAGAATGGTCAGTGTAATTAGTGGTACAATATAACGCTGACGGCTAGAGGTAGTTGGAATATTACTCATTAATCAGTATGGTTTAATATAGTATAATTAATGCTCATTTCTTTTTCTTAACCAAGAAATGAGCATGGCACGAATATACAATTTTGAAACTAAAATTTTCCAAACTGTGCCGAAATTGTGAATTTAAAACGTATTAGCAAGTTTTCCGTCCACCTGATAAGCCAGTCCTTGAATTGCTCCTCGCCTTTCCAACTCTTTATCGATATAGGTTTGTATGCTGGACTTGCCAAGGCCCCAATTGGGTGCTATCAACAATTCCTGATCGGCCAAGCCAAACAAACGCTGTATAATAATATCGGGTCGTAACAAGGGAATAAAAGTGCATAAAAAATCGGTATATTCTTCCAAACTGAACACGTGGAAAGGTTCACGCTTATATTGAACACCCATGATCGAGCCTTCAACAATATGTAAATGATGAAGTTTTACAAATTTGATCTGTGGAAAGCGGTTAATTTCGTCTGCATAACGCAGCATCATTTCCTTCGTTTCCCAAGGAAATCCAAAAATCGTATGCACGCAAATATCCAAAGGGCTATTTTGTACTAGGTTGAGCGCCTGCTCTAATTCTTCATGGCTACATCCCCTATTGATACGCGATAAGGTTTCATTATAGATCGACTCCATGCCCATTTCGAGGTCTACATCGAAACGATCAGTATAGCTTTCCAACAAGGCCACTTTTTCAAAATCCAGGCAATCTGGCCTCGTTCCAACGGATAGCCCCACAACGTGTTCGGGAGCAATGCTCAGGGCCTCATCATACATTGCCTTTAAATAATGTACAGGTGCATAGGTATTGGTATTTGGTTGAAAATAAATCACAAATTTCTCGGCAGCATAACTCTTTACGGCTCTTTCCATACCTTGTTCTACCTGCTCTCTTATGGTAGGCAGTTTACGCGCGCTATCGGGAGTAAAGGAATCCACATTGCAATAAGCGCAACCGCCATACCCTTTACTTCCATCCCGGTTGGGGCAGGTGAAATTCCCATCGACAATAATTTTAAAAACACGCTTGTTTTCGTATTTTTTCTTCAGATACGACCCATAATGATTATAGGGTTTGATACCCGAGTCCAGTAATGTTCCCATATTAAAAACAAAGGTAGTTAATTCACTTAACAAATAAACAATTCCCGGAAGTACCTGTTAATATAAAAAATAGACCTAAAAACAAGAAAGGAAATCTTATGAAAGCAACAAGAAAAGACACTGGGGCAAGCCAACTTCACGCTAAAAACATATTCATGGGAAATTCAACGGCAGATAAAGTCTTTACCAATCAAAAAATCATTAAACGGCACCAAGGACTTCCGAATGCCGGTGCACGCTCTGCCGATTCGGGAGCCCGAACCGACAATGAAAAAGGGAAAAATTAATTAAGCCCGACCACCATGGATCCATTTGAAGTTGTATTCCTTCAATGGATTTTTCATACGATCGGCAATTCGGGTTAAACGTTCCGGCAATTTCATTAGATAATCGCGCGCCTTCTCTCCGGCTTCATTTAAGCCGGACCTGGCATCTATTTTCCATTCGGCCAAAAGATCTTTTAGGATATCAACATAATCAATAGCAGTATAAACGCCTAAACGTTGAGCGGCATCCGAAAAATGAGAAAACAGTTCGCCTTGGGGTTCTCCCGATTCGCGCAAAAAATGAGCAGGCATGACAATTTTCTTACGCATCATATCTTCAAACGCAACTAACACTTCATTGGTATCCACCTCAATGGCTTTCGAAATAAAAGACATATAGGCTTTAGCGTGGCGCGCCTCATCGGAAGCAATCACACCGCACATTTTTGCCAACAGCTTGTCGCCCGACTGCTTGGCCAGCCCGGCCACTCGCCGATGCGAAACATTGGTTGCCAACTCCTGAAAAGAAGTATAAATGAAATTTCGGTATGGATCGCTTCCGGTACCAATATCGAAACCATCTTGCAATAGATATTGTACGGAAATTTCAAATTGCTTCATATCTACCCTTCCGGACAGATAAATGTATTTGTTCAGTAAATCGCCATGCCGATTTTCTTCCGCCGTCCAAGCTCTAACCCATTTCATCCATCCACCCTGTTCATTTTTTTCCACATCTTCTACCATGGTTAGCCACGACTCGTAAGTTGGTAAAGCTTCCTCAGTGACGGTATCGCCAATCAATACCGCAACCAAATCATAGGGCAACTCTTTTGCACTATCCTGAAGGTCTTTAATTTCCTGAAAAAAAGTGTCGCGGGAAGCATCCGGCAAAAAATCTGCCGGTTGCCACATTTCCTCAACTGGCTTTAAATACTCACTCATTTCATTGAGCATAAATGGCTCAAGATAACGCATTACTTCTTTTCTCGATCCCTCGGGTATTACTTGCATGGTATTTTCCATATAGGTGACAAATATAGGTATAACGATAGAGAATAACGATTGTTTTCATTCAATCCTTTATCAAAAAACAAAATGGTTAAATTAATAAGCTACTTGCTGTGAGTACTTTAATGAAAGACAAGGTGAACTATAAAATTCAAAATATGACAACTTTCACTTCCTCTATCAAAAAGATGATCTAGATCACTATGCAAAAATTAATTATTGCTCACATTAATCAACCGTAAGCACCTTAAAGTTTTCCAGCCGATCATCGAAGATGGTAAACCGAGCAGGGTAACCAATCTCCAATTTCCCAATCTGGTCACTCAAACCAACGGCCATTGCCGGCCTAATGGTGGCCATTTCTACCGCTTCCCGTATGCTCAGCCCAAGTATTTGTACGGCATTTCGTACAGCATCAGCCAACGAAATAGCGGCACCGGCTAAGTTTCCATCCGAATTAACATAGGCGTCGTCAATCAGTTTTGCATCAAATTCTTCCCAAACAAAATCCTTTTTTTCCCTTCCCAGAAATAGTGCATCGGAAATCAGGAAAAGCTTTTCCTTTTTTATTTTATAGGCGACAGCTGCAGCAGAAAAGGAGCAATGTTTACCATCCAAAACAAGGGGTGCAAAAACCTCCGCTTTGTTAAACGTGGCTCCAACCAAGCCCGATGCCCGGTGCAGAAATGGCGACATTGCATTGTATAAATGGGTAACCTGGCTAATGCCTGCATCGAAAGCCTTCACCGCTTCTTCATAAGTGGCATTGGAATGCCCTGCCGCAATCGCAATTCCCGAATCCAACAATAGCTGCAGATCACCATCTTCAAAAACTTCGGGCGCTACGGTCATCTGTCGGATCACCCCGTTTTCTATGCTCAACAATTCTTCAATAGTTTGCCGATTGGGTTTTTGTATATATTTGATCAAGTGTGCGCCTCTTTTCACCGGATTTAAAAAGGGCCCTTCCAAGTGCATGCCTAATATCGATGTAAATGGATTATTCAGTTTATAGGTTTGAATAGCCTGAATTCCTCTAAGAATATGATCAAAAGAAGCCGTAATCATGGTCGGCAGCACAAAGGCTGTACCCGCGTGAATGCAAGCCTCATCAATATCCCGTAAACAGGCTTCATCAGGTTTTGAGGTAAAATGAAAATGCGCCCCGCCATTTACCTGAATGTCCAAAAATCCCGGACAGATATGGTCGACTTGCGGGGCAGCTATAGGTAAAGCTGAACATGGCTGTATACCAGCGATCCTGCCATTTTCAACATAAATTGACTGATTTTCTAAAACAGAATTTCCGGTATATACCTTTTTGGCAAAAATTTTTGAAGACATAAAATCAAGATTTAACAAGGTGCTCATACATAAAATGTAAAGGTAAACATTCTGCATATGAGTAACGAAAACAACAAACAATATACTGAAACTCCCTGTTATAGCAGAAGATTTAAGAAGAGGAAACAAATGAAATTCCGCATCAGCATTCATTCGTACGACAGTCCGATCCTCGTTACGGCCATACATGACGGTCATTTTATCCCTCCTTCTCTATTGAACGATATTCACTTGGAAGAACATGAGCGCATGCGTGAGGAGGATCCTTATACCGCCTATTTAGCCGATGATCAACCGGCAAACAGCCTAATTGTTGGTACGTCCCGTTTTATTACCGATTTGAATCGCCCGAGGCGCAAGTGCATCTACAAAAACCCCGAAGATGCTTGGGGCCTACAGGTGTGGAATAAGCCTCTTTCTGAAGCGGTGGAAAAGGAGCTCTTGGCCTATTACGATTATTTTTATATGCGTGTTAAAAATTTAATGGATACGCTCATCAAACGCCATGGCAATTTTGTCGTGCTCGATTTGCACAGCTATAATCACCGTCGGGAAACACCTCATTTAATGGCAGACAACCGTATAAATCCAGAAATCAATATAGGAAGCGTCCATAACTACCCAAAGTGGCATGCTTTTATCCAGGACTTCATCTCTTTCTTATCGAAAAGCAATATTGCAGGGCATCATCCCGATGTGCGTGAGAACGTCAAATTTAAAGGCGGAGAATTTTCCAATTGGCTGTATCGTCATTATGGCAACTTCGGTTGTGTATTATCGATCGAATTCAAGAAGACCTTTATGGATGAATGGACTGGGAGAGCAGACATCGATCATATACAGGATTTAAAAAAAGTGATCCATGATAGCATCCCCTATCTGACCCAGAAAATAAAGGCCATGCAGAAAGAAACATCGGTTTTTTGTACTAAGTTCAAACTATAGGCTGCTTTTATGACAAAAAAAGACAAACTAGTGAACCAGCTGTTCGATAAATTAAAAAAGGGAGAGCCCATTCAACTCGCACTTCCTAATAAAGGTATATTTAAGATGGACAAACCTGTTCCTTTTTTAATTGTATACCGAACGCGTTCAAAAGCTAAAGATAGCCTTACCTATCATTTGGCTAAAACCGAGTCGGCCTATCTCATCACAACAGACACAGAGAAATTTCCAGCCAATCTGATCGTCGACACGGTTTCACGTTATTTAGCCGATCAATTTGGAGGTTTCATGCTCGTCGAGCTATGGGCATCACCGCCGACCAGCCGCGAAACATTTAACATCTATATTAACCAGAAGGGGGCCTTAAGTATGGCGACCAAACTAACCGAAGAATTAAATAACCTGCATATCGAGGACATGCCGATTGTCGCCGCATTGAATAAGGAAAAAACCGCCATAGCCCCTCCGGAACGCCAGGCTTTAATCGACAAAAAAGCCGCTAAACTTGCGGAAATTGTATTTATCGGTATTGCTATTGCCCCTATTTATCAGGATTTGGAAACGGGGAAACCCTATCCCTTGCTCTTAAGAGCGCTGGGAACAGCTTTTGGGAAAGCCTTACGCAAAAGTTTATTCGAATTTGTGCGGACAAACACCTCGCTTGAAGCAAGTCATTTCGAGATGTTAGGCACTACTGTGCTGGATGAAAAAGTGTGGGAAATCGACAAACGTTTAGCAGAGTGCAGCAATCTATTTGATTTTTTGCTCTTGGTAACGCCCATTAATGTGGCAGAAGCTTGGCAAGCTTTCGTAGACCATAATTTTTCTAAAGCGCCTACTTTTCATTACCGGCCGATGCCGATCGAGCCGGAACTCATTAAACGCAAAATATATAATCTTCCCATTGAAGATATTTCCGATCCCACTATCGCTTTCCTTTTCCGCGATAAAAGGAAGGAAATCGATCGCATGTTGAATATGATGCTCGAAAGGGAGAAGCCTGATTTCATGCATAGCAGCTTACAACTTTTCGGAAATATAGATGAACAATTGCTGGAAATAGCTAAAGCCCTTTTAATCGTCGCCGAGCCAGGTCCGGAAGAGAAAGAGGAAGAGCTATTAACCGCAGAAGAATTTGCCCGTATGGCAGAAGAAGAATTACACTGGCTAAAATTGCAGGATGCCAACATTTTTACAGCAGTACGGATAAGGGATGATGTAGAAAGCGTCATGGTTTCGAGAGGTGTACTGAACATCAATAAACATTATCGGATTTCTAAAAAACGTGCTTTTGCATTAATACAACACGAAATTGGCACCCACGTGGTGACTTACTATAATGGCAAAGCACAACCATTAAAATTATTCTATATTGGCGTGCCGGGCTACGAACAGTTACAGGAAGGATTGGCCGTTTTTTCCGAATATTTGGTTGGTGGGCTTACCAATGACCGACTACGGATACTTGCGGCCCGGGTTGTGACGGTGAATCATATGATCACAGGCGGATCTTTTGTCGACGCTTTTTTTATGTTAGTCGACAAATACCACTTTAAGCCGTCTACCGCATTTCATATTGCCATGCGGGTATATCGAGGCGGTGGACTAACCAAGGATGCCGTTTATCTGAAAGGTTTAGTTAACTTGATAGAATATATTAAGCAGGGCAAAGATATTGCTCCACTGCTGATCGGAAAAATCAGACAGGATTACATTCCCGTTGTCAACGAATTAACGTTCAGGGGACTGTTGGCCAAAATTCCAATAAAACCCCGATATTTAAACAAGCCTTATCTGAAACAGATTGAACTCATCAAGAATAAAGGAAATATTTTCCAGATGCTCCATCAAACAAAATTGAATTAGTCAATATGAATATCGGAATCATTGTCAACCAGGTACACAAAGAGACTGCAGACTACACAACCACAGGACTGGCGTTGCAGGCTCATAAAATGGGACATACCATCTATTATATCAACGTGGGCGATTTAGCTTATCTTGCTACCGAAGAGATGGGCGCTTATGCACGCAAGGTACCCGACAAACAGTTCCGGTCAACCGAAACTTTTCTACAAAGTATCAAAGATGCTGAAAAAGAGAAAATCAGCGCATCAGATCTCCATATTCTTCTCCTCCGAAACGACCCTTCAGCAGACATCGACAAACGGCCTTGGGCACAAAATGCCGGAATCGTATTTGGCCATCTGGCAAAAAAGCAAGGGGTCTTGGTATTTAACGACCCCATCAGCTTATCACAGGCTTCCAACAAAATGTATTTTCAATACTTTCCAAAGCAAGTGAGGCCAAATACCATTATTACCCGTAACATTCGGGATATTGAAGCATTTTACCAAGCAAATAATCATAAGATCATCCTTAAGCCCCTACAAGGTTCTGGAGGGCGCAATGTGTTTTTAATCAATAAACAGGAAGCAAAAAATCTAAACCAGATTGTCGACGCCATTTGTCGCGATGGTTTTGTGATTGCACAGGAATATTTACCCGCTGCAAAAAATGGAGATATTCGCTTATTTTTGCTGGATGGGGAACCAATCGTAGTTAAAGGACATGTGGCTGCTATTCATCGACTTCAGAAACAAGGCGATATACGAAGCAATGTGCACGCCGGTGGAACGGTCGGAAAAGCCCGTATTACCCCACGTATTAAAGAAATGATATCTTTAGTAGCACCAAAATTAAAAGAAGACGGCATGTTTTTAACCGGATTAGACATTGTTGGCAATAAATTAATGGAAGTCAATGTGTTCAGCCCTGGTGGCCTGGCGCATGCCAATGAATTATATGAAGTTGATTTTTTTACTCCGGTAATCCAAGCAATGGAAAACAAGTTAAGTTAAGTAAAAAGGCAAGCCCGAACAATCGGTACTTGCCTTGGTTTTTCATGTGTGCCTAATCTAATCGATTTGACGCACAAAGATATTATTTATTCAACTACTTTATGTCATGATTTTCTAAAACCATCTTCGATAACCCGGACGCCGCATTTCGTGATCCAAAGAATAAGGTCCCGAACCAATAATAAAAAACAGCATCAACAAGCATAGCACAACGATAGAAATCCACAACTCCGAATTCAAAAAACTAAACCCATTGGTTATGTTCACAAAAAATACCGCTCCAAACAAAATAGGCAATTGAAAAGCTATGGCAATCCGTGTTACGAGGCCCAGGGCTATAAAAATCCCTCCAACCAAATGAGCAAAAGCAATATAATGTACGGCCGACCAAATCGACAATTGAAAATTGGTGTTTTCCATGACACGGGCTATGGAATCCGTATCCGCGATAAAACTGATACCTTTTGCAAAAATGAAAGCACCTAACATAATTCTAAGGGCATCAAGCCAGCGCGGGTGATGAGCATCTCCCCAATGTTCTACTCTTTGAATGAGGTTCATAATTTACTCCTTTCCAATTGGTTTGCATAAAGTTACAAAAAAAACAATGGAAAGGACAAAAGGTTTTTTAGCTATTAGGTTATAGGCATTAGGCTTTAGCTTTTTAGCCTAATACTTGGGCTAACGCTTATTAGTTAACAGCTAAGACCTATTGAAACAACTCACTGCTCAGGTAACGATCACCACGGTCGCAAGCAATGAATACAACCAATCCCTCATTAAGTTCTTCGGCTACCTTCAATGCAGCATGCAAGGCTCCTCCCGTACTCATTCCTACAAAAATCCCCTCGGTTTTCGCTAATTGCCTGGCTCGGTTAACGGCTTCTTGCTGAGAAACATCAATAATATGATCAACCCGTTTCGGATCAAAAATTTTAGGCAAATATTCTTGAGGCCACCTACGGATACCAGGAATAGACGACTCTTCCGTAGGCTGGCAACCAATGATCTGGATAGCGGGATTTTGCTCTTTCAAATACATCGAATTTCCCATAATGCTACCCGTAGTTCCCATAGCGCTTACAAAATGGGTAATTTGATGGTCGGTATCCCGCCAAATCTCGGGGCCTGTTGTCTTATAGTGTGCCAAATAATTATCCGGATTCGCAAATTGGTTCAGGATAAAGTAACCATCCTGCCTACCTTTTTCTTCCGCATAGTCGCGACATACTTCTATAGACTCCAGCAGTGTAACCTGAGCACCGAAAGCTTCCATAGTCAATGTACGTTCACGCGTCGAATTAGCTGGCATAACCAACTCAATTTCCAACCCATAAATAGCAGCAATCATAGCCAAGGCAATGCCTGTATTACCGCTCGTTGCTTCTATCAGTTTAGTGCCTTTCTTAATCTCTCCCCGGTCTAGGGCACTACGGATCATATTCAATGCAGCTCGATCTTTCACGCTGCCACCGGGATTATTGCCTTCCAATTTAGCAAAAACCTTAACCTTCGGATTAGCATTTAATCGCTGAATTTCCACTAATGGTGTGTTGCCTATACTTTCTATGATACTTGCCATGTTTAAAATTAGTTAGCCTGATTTGCCTCAATGACCTTAACGGTTGATTGGTGGTAAACTGTTGCCCCGGGAGGAACACTTTTTGTAAGCCAAACATTTCCCCCTATTACGCATCCCCGGCCTACTACGGTATCCCCTCCTAATATAGTAGCACCGGCATAAATAATGACATGGTCTTCAATAGTAGGATGTCTTTTTGTATTGGCCATAAACTTCTCCACACTTAAAGCCCCGAGGGTGACGCCCTGATAGAGTTTCACATGGTTACCAATAATAGTAGTCTCTCCAATAACGATTCCAGTACCGTGATCGATATACAGATATTCGCCAATTTCGGCTGCGGGATGAATATCGATACCCGTAAGCGAGTGGCCGTACTCGGTCAGTATACGCGGAATAAGTGGCACATTCAATTTCAGTAAGGCATGTGCTATACGATAAAGGGATATTGCCAAAAATCCGGGATAGGTTCGAATAATTTCAAATTCACTGATTGAAGCCGGATCGCCATTTAATATGGCATCAACGTCCGTACGCAACTTTCGGTAGAGCTCGGGCACAAAATAAAAGAAGGCTTCCGCAATATCAGACCGGCTGCAATCCTTACAAGCCTTCGTGGCATCCAAGATCGACTTCAGTTCATTCTGCAGTACCGTAAAACGGCCGCTGATTTCTTCCAGAGAGAAATTGGGTGAAGTGGTCCGTTCCGGAAAAATAAGATCCAGTAAACGACAAGCCCAGCTTGCTATCAGCTGGTTAGATGGCACGTCTTCTACCTGCGCCTGTCTGTTATATATATGATGTAGAAACTCGTCTTTCATTTTAGGTGCAAAATCGTAGCAATCGTTATGTAAAGGAAAGAAATTAATTGCAAAATTTTAAATGCTTTTGTTTGTTCAATATAAAATTTTGCCATTGTGCAGTAAATTGGGTCGTAAGCCCAAAGAAGCTAAGACTGCTCATTGGGCTTTTTTCAAAAAAACTGGTTTAAATCAGCTGAGCTAACGCTTCTCTGTTAAAGCCCTTTAATTCGGCCGTGCGGTTTTCTTTTATTTTTGTAACCCAGTTCGGATCGGCCAATAGGGCCCTGCCTACGCCGACCAGATCAAAATCACCCCGATCGAGTCGACGCAATAGTTCATCCAAAGAGCTGGGCGAAGAACTTTCGCCGCGAAAAGCCGCCAAAAATTCGCCCGAAAGGCCTACAGACCCCACAGTAATGGTCGCTTTACCCGTCAGCTTCTTTGCCCATGCAGCAAAGTTAAGGTCCGAACCTTCAAACTCGGCTTCCCAAAAGCGGCGTTGCGAACAATGAAAAATGTCTACCCCCGCATCGGCCAATGGCTGCAGCCAGGTTTCCATTTCTTCTGGTGTCTTGGCTAACTTATTCGTGTAATCGGCAGGTTTCCATTGCGATAAACGTAAAATAACCGCAAAATCTTCTCCTACCTGTCTCCTCACTTCTTTTACTACCTCTATTGCAAATCGGCTTCTTTCCGCCAATGTCTTTCCTCCATATCCGTCTGTACGATTATTTGTGCCCTCCCAGAAAAACTGATCAATCAAATAGCCGTGGGCGCCATGAATTTCAATACAATCGAAACCCAAGCGCTTCGCATCTGCAGCTGCGCGGCCAAAAGCCAAAATTGTATCGCGGATATCGGATTCCGTCATCGCACAGCCATTAGCAAAACCAGGTCTGTTTAATGCAGAAGGTCCTTCAAAAGGTACTTCCGGCACCCAACCAGAATGATGGTTCTCCATCACGCCCATATGCCAGATTTGCGGCCCCATGCTTCCACCAGCTTCATGCACCTGCCGAATCACCTCTTGCCAGCCAGCCAACGATGCCTCACCATAAAAGTGCGGAATATTTGGATCGTTAGAGGATGCAATACGATCAATAACCGTTCCTTCCGATAAGATTAAACCCACTTCCGCTGCCGCTCGTTTGGCATAATAGGCTGCTACGTTTTTACCGGGCACTCCATTAGGCGAAAAAGAGCGCGTCATCGGCGCCATGACGATCCTATTTTTTAGCTGTAGCGATTTCAATTGAAAAGGCTTAAATAAGTTACTTCCATTTAATTCCATGACTTAAAAAATTTAAAGGGTGGATTTGATGAATTGATTTAGAAATTCAACAGCCGCTTCGTTCCTTTTGTAGTATGTCCATTGTCCGATCCGGGTCGATTGCACTAATCCCGCTCGCTGTAATAAAGCTAAATACTCCGAAACGGTAGATTGAGTTAGTCCACATTTTTGCTGAATCTGACCAACACATACACCCGCTTCTTCCAAGCTCTTATGCTCTTGCTGCGGGAAATGCTTCTGCGGTTCTTTAAGCCACCGCAAGATCTGCAAACGTGTCTTATTGGAAAGGGCTTTGAAAAGTTCTAACTCATCCATACACCACAAATATATATCGGCTTTTCTCGATATACCAATTTACAAGTAAAGCATGACGTTAAGTTGATGAAAACAGGGAGGTTCAACCTATTATATTTTAATAAACAGCTTTCTACGATAGAGCCAATATAAGAGCAACCATTTCAAAAAATAGCACCAACAGGCCGGAAACAGGGGGGCATATTTCTTTTTAAAGATTGGTATTCGATTAGTTTTTTGTAAATTTACAAAAGCTGCTTTTTCTAAACCAAATTCACAATCTAAATCGCATTTTTTTATCTCCGTTTTTAAAATAAAGTCCCCTCATACCCCCCTCAAACTCCTTTAAAAGTCCTTTCAATTTCCTTTGTTCCTCCTATTGTTCTTCAACCTCCCTTTAACGATACGTCGCGGATTCTTCGCAGGATATCCCTTAAAGGGCTATTTGAGGTGCGCTTATTGTGAGTGAATATCGAATGAATAACAAGTGAATAGGCTGTGAAGGAAGCCTAACTTACTGAGGAGCGAGCCAAGCGCATGAATAAATCGGCCAAAGGAGGCACCTGTCCTTGAAGATGAATAAAATGGAAATAACGTTCAATAGAAACTCCTTTGATATCGACAATCCGGCACGCGCCCGTCTTCAGTTCGTTCAGGATCGCGTGCACGGATAAAAAGGCGATGCACTCACTGCTTGCCAGATAGTTTTTTATGCTCTCTGCACTTCCCAGTTGCATTTCTATTTGCAAATCCGATAGCCTGATATGATGGGCTTTCAAGGCGTTGGCGATCACGTCCAATGAACCAGACCCATGCTCCCGCAATAACAATGGATAATTCTTCAGTTCCTCGGGTCGAATGGATCCTTTGCGTAAACGGCCGTGACCAGTACCGCTTACCAATACAATCTCATCCTTAATAAACTCGTGGTAACTAATCTGTGGATTACGATGAATTCCTTCAATGATTCCAAGATCGATCTCCTTGCTTAGTAGGGCCTCTTCTATCTGTATCGTATTTCCGGTGATCAGGGTCACCTTAACATTTTTAAACCGGTCATGGAACTGCGCTAAAGCGGCTGGAATCACATATTGGCCAACGGTATTGCTTGCCCCGATCTTTAATTCCCCTCCATGCTGCTTAATCAAGCCGTTCATATCAAACTCCAAATCCTTATAAATCGCATGCAGCTGTTCCACATAACCGAGCAGAACCTCGCCGGCCGGAGTTAAAAAAATTTTCCGATTGCCGCTTCTTTCAAATAAAGAAATTTTAAAATGCGTTTCCAGCTCCCGTATATGTTTGGTTACAGCGGGTTGGGTAATGTACAGCTCCTCGGCGGCCTTGGTAAAGTTGAGCCGTTTGGCTACTGTATAAAAAACATTTAAGCGAAAATCGAAGATCATATACAATGCTAACCAATCTCTTTCATACCTACAAATGAATACCCCACAGCGACTACCGCTGTTAATCGGCAGTAAGGAACCCAAATTTTCGATAGATAGCTTTTGCCTGTGGGCTTACCAAAAAATCCATAAAATCCTTAGCTGCCTGCATGTGAGGTGCGTTCTTCAACTGCCCCGCAACATACTGCGCCTGTATATTCTCCTTTTCGGGAATTTCAATCAGCTCTACGGGATGCCCCAACAGTTGCTGGTAATATGCTTCGGTATACCAAACAGGCCCGGCATCACTCTGTTCATATAAAACGCGCATGGGTGTTTGCCGATGATGGATCTGTGTCAGATAGGTTGTACCGGCCGTTACCTTGGTTTCCATAATGGATTTCCGGAGCGCCTCTCCCCCTGCCTTTATATAAGCTTCTTCAATACGCTTACCCACCCCTTCCCATTCGGGATTGGGCATACTCACCGAGACATCACTTCTTCCTAAATCCTGTAAACTTTTCACTTGCTTGGCATTTCCTTCATGTACCAGAATGGCTAAACGGTTCAAAGCATAACGTTCTGTCCGGCTAAAATAGGCAGCCATTTCATCTATTTTAGCCTTACCCGCAGTATACACATCTGGCTGGAGATTAATACGCAGATTACCCATCACCAGATCTCCATTGACAATCTGTTTAGCCAAGATCCCAGGAGGTAATGTTTCAGCAAAAATGCGCGTATATTGGGGATAGTTTTTTTTAAAAGCCGTAAGCAGTTCGTCGATGCACATAAACTGATTACCGGCAAAAAATACAACCAATTGCGGATCGATGATATCACCGAATAAATCCGGCACATTATCGATTCCAGGAACCGTGAACTGTACCTTGCTTTCGGGGGGTGTATTCCACGGAGGATCAAAACGATGATCTTGAGCCTTAGTACTTAGGGTTATCAAAACCCCTGAAATAAATAGCCAGGATAATTTTTTATATAAATACATCATTTTTTTCTTTTATAGATCAGAATAAACAGTAGCCTCTGCTATTGTACATTAAGGATGTACGGTAGCCCATCCTTGATATTGGCGGATAATAATTTCACCGTTTCCACTGGGCACAAAGGAGATAAAAGGGACCAAGGTATCTTTACTTATTTTACGTTCCCGAAGAGTATTTTCACATTGAGCCAACAACACACCTTTAGCTTGCAAGGCCTTCAGTGTTTCTTCAAAGGGCCCGTTTTTTTGATAGACGGCCACGCCATCGCCGAAAGCAATCAATTCCACCTCCAGCTTACCTTTTAAGCGAGGGTCGTTCAGTGCATTATTCAGGTTCCGAAGTGTTCCCTTGATATGCTTCTCGTCGGCTGTATTGATGATGTACAACGCCTTATAGTGATCCAAGGTAGCCTCTGCTCCAGAAAAGGCAGGAACGCCTTGTGCGAACACCGGTTTCACGGTAAAGGAGACAGATAAAACGAATAACAAAACGATTACTTTTTTCATGATACTTTTTTGTTTAAAAGATTTAAGATTCAACAATTAATTTTGATGCTTCAAGGCCTCAGCAATGGGTTGAAAAGGGCCATATTTATGTTGCTGTTCGCTAAAGCCGTCTACATAAGGACCCACTGGAAGGTCTAAGGGTTTTTTGGCCAGATCTTTCCAGTCTTCCGATTGATCTTTATGCGGCCTTTCCTGTGCATTCACAAAAGCGGCAACGTCCCAAGCCTCTTCGTCTGTAAGCACCGGATGTTCATAGTTTACCCCAAAGGGCATATTGTTTTTAACAAAGCCAGCAAAATTACCGATACGATAAAGACCGGCGCCATCGTTATAGCTATTTTCCCCCCATAACGGCGGATAAATAAATTCGTTGCCGGCAGTATTCAGTAGCCCTTGCCCGTTTGCGCCATGGCAACTCTGACAATTGGCGGCAAATACTACTTTTCCTCTTGCCGGATCGGCAGCCCTATCCAGAAATGCCAATTTTTCTACCGCTGTATACGCTGGTTTTTGGCCTTTAGGAACATTACGACCCAACCATTTCATGTAGGCAATCATGGCCTGCATCTCCTCCGAAGCCGTATCCAGCGGTTTACCGTTTAGGCTACGTTGAAAACAACCATTAATGCGTTCGGCAATGGAAACGATTTTATTCGAACGAGCTTTAAACTGCGGATAGGTTGCAGCAACTGCCGCATAGTTTAAGCCATAAAGCTTTGTTCCGGCTTCATTATGGCAGTTTTGGCAATTCATTCCATTGGAAATCCGGGCGACCTTCCCTTTTGGCCCTAAATAAACCGCCGTATGCGCAATCAGTGCTTTTCCATAACGAATGGTCTCCCCCTCCTTTCCCTTGGGGATTGTGCTTTCATTCGGGGCTTTCCAGCTATCGGCTGGAAATACACGAGCTACAGGCATTAAAGCTTTCGCTCCGCCTTCGGTATGAGCAGAAGCAGTTTTCTTATTGTTAACAGGCACTGTCCTTTCTCCGCTGCTTCGATTCAGCGCGTAAATCGATAAAACGATGCCTGATAAAGCTAACAAAGCGATATACATTGCATAGCGGGATATCCTGATGATATCTTTTAACATTTCCTGAGGTTCTTGATGATGGTTCATATGGCATGAGCTAAAGTAACTGATTTTTTCCAATATCACCTAGTGTCCAGTATGGTATCTGCATAACTTGTTGTTTTGATATTTCAAAAATATCCTATTAGATGGTTACTTTTTCATCATAATCGCTGATCTTTAATAACCTAAAGTTATCAAAACAGGAAACTTTGTTATGACCATGATCAAGCTTCTCCATGCGGTACAAATAGATTAAGTAGTGGCCATTAAATAAATAATGAGGATCAGGCTTGCCAATAATACAAAGGCAATTAAGACGTATAAAAAGGTGGGCGACTGATAATAGGTGCCTTTTTCCAGTTGTCTTTTGGTTGTTCGGTAGCGAAATAACGAAAATAGCAAACTTAACGCACCTGTTGCCACCAATAGGATGCCAATCGGGGCCGAATAACCATACTGGGGAATGGCGGCTTCTTTTCCCAGTACCGCTGACAATTGGCGGATAAATAGGGAGAATTTAACGACAACAAAGCCAAAGGCCATAATTCCGATCCCGGTACGTATCCAGGCCAGCAAAGTGCGTTCGTTAGCGAGGTGATCGCTCGCATTTTGTTTCTTTAGCAGCGTTTCTGTGATTTGTTTTTGTTCCATTGGTTAAAGACTATGGTGATTATGCAGCGTATACCTATTATCCAAAATAAGCATTTTTCGGACTCGATTGCAAATTGCTTGTCTTCTATCACGAACCAAGATTTTTTTGGCACGGTGCTTGCCAATATGTCTAATAACGAACAATTGTATAGCCAATAATAAATATATAGATTATACAACTAAAATAAATTACTGATGAAAAACAAAATTAAATTACTAGGAATATCTATTATGGCAATCCTAATGTTTGCCACAGCGTGTAGTAAAGATGATGATCCGGCAGACAATGATTTTTTTGTAGGAACTTATAACGGAGATATTTCCTATAGTAATGGAAGCGAAACCATTGCCGACGATGATGGCCGCGTTACTATAGTGAAAGTAGGCGATTCCTATACGTTTGACTTCGGAAGCAATATACCCAATATCTCTGGTGTAAAATTTGAGGAACAGGGTGATAATACATACGTAAGTATAGGAGACGGAGTAACAGGTATTACGGTCACGGCCAGCACATTAAAGATGTTGGTATCGAATGATGGAGAAACGTGGACGGCAAATTGCACCCGTTAAGCCGAGAAACGCACATTAAGATTTGCTTTTTTACTTCTGCTTTGCTTTTTGTTTCATTCCTACTATGATAGGAGGAATCTATCAAGGCATTAACGCCCATGTTAGATTCCTTCCATTTTCAAAAATATCCCGATCTCAAAGCGAACCATTGCAAGACTTATTTAATCGAAAACCGACGGCTAACTTTCAACGTGTAGGCATAAATAACCGGAGCATCGTTCTGCTCCACATTACCGTTCGGTTCCCATGTCGTGGTGGCAGCGGCTAAGCAAGGAACGTTCACCCGTATTTCGGGAGTAATGCTAAAATTAGCCCATGTAAAATCGAATCCAAGAGAAAAGTTCAGTATAAACAGGTATTCATTCCATCCTTCGGTGTAATTCAACGAAGGCCGCGAGCCAAATGTACCTACCCCTTTGCCATTATGCTGCATCATGATAATTTGCGGCCCGAGACTCATAAAGAGCATGCTATTCCGTTCCGGATGTTTTTCGTTATTTAACACGATTCCGCCCCGAAAAAAAGTGTTGAGCCCAGCCCCAAGTCCGCCACTCGAAACCACTTCATCTTCCGGAAGCCAACCTGCCGTCGTTTTTCCATGAAAACCAAGTAACAGCTCCGCCCCGAGATCAAAATCCATATACCATAGTGTTCGGGGATACAGATCACCCTCTTCATAAAACAGCTTATTTACCGAGAAAAGCGAACGTTTTCGAGGCTCAGTAAAAGTGTTGTTTTGCTGGTATTGTGCTCCGGGGTATTGTCATAATAAGGCTCACCAGTACTGCTGTGGTAATACCAATAGGTGTCATAATAAAATTGACCAAGTCCGGCACCACCGTACCATCCTTTGCGCGATAACTGGCCGAATGCAAGGAGCGGAAGCTGAAACAGGAAGAGTAAAATTAACTTATTCATCGCTCAATAGTTTTGATGAATGCAAAACTATTGAGGTGAAGATCGAAGATCAATAGAACAAAAGTTAGCTTTTGCTGTTAACGGTGTTTTCCAAAAAACTTATTAATGGCTTCCGTGCGGTTCTGTACATGCAACTTTTCATAGATATGGTGGATATGTTGCTTCACGGTACCGGTACTGATATATAGTTTATCGGCAATTTCTTTATATAAAAAGCCTCCGGCAAGTAACTGCAATATTTCCATTTCCCTTGCCGATATGGAGTCGCCTTCCCTGGAACGATGAAAAGAGTTAATCACTTTTCGAGCGATCAACGTGCTCATTGGGGCACCGCCTGAGTACAGTTCGTGCAGGGCATCGATGATTTTACCTGGAGTTGCGTTTTTCAATAAATAGCCATTGGCTCCAGCAGAAAGGGCATCGAAAACCTGATCACTATCCTCATAAATGGTAAACACCAAAAACTGGATTGGGCTATTCAATTGCTTCAGCTTACGGATACAGGCAATGCCCGAATCGCCGGGTAAAGCAATATCCATAATGGCGATATCCGGTGGATCTGCGCTAAGCCCTACTAAGGCCTCTTCTGCGTTCGCATATACCGCCTGGCAATTAAAGCCAGCTGTTTGTTGGATAATAAAACGCAGGCCTTCCCTGATTTCAGCAATATCTTCAACAATGGCCACCTGTATACTGTTCATAAGGTAAAAATAGCGCCAAAAAAGGATATTTATTGTATAACAAAGGTTATATTGATAAAGGCACCGACAGGGCTAAACAGGTTCCTTTACTCACTTCAATCCGGAGCCACCCGTTTATTTTGGCCATCCGGGCATGCATATTTTTAAGCCCATTCCCGAAGCGCTGTGCTTTTTCCTGATCAAAACCTTTCCCATCATCAGATATACTGATTTCCAAATCTTTCCCTACATGAACGTTAATGCTGACGCAGCTAGCCCGTGCATGCTTTACGACATTATGAATGGCTTCTTTAACAACCAGATAAACATTTCGGCGCAATTCCTGGGAAATCGCGGTACTGACTATCGGGCGATCGATATGAAAATGGTAACTGATGCCTACATTATCCAATAATTCGGCCATATGAACGTGAATATAGCTAATTAAGCTTTCTAGTGTGTTCTCCTCGGAGTTCATCGCCCAAATAATCTCATTCATCTTTTTAAGCAGAAAATCGGCCGTCTGGTTTATTTTATGGGTGATATCGTTCTGATGCGCTAAAGAACGACTAAGAAAGAGTAAAAGTGTAAGCCCCGAACCCATGTCGTCATGCATCTCCTGGCTGATACGTTTTCGTTCCAACTGTTCGCCCTCCAGTTTAGCTTTTAACTGTAGGGTTTCCTGCGCTGCACGGAGTGCCTGGAGATTTTTTATATGTAGTTCCTGTTTCTGTTTATAGGTACGAAAACCGATAAAGAGCAGCAGTATCAATAACATCACCCCGGCAGAGGTACCGATAAGCCATTGCTTTTGCCGGCTTGCTGCTTTATCTTTTTGGGCAAGCAGCAAGCTTTTTTCCAAAATCTCCAGCTGTTTTTTTCCTACTTCATATTTCATCTCCAATTCCTGGATATTTTTCGTTCTTTCTTCATTGTTCATCGAATCCTGTAAAGTTTCGTACTGCTGGCGATATGTAACCGACCGCTGTGCCCGACCAAGCGCAATCTGTATATCCGACATCAATAGGAGCATATTACTCGCTGCATCGCGCTGTTGATGGCGAAGCGCAAAAGAAATGGCTGTGTCTAAGGTAAGTTCTGCCTGCTGATACTGTTTTTTCCAAAACAGGGCTTCCGAAATCCCCATTAACGACTCACTTTTCGCTACGATATCACTCATCGATTGCGCCAACACCAAGGTTTTTTGGTACAAGGGCAGATAGCTATCCGGCTCGGTAGATTTATTGTACGTATTTCCAAGATTAATTAATGCCGCCTCCTGCAAACTGGTATTATTTAATTGCAGCGCAATGCGATAGGCCCGTTGCTGAAAAGCCCGGGCCTGAGGGATACTGTCTAGTTGTTTTAAAGCCATGCCGAGATTAATACAAGCTGCAGCAATAGCATAGGGATCTTTATATCGTTCCTCATAAGTCAACACCCGCCTACCATAATAATAGGCTTTATCGTATTGACGCAAATGGTAGTATAAGCCTGTTAAGTTTCCATAAACCGCACCGAGCTGATGCTTTTCATCTCGCTTTTCCAGCTGAGGGAGGATGCGCAGGTAATAGCGCGCTGCATTTTCATAATCCTCCATATACTGATAGGTTACGCCAAAGCTTCCCCAAACGGCTATGAGCTGCTTATCCAAACGGTGTAGCCTACAGGTGTCTGCCGCTTGCTGTAACAAGGCCAGCGATTGCTGAAATTTCCCTTGTGTACTGAGCAAAGCAGAGTAATTGGTTGCATATTTTACAAAACCAGCAGGGTAGCCTATTTTCGCGCTGAGCTCCCGCAGCAATTCGTAATAGTAGGATGCTGAATCCGGCCGGCTATTTTCGTAGCTTTCTGCCAAACGAAGCAAAGTGAGCACTTTGTTGGTGTCGGCTGGTACCTGATTTAATATCCGATGCAGACTATCCCTGTTCAATCCGGCAACTAATTGGGCCGCAGCAAAATGAAAACTGCAGATCACCAGCATTAATCCCAATCCAATACGACTCATTGACCGTTCCAAAAAACGGACAAGGAAGGGAATAGGATTGCACAACACCATATATACCAGTTACTTAGCCGGTATAAATATAATCATTTTCACCAATAAAAATATAATGGCACATTGCTGTAAAAGTTCTATTTTTTCTAAATAGAAAAAGAAAACGTTTCGTTATTACCATTCGTTACCTTCACGCTCCAATGTTGATTATCCGATTTACCAGAATCAAACAAAATAACATCGCTGATCTGCTGACCGTTATACAGGAAATTCAGGTTGCAGGGAATCAAATCCTCGTTTTCCAAGCTAGGCTGTGTTTTGTAGGCCAAACTGGTATGGTAGGAAGAAGCACATCCCGAACTGGAACAAGCCGTACGGGAATTACTGGTATCAAAAAAACGAATGGTTCCACTGATTTTCAATTGATCGGTCTGAAAATCCTGAAAAGTGATAAATACATCAATATATGAACTGTTCCGGCTGGAACTGGATGAAGAGGAACGGGTGGTTGAATATTCACCATTTACGATAGCGGATCCACCAGCTATTGCCAGCGTTTCATTGGTAAAAGTTTTCTCTTCTGCGGTAATAAGCGACCGCAAGGTGCTGTTCCATAAAGACTGGATAGCGGCAAAGGCAGCTTTAGCTTGTTCTTCATTGGTGATTTTGACGGCATCATCTGCACTACCACCATCGTCTTTGCTACAGCCGTTGAAGAACAGCGTTGAAACAAGGAGCATAAACATTAATTTTTTCATGTCTTCTATAGTTTAAAATGAAACAATGGAATTCACGACCAAATTAAACGCAGCGCTAAAATGCGACAATAGAACATAAGTTACATTTGATGCTCGAAACAAAAAACAATCATTGAGCTCGACGGATGCATCGGTAAGGAAGATCATCGTTACGCTCAACGAGAGCATCGTCCGATATTATCAAGAAGGCACAGTGGATTTGCTGATTGGGATGTATACGGATGGATTTAACAGATCCCCGAAAATTCATGATTCGGGAATCTGTTTTTTAAAGGTTTCTTAGGCAGCCTCTTTTATTTTGTATTTTATGGACTTATTACTTTTCCTATTTTATTGGCTCAGCGTATTTGGAGCATATACTTTTAAAACACCATCGTCTTCACTGCTCACGATCAATAAACTTTTCTTTATAGGGCTATCGGTAGCTGAAACAAATAAAACACCTTCCGGCGCATCGCCCGTTTCAAAGATTTGCAGAAAAGTTGGTGCACTTGGGTTGGTTACATCATAAACGGCGATAGCATCTGCTCTTTCCATACCAATAAAAGCCAGTTCTTTATTGCCTATTGTTCCCAGTGCGATACCTTCGGGTTCCACACTCTTATCATCGCTGCGACCATCGTCATAGAAACCAGCTTCATTTGTTTTCACATCCAGCTCGTTTCCACTATCATACACCATTTCTCCATTTGTGCCGTTCCATACACTAAAAGAACGTGCCCCAAAAGAATAAAGCGCTTCATATTGGCCATCTTTATTGCTATCTCCCAAGGTTGTAGTGATATTTAGACGGCCAAGTTGGTCGTCTTCCTGAAGTTGTTCGGCATTTGGAAATACAGCAGGATCCAACTCAATATCTTTAATTCTTTCCGCTTCTTCAATTGCATCGTATTCACGGGCATCACCTTCATTAACCGTAAATAAGTAAGGTGTACCACCCGTTTGAAGTACAGCAATGGCATCCGGCAGGTATATCCCTTTTACCGGCCAAGGATTAAAGGCTATCGTACCATCTTCATTAGAAGGGTCGATCGCGTTAGCCTCTAGATTATAATCCTTAAAGCCTAAAGGAAAAATGTCAGTCGCCTTTTTCGTGGTAAGATCAATTTTTGCGATGGCATTGTTTTCCTGCAAGGTTACCCAGGCCGTTTTCGAGTCGAGCGAAACGGTTACATATTCAGGTTCCATATCTTGTGCAAATGAGGCATTTGGACCGAATACACGTAGGCCTTTTTGTTGCAAAGTTTCTAGCTCTGACGCAAAACTGCTGAAATCTACATGTACAACCTGGTAATTGTCTTTAACACTGATAATAGACACCGAACCTACAGGATCGACACGATAATCGGAACTCGGTTCTCCCTCATTGGCTGTAAGGATATAATTTCCGTCCGGACTAAATGTTACCATATCCGGTAAAGCGCCGGTAGTTACAGTTGCCACTTCTGAGTAATCTTGCGTATTGTAAACCGTTACTTTCCCAGGTTCCTGTTTATCGAATGATTCAATAGCTGCAGCCAGCATACCATTGTATACGGAAACGCTATTTACTGCCCCACTGTTGGTGGGAATGGAATGAATAACGGTCATTTTAGTCGGATCTGCCAGGTCAACCACATCAATTTTGTTAACACCCCCGTTATTCACTACAAATAACCGCATAGTTGATGGGTCGTACGCACTGATTTCTGCCGCTCCTGCATCACCAATATCCAGCATTCCGATTTCTGTAAAAGTAGCGGGATCTTCCATTGGTTCCGGCTCTGTTCCATTTGAGTTATCGTCTTTTGAACAAGCGCTTAGCATGGCAATAACGACAAGAGGTAGTAAATGTTTAAATTTCATAGTCGAACGTTTTTTAACATTCAACAAGATTACTGAAGGAACATAAATTTATCGTTAACACTACGTTGCCAAATTATTGCCTTATTTACGATACAATAGGTAGTTTGTATTGATTGATAGTGTTTTATAGAAATAAGGTACAAATAATGAGCAATTACTATACTGTGAGCAAATAGTTAGTGCTCCTTCCTCCGGCTTCGTCCTTCACCAATATCCCCTTTACGACTAAGTCTTGTATATCACGCGTTGCCGTATCCTGCGAACACTTGGCAATCTTTGCCCATTTAGAAGATGTCAGCTTGCCCTCAAACCCATCCAATAATTTATTCAACATCAATCGTTGCCGGTCATTGAACGTTTGTGCTACCGGCATCATCCAAAGTTTAGCTTTGCGCATCACCGAAGCCAGCACCACGTCCGAAGCATCGATTGCACGCCCCAGACATTCCAAAAACCATGTTAACCATTCGGTAATATCCATATCACCCGATTGGGTTTTCTCCAATGCCGAATAATAGTGTTTCCGCTCCTGCCGGATTTGGGCTGACATGCTGTAAAAACGTTGGGGGCTGCCGTCTGCCCTTGCCAACTGCATGTCTGCTATCGCCCTTGATATCCGTCCGTTGCCGTCCTCGAAAGGGTGAATGGTCACAAACCAGAGATGTGCCACCGCAGCCTTTAACATCGGATCGATGGCTGTATCGCTATTGAACCATGTCAAAAAACGCTCCATCTCCACGGGTAACTTCTCGCTATCAGGTGCCTGAAAATGTACTCTCTCCCTACCCATCGCCCCTGACACCACTTGCATGGGATCATCCTTGGTATTCTTGCGCCAATCGCCGACCACAATACGATACATACTGCTGCGACCGGTGGGAAACAATGCAGCATGCCAGCCAAACAATCGTTCTTCATCTAATGGCTGATCATAGCGCTGCATGGCATCGAGCATCATCTCCACCACACCGTCGACATGCCGATCCGAAGGTACCAAGCCAACGATATCCAGCCCAAGACGGCGGGCAATGGAAGACCGTACCTGGTCTATGTCCAACATCTCCCCTTCGATTTCACTCGACTTAACCACATCCTGAGTCAGGGTCTGCAATACCGCTTCCGCTTTCAGGTCGAACCCCAAGTGTTCCATATACCCCAAAAGTTTTCCCTGTTTAAAACGTACCGCTGCCAAGAGCGGGGCTATTTCATCCGCATTCCATGTGAAATCAGGCCAATGATGCAATTGATGGATATACATTCTCCGCAAATTATACGGCAAATATAAACAATAATCTCCGCATCCAAAAGTTATACTCCGCAATATACGCGGATATAAAGACACTTATTCTCCGCATGGAATTGTGAACGCAGTGCGTTCGCAATTGGGAGTAGCTTCCCAAACTGAAGCGTTGCAGCTCTCCATTACCGATTATCCAAAAAAACAGCCGTAAGCATCATTTTTAATTTCAGTCAACAATTTGTGTAGATCAGTGCTTTCCGGTAGCGGCTCGTAGACCTCCCACTTGCCTGATCCA